>Ga0209614_1001551_pt1 | contig 16858 bp, 14 predicted proteins | sample BlaSprsedimmetaG_FD_185484 | JGI IMG/M metagenome (GOLD analysis project Ga0209614, IMG submission 185484) | Hot spring sediment bacterial and archeal communities from California, USA to study Microbial Dark Matter (Phase II) - Blank Spring... ... | reverse complement strand
TGGACGGAGGACGAATATAGAGCTTATTTCCATTCAGCGGAAGAGAGCGGGATTTTTTCCCCTCTCTTTGCTGAAAAAATATTGATGTCATCCTCACCGAAAGTTGCATTTATTGGTTGAATTTAGGTATACCTAAGAACGGGCCGATGGAAAAACCGGGTGGTTTAGCGTTACCACCCGGGAATAAAGTTGATACCCCAATTTGCAGCTTTAAAACCTCCAAGCTGATAGGGTATAGCATAGTATGGTTCCACAATAAGCATTCCGAATAGATTTATCCTAAGGCTAACGCCGGAACTTAAAAATGGTGTTCGGTCGTTAATCGAAGTGGGTTTCCATTTAAAACTTGGCGGGTAATCGTTAGTCCATGCTATGCCAGCATCGGTAAAGAAAGCTAGTTCCGTAAACAATGTTCCCGACTTGATTAAGGTAAGGCGCTCTGGACCAGTAAAAGGAATCCGTATTTCAAAATTAGCAACGGCTATATGATTTCCGGTTAGCTGGTCAATGTTTACATTGCCCGATTGGCCGTAATTAATAAACGAATTGCTATCGTACCCCCTAACATACCAGGGATAGCCAATGTAAAGCGGATAAAGAATATTGTCGTTTATGGATGAGCCGAAACGCCCGTAGTAAAGCGTACGGAAAGCAAAGCTAATGGGTTTGCGGAAAATATATTTACGCATATCGGCTAATGCACCCCAGTAGTTGTATTCCCCAAGAGTTCTTGAAGCCTGGAAACGCATTCTTTGCCCACGCATGGGCGAGGCTATACCAAAATCGGAGTTATCGTAAACATAGGCAAAACTCGATTGCTGTAACCAAAAACCCGGGGGGACATCCCCTTTCTTGCGTTCGGAACCATAGTAGTACCCCTCAATGTAGTAGTTTGAGTATATATCGGCCCTGTAGTAGTAGCGGGCTATAGACCCACTTAACTCAAAGCGCTGGGTAGTTGATAATGGGAAGTATGAGAGTAAACCTGTGGCGGTTTCGAACATTCGAAACTGAATGAGTTGAAAATCTTCAACTATTACAGGCTCGCCATTTATTTGCCTATGGAGAGTATCGTAGCCGTATTGTCCGAAAGAGTATGGGATATGGGAGGCTGTTACTCCCCAGGTTATATACTTTTTTTGCTGTAGGAATGCAACCTGTCCGCCAAAGTCGTATATCTCGCCGTTTAGCGATAGGCCAGTGTAAACCATGTTTTTACCGGTGATGTCACTGAATAGCATTTCAACACCACCGGCCATACCCGTTCCGTATGGCGAGGTGCTTATACCCATGCCGATATTGGAAATGTAGTCAAGTTTAAATTTTGGCTTAAACGGTACGGTTCTAAATGAATCGACCAAGGGCCAAGGCAAGTTTTCATCCGAGAGGTTTTTATCAACTAAGCCTTCAGTTGCCCTATTAACAGGAGGAAGTATAGATGCTTTAAATTCAACCTGATATGGATTTATTCTAACTGGATTAAAATCAGAGGTGTCGGCTGTATAAATGGAGTACTTGCTTTTGAAAAAGTGGGAGTAAACCACCTCATTGTTCTCACGGGCCACGCTCATGGCCGGTGCAAGCGGTGTCATTCCCGAGATACCCGTTAAAATCCTAGTCATGCGGTACACTTCGCCGCTTTCAATGTTAAATCTGAAAAGGTTGCGGTAACCATCGCTGTTCGAAAGGAAATAAATATCCTTGTTGTTGGCCGCGAACATCGGGTTTACATTATCGGCGCCAGGAAGAATATCAAACACAGTTACGGTTTTGGTCTCAATATCGAGCGTTGCAAGATTATATCCGGTTGTTCCGTTTTCTGATGTTTGTGAGGGTTTATCGGTTGAAAAAACAATGGTTTTGCCATCGCTCGACCAAGCAGGATGAATATTACACCAGGGGTCACTTGTTAGGCGGCTAACTTTTTTGGTGCTTAAGTCGTACAGGTATAAGTCATTAATCCCATTTACCAGCCCCGATACCACAATGCTATTACCATCGGGCGACCAGGCCGGATAGTTAAACGACGGAACCCTGGGAATACTGAATTCCTGAACGAGCTTGCCATCAAAAACATCAACAATTATCAATTTGCTTTTACCCTTGCTAAAACCAACAAAGGCAAACATTCGGCTGTCGGGCGACCAAGTCCCGGCCGACTCAATGAAATTAAGCGCATCAATCTCATTGTCGTGCACAATGCTCGATAACCTTCTTATTATTTTCCCGCTTATGGCATGAGCCAGGTAGAGGTCAATTGAAAAGAGGTCTTTTTCGGAGTAAAACGCTACGTATCGCCCATCGGGGCTCACCGATGGTGAAATGTTTATTTCACCGGCATTTCGTTCAAACAGAATTCGGGTTCCGTTTGGGTCCTCAATCGTATCGGGCAGGGTTCGCTTAAAATAGTCATAGTAAACCGATTTCCAGAGCGTTGAGAACGATTGCTCGTTCAATCCAAGGTAGCGCATGAGTGCAAAGTTGTACCCTCGCTTTGCAGTTTCTTTAAATATTGGGTTTATTAAACTGTCGCCAAACGTTCGCCCAATAAACGACCAGAACGCATGCCCCCAGCGGTAAGGGAAATACTTGTTGGGGTAGTAGGTCATATCTTCAAGGGTGGGAAAATTATCATTAATAACGGCATCGCGCATCCACATGGCGGTTTGGTAGTCGTATGTGCCTAACGATAGGTATTCAGCCATGCCTTCTACCATCCAGAGTGGAAGGTTCCGAGCTGAGTTGAGCGAAGTGGAATCGCCATTAATTAAAGAGTTATACTGAAAAGCATGTACAAGTTCATGCCCAAGAACGTGATCGGTTTGCTGCCAGGTTTCCGTTAATGGGAAAATTACACGGTTTTTCAGGGCTTCGGTAACACCACCAGTTCCCACTCCAACGCTCCCCGATATAGCCGTGGTTTGCTGGAAATCGGCATGATCGTTATAGAGCAGTATTGGGTTTTTTGTTTTGATGGAATCCCTGAAAACCTGGTAATGCCTGTCGTACCACTTTTCAGCTGAAAGCGATACAACGTTAAGTAAACTATCGTTTTTCAGGTAATGGTAAATCTCAAAATTGGGAATTTGGTAAACATTAAATTTTATGTTCTTGTATATAGGTTTATTTCTGCCAAAGTATTGGCCAAACAATGCCTGACTGCTAAAAATAAGTGTCAAAAGAATTAGATTTGAACAGTATCGCTTCATAATGTTCATTAACATTTTATGTATGAATAACCCTGCAAGGTAAATTTTTTACAACAAAAATCGCACCCCTGGCCTTAATTTTACCAAAACTTTTTGGAAATGTTTGACTTTTTAACTTAAATTTATAGAAACCAAAACCCGATTAGCTATGGAAAACAACCACACTATTTTAGTATTAAAATTACCGATAGAATTAAGGAGGCCGGCGAGGTTCAAAAGGTTTTAACCCGTTACGGCTGCTCAATTAAAACCCGATTGGGTTTACACGAGGTTTCCGATGACTTCTGTAGTTCCTCAGGGCTAATATTGCTGGAGCTTACTGGCCCTACCGATGATTAGGTAAAATTACACGATGAGTTGGTTAAAATACCCAGAATTATAACCCGGAGAATGGAATTTTAGGGATTTGCTTCATTAAAAATTTGAGTTCTGTCAAAGTAATAATCGGCCGAACTTTTATTTTATTGCATTGGTGTTTGATTGGGGTATTTTAGATGGGTGGTTTATTGATAGACGTTAATATTTGCAAAACTCAAAACAACCTGGCTGGCCGAGGAGTATTACTATCTAAAAAATTATATCTTTGCCAATTAACACAAATTATTAAAGGATGTTTGAGGGAAACGGCGAGTTGAAAAAACCAACTATACTTGTAACTAACGATGACGGATTCAGGGCTGCTGGTATTGAAGCACTGGTTGAAATGGTAAAACCCTTTGGGAATGTCGTGGTAGTTGCTCCAGAGGAAGGACATTCCGGCATGTCGCATGCAATAACCATTAAAACACCCTTGAGGTTAAGGAAACATAAACGTACTGATAATGTTGAATTCTACTCCATTAACGGTACCCCTGTGGATTGCGTTAAACTTGCTATGAATCAGCTATTTACCAATCGTTTGCCCGATTTGGTGGTATCGGGTATTAATCATGGATCAAATTCATCCATAAGTATTATTTACAGCGGCACCATGGCCGCTGCCATTGAGGGATGCCTATATGGTGTTCCTTCCATTGGTTTTTCTATCCTTGATTACGATGAAGACCCTGATTTTACTGCTACTATAGAATATGGAAGGCTCATTGTTAAAAATGTACTTGAAAACGGGTTAACTCCAGGCTCATGTCTCAATGTGAATGTTCCTGTTTTGCCTTTAAAATCAGTAAAAGGGGTTAAGGTTACTCGCCAAAATAAAGGCACCTGGCGCGAGGAGTTTGAAAAACGAACCGATCCCAGAGGTGTTGATTACTACTGGCTAACCGGATACTTTCTGAACGAGGAACCCAACGCAACCGATACCGATGAGTACTGGCTTAACCAGGGGTATATCACAGTTGTACCGGTTCATGTTGATTTGACCGATTACAAAGAACTCGATCGTATAAAATCGTGGCGTTTTGACCAAATTGCAATTTCGCATGCAGATAAAAATAAATAAGCAGTGGCATGGATACCTGTTGGGAGGGCTACTGCCGGCTATCACCTTGGTTTTGATGTATTTTGCGTTGGCTGCCGATTTCCGTTTTGTCGATTTCGTAAGGTATTTGAACGTAAGGGGCGAGCTGTCGAGGGCTTTGTCGCTCTCCGTGTTACCTAATCTGGGCCTGTTTTTTGTATTTATTTGGACCGATAGGCTTAAGGCTGCTCAGGGTGTTCTGGGTAGCACCATAATTCTTGCTTTAATAATTATTTTCATGCGTTTTATGTAGATTGAAAATGAAATACTTTATTGTTGTAGGCGAGGCATCGGGCGATTTACACGCATCAAATCTGATGAATGGTATAAAAAAAAGCGATCCAGATGCCCAATTCCGTTACTTTGGCGGCGATTTGATGGCTGAGCAGGGTGGTACTCTTGTAAAGCATTACCGCGATATGGCCTTTATGGGTTTTTGGGAGGTTTTGCTTAACCTGCGAACCATAAAGGCTAACATGACCCTCTGTAAGCAGAGTATAGTTGAGTATAAGCCCGATGTTGTGATTCTGGTCGATTATCCCGGTTTTAACCTTCGTATTGCCAAATTTGCAAAGCAAGCGGGGTTTAGAGTATTTTACTACATCGCACCAAAGGTCTGGGCATGGAAAGAGTCCCGTGTTGAGAAGTTGAAACGCTTTGTAGATAAACTTTTTGTAATTTTCCCTTTCGAGATAGATTACTTCAGGGGCAAAGGGATTGACTCCGTGTACGAGGGAAATCCTTCAATTGATGCCATTGGCAACAAACTTCCTCATCCAATACCTTTAAATGAATTTTGTGAGAAAAATGGTTTACCTAAAAAACCAATAATTGCTCTAATTGCAGGTAGCCGTGAGCAGGAAATACGTTACAACTTGCCTGTAATGTTAAATGTAGTCAAAAGGTTTCCTGATTACCAATTTGTTATAGCAGGAGCACCATCGTTGGATTATAGCGTTTACCAACCTTATATCAGTGACACGGGAGTAAATGTGGTGTTTGGTCAAACCTACCAGTTGCTCTCCTGCTCAACACTTGCCTTTGTTACATCCGGAACTGCAACGCTTGAGGCGGCGCTACTAAACGTTCCCCAAGTGGTTTGTTATAGGGGGAACTTCTTCTCCATGCTAATTGCCTGGATGGTTATAAAGGTGAACTATATCTCGCTGGTGAACCTGAATATGGGGTTTGAGGTTGTTAGGGAGTTAAAACAGTACGATTTAACACCAGATATTCTTAGCAACGAGGCCAAAAAACTTTTACCCGGAAATCCGGAACGAGAACGCCAGCTGGAACTTTACGGCCAGCTCAAGGAGAAACTTGGTAGGATGGGCGCATCGGAACGAGTGGGTAAACGGATTGTGGATTTGATAAAATTATCTTAAATACTTGCTTATGAGGTTAGCTTTGTTTTCGTTATTGTTTTCTCTGCCATTCCTGTCGAACTCGCAAAAGTTAAGCATTAGCGTTTTTAACGATACAAACCTTAGCACTATACTGGTAACCCCCACCAAAGGTAATTACAATATGGTGCTAGGCGATAGTACTATTGCATTAAAATCCTTGCAAATCCTTTACATTAGCCGTCAGGGCGATTTGGTTCTTGTTCGCGATGAGAACCGAAATTATGGCTCATTCAAAAGGGTAACGCTTATTGGCCAAACCGGTGAAGATGTTTTTCGCCTTAAGCCAATAATTCCAGCAAAGCCGGCTCGTTTGTACGACGATAATATTACTTTTTACGTTGAGTTTAATCGTATTATGGCTGTCAACATAATTGACCGCGAAAAGTACATTGCTGCTGTTGTTCTTGCTGAAACCGGCCCGAATAAGGAACCTGAATTATATAAGGCGCAAGCCTTACTTGCCCGAACTTTTACTTTTACTCATATCGATAAACACCAGTCGGAGGGTTTTAACCTTTGCGACCAAGAGCACTGTCAGGCATACAAGGGAAGGCCTGAGGCATTCCAGTACATTTACGATGCCGTTCTTGATGTAAAGGGGTTAATTGTTGTTGATTCTGCTTTAAAGCCAATTAGCGCTGCATTTCACGCAAACTGTGGTGGACAAACAGCAAACTCGGAGGATGTTTGGATTCAGGCTTTGCCCTACCTAAGGAGCATAAACGATAGATTTTGCACATCGGCACCCAATGCCCGTTGGGAAAGAACAATACCCCTTACCGAATGGGAAAAATTTCTCGCTCAGCAAGGAGTAGACACCGCTAGGTTAACCCGCTACAACCTTAACTTTTACCCTAAGGAAAGGCCAAAATACTATACAGTTTTGGGCGTGAATATCGCTACAACTACCGTTCGTAAGTATTTTAAGCTGCGTTCCGCCTGGTTTACGGTATCAGCAGGAAAATCAGAGGTTCGTCTTTCGGGTAGAGGATACGGCCATGGTGTGGGAATGTGCCAGGATGGTGCGTTGGCTTTGGCACAGCGCGGTTTTACTTACGATAAGATAATCCACCATTACTTCACGGGTGTACAAATTGTTGATATTCCCAGGGTTAATCTTGATTTTATCAAGCCCGATTCCTTGGAGGTTAAGCCTTTTAATGTGCTACAGTAATTTTATACCTAAACGCAAGCATCTATGAAGGCAATTTTTATTAGAGAGCTTCAGAACTTTTTTTCATCGTTTACCGGATACGTTGTTGCAATTATCTTTCTTGTGCTAACAGGTTTGTTCCTATGGGTGCTGCCGGGTTACACTAACATACTCGATTCTGGTTATGCAACATTAGAGTCGTTGTTCTACGTTACACCCTGGCTTTTCCTTTTTCTTGTACCTGCGGCAACTATGCGAATGTTTGCCGATGAAAAAAAATCTGGTACTATTGAGCTAATTCTCACGCGACCCATTTCCGATACTGCCATAGTTCTAGGGAAGTTCTTTGCGTCGTTGGTGCTTGTTGCCATTGTAATTGTTCCCACTTTCATTTTTGTTTACAGTGTTTCAAATTTGGGAAATCCTGCTGGCAATCTGGATTGGGCTGCAACGTGGGGCTCATACATCGGACTATTTTTCCTTGCATCTGCCTACGCTGCCCTTGGGCTTTTTGCCTCAAACTTAACCGACAATACGATTGTTGCATTCCTAACAGCTGTTGCTTTATGCTTCTTTTTTTACGATGGATTAGCCTGGGTAGCCGAGCTTCAATCCATGGAGTGGGCGCGGTCGGCATTGCTGACTCTTAGCATAAGTGAGCACTACAGCTCAGTTAGTAGGGGAGTTATCGATTCGCGCGATGTGGTTTACTTTTTATCCTTTTCATCCGTTTTTCTTGCTCTTACCCGTTTAAAACTTCAATCGCGCAAGTGGTAAAATTCTTAAATGGAGTGTTATGAGTGTTAGGGGAAAAATAAAAACTAAAAATATCAAGGCATTCGTTGCTTTACTGCTTGCGCTACTGGTGCTGAATGTGCTATCCTCGTTTTTTTACTTTCGAATCGACCTTACCGAAGATAAAAGATATACCATACAGCCTGTGACTCGAGAGGTTTTACAAAACCTAGATGATATTGTGGTTATCAGAGCATACCTCGATGGGGAGCTGCCAGTAGCATTTGTAAGAATGAAAAAAGCACTTGCTGAGACCCTAACTGAATTTAAGGAAATAGCGGGGAAAAAAATCCGGTTTGAATTCGTCAACCCATACTCAGTATCGGGGGTAAAAAATCAGGAGCAATTGTTTCGCCAGTTCACCGATAAGGGACTTGTTCCAACCAACGTTCATGTTAAGGATAATGAGGGAGCAATGATACAGCGCATCATTTTCCCGGGCTGTATAATTACATACAGGGGTAAAGAGTTGGTGGTGAATCTTTTAAGGAATAACCCAAACCTTTCGGGCGATGAAAATATCAACCTGTCCATACAAAATTTTGAGTATGCTCTGGTTGATGCCATTCACCGTGTAACAACCGAAAAAAGGCAGCGCATCGCGTTTATTCAGGGACATGGTGAGTTTGATGAGTTTGAAACCGGCGATATTGAGCAAGAACTTGCTCAGTACTACGAGGTTAGTAGAGTGATTATAAATGGCGACCCCAATGCTTTAAAACCCTATAAAACTATTATTATTGCTGGGCCTAACAGACCAATGTCTGAGGCCGACAAACTCATCATTGACCAGTTCATCATGCAGGGTGGGAGAGTGCTTTGGTTTGTTGACCCCGTTAGCGTTAGTATCGATAGTTTATCAACTGGCGCGTCAACGTTGGCATATATAAATCAGCACAACCTCGATGACATGCTTTTCCGCTACGGTGTCCGTCTTAATCCCTTACTCATTCAGGATATTCAATGCGCTGTTATACCGGTTAATACAGCACTTGTAGGACAAGAACCCCGTTTTGTCCCTGCGCCATGGCTTTACTATCCTTTGCTCATACCTCCAGCCTATAATCCAATTACTAAGGGTTTAAACCTCATTCAAGCAAAATTTATAAGTCCAATTGATACCGTTGGCTCAAATGATGAAGTTAAAAAGCGGATCCTTTTGACTACATCCAAGGAAACCAAACTTGTGAAAACTCCTGCACTAATACATCTTAGTCAGGTTAGCAAGGGTATTACCCGTTACGAGTTCCAGCATTCAATGCTTCCTGTTGCCGTTGAGTTGCAGGGTGTTTTCAAATCCAACTTCCGGAATCGCTCCTTAAATGCAATACTTCCAAATAGCACGATCAACTTTATCGACAAGAGTAGTTTCACAAAAATGATTGTAGTAGCCGATGCCGATATCATTCGAAACGATGTTCAGCGTCGTCCCAATGGCGCCTACGTTATTCCATTGGGTTACGATAGGTTTACCCGGCAAACCTATGGGAATAAGGAGTTAGTGGTAAACATGGTAAAATACTTGTGCGACGATAACGGAATGCTCAATTTGCGTTCGAGAGACATAAAACTTCGACTGCTTGACAGAAAACGGGTTGTTGGCGAGCGGCTATACTGGCAGCTGATCAACATGGCTTTGCCATCGTTTGTACTTGTAGTTGCTGGCATTGCTTGGAACTTTTTACGACGAAAAAAATATACTTTTTAAAATGCCAAGTAAAAAGATTCTTTTTCCTACGCTACTCATAGCCTTAGGGGTAGGCTTATTCTACTTTACCCGTTGGTATAGGGAGTTCCGTCAAACCAATTTTTCCTATTCAGGCTCTAACATAGCAAAGGTTGAATTGGCTACGAAATCGGACACCCTAAGGTTGACGATGTCCAATGGCAATTGGTTTGTAAATGATGTTTTTATTGCAGACTCTATCGCCGTAACCAATTTTATCGATATTTTGCAATACTTATCAGCTGTGGCTCCTGCCACACTGAAAACTACCGACAACTTAAACCAGCTTTTTCAAACAAAGGGAATAGAAGTGCGCATTTATAGCGGTAAGCGTTTAAGGAGGGAGTATAGGATTGCATCGATAGCTGAATTCAACTATAAACTGGTTGCAATCAATAGTGGTTCCGAAGTTCCTTACTATCTGGAATCGTCAGTTGTTGTTGATGAATTAGTAGAATACTTTTCCGTTGATCCTGATAAATGGCTTGCTGGTAAACTGTTTACCGAGCCGGTTGAGGCTATTGAAGAAATCAAGGTTATATTCCCCGACAAGGAAAAGAGTTATACCATTAAACTTGGTGAAAACCAAATTGCATTATTTAACTCAGCAGGCGATAGGGTGCCAAACATCAACCTTGCCAACATTAGCAATCTTTACTATTCTTTTGATAATTTCAGGTTGCTTTATCCAACTAATGCTCAAGTTAATTCTGCACAACCTGAAAACCTAATTGCCAGCACACACCTAAAAATGCTAAGCGGAAAAACCTACCATTTTTCTTTTTATCGTATAACCGGCAAAGGGTTCACCAATATTTTAGGAGAAGAACTTAAATACAATCCAAATCAACTATTAGTAAAATTATCCGAAAATCGGTTTTTGGTTGGCACCTATCTGCACTTCCACTATCTTCTTTGCCCTATCGATGTGTATGTAAATAATTATGAATAGTGAAAGAAAATATTTGACAATCAGTTGAATCGGCTGATAGCCAGTTCACCTTGCACATGTAAAAACATCATTACTTAAATGCCTAATTTAATTTTTATACCATAACCATAATGATTTCGTATTAGTTTGTTGAAAAACTTTTTTTTGAGTTAGACACCCCAAAATTGACAGGTATCTATACAAATTCAGCCATAACGGTTCCCCCCTTCAAGCATTGAATTTTGTAAGTTGGTAAAAAAGTCGCCGAAAATTTTTAACAAAAATCTCTTACAGTTTTAAAAAAGTTTTATATTAGCAAATGAATAATAAAGTAATAAAGGGGGTTGTCAGATGGAAAATAAAGAAAAACGGTTGATTATTCCAAAAGGATTTTCTGCGATAATAAACATTATCGTAGTTCCCGTATCAGAATTTCATCGTAACGTTTTTGGCGGACTTTACAAATACCTGATGATACCGTTATACGAAAGACTGTACCATGAAAGGGGATGATGAAAATATGGAAAATAAAGAAAGTCTAAAAAAATATATGATAAAGGAAATTGAGCTAATCCAAAACATTATAAAACGGATGGCATATAATTCCTTTATGATAAAAGGGTGGGCTATAACCCTTGTCGTTGTGAGTTTACTTTTAAAAGGGACTGAAAAGTATCAGATTTGGATTGCCTTTATTCCTTTGTTGATCTTTTGGTTTTTGGATGCGTACTTTTTATGGCAGGAACGGATGTATAGAAGGTTATATGAGTGGGTAATCAAAAACAGGTTGAAGACAGAGGAATATTTATTTGATATGAATGCTTACCGATTTAAAGATAAAGTTCAGTCAAGAGTTAGGATTATGTTTTCTATAACTTTAGGATGGTTTTACGGTTCTATAGCAATTTTGATTGTAATTTACGCTTTAGTATTATTAACCACAAAAGGAGGATGTTAAAATGGCCAGAAAAGTATTTTTCAGTTTCCACTACGAAAGGGATGTGTGTTACTAAACCTGAATAAAGTTGGAAAAAGGGCAACGGAATTTTAGGGATTTACATTCATCAAATAAAAGACAAAGACAGTATGACCGACACAAAAGGAGACACTGCAACTGGTACTATTTTTACAAGCCCTAACGACGAGTATCAATATTTCTGTGAGAGTATTAAACATACGATTGAGTTGATGACGACGGTTACAACAAACTTGGCGACTGGGTTTAAGCAGCAGCAAAAAAAGCAGGAAAGTAATGCTTGATAGGAAAGATTGGCACAGTCCATCGTATAACACAGCATATACGCTGCGGGCTTCGCCTTTGCCCTTCAAGACATTGTTTTCAGCAACGTCGTATATGCTGGAGCCGTTAAGTAAAATTACATAGGAGGGGATATAGTAATGATGAAGAAAACAATATCAGGCATAACAATTGAGTGTATTCAGGGTGATATAGTATCGCAGCCAGATATCACTGCTATTGTAAATGCTGCAAACGCTCAGCTTAAAATTGGTGGAGGTGTGGCGGGTGCTATTCATCGAGCTGCCGGTCCTGGGCTCGAAGAAGAGTGTCGTCCTTTAGCACCTATTAAACCGGGAGAATGCGTTATTACCGGAGGGCATAGGCTTCAAAATCGTTATGTTATTCACTGCTTGGGACCTATTTACGGTGTGAATAAGCCAGAAAATGAGCTTTTAGCAAATTGCTATCGTAATGCACTAAAACTTGCCCAACAGCACATGATAGACTCAATTGCTTTTCCTGCTATTTCTACAGGTGCATTTGGTTACCCTATTGAAGAAGCTGCAGAAGTAGCATTCAAAACGATTATGGAGATTCTGCCCGAACTCCAACATGTCAAAAGGATTCGATTTGTGCTTTACAGTAACAAAGACCTTGAGATCCATGAAAAAACATTGTCCCGCCTATTAAAGTAGATAAGAAAATGCCACTTCACCTGACACAGCATTATAGGTTCGTGCTTCACGGATCATTCAATTAAATTTTTACTTTACAAAAACTTTTTATTATGTCGATAATATAATATAAATAGAGTCATAATTAAAGAAGTAAAAAATCATGCCCCCAAAACAAAAATTTAATAAAGCTCTACAAAATGTCTTCATCGGTACCCAAATTGTAGGCACAAGTGGTTTTGTTAATTTGATGAAAATAAAATCCAATTACTACAGTAAGATTGAGCATATCTCCAAAAAGGATATTGAAGAGGCATTAAAACAATATCCATCTTTTATAGACAAACTTTTTGACAAACTTTATTCCTTTTTCAGCCGATATTGTAACAAAAGCCGGGCAATTTATTTCAATTCAACACCGTTTTATAACAATATCTACGAAAAAAAAAGTTTATATTGATGAAAAAGATGTTATCCTTTTTTGGGAAACTCAGATACTTTACTATAATAAGGCTTAATTATGGCGGAAAAAGAAGCAAAAGCAAGGATAAAAATCAATAAATTGCTTGAAGAGACAGGATGGAGATTTTTTGATAATGATGAGGGTAAAGCAAATATCCTTCTTGAGAATAATGTAAAAATATCTAAAGCTCAACTCAATGAATTTGGAGAGAATTTTGAAAATACTTCCAACGGATTTATTGATTTTTTATTGCTTGATGATAAGGGTTTCCCATTAGTTGTATTAGAGGCGAAGGCCGAAGATAAAAATCCTCTCTTTGGTAAAGAGCAAGCCCGCCGCTATGCTATATCTCAAAATTGTCGATACATTATTCTTTCAAATGGCAATATTCATTATTTCTGGGATTTAGAAAAAGGCAATCCTCAAATTATCAGCCGTTTTCCATCATTAAAGCAATTAGAAAATTACTCTAAATTCAAACCTGATAAAAAAAGACTTACCACCGAATGTGTGAGTGAAAACTATATAGCCTTAACTCAATATCCAAACTATAAATACGATCCCTCATACATCAAGGAAGAAACCAAGAAAAACTTTATTGAACAACATAAACTTCGATTTTTAAGAAAATACCAACTAAACGCCATCCATTCTATTCAAAAAGCCATTAGTGAAGGGAAAGACCGCTTTTTATTTGAAATGGCTACAGGAACAGGAAAAACCCTTGTAGCTGCATCAGTTATTAAATTATTTCTGCGTACTGGCAATGCCAGGCGAGTCTTGTTTCTCGTAGATCGTCTTGAACTTGAAGACCAGGCATACAAAGCTTTTGTGTCTTATCTAAAAAATGATTACAAAACCGTAATTTACAAAGAAAACCGAGACGATTGGCGAAAAGCAGAAATAGTGGTCTCGACGATTCAAGCCTTTTTATTCAAAAACCGTTACAAAAGATTATTTACACCAGATGATTTTGACCTTGTGATTTCCGATGAAGCTCATCGAAGTATCGGTGGGAATAGTAGAGCTGTTTTTGAATATTTTATTGGATATAAGTTAGGACTTACTGCAACACCAAAAGATTATTTAAAAAATATTAATATAAGCAAACTTGGTGAAAACGACCCTAGACAATTAGAAAGGCGTTTGTTATTAGATACTTACAAAACATTTGGCTGCGAAAATGGAATTCCAACATTTCGTTATTCTCTCATCGATGGAGTTAAAGATGGCTATCTTGTAAATCCTGTCGTCGTAGATGCAAGAACTGAAATCACAACACAACTACTTTCAGACCAGGGTTACAGTGTGATTATACAAAATGAAGAAGGTAATGAAGTTGAAGAAATCTTTGTTCATAAAGATTTTGAAAAAAAATTCTTTTCGGACAATACAAACAAAGCATTTTGTAAAGCTTTTCTTGAAAATGCTTACAGAGATCCAATCAGTGGAGAAATTGGAAAGACTATTGTCTATTGTGTCTCACAAAACCATGCTGCAAAAATTGCTCAGATGCTCAATCAAATGGCCGATGTAATGTTTCCGGGCAAATACAATTCTGATTTTGCTCTGCAGGTTACTTCAAGCATTAAAGAGGCACAGCAATTTGCAATTAATTTTGCCAACAATCAGCTTTCAGGTTCCGGCAATTTTAACCCCTCATATAAGACAAGCAAAACCCGTGTTTGCGTAACCGTAGGGATGATGACCACCGGTTACGATTGTCCCGATCTTCTTAATCTTTGTCTTATGCGTCCTATCTTTTCTCCCACTGAATTTATTCAAATCAAAGGCAGAGGTACAAGAAAATATAACTTTGCTGATAATCTAATTGATGTGCAACTAAAAACGCAAATTGGCGAAAAACAAAAAGAAAAATTCAAGATGTTCGATTTCTTTGCCAACTGCGAATACTTTGAAGAGAAATTCAACTATGACGAAGTTTTAAAACTACCATCAATAGGAACCGGTGGAGAATTTTCTGAGCCACTTCTACCGCCTTCGATATATGAATCTACAGAAACTGATACCATACTAACAGTTGCGGAAAAAGCCATTAGTTACGATGGAATGAAAATAGACCGTATGTATTTTGAAAAATTTGAAAAAACTATCCTTGAGCATCCTACCATTAAGAAAAAGGCCGAAGCCAATCAATGGGACGAATTGATGGACTACCTTGAAGAGCATATCCTTGATAAACCAGAAGAATACTTCACCCTTGAAAAACTCCGTTCTTCAATTCATATTGACCGCCGTATAACAATGCGTGAAATTATAGAGAAAATTCTTGGTATTATCCCATATTTTAAAACTAAAGCTGAATTATTAGATGAAGAGTTTGATAAATTTGACAGTAAATATTTGCCTAAGGAAGAATATTTTAACTATGCCAAAAATGTTTTTAAGGCTTATATTCTTGATAACGAATTCAGAGCTATCATAGACAACAAGGATTTTGCGCTCTTGAGTACTTCTCCGTACGGTGAGGATTTTAAAAAATTGCCCCCTGAACTACAAAAAGCCATACCAGAATATATTAAAGATTTTGTTCCTTTAAATAAATTTGTTGCATAAGAAGTTTGATATATGAGTAATAACAACATATTACAGCCACTACCGCCTAAAAGAGAAGTAGAGACAAAGGCCATACTAAAAAAACTTGTTTCTGCACATAGATATCTTGCAGAATTAAAGGGAATTTCTAAAACCATTCCCAATGAATCTATACTGCTTTATACCTTGCCTTTGCTTGAAGCAAAAGACAGCTCCGCTGTCGAAAATATCATTACCACACACGACGAGATTTATAAAGATAATCTATTTGAAAACTTTATATCCAATCCTGCGTCAAAGGAAGTTCAGCGATATGCACAAGCCACTCGCGAAGGCTTTAAACAATTGAAAAACAAAAATTTTATTATTTCAAACGAATTAATTTTAAAAATACAAGAAATAATTGTTTCAAATAATGCCGGATATAGAAAGCTTCCTGGCACAGAACTGAAAAATTTTGATACAGGTGAAACTGTATATACTCCACCACAAGATTATGAACAAATAGTTTCATTGATGAAAAATTTAATTGATTATATCAATGATGATCAACTTCATCCGATAGATCCCTTAATTAAAATGGTTATCGTTCATTTTCAATTTGAATCCATTCATCCATTCTATGATGGAAATGGCAGGACAGGAAGAATTTTAAATATTCTTTACCTTGTTCAAAAAGGTTTGCTCGACTTGCCTGTGCTTTACCTGAGCAGTTATATTATTAAAACTAAATCTGATTACTATAAACTTTTACAGGGAGTAAGAGATAAAGAGAACTGGGAAGAGTGGATCTTATATATGCTAAAAGGAATCGAAGTAACTTCGCATAGCACTATTATTTTGATTAACAAAATAAAAGAACTTATGCTTGATTATAAACAAAAAATAAGGAAAAACTATAAATTTTACTCTCAGGACTTATTGAATAATCTTTTTAAGTATCCCTATACTAAAATTGAATTTTTACAAAATGACTTGAAAGTGCACCGACAAACAGCGGCAAGTAATTTAGATAAATTGGTAGAGTTCGGGTTGCTGAAAATGAATAAAATAGGCAAGTATAATTATTACATTAATGAGCCCTTGTTCTTACTCTTTAAAAATTTTGATTTATCGGCCAACGATATATATGACGAAAAAAACTAAATTTTTCGACACGTTTTTTCAATGTGTAGAAAAAAAGCGATTTTTTCGATATGTAATTAAAATATAACGAACAATAAGGAGAATAGATGTTAAACGTAGAAAC
>Ga0209614_1001549_pt1 | contig 16860 bp, 8 predicted proteins | sample BlaSprsedimmetaG_FD_185484 | JGI IMG/M metagenome (GOLD analysis project Ga0209614, IMG submission 185484) | Hot spring sediment bacterial and archeal communities from California, USA to study Microbial Dark Matter (Phase II) - Blank Spring... ... | reverse complement strand
GACGGCAACTACCGGTCGACGCTGCTTGGAGGTCTCTGATGAGCGCAACGATTCGACAGGTATTTTCGCCCCGGCGTCCCATCGACCGGACCATAGAAAAGGTCATCGACTATTACGCGCAGGAGGAGGACCGCCTGGCCCGCGAGGTCGCCGAATACGAGGTCACGGACAACATCGAGTCCTGCTTCCGCAAGTTTCTCGACGTCTTCGGCGAAGGAGTCCGGGGAGGTCAGGTGACCGAGGTCGGCATCTGGGTTTCCGGCTTCTACGGAAGCGGGAAAAGTTCGTTCACCAAGTATCTCGGTGCGTCCCTCGATCCGGCACGGACGGTTCAGGACAAACCCTTCCTCGACCTTTTGTGCGACCGCTTCCCCCGCAACGAAATTCCGGCCGCGTTGCGCACCGTCTCCAAGAAACATCCGACTGCGGTTGTGCTGCTCGACCTCGGTGCCGAACAGCTTGCCGAGAGCGCCGCCGCTCCCGTCTCCACCGTGCTCTATTGGAAGGTGCTGCAGTGGGCGGGATTCTCCAAGGAGAAGAAGACCGCGCAACTCGAATTCACCCTCGACAGGCGCGGCAAATACGACGACTTCAAGCAGAAATACAAAGAGCGGTATAAGGGTGAATGGAATGAAATCCACAACGACCCGCTGATCGGCGTCGCCCGTGCGGCGGAGATCGTGCCGGGAGTCCTTCCCGATGACTTTCCCACACCGGAGAGCTTCCGTGGTCTGCGGTTCGAGGAAGCCCGGGATGTGCGCGACCTGGCTCGAGGAATCATCGACATCTGCAGGCACAAGACCGGCCACGAGAACATCCTGCTCCTGGTCGACGAAGCCGGCCAATACGTCGCACCCCGCGGCGAGCTGATCCTCAACCTCGACGGCTTGGCGCGCAACCTCAAAGAACTCGGCAAGGGCAAAGTCTGGATCGCCGCCACCGGCCAACAGACTTTGAGCGAGATCGTCGAAAAGGCCGCCCACAACTCCGCGGAACTGAACAAGCTGCGGGACCGCTTCCCGATTTCCATCCACCTTGACGCGAGCGACATCCGTGAGATCACCCACCGTCGGCTGCTCGACAAGTCCGAGGAGGGACGGAAGAAGCTCGATGCCCTGTTCACGGAGCATGGTCAATCCACCGTTGCGCACACCCGTCTCAGCGGTACGGCCCTGTTTAAGGGCGACCCCGACTCAGGGACCTTCACGCGTCTCTACCCGTTTCTGCCGCAGCACTTCGACCTACTGCTGGAGCTCATCCGGACCCTCGCCCGTTCCACCGGCGGTATCGGTCTTCGCTCGGCCATCCGTGTCATCCAGGACGTGCTGGTGGACAAGAGCCGTGTGCTCGGCGCGGAAGCCGTCAAACTGGCCGACCGGGAGACAGGCTCCCTGGCCTGCGTGGACGACTTCTATGACACCCTGCGTGCCGACATCGCCAAGGTCCTGCCCCATGTCATCGGCGGCGTGGAAAAAACGGCCAAGGTCTTCGGGGTTGACTCCCTTGAAACACGTGTGGCCAAGGCGGTCGCCGCCCTTCAGCCGGTGGAAACCTTCCCCCGCACGGCGGAGAACCTCGCCGCTCTGCTCTACCGAAAGATCGGCTCGTCCCCGCTGCTCGACCAGGTGCGGGAAGCTCTTCGCAGAATCGCCTCCGAAAAGGAATGCGGCCTTATCGAGGACCCGCAGGCGGGCGGATATGTGTTCCTGAGCGACGCCGTCAAGCCGATCCGCGACAAGCGCAACAGCTACGCACCCACGTCCGGCGAAGCAATGAGGGCGAGGATCGACGTCCTCAAACAGGGTACCGCCGACCATTCATTATTCCGTGTGCAACCCGCCGCCAGGCTGGAAAACATCAAGGAAGTCAGGTCATCCGTAAAACTCGGCCGGACGCCCGTCGTAGGCGGTTCCGAGGATGTGGAACTCCGTTTGGAGTTCGTCGATCCCGCCTTATGGGACGGCAAACGGAACGAATTCCTGATCGCCTGCAACACCCAGGTGGAGTTGAAGAACACTGTGGTCCTTCTTGTAAAGAACGACAACACCGTTGAAGAACTTCTGCCGGAGATCGTGCGCTCGGAAAAGGTGCTCGGCGATGTCGATGAGCGGTCCGCCGACCATGTGGTCGCCCAGTACCTGCGCGCCGAAAGACGGGCTGCCGAGCGCAGCCGGGAACGAACGGCCGCCGCCATGGAAAAGGCGATGCTGGAAGGCGTTTTCATCTTCCGCGGCAAACCGACACCGGTCCGCGAGGCCGGCGACACGCTGGACGCCGCCGTGCGCACCATTCTCTCCGCCGCCGTCAAGGAGGTCTTTCCCCATTTTCATCTGGCCCCGGTCCGGCCCTCTACGGACGCAGCTGCGAAATTCCTCGGGGTGGAGCGCATGGACCGCATCACCAAGGACCTCGACCCTCTCGGCCTCGTCGTCAAGAGCAAGGGCGCGCCGCGGGTGGATACAGCCGCCCCCGTGCTGGCGGAGGTGCTCCGGGTGTTCCAGAACAAGGCCGCCGAAGCGGGCTCCGGAAGGCTCCAAGGTTCCTATCTTCAGGACTTGTTCTCCGCTCCGCCCTACGGATGGACCAAGGACACCGTGCGATACCTTTTCGCTGCATTGCTGCGGGCGGGTGAAATCGAATTACACGTGCCCGGTGCGGGTGGACCGGTGCGCACCGCCGGACCCCAGGCCGTGGAAGCCGTCAAGAGCACGGTCTCCTTCAATAGGATCGGAATATCGTCCCGTGACGCGAAGCTGCCGCCTGAAGCCTTGGACAGGGCCGCCCGGCGGTTGGAAACCCTCTTCGGCGACGAAGTTCTGCCGTTGGAAGACCACATCAGCCGCTCCGTGCGGCGGCACGTCCTCGACCTTTTGGAAAAGCTCGGATCGCTGCCCGACCGCCTGCGTCTGCTGAGCCTGCCGGGCGAGAGCCGTTCTCAGAGATTGCTGGCGGACGCGGCCGACCTACTGAAGGGCGACGCCGGCGGCGCAGCCTCGGTCCTCGGTGGCGTCGAATGCGCGCTGCCGGACGAAATCACTTGGGCCAAGGCCGTCTTCGACGCTTTGGAGTCCGGCGCGGAGGCCGACGTCCGGAACGCCCGGTCGGTACTGGATTCGACTGCGGATTTGGACCGGTTGTTCCCCGGTTCCGCGAGCGACTTGTTGAGCCCTGAAGACAGGACCGCCGCGGAGGAGGTGCTCTCTTCAGACCATTTCCACGAGCGGCTTCCCGAGCTGCGCGGCGTGGTCCGATCCGCGGTTGACCGAACGGAAAAACGATATGCGATTGACCGTGCCGCCTACGAGGACGATCTGAAAAAGGCTCTCAACGGTTTGGAGGCGGAATTCGACTGGGCGAAGCTGCTCGACGAGGACCGCGGGGAGATCGCCGCCAAGCTCGCATGCGACCCGCCGGAGACCACCGAGAACGGCGATCCCGTCAGGCTGCTTCAGACCCTGCTGGTGCGGCGACGCACCTTGCCGGGGCTGATCGAAGACCTGAAGTCCGAGATCAAACGCAGGAGACCTTCCGAACCCGAGCCGGAACCGGAACCGGAACCCGGCGAAGGGGGAGCGGAACCGCCGGTCGAGGAAATCGTCGAGGCCGACACGCTGGTGCCGGCGGCGGTGATCGCGTCAGCGACGGACTTGGATTCGTGGCTGGCGGGCATCCGGGAGAAGCTGGCCGGTCTGTTGAAATCGAACAAGCGGATACGGATCAAGGGGCGCTGATGAGTTTCGACAAGGACACAAGAAATCTGCTGGCCAAGACCGTCGCCGCGTGCCGGCGTCGGCTGATCGAGGACGTCACCGACCAACTCTGCGGCGTCTTCGGCCTGCACCCGGACGGCACGGTGCTGCCGCTCGACAAACTGACGCACCTGTCGCCCGATCAAAACTCGGCGGCCCGTCGCTTGCGCGATCTTCTCGACCATTACACCGTCGGTGCAGCGGGAAAGGATTCGGACCGCCGCAAGGCCGCCTATGAACGGATGGTCCTGGAGATATCCTTCACCGTCCTCAACCGGTCGGCCGCCCTGCGTCTGTGCGAGGAACGCGGGTTGGTCGTCGAATGCGTCCGCAAGGGGACCACATCCGCCGGCTTTCAGATGTTCGAGCGTATCTCCGGCGGAGCCCTCGGAGGACGATACGACACCTACCGGGTCTTTCTGGAGTGCATGTTCGACGAACTCGCCGGCGATCTTGGCGTGTTGTTCGACCGGATGACGCCGCAGTCTGCGGTGTTCCCCTCCGAGCGGTGCATGGAAGACGTAATCTCCGAGCTGAACAAGCCGGAACTCACGCGCCTCTGGACCGAGGACGAAACCATCGGCTGGGTCTATCAGTATTTCAACCCGCCCGAAGAACGCAAGGCCATGCGGGAGGCATCCCAGGCCCCCCGGAACAGTCGGGAGCTGGCCGTCCGCAATCAGTTCTTCACTCCGCGGTATGTCGTCGAGTTCCTCACCGACAACACCCTCGGACGCATCTGGTATGAGATGCGCAAGGGTGACACAGTCCTCAAGGAGGAATGCCGCTATTTTGTGCGGCGGCCGAACGAGGTCTTTCTCTCCCCGGTTGAAAAATCCCCGGCTGAACCGGAGAAAGATACGGACGTTTCCCAGGAGAAACTGCTCAAAACAACTGTTTATATAGAGCATCGGCCGAAGAAAGACCCTCGCGACCTGCGGGTCCTCGATCCGGCCTGCGGCTCGGGCCACTTCCTGCTCTACGCCTTCGACCTGCTGGATCGTATCTATGAGGAGGCATGGGCCGACCCTGAAAGCCCGAAGTCAGAAATCACCGGCCGCACCATTCAGGAAGACTTCGAGACTCTCGATGACCTGCGCCGAGAGACCCCGAAACTGATCGTCGAACACAACCTGCACGGCATCGACATTGACCCGCGCGCGGTGCAGATCGCCGCGCTGGCACTCTGGCTGCGGGCGCAGAAGACCTGGAAAAACCTCGGCCTCAAGGCCGCGGAGCGGCCGCGCATCGCCAAATCCAGCATCGTCACCGCCGAGCCGATGCCGGGCGAAGAAGACATGCGCCGTGAGTTCACGGAAGGACTCAAGCCTCGGGTCCTGGGGCAGATTGTGGACGAGGTGTTCGAGAAGATGAAACTCGCCGGCGAGGCGGGCTCGCTCCTCAAGATCGAAGAGGAGATCAAGGACGCCGTGGCCGCTGCGGGAAAGCAATGGCGGGAAGGCCCGAAACCGGAACAGCAGCTTCTTTTTCCCGCCATGGACGCCCCCCGGCCGAAGCAGCAGGAACTGCGCTTCGATGTGAGGGGAATTACCGATGTACGGTTCTGGGAGCAGGCGGAGGACCGTATTCTGGACGCGCTGAAAGAGTACGCGGAGCGGGCGGAAAACGGGCATGCGACGCGTCGCCGGCTGTTCGCAGAAGACGCCGCCAGGGGATTCGCTTTCATCGACTTGTGCCGCAAGCGATACGACACGGTGCTGATGAATCCGCCTTTTGGACTATCTCCGAAGAGCGTATTCGGCTACTTCAAAGATGCATACGCGGACACCTATGTAGACCTATACGCTTGTAGCGTCACAAGAGGCCGTACATTAGCGCCTCGCGGGTCTGTTGGTGCAATCACATCCAGGGCTTTTCTCACCACCAAGAAGCTGGTTCGCTGGCGCACCAATGAGGTTGTCGAGTACATCCAAGTGCTGCTGGACCTTGGGTTGGGCGTGATGGATGACGCATTCGTCGAAGCATGCGCCTTTGTGCTGTCCGACCATACATCTCCAGCATTTATCGCATACAACCGAAGGGACACTGTCGAGAAGTCTACTTTGATCAATGATCCAAAGTCAGTCGATGCATATGTCGTAGATAGGGCAAATATAAAGTCGCTGCCAGCCGCAAAGATTCTCTATTCGGTTTCTCCGCGCATTCATGCGCTGCTACGCAATAAGAATGTTTTTGAACCCGAAATCGGTACAGCACGAGAAGGCCTTAGAACTTTCGATGATTACCGTTTTCTCCGTCTCCGATGGGAGGTACCGCCCCTCTGCATTGGCTCAAATGAAACCTGGGAGCCTTTGGCTAAAGGCGGCGAGTTCGCGCGCTATTACTCCGATCTACCTTTGCTTGTTCGATGGGCTACTTGCGGGAAAGAACTGGCAGAGGAAAACCGGAAGGTTAATGGCCAAGTGGCACAAAGCAGGCAAGCATCAGATTACTATAGGCGGGCTGGCGGCACCTACTCAAAAAGAAGTGCCAAGGGCTTCAGCATTAGAGCGCTGCCTGCTGGGTGCATTATTGGCACGAAAGGTCCCGCTGTCCTAAGCGAGTCAAAGGTTCTCCCTGCCTATATAATAGGGTGGTTGAATTCCCGTCTCATCCGGTCGTTGATCCATATTCAGGCAAATGCATATGAATTCAACACGGGGATTCTGAAGCGCCTACCATGGCAGTACGCTGACGAGCCAGAGAAGCTCGCCAACGATGTTATTGAAGCCATCCACGCACTTCGCCGGGAAGCACGACTGAACGAGGCCAATTCCTGTTTCATTTCAGTCATATTGGCTTCGTCAATAAATGAGATTGCAGACAGGATTGCGCGTCTCTCTTTGGAGGTCGCCCAAACTGTTGCGAAATGTCAGACGACTTGTGATGAGACGATGGATCGACTCTATGCTGTGGACTCAACGTCCTTGAAGTCCCTCTCTGTAGAAAACGCGGAGGATTCAGACGGGGACGAAGACCAAGAGGACTCTGAGGAAGATTCGGAATCAGCGGTTTCTGTAGCAGAAGGTGACCGTACAAAGGCTGCACTTGAGTTGACGTCTTATTGCGTTGGCGTTTGTGTCGGCCGTTGGGACGTCCGCGTCGCGATTGATCCGTCGTTCGCGCCGAAACTGCCCGACCCCTTCGACCCGCTGCCGGTTTGTCCGCCGGGGATGCTGGTCGGGCCGGACGGTCTTCCCGCCGAGCCGAACCGCATCGTCAGCGAGGAGTGGCTCCGCGCTCGGCCGGACGCGAATACCCTGCCGCCGGATGGTTCGGTGAAGACTCCGACCATCCCGGATTCCGAGTACCCGCTCCGCATCTCCTGGGACGGCGTCCTGGTGGACGATCCCGGTTTCAACGGCGACCGGCCGCACCGGGACGATATCGTCCGCCGCATGCGCGAAGTGTTTGACCTCCTTTGGAAAGACAAGGCCCACGAGATCGAGCAGGAAGCCTGCGACATCCTCGGCGTCTCCGACCTGCGCGACTATTTCCGCAGGCCCGCGGGGTTCTTCCAGGACCACCTGAAGCGCTACTCCAAGAGCCGGCGTAAGGCCCCGATCTATTGGCCGCTCTCCACGCCGTCCGGGTCATACACCCTCTGGCTCTATTATCACCGTCTGAACGATCAGACGATTTATGCGGCGGTCAACAAATACGTCGAGCCCAAGATATCAGAAGTCGAACGCGGGAGCGCCGGTATCGAAAACGACCTGAAGTCCGCCTCCGGCCGCGACGTGACCGGGTTGACCGACCGGCTGAGCGAAGCCCGCACATTCCTCGGCGAACTGCGGGACCTGCGCGAGGAGTTGCTCCGCATCGCGGCGCTGCCCTACAAGCCGGACCTCAACGACGGCGTCATCATCAACGCCTCGCCGTTCCACGACCTCTTCCGTCTGCGGTCCTGGGCCAAAGACACAGGGGATTGCTGGAAGAAGCTGCAGAAAGGCGACTACGACTGGGCGCACCTGGCCTACACCATCCGGCCGGACCGGGTCCGGGAGGTCTGCAGGACCGACCGCTCCATCGCCATCGCCCATGGGCTGGAGGCCCTCTGCGAAGTCGAAGCCCCCGGATCCAAGAAAAAAGACGGCCGCGGCCGTCGCAGAAAAGAAAATTCCTGATAAAGGAGGATGATATGGATAACAAAATACCTATAAGGCTCAATAAAGAACCGCTGCTTGAAGCCGTTTGGGAAATCCGCTTTTCCGGGACCAAGTCGCCAATTGCGGATCTGCTGCCCGGGATGCTTTTCAAGGCACTGCCTGGCAAATACGGAAATATTGTCAGGCTGCCGGCGGCTGATATTCCCGCCCCGATCGTGGAACATGATAAGAACCTGCGATATGCGCCGAAGATAAGGCTTGAAAACGGCAATCAAGCGGTTCAGGTCGGAGAGCACGTTGTTTCATTGAGCTGCCGTCGTCCTTATTCAGGATGGGACCGGTTTTCCGCCGATATCCGCGATCTTGCAAGAGCGGTTCAGGATACTGGTCTGATAGAAACGTTGGAAAGGTTTTCCCTGAAATACATCGATCTTATCGAGTTGAAGCAGCCGGTTGGCCTCGGCTGCCTTAACCTCGATTTGAAGCTGGGGGCACATGAGATCAGCACAAAACCGGTTCAACTTCGGACCGAAATCCAGGAAAACGACCTGATGCACATTGTCCAGATAGTTTCACCTGCTGAAGTTTCGCTTCCCGGTGTGCAGGACCGCCTAAAAGGTGTTCTTCTGGATATCGACACCATCAACCATTTGGACAAGAAAAAATCCTGGGGCGATTTAGACGGTCGACTTGATGACGTCCACATGGCGTGCAAAAGAATGTTTTTCAGCCTGATGAAGCCCGAGACGGTGGACAAGCTGGAACCGGAATATACAGGGGTATAAACATGACTGCCGTTATGACTTTGACAAACGAACTTCTCAGCCGCGGAAGCACCGGGATTGTTTTCCCTGTGCCGCAGGAAACCTGGTGCGGCTCATGCGAGCGTACGGAAATCGACTATCCAAGGCGACCGGCATGGATCGCTTTCGTCTATCCCATCGGCGGGGAAAAGAGTACGAGCCAGGCCACTGAAGTCACCCCGACAGAATTGGAAGGCGGTTTTGTCCCGAGAACGGCGTTGGGCATGAGGCTCGCAACGCTGAGAACCAAGGCGATTGCAGCGGGAATGCGGCTTCTTACCGAGGATGAGGTGATAGAAGAAGTGAAACGCCGGCGTGGGGAGCTTGAAGACAATGAAGCGGACCTATATTGATGCAAATGTTCTGATTGCGGCTTTCCAGGGGGAAGAGTCGGTCGCTCAACGCGCTTTCCGAGTGCTGGATGATCCTGACAGAAAGTTGGTTGTCAGTGACTATCTCCGGCTTGAAGTGCTCCCCAAGCCGACATTTCATCGGCGGAGGGAGGAGGTCGAATTCATGCAGTCCGTACTCGATCAGGCCGAAAATGTGCTTTCCTCTTCAGATTTGACAGGAAAATCGCTGGAATTTGCGGCCAAATACGACATGACACCGATTGATGCCCTACATGTCGGTGCATCCGCCGTCGCCGCCGTTGACGAGTTCATCACGATGGAAAAACCGACAAAACCGATGTGCAAGGTGCTGGAAATAACCGTGAAATCCTTGCACTCCTCGACAGCGGAGCCCAGATGAAATTCACCGCCTTTCTGCATAAAAAACTGATCGACCTGCTCAACGACCGCCGCATCGTGGTCTGGTACGACGCCGAAAGGGATTTCAAAGCGTTCGCCGCCGCCTTCAACGGACCGAACTGTGATGTGCTTTCCGCCGAAGCGTCCGTTCTCAAGACCCGCCGCCGTGCGGACGAGATCTACCGACTGATGAACGAGTCCGAGAACCCCGTGGAGCGGGACCGCTGTCTGCTCATCTACATACCCCGCCGTCGAGGGGCGACCGAAGACGAGAAGATGCGGGACCCTTTTGAAGTTTACGCGATGGCGGGGGCGGCTTTCGGCGACACCGAGGACCAGAAAATCGAATCGCTCGCCCGCCAGGCCATGCCGCAGAAGACCGAGGAAATCACACGGCTCTTCCGCGAAGGGAAACCGGACATCGCCCTGCTTGACGGTTTGGAGAAGACACAGCGGTGGCCGCTCCTCAACGAGGTTTTCCGCACCGAAACCCCGGCGGAAATCATCGCGTCGGCCCTCTGTAATACGGCCAAGGCTGAAGCGGTGGACGATAAGCCCGGCTGCATCGAGGAACTCCTGCGGCTCTTTGAGTCCGCCGTCGGTTTCAAACCGGCGTCCGGGTCCCGGAAATGGAAGACGCTCCGGCCGAAAGCCGCCGAGCAGGTGCTCTTCAGCGAATTCCTCTTCGATCTGCCGGCAGGCGCATCCGATGCCCTGAGCGCAGTACCCCGCGCCGGCGGTGACGCCAAGCCCGTAGTCTACGCGGCCTGCGACAGGATGCGCGCCGACGCGGGCCTGCGGGAAGCCTATATCGAACTGGCGCAGAAAATCGAGGGCGGGCTCCGCCTCCCCGACATCATGCCGAGGGATTTCGACCCCGGCGAGCGCGATACCTTTCCCTTCGAGGAGCGGCGTCTGCTCGGTCGTGCGGTCGAACTTGTCGTTGTCGGAGACATCGAGGCCGCCCGCACCGTGATCGGGAAACGGAAACAGTCCATCTGGCGGCGCGACCCTCAGAGGTCGCCCGCATGGACGACCCTGGAGCGGGCGGCCGCACTGATCGAATCGTCCTCTGTGGTTTCACGTGGGCTGAGCGACAGAAAAAACCTCGCGGGTCTGATGAAGGCCTACACCGAAGGCGGATGGTCCGATCTCGACCGCGCCTCCCGGCTGTTCGAAACCGCCCTGACCGCCTGCACCGATGAAGACATTATTTCTCCGGTCGTCGATCTATGCCGACGCCGGTACCGCGAGGCCGCCGTAAATCTTCAGGACGCCTTCCTTGCCGCGGTTCAGGCGGAGGGCTGGCCTCCGGACGGAGCGCCGAGGCAAACCCGCATCTTCGACGATCACGTCACCCCGTTGCTGGAACGCAGGGAGAGAACCGCTTTCTTCCTGGTGGATTCGCTGCGCTACGAAATGGGACGGGATCTGGGCGAAGCTCTGACCGGAACCGGGGAAGTCGAGATAACCCACGCCGCGGGCGTCGTCCCGACGGTGACCGGCTGTGGAATGGCTGCCCTCATGCCCGGCGCGGACGGCATGCTCCGGCTTGTCGAAAAGGACGGGGGGTTGGTCCCGGCGCTCGGCACCCGCCTGCTGAAGACATCAGCGGACCGCATGAAACTTTTGGCCGAGACCTACGGAGACCGGTTTCTTGAGACCACCCTTGACGAACTGCTCGGCTCCCCGAAAAAGGTCGCCGCGAATGCCAAGAAGGCCGAGCTCTTCGTGGTACGGACCCAGGACCCGGACGCCGTGGCGGAAAATCTCGGTGCCTGGCGTGCAAGGCGGTACCTCTCGGATGTGATAGGAGATATCGCGGCTGCGGTCCGCTGGGTGGTCTCCCAAGGGTTCAACCGCGTCGTGATCAGCGCCGACCACGGCCACATGATGCTCCCGGAGATTCCGGCGGGCGACGTGGTCCAGACTCCACCCGGCGGTTGGTTGGAAAACAAACGCCGCTGCCGATTGGGTTCCGGGCTTTCCGGTGCGGCCGGAACCATCACGCTGAAGGCCGGTCATGTGGGGATTCAAGGTGACGTGCAGGAGGTTTGTCTGCCTATCGGGTTCCGTGTGTTCTCGGATGGCGAAGGCTACTTCCACGGGGGGTTGAGCCTGCAGGAAGCAGTGGTGCCGGTGGTCGTGTTCCGGGCCGGGGGGGAGAAACCAAGCGCCGCCGGAAAGCCGGAGATCGATATCCGCTACCGTTCGGACAAGTTCACCAGCCGGGTCATCGGTCTGAAGTTCCACCTGCAGGGTGACATGTTCGGTACGGCCGCCCGGGTACGGGTCGAGGCCTACGGCGGCACGGGAACCAAGGCCAAGGTCGTGGGCGAGGCCGCCGACTGCGAGGCGCGGGACGAGAAGACCCGTGAAGTGACTTTACAAGCGAACAAAGAAACGCCCGTCCCCGTGTTGCTCAATCCGGATTTCGACGGGGCGGAGATCGAAATCCGCGTGAGCGACCCTCAAACCCGTGTGGTATGGGCGAAGCGGAAGCTGAAAAACGCGATGCTCGATTAAGGAGCGAGGAATGCAACAGGACGACCTGGACAAGAAAGCAACGGGGGTTTTCGCCGGCAAGGTGGTGCGCAAGGACCTGCTGCACCAGATCAAAGGCGGCGAGAACGTACCGTCCTATGTGCTCGAGTACCTTCTGGGCAAGTACTGCGCCTCGGACAACGACGAGGAGATCCGCATCGGCGTGGATGCCGTCAAGGAAACCCTGACGACGAACTATTTCCGCCACGACGAGGCGAACAAAGCTCAGTCCATGGTCGAACAGAAAGGCAGACACAGGTTCATCGACCGTGTCGAGGTCCGCTTCCTCCCAAGCGAGAACAAGTACTGGGCCTCCATGGACCACTTCGGTTACGCCAAGATACACATCGCCGAGGAGTTCTACCGCCGTTACGAACGCCTGCTCGAGGGCGGCATCTGGGCCATCATCGACGTGGAGTTCAGGCTGTCCGAGGAGAGCAAGAAGGACAGCCCATTCCACATCGTCGATCTGAAGCCCATTCAACTCGCCCGGTTCGACCTGGACGAGTACCTGGAGGGCCGAAGCACCATGAGCAGGAACGAGTGGATCGACCTCCTCCTCCGGAGCGTCGGTTTGGAGCCCCTGCGCATGGAGCCGCGGCTGAAGATTCTACTGCTCACCCGGCTCATCCCCTTCGTCGAGAAAAACTACAACTTCATCGAGCTCGGGCCACGCGGCACCGGAAAATCCTACGCGTTCAGTGAGATGTCCCCTTACTGCATGCTGCTCTCGGGCGGCAAGGCGAGCACGGCGAACTTGTTCTATAACAACGCCCGCCGGCAGGTCGGCCTCGTCGGTCACTGGGACGTTGTGGCCTTCGACGAAGTCGGTGGCATGAAAATCACTGATCCGGACGCGGTCCAAATCATGAAGGACTATATGGCCAATGGTCGGTTCAGCCGCGGGATCACCCAGGTGCTGGCGGATGCATCTCTGGTGTTCATCGGTAACCTGAACCAGCCGGTGGAGAGCCTGGTCCAGAATTCCGCGACTGATCTGTTTCAACCACTGCCCAAAGAGTTCGACCTCGCCCTCCTCGACCGCATGCACTTCTACCTTCCGGGTTGGGAGGTCCCCAAGAACTCGAAGGACATACTGACGGTCCACTACGGTTTCGTCATAGACTACCTGGCCGAGGCATTCCGCGCGCTCAGGAAGCAGAATCGATTCGATGAGGTCGAGCGGGTCTTCCGATTCGGATCGCATGTGGAAGGCCGGGACGCGACCGCGGCCAAAAAGACAGTCAGCGGTTTGCTCAAAATCCTCCATCCGGGCGGCGGGTGGACGAAAGAGGAACTCACGGAATACGTCGAGCTGGCCATGGAGGGGCGTCGCCGGGTCAAGGAGCAGCTCAAGAAGCGCGGGTCGTTCGAGTTCTATAAGACCAGCTTCTCCTACATCGATCTTGAGAACGACACGGAGCGGTCCGTGGGCGTGCCTGAACAGGGCGGAGCCGGCGTCATCTCACAGGACCCGTTGCCGCCGGGGACGGTCTACACGGCCGGGGTGGATTCCGAAGCCAAGGTCGCGCTGTTCCGGCTTGAAGTCACACTGACGGCGGGAACGGGCAAGCTGAGGACGCCGACCGGTCTTGACAAGTCGCTGAAAGAATCCCTGAACCGGGCCTTCAGTTATCTGCAGAACGTCAAGGACAAGCTGGGACTCACGCAGATGCTGGCGCAGAAGGACGTATACGCCGAGGCGGTGGACCTCTCCGGAGGCCGCATCGAGTGTCCCTGCGGTGTGGCGTTTTTCGCCGCCATGATCTCCGTGGTCCGCAACCGCCATGTGCAGGCCGGGACGGTCGTTCTCGGCGACTTGACCATCCAGGGGAATATCAAGGGCCCGGCCTCGATCACCGAACCTTTGCAGTTGTCCCTGGAGGCCGGTGCCCTGCGCGTCCTGGTGCCGGTTTCAAATAAGACGCAGTTCGCCGGGCTGCCGGAGGACGTGATCGAGCGTCTTGACGTTGTGTTTTACGGCGACGTGGACCGTGCGGTTTTGAAAACGCTGGAGATGTAAGGGATGATTCACGGAGCGGCGGAAATCAAGAAAATGACAGGTGTCCCCGCTGGGATGCGCCGCTCCCATTCCGTCAATGCCGCCGGCGATAACGCCGGCAAGTCGGTAAGTAGCCTCCTGAAAGCGCTCACTGGAGCGCCCGTTCCAACGAAAGGAGGTTTTTTTAATGAAAGGTAAATCGAAACGAAGTCGAAGACGCTTTCCCAACGGTGACGGCAAACCCACTGCCGTCGATTTGTTCTGCGGCTGCGGCGGGTTGACCGTCGGGCTGAGAAAAGCCGGATTCCGGGTCTTGGGCGCGGTGGACGTCGATCCGCTTTCCGTGAAAACCTACAAGGCGAATCATCGTGACGTTGAAGTCTGGGAGATGGACATCCGTTCTTTGAAGCCGACCGAACTGCTTGAGAAGATCGGCATCAACACAGGAGAACTCGATCTTCTGGCCGGATGTCCGCCGTGTCAGGGTTTTTCGACGATGAGGACCCTGAACGGAGCCGTCAGCGTCGAGGACCCCCGCAACGACCTCCTGCTGGAGTTCCAGCGCTTTGTGGAGGCGCTCCGCCCCCGCGCCGTGATGTTGGAAAATGTGCCCGGGCTGGCTGACGACGAGAGGTTCGCGGCATTCTGCAGAAAGATGAAAAAACTCGGCTATCTCGGCGACCACCGCATTCTGAATGCGGCGGAGTACGGTGTGCCGCAGCGGAGACGCAGGTTGATCTATCTGGCGGGGTTGGGCATGGCAATCCCGTTCGCCGACAAAGCCGCCAAGATGAAAACAGTTGAGGAGGCAATCGGCGGTCTGCCGAAAGCAGGACAAAGCGGTGACCCCGTGCATGACATGCCTGAAAACCGGACCCCGAAAGTTCTGGAGATCATCCGGCTTATCCCGAAAGACGGCGGAAGCCGCAGAGACCTTCCGGATGAGTATCAGCTCGAGTGCCACAAGCGATGCACCGGCTTCAAGGATGTCTACGGACGTATGGCCTGGAACGATGTGGCTCCGACGATCACAAGCGGGTGCTTCAATCCTTCGAAGGGGAGGTTTCTTCATCCGGAGGAGGATCGGGCGATCACCATGCGGGAAGCGTCGCTTCTGCAGGGGTTTCCGCGTCGGTACAAGTTCCCAACCACCGACAACAAATCCGCTGTGGCTTTGATGATCGGCAACGCGCTGCCGCCGCCGTTCATAGCGGCGCACGGCAGAAGTATCAAACGGGTCCTGCGGAACAACGCCGGGATGTGTCCATCCAAGAGAGGGACTGAATTCACATGAGTATCGACCAGGTCTTGAGGAACGAGTTGACGCCGCAGCAATACGCCGCAGCGGTTGATACCGCGCGCGAGGTTTTGTGTCTGGCATGCGCCGGCTCGGGCAAGTCCAGGACGCTGGCCTATCGGATAGCCAGGCTCCTCGCGGAGGACGAACCGCCCGAAGGGATCGTGGCCTTCACATTCACCGAGAAGGCCGCCGAGTCCATCAAGCGCCGTGTGTCTCAAGCCCTGACGACCGCCGGGCTCGACCCGACAGTGATGGGCGCGATGTATATCGGCACCATCCACGCCTACTGTCAGCACGTGCTGGGCGATATGGACGCCACGTACCGACAGTACGACGTACTCGATGAGAACCGGCTGAAGCTGTATCTGATTTCACGATTCTACCAATTGGGCCTTCAGAGCTTCCGCACCCGTGCACGAAGCAACAGCTATTTCGACACGATCAAACAGGTATCCGACGCGTGGAAGACCGCCAACGACGAATTGTTGGATTTCAACGCGGTCGCCGCCGAAGACCAAGGCATCGGCGATCTGCTTACCCGCATTCAGAATGGACTCCGGACGGACCAGTACATCGACTTTTCCTTGATGATCCGGGATGTGGTTGAGGCGGTCCGCAGCAACGCACCGGGAGTGGAGAATGGTATCGGAAGGTTGCGTCACCTCATGGTGGACGAGTATCAGGACGTCAACCCTTGCCAGGAGGAATTGATCCGCCTCCTACACAGGCGTGCTCAAACTCTCTTCGTGGTTGGAGACGACGATCAGTCTATCTACGCGTGGCGGGGCGCGGACGTCAGCAACATCCTTGATTTCCGAAGACGATACACCGGATGCAGTGTTCATACCTTGTCGCAGAACTTCCGTAGCACGGAACCCATCGTTCAGGCTTCGGACGCCTTTGCGGCTGCCATGCTGGGCCCGAGTCGAATTCCGAAGAGCCCGACCGCTTCCGCAAATCGGATGCCTCAGGATTTCAGAGTGCTGTGGTTTCCCGACCGTGCGGCGGAGGCTGAATGGGTGGCCGGAAGAATCCGCGACCTGCTGGGCACGGCTTATGATGACAACGGCGGCGTCCGAGGTTTGACCCCTGCCGATTTCGCCGTTCTGATGCGATCAACCCGGCAGGCCGAACAGGACGACACGCCGAGGCACGCCGCCTTCACCGCGGCACTTGAACGCTTCGGCATCCCGTTCAGCCTGGAGGCCGGAGGTGGGCCTTTCGACCGCCCGCAGACTGCTGTTCTTCGGAGCACCTTCGAGCTGTTGCGCAATACTCCGCTTGACAGAAATACGGTGCAGCAGCACTTCAACACCCAAGTGTTGCCCGCGTATCCCGACGCGGACTTCAACCTGCTTGTCCGAGTTCTCACCGACTGGAGCCGTCGGATTCATCGCCCTCAGGGCTCGACACGAATCCGGCTCTACCCGCAGCAGCTTGTTTACGATCTGTTGGAGGCATTCAACATCGCCCGGACGAACTTCAGCGACGACGTTATGCGGGACATCGGGCTTTTCAGCCGCATGATCCTGGATGTCGAAACGGTCTATATGAGCGTGGATTCGAGGCAGCGCTTTTCAGATGTCCTCAATTTCCTTCAA
>Ga0209614_1001548_pt1 | contig 16860 bp, 14 predicted proteins | sample BlaSprsedimmetaG_FD_185484 | JGI IMG/M metagenome (GOLD analysis project Ga0209614, IMG submission 185484) | Hot spring sediment bacterial and archeal communities from California, USA to study Microbial Dark Matter (Phase II) - Blank Spring... ... | reverse complement strand
GGCGCCGCCAACAGCAGCACAGCCAGGCGTTTCTTGCCGCCGCGGTACTCTTCATCGGGCCAAGGCGCCGTCGGCTCGCGGATGGCGCCGAACGGACAGGCCTCTTCGCAGAGACGGCACTGGATACACTCATCCGGGGCGATCGTGACGCGCCGACGGGAGAGACGGGAGAACTGACGCAAAATCACGCCATAGGGACAAAGGAACCGGCAGTACGGCCGACCCACGAACATGCCGATCACAAGCAGTGATGCGCCGAAGACCAGGATATTGATGCTGCCGGCCAGACGGAAGAACGACACAAACGGATCATACCGGCAGATGATGAACGCACTGCCGGTCGCCGCGAAAAGGACGGCGGCCCCCAGATACGCATAGGCCAGCAGTCGCAGGGAGCCCTCCAGCCAGCGGGGGACCTTGATCGGCCACAAGACGACCATGTCCTGAATAGCTCCCAGAGGGCAGACCGCCCCGCAGAATGTCCTGCCGAAGAACAGGGTGAACAGAAGCGGGGCCAACAGGAATATCGTCGCCGTAATCGGCATGGCGTACTGGCGGTCAAAGAACGTCAGTGTGGCGTTCTGGATAGCGCCGATGGAGCATATACAGCCCTGGCGGTAGAAACCGAAGTATACCAGGCAGGCGATCATCAGGACGAAGACCAGGCGACGATTGCGTTTCCGCAGGACCAGATACGACGCGGCCGCCAGCGCCGCCAGCAGCACGGCGGCATCGACATACTCGTAGAGGTCCCGGCGGGGGTCGGGCGTCGTGGGACTGGGGATCTGGTGGTTGGTCTCGGTGAACTCCGGCGGCGGGAACCGCTCAAGCGAGTAGGCGCGCCCCGACAGACCCAGGCACAGAGCCGCAACGGCTGTAAGAACAACGCGCCGGCCCATCAGCGACGATCCGCCCGCTTGAGGAGATAAGGTTGGTCGGCCGGGACGCGTCTGAACGCATCCGACGGACACGCCGCCGCAATGGAACATTCATTGCAGTTCAGGCAGCGGTCATGCCGCACCTGCAGGTGCAGCGATCCATTGCCGAACGCATTGCAGCCCTTGACGCACTTGCCGCAGCCGTTGCAGAGCTTCTCGTCGATGTGATACTCGTAGTACGGCTCTTCGATGAGCTTGCGGTCGATAGCCCCGGTCGGACAGAGCTGGTTCTCGGCGCCCTCGTCGATCTGGGCCGGCTCGGGGCCGAAGTAGCCGAAGCATATCTGGCAATAGCCGCAGACCGGGTAGGAGTGAACGCATTTGACGGCGGATTCGGCCAGTACGCAATACGTCGCACAGTTGCCGCAGGCGACGCAGGTGTAGGGGTCGATCTGCCAGACGAATTCGTTGGAACGGGCTCTGGCGCCAAGGTATCCGGCCAGTCCGCCGACGCCCAGCAGAAAGGCCCCGCCGCAGGCATCCCGCAGGAAGCTCCGTCGGGTTTTAGGGTCGTTGCGCTCAATCATTTCTCAATGGCCCCCCGGTCGATGCTCTATAGCGGTCGGCCCGTGGCAGACGACAGGCGCCCACCGCCTCGCAGCCGTCGCACAGGCCTTGATTCGTGCAGACCCCCTGTGCTTGAAGGCGGCCCCGTTTAGCAACACCAAAGGCGCCAACGGTGACGGCTGCCGCGGCCAGCGCCCATCGGCCAGCGCCGATAAGGGCATTGCGTCTGTTGTATCTGTTGGAGTATCGGCCGGCCATCAGGGGGTCTTCCTTACAAATATCCGTATCACGTTCTTGAGAGTATCCAGCACATAGACGCGGCCTGTCGGGTCGACCGCCACGTCAAAGGCGCCGGATCGGGATCCCGCCGGCAGCGTAAAGACCCTGGAGACGCCGCCCTCGACAAGCTGCTCAGGACCGGCCACGGCGCCCGCAAAGCGGCCCTCGGCGTCGTAGACCTTCACTCGCACAAGGCCCTTCTCGCAGGTCACAAAGTCGCCGTCCGGTAAGATGGCGAAATTGACCGGGTTACAGCAGCCGATAAAGCCTTCCAGTTTTGATGAGAACTCACCCCAGCCAAACTCCAGATCGCCGTCGACCGTGTAGGCCTCGATGCGATGACGACCGGGGTTGACCACCCTGAGCAGCCCGTCATCGGCCACCGCCAGGTCGAAATAGGGGCTCGGAATGACAAACCCAGCGATGTTTCGGGCGGGGTCCTTCTCGCCGATGCGACCTATCACCCGGCCGTCTCGCCCGTAACGCAGAACAACGCGGTTGCCCGCGTCCGCGGCGAAGACCTCATCCTTGCATACCGCCAGACTTGTCAGCACCGCGTTCTCGCCCGCAGACGGCCAGGCGGCAAGCTGCTTGCCCGTCTTGTCATAGACTTGGACGTGGTCTTTCATCCCAAGGTATATCGCGCCATCTTGGGCGACCGCGATGCACCGGGCCGCGCCGGCCACCGGGAACTGGCCGACCCGCGAGCCGGCGGCATCGAACATGACGACCTGCCGGTCGCCGGTTACGTACGCCGTCGAGTCCGGGGCAACACAAATACCGGTAGCGTCTTGCAGGCCGGTGGCGATAACCGGGCCTGCCTGGGCATAGAGCAGGCGATTGGGGTCGATTCTGGCCAATTCGCTGAGGTCATAGGCGAACTCGCGGCCCAGACCACTGCCGCCGGCGCCGGTGGTGTCGTAACGGACCATCGCTACGATGCCGGCGACCACCGCCAGCATGACGACCACGCCGGCCAGGACCTTAACGCTCGTGTCTGCTTTGTGCTTTTTCATGTATTGCGTTGCGCCCGCAGGGCATGCCATTATGACCCGCCCAGGGGCGTTTTTCAACCGTTCTAAGGCTGCCTGCCTATGTCCAGACAGGCCATCTTCGTCAGATCGCGGACAATCAGCCGGGTGCCGACCAGTGCCATGGGGCCCCATGACTCATGCCCCTGGAGCACCACGGCGTCATCCAGCGGGGCGAACCCCGTGGGGGCCGCGGGCGTCATCGTCAGACGTCCGTCGTCATCCATCACGTAAAGTACGCCGTTGGCGATCATATAGGGACCGAGACCAAACTTGTGGGCATTGCCACTGGTCCAGATCAGATTCCCATCGAGGTCCAGGCAGGCCAACTGCTTATCCGGCCGAACGCCATAGATGTGCCCCTGGTAGAGCACGGGGGTCTGCTGCTCGGAGCCAAATACGGCCGCATCGAGCCGCCACAGGGCTTGTGGGACGATTTGTCCGGCGTCGGACTTCAATTGCAGCATCATGCAGCCGGCGTTGTAGCCACCGGACAGGAACACCCGGCCGTCGCCGACGATCAGCGGCGTCGGCACGTTGGCGATGCGGATCTTCCAATCAGGGTATTCCCATAGGATTTGTCCATCCGTCGCGGATACGCCAACGACCCCCCCGCTGGCACAATAGAGGTACTGCCGTTGACCGTTGAAGTCCATTGGCACAACGGATGAGTGCGTCATCACCCATTTCCTGGGATTATCAGTCCGCCACAGGACCTCGCCGCTGTCGCAATCGACGGCCATGAGGAGGCTATGACCGCCCACCGCCAGGATGGCCTTGTTGTCCTCGACCAGGGGGCACTGCCCGGCGTACCAGGCGGGCACTTCCGCCCCGTGCTCCCGCACGAGGTCGATCATCCATTTCAGTTCACCGGTGGCCGAATCGAGGCAGGTAACGTGGCACTTGGGTCCGAAGGCCACGACATGCCTGTCGGTCACGGTTGGTATGGTGCGGCTCATCCCATGGTTTCGTTTGATAGACACGGGATAGCGATACTGCCAGATGTCGGCGCCATCGGCCAGGGAGACGCAGCGGATGACGTCGGACTGTTCCTGTCGGTCGTAATCCATGATGTAGACGCTGCCGTCCCGCACCGCCGCTCCCGCATAGCCTTCGCCCACATCAATGGTCCAGAGCACTCTTGGACCATCCGCGGGCCACTCGCGGGCCAGATCGGGGGCATCCGAGATGATCGCGTCCATGTTGACGCCGCGGAAGCGGGGCCAGTCGCCGGCAATATCCGCCGGGACGCCATTGAACTTCAGGAGTGTGCCCTTGATTTCCGCTGTAGCGGCCTGGCCCCCAACTGGGCCGGCGTCATTGGGATCGGGCAACCGCAACGAGAAGCTCATGGGCGGCGTGTAGCCCAGCCACTGCACGATCAGCAGCATGGCGACGACGGCCGTGAGGACCGGCAGGACCCAGACCAGAACGTTGCCGCGCACTTGGATGGTATGTGAACAATTGTGCATCTATTCGTTTCTGAGGGCGTCGAGCATCTGGCCGCCGAGGGCAATATGGGTTGCCAGGGCCACCCATATCATACCACTTACGGCGATGGCCACAACGGTCAGCGCGAGGGAAAGACCCGGCACGTCGGCCCCGGGCGCCCGTAAGGCAGGCATAACCGCCACCAGGGCCGCAAAAACGCCTATCACCAACGCGGCCAACAGCAGGGCCCAGTGCTCATATCGAAGCATTCGCGAAAGGGTGTTTTTGGGAAATCCTACGGCCCGGAGCATCGCGAGTTCGCCCCGGCGGTCGAGAACATTACGCAATACCACCAGCGCCAAGCCGATACTCCCGACGACCAGACCCAGGCCACCGAGCATCTGGAATATGGTCAGATAGGTATTCTGAACGCTGCTGAAGGCGGCCAGCCGCTCCACCGTCGGCGTCAAACTTACGCCGTAATCCGCCAGACGGTTGGATAGTTGAGATTCCACAGCTTTGGCAGCGTCCTGCCTGGCGTCGATCAGAAATGCACGATAGCCGTCCTCAGAGGGAAACTTGGCGGCCAGATGCGCTTCGTGGATTAGCAGCGAGCCTTGGAGGATGGAGTTTTTGAGCGTGGCGACGATCCGGACTCGGAACGGGCGGCCCCGTTCGTCCAGATAATCGACTTCGTCGCCGATTCTTTTGCCCAGCGCCCACGTAACAGTGGCGATGTCGGCGATGGCGGGCACTACGTCATCGTCCAAAGGCTCTACGAGAAGACGCCAAGGAGAGATATCGGGCTTCTCGTCAAGGGTCGCGGCAAAGGAGAACGCATTCAGGTCAGCCAGCCGAAGACTCGACACGCCCAGGAGCCTGGGGCGTTGGGCGCGGTTGAGGTTGAAGCAACTGGCATCGTCGCCCTCGTGGATGCGCATCTGGATAAATTCGGCGGTGTGAGCGAGGTTTGGATCGAGGCCGACCGCCTTCAGGCCCTCGACGCTGTTGAGGTCGTGCAGGAGTGGGACGGTGGATTCGGCGTAGAACGTGAAGCCGCCGGTTCCTGACTGACGGCGGCCGGCACCGGCCATCGGATCCTGTCTGTTGGCGCCGACGGCCACCACCAGAAACACGCCGACGGCCAGAAGAATAACCACGGCCAGTGATCGACCGGTGCGGCGGGTGGTGTTGCGGACGGCCAGACCCCAGAGGCTGGATACAGCGCCTTTGCGGCTGTGGGCGATGAAGCTCAAGACGCCGTGGCATAATCCCAGACCGGCTATCAGCAGCAGCGCGCCAACGCCGAAGAAAACGCCGGCCATCCCGGAGGCATCCCCGGTTCCCATCGCCGCCGCCAGGACAATCGCCCCGATGGCGCAAAGGACGGCGACGACGAAACCGACCTTGCCGGGATGGACGAATCGCGTAACGAAGAACTGCCATCGCAACTGCCCGGCCAGAAGCTCGCGTGCCGGGCGGGAGACCTGTTTTCGCAGGGCCAGGAGGATGGAGGCCGCCGTGATGAGATACATCACGACTGCTCCAGTAATGAGTGTCGCAATAGTGTAGTGAAAGCGGATGGCGGAGCCGGCGACGGCGGAACTCCAGGTGGTCGACAGGCCCAGAATCATCAGGCGGGTGTAGAGCAAGGCCAGGATAGTGCCGAGGATCACACCGTCGATGCACGGCAGCAGACCCTCGGCCAGCAGAAGGCCGCGGACCTGCCGCCGGGTCAGGCCGACGGCCAGCAACATCCCGACCTGCTCGGTGCGGCGTTCGACGCCGAAGACGAACACCAGAGCCACCAGCACGATGGCGGCCATGATGAGAAACATGCTCAGGCCCAGGAACAGTCGGCCGAAATCCGTGCCCTCGGCGCCCGCCTTGAGACCCCTCTGACGGATGCCCTGAAAGAACAGGCCCACCGCGGCCGGGTCCACGCCGGCGGTCAACCGTTGAGCGATATCGTTTGGATCGCTGTCCGGACAGCGGACCATCGTCAGGTTGCCGTAGCGGTTGGCCCACATGGATTGGCCCGCTTGGAGCGTAACGAAGGCCTTGGGCGTGCCGCGATAGTCGTCCCAATACTTCTCGTCCTTGTCTCGGATGGCGCCGAGGTCAATAGGGATGCCGGGCTTCCAGTTGCGACAGTTGTCCACGTCGGCCAGACCCGGGTAATCGGGCATCAGCGTCGGATCGGCCGCGGGACCCTCGATGCCGACGATGGCGCGGACGCGGAAGGTGCGGCTTTCCTCGATGAGCTTTCGCATGGGGCCGATGACGTAGTATGAGATCTCCACCGTGTCGCCGATCTCGGCGGCGAGGTCCTCGGCCAGCCATGCGTTGATGACGATCTCATCGTCGCTCATGTCCGCGGGTACCAGCGACGTGGCGCCTTTCTGGATGGCGCTGACGATGGAGTACGGGGTGGCCTTCTCATCAAGGCGGATTGCGTTGACAAAATAGGTAAGCACACCGAAGGCTTGCTGCGCGACGGTCGGCGCCGCGTCGGCCAGGGGCTGCTCAATGAAGACCCGCCCGCTACGGATCTCAGCGACACCCTGGGTCTCAAGGCGGTTGATTTCGAGGGCGGCGTCGCCCGGTTGCCAGTGCTCCCGAATAGCCTGGTTGGCCTGTTCAGCGGTCAGACCGTCGCCGGCGGCCAGGAGCATGTTGGCCTGGCCGGGACGTTCGGCAAGCCGCTGAAGCCATGAGAGGGGCACGAATACATTGAGCGGGGCGACTTGGTTGGCCTGGAGATTGAACCCGCCGAAGTCATCCGGCCCCAGGACGGCCGAGACCGCCCGGCGGGCGGCCACGGACAGGTCGCTGTCCGGGCTCAAGGGGACATCCCTGGGCATAATGCCGGGTTTGGCGATGCGAAGGACGATGTCGTCGCCGGCCTTGACGCCCAGCTTGGCCGCCAGCGGGCCGTTCACAGCAAGGCCGTCGTTCCATCGCGGCGGCTTTGCATTGCCGATAGCGAAAAAGCGGTCGTCGACGCCGAGGACCTGCACGTCCGTTGCACGGCGGGCGCCGTCGCCGCCGGAGACCAGGGCCCGCAGCATGAGGACGGGGGCGACAGGCCCGTCGAGCGATTGGCTCAGTTCGTCGGCCAGGGCGGCTCGGAAGAAGCGATTCTGGGGGACCAGGGCCTGTTGGGTGCGGCCCAGACGGACGCCAACCATGCGGCGGAGGCTGTAACGCACGGAATCGCCCACCAACAGCGCGCCCGTGAACACAGCCGTGCCGACGGCGACCGTCAGGATGACGCCGACAGTCGTGCGCCAGTAGAACAGCAGGCTTCGGATGGCCAGAGAGAATAATCGCATCAGAGACCGGCCTCCGAATGCAGAACGCCGGCGATCAGTTCGCGGACCCGCTCCATGTGCGCCGCCAGCTCGCCTGAATGTGTTACCACAATCAGCGCAGTGCCCTCGGTGCGGTTGAGGTCGACGAGCAGGTCGGCGATTTCCGAGGCTGTGGCCTTGTCCAGGGATCCGGTGGGTTCATCGGCCAGCAGGAGGGCCGGGCGATTGATGAGGGCCCGCACAACGGCCACCCGCTGGCGCTGACCGCCGGACAACTCGCCCGGCCGGTGATGCACCTTGTCCGCAAGGCTCACGCGATCGAGCAGGGTCATCGCTCGGTCGCGGGCCTCCCGGGAGGCCCCGGCCGGGTCCGCCAGGGTCGGGACCAGGACATTCTCAAGGACCGTGCACTGGGGCAGTAGATGGTGCAACTGGAATACGAAGCCAATCCGCTTGTTGCGGATGCGGGCCAGTTGGGCGTCGGTCATGTGTCCGAGGTCCTCGCCGTCGAGCCGGACCTCGCCGGAGGTCGGTCGATCCAGGGCTCCAATGATATTCAGGAGCGTGCTCTTGCCGCTACCCGATGGGCCGACAATCGCCAGGGACCGGCCCGAATCGACCTTCAGGTTGACATCCCGCAAGATGTGCGTGGCCTGTCCGTCGAGTGGCGATTCGTAATCCTTACTTACATGGATCAGTTCCAGCATAAGATTGCTCACCGATAGGATTGGGCAATTATTTCCAGCGCCCGCAGGAGGTCTACGGCCGTCCGGCGGACATCGAAGCGCTCGACGACGCGCCTTCGCCCTTCGGCGCCGAGGGCCCGGGATTGGCCTGCGTCCATCAGCAGGGGTTCCAGGGCATCCGCCAGGGCCGAGGCGTCGTTGGGTCTGCACAGGACGCCTCCGCCAACGGCCCGGTGCAACTCGCCGAACACACCGCTATCCGGCTCGACAAACGGCACGCCCGCGGCCAGGGCTTCAAGCATGTAGGTGGCGTACGAAGTCGGTTGCTTCTCAGGGACCGACAGGACGGTCAGTCGGGCAAACAGACTCCGCTTGGCCGGCGCATCGAAGACATCGAGGAACTCCACGTCCGGTGTGCGGCCGGCCTTCTCAAGCCGCGATTGCAGCGACTTGATGAATCTCGCATCCGGTCCCTGTCGACCGCCTGCGGCAATCAGTTGGACCTGTTCGAGCGACGGACGCTGCTTGAGAGCGATGAAGGCGTCCACGAGGGTGTCGAGGCCCTTGTCCGCGCACATCCGCGACAGAAAACCTATGGTCGGGACGCCGGGCGCGGGCGTGACCGATGCGTAATCCTCGGTGACGACGCCCGGCCGGGCCACGTGCAGCCGCCGCGGATCGATGTCGAGCCGCCCGTGCATGACATCCGCGTAGAACTCGCTGACCGCGATGAAACCGTCCACGTGGGCCACACGCCGCCTGAGCAGGTCCCACGCCTGTTGGGCATAGGGCGGCGGCAGCGAATCGAGAAAGCCTTCCTCATCCTGTAGAATGCAGGCGACCGGCACGTCGAGCCGGCCGCGAATCTCCTTGGCCAGGCCCGCCAGCAGCACGTTGGACAGACACACGATATCGGGACGATTATCCCGCTGACGCAACCATTCAATAAGGCGGTCCAGTTCCTTTGCCTGCCTGCCGTGTTCGGCGGCAAGGATAGAGAGGGTCGTCTCGGCCAGGTCGCGGGGGCTGGTCATACCGACCCTGCGGCCGGCCCATCGCAGCAGCCGCCGTGAATCGAAGAGGCGGTCCAGCCATCGGGGTGTCCTGCGAAACAGGGGTATCTTCTGCTGCAGGTAGACGTTGATGCCCCCAAAGAAGAGCTCGCTGTCGGGCGAATAGTCCTGGTCGCCTATCTCCACAGGCAGATACATGGGGACCATAAGGACATCGTGGCCAAGATCGCGCAGAGGCCTGGCGAGCGTGGCGTCGCGAAGGCAATTCTCGCAATAGAACGTGTTGCCCGATCCGGGCGTTATCTGCACGATGCGCATGAGACAGTCATACCCCTCTGTTAGGGCGGCCCGAAGGCGTAGAGATAACCATCATCGCAGCCGATGAAGACCTTGCCGCCTGCGACCGCGGGCGACGACGTCAGCGCCCGGCCGATTTCATACTCCCAGACACGGGCTCCGTCTTTGGCATCAAGCATATACAGACGCCCATCCGACGAGCCTACCACGACGCGGTTGCCACAGACAACCGGAGAGCTGTCGACTTCGCCCAGTGTCTCGAACGTCCATACGACCTGGCCGTCGGCGCGGTTGAGGCCATAAACCTTGTAGTCCGCACATCCGACGATCACCCTGTCGCCGTCAATCGCCGGCGACGACAGGAACGGCCCAGATCCCTTGTGCCGCCAGAGAATCTCACGCTTGGCCACGTCGACACAGAGAAAGGACCTCTCGTAATTGCCCAGGTAGACGGCGTTGTCATAGAACGCGGCCGAGGCGGCGATATAGGCGTCGGCATCGACATGGGCTACATTGTTGCCATCGGCCAGGGAGACGACGTGGATGACGGCGTCGCAGCCGCCGAATACGGCCAGGCCGTCGCCGACGGCGGGCGATCCGTTAATGTAGTAGCCGGTCTCGTAGGTCCACGCCGCCTTGCCGGTGGCCGCGTCGATGCAGTGCAGGCGATTGTCGTAGCTGCCCGCGACGATCCACAGGTCGTTACCGTCCGGCGAGCGAGTCCAGTTGACGGAGGCTTTGACCTCGCCGTCGGCGTCGTATTGCCACTTCGCGGACCCGTCGACGGCGTCCAGGGCGTACACTCGGTCGTCGGCGGAACCCACGTAGACGGTCCCGTCCAGCACCAGGGGCGCCGCTTCCACAGCGCCTCCGGTTCGGTACGACCACAGTAGCGATCCATCGGCGATGTTGACGGAGTAGACATTGGCGTCGTTTGAGCCGATGTAGACCCGCCCTTCGACCACGACGGGCGAGGACTTGATGTCATCGGCGGTCTTGAATCGCCAGAGCAGCCTCAGAGACTCGGTCAACGAGCCCTCGGCCCTGCCCAACAGACGCTGGTCGCCGCGGAACATGCTCCATGTGCCGTTAACATCCACCACGAGCGCGGGCGATGGGGCCGAGACCTCCGCATCACCGTCGCCGATGACCCGGGTCAGCAGCAACAGCGCGGCCAGGAACACCACCGCGGCCAGTACGAATCGGACGACAACCTTCATCGGACCACCCCAAAGCGCATATCATGCTATCGATTCTGACACCTTGAGGATAATACACGAGATAAATACAAAGGGCAACTGCCGTGTGCGTGGGACGAGGTTTCTGCCGGCACAAGCAGGGCAACACACTCTCGCGGCCGCTTATGCGGTGAAGATCTCGTCGGCCACGTCGCGGCCGACCTGCGCGGCATAGTATTGCTCGATAGCGTCCTGGCCTTTGGCGCTGAAGTCCCTCATGGAGGTTATCACGCCCACCTTCATCAGGGCCAGCAGCACGATGCAGGCGGCCAGGTTCGCCACGGAATGAGAATAATTGCCGGCGCGCTCCCAGAGCGTTGGGACGGGGCGGCGGACCTTCAGTTGGCAGGCCTGCTCGCACTCGCGCAGATCGTGCCGCAACACACCGACGGCCGCGCTGTTGGCCCGGGCCAGCAGATCGACGGCATGAGGTTCGCTCTTGAGCAAGGACAATGCCACATCGACCTTCGCCAGGGCGGCGAATCGCCACCGGCAGCGAGGACAGACGGCGATATGACGCTGGACCCAGAGGGCATCGGCCCCCAGCCAGCGGTCCAGTAACTTGCGCACGCGGCCTCTGGCGGCCTTGCAGTCATTCGACGGCTCCCATCCGTCGGGCGTCAAGCCATGATGGTCTGGATGTCGTGTTGTACGCTTCATCGCAGTGGTCTCATTTCTTCATCCACGCGGCCAGCAGATGAACCGCCTTACAGCGGTAAACCCTCGCCGTGGCCGGTGTAATTCCGACGATCTTCGCTACCTGGTCATAGGACAGATCGCCAAGGTCCCGCAAAACAATGACCTCCCTGAGGTTGTCAGGCAGTTTCGCTATGCAGCTTCGCAGGCGTTCTTTCATCTGCCGGGCGTCGATATCACAGTCCGGACCGCCGTCGGCGGCCATCCCGTCAGCTGCGTTCCAAAGGGCCCCCGCCTGATCGGCGACGGCGGCCAGGCCCTTTCGCTCGGCCGTTCGCCGCCGAAGCATGGTGATGGCGACGTTGCCGGTGGTGCGGAAGACATAGGCCTTGATCCCGGCGGGCCGCAGGGTGCTCTGGACGTGGGCCAGTTGGAGGAAGGTGCTCTGGTAGGCGTCACAGACATCCTGGTCGTTTCCCAGGATTCGCCAGAGCATCGTAATCAGGTCGCGGCCGTACTTCTGCATGGCGCAGAGGACCCACTGCCGGCTCCGATCGACGTCGGAGGCCGTGTAATCCCAGACGAGTCCGTAACTGGCACTGCGTTCGAACATAGCCCTTTGAAACCGCACGTTGTCTTCTACGTGTCCAGACGCGCCGCCTGTATATATGTTAATCGTAACGGCCCGGATATTACCGGAAAAATTTCTTTTCCCATTTCCAATTAACAGGTTTATCCGTCCGAGCGTCTTACTTGCGGTAGCAGCGAAATGCCGGCCCAACGGCCGCTCCGAACCCAATAGAGCCATGAAAGCAGCGAAAAACACATCCAGAGCCGAATCCGCAGGCCCCTGCGACACCGTCAAGCTCGTCGAAGAGCTGCTCGACCGGGCGATCCGGTGCGGGGCCAGCGATATCCATTTTGAGCCCGGCCAGACGTCGCTGGCGGTGCGTTTTCGCCTGGATGGGGTGCTCAGCACGGTCGAGACCCTGCCGGCCGTAGTCGCCGACAACGTCATTGCCCGTCTGAAGGTGCTGGCGGGGCTGCTGACCTACCGCAACGATATCCCCCAGGAGGGCCGTATCGATACGAGCCTGTCGCACTCCAACGGTCTGCTGGACCGCCGGGTAGCCGTCTTCCCAACGCTCTACGGGCAGCGGGCGGTCGTCCGGATGCTCTATAAGAATGAACAGTTGGCCGATTTGGACCGATTGGGGTTTCCCGAAGGGATACTAGCGGGTCTCAAGGCCGTGGCGTCGGGCAACCAGGGAGTGCTGCTAATGACCGGGCCGGCCGGTAGCGGTAAGAGCACGACCCTGGCGGCGCTGTTGCGGTACGTTATCGCGCGTTTTCCGGGCAAGAGCGTAGTCACCCTGGAGGACCCCGTGGAGATACGCATCGACGGGGCCACACAGACGCCGATTACCCCTCACGGGCAGATGACTTTCCCGACGGCGCTGCGGTCGCTGCTGCGGCAGGACCCGCAGGTCCTGATGATCGGGGAGATCCGCGACGCCGAGACGGCCCGCATCGCGATCGAAGCGGGACTGACGGGGCATCTGCTGATGAGCACGCTGCACAGCGGCACATGCGCCGGGGCCCTGGTGCGACTGCTTGAAATGGGTGTTGAGCCGTACCAGGTCACATCGAGCATCTCGGCCGTGGTCAACCAGCGGCTGATTCGCAGGCTGTGTACGAAATGCCGCCGGGCCGCGGGCGACGGTTATGAGGCGGTTGGCTGCGAATCGTGTCTGGGCACGGGATTCAAAGGCCGGGTGCTTGTGGCCGAGATGGTGCGCTTGGACAGCCGGCTTCGCCAGGCGATCCTTGATAAGAGCGATCTCGGGGCTCTGGACGGCCTCATTTGGCGACAGGGGTATGCCTATATCCTGGAGGACGCCCGGCAGCTCGTCGTCGAAGGCGTGACTACGCAACAGGAACTCGATTCCATAGGCCTCATCATGGCGGACAGCCAGCAGTCGCGCTAATGCGCAGGAGTTCAGTCTATGGCGACATTTCAATATCAGGCGTTGACCAGCGAAGGGCGGCTGATGGCCGGGACGATCGAGGCGGCCGACCACGATCAGGCCGCCGACCAGCTTGGGCGGATGAACCTGCAAGTCAACTCGCTCGATGCAGCCGCACGCGAGAAGCCCCGGACCCCCGTCGGGCGCAACGAGTTCCTGCTGTTCAACCAGCAGCTTGCGGCGCTGACGCGGGCCGGCATTCCGCTGGAGCGGGGCCTGCGAGAACTGGCGCACGACATCGCATCCGGCGCCATGCGGCGTCTGGTGGTCGCTATCGCCGACGACCTAGAGGCGGGCGTCGGGATTGAAGAGGCCTTCGCCAAGCACCAAAGGGCCTTTCCGCCGCTGTATGGACGCATCCTCAAGGCGGGTGTGGAGACCGGGCGGCTCAGCGAGATGCTCACCAGTCTCAACCGACACCTCGAGATGTCCGGCCAGACGCGCCGGATCATCTTCGAGGCATTTACCTACCCGGCGGTTGTCTTCACAATGGCCTCACTCATCGTCACCGGCATCCTCTTGTACATCGTTCCGCAGTTCCGCGAGATACTTGAGGAGATGGTCGGCGGCCATCTTCCCGGGCTGACCCTGGGTCTGTTCGCTATGGCCTCGAACGTCGTGGCCTTCTGGGGCATTGTCGGTGTTGTGGTGGGCGTCGTCATATTGACATGGCTGGGGCTCTCGACAACGCCGGGCGGCCGACGGTTTCAGGAATCCATCGTCATGCACATACCGCTGATCGGACGGGTCTACCACAGCAGCGTGCTGGCCCGGATGGCCGAGGCCATGGCCATGATGATCGCCGCCGGCTGCGACGTGCCCGCGTGCCTGCGCCTGGGGGCCGGGGCCTCCGGCAGCGAGCGGGCCGTCCTGGAAGCCGAGGTGGTGGCTTCGCAGGTGGAACAGGGCGTCGGCATTCTCGAAGCCGGGCAGTTTTCGCATCTACTACCCAGACTGTTCTTCTACTCGATGCAACTGGGTGCCCAGCGGAACGAGTTGCAGGACAATCTGCACAGCCTCAGCCGGATGTACGCAGATCACACGCGCTGCATCCAAGCGAGGCTGGAGACTGTGCTTCTGCCCATCATGATCATATTCCTGGGCGGCTTTGTGGCGATGATGGTCATGGCCCTGTTCATGCCCATGGTGCAGGTCATTACGAGTCTTTCGGCGGCTTCCTGATATGTTCCTGACGGTTTCCATCTCGGTCCTGGCCATCTACGTCGTGCTCGCCTTCAAGAAGCCCGGGGTCGCCATCATCACATGCCCGTTTGTGGCCGGTCTGGTCGGCTTTGCGGGTAGTTTGCAGGCCGAACCGGCCCTTTCGCTGTTGGGCGTCGCCCTGTTCTTCCTCACGGTCATCGGTGTGGCCGCTTCCAAACGCCGGCCGGACGCGGAGGAATGGCCGCAGACACTGGCTCGATGGATATTGGGCGGCGTCGCGGTCGTTCTGACGTTCGTTGTGCTGATCGTGACGGCTGCATCGTCCGTGCTTGGCATGTTCCTGAGTATCGCCTTTGCCCTGTTCATTGTCGTCAGTATCGGGGCCACCGTCTTTGCGGCCATCACGAGCCGCCGCGCGACGGCCGGTTACGTCCTGACCACGATCGGCGGGGCGATTCGGCAGAACCTGCCATTGCCGATGGCGCTTCAGACGGCAGCCGGAGATCGCTCGGATCGCAGGTCCAGGATTCTGCGAGGGTTGCAGCAGTGGCTTGTTCAGGGCTATCCCCTCAGCCAGGCGATCCGATACGCCTATCCGGGCTGCCCGAGCCATGCCGTAGCCAAGGTCGCAGCGGCCGAGCAGACGGGCCAACTGTCCCAGGCGTTCGAGTGTATCGTGGCGGATCTGATGGAGACGGCCAACCGTAAGCGCCGGTTCAATCCCGTCCATGTGTGGTATCCGGCCCTGCTCTTCATCGTCATTACACTCGTCGTCATCGGCCTGGGGACCTTCGTCCTGCCGCGGATGAAGCATGTCTGGGAGGATTTGTCCGGCGGCGATATCGTTCTGCCGGCGCCAACCAAGCTGCTGTTTCACATTGTGGGGTGGTTCTACGACGGTTCGGGGGCGCTCCTGCTGTTTGTCATCCTTTTGGCGCTGCTGACGACCGCCGCGTTGTGGATTGATACGCGGCTGCGGCCGCGTCGCCCGGGGGCACCCTATCTGCTATCCCGCATGGGCGATTGCATCAAATGGCACCTGCCGCTGAGCCGCTGGTTCGAGCGGAATCAGTCCACGTTGCAGTTGGTGGAGGCCCTGCGGATGTCGCTTCGGGCCGGCGCTACCGTGGATCAGGCCATCGCGACGGCCCGTGAGATGGATGTCAATGAACGGTATCGCCGCAGAATCTCGAAGTGGCTCTCCTGCGTACAGGCGGGTGAGAACGTCTCGGATGCAGCGATTCGTTGTGGCATCGGCTCACCGGTGGCCTGGGCCCTGGATACCCGCGTCAATCAGGGCAACACGCCGATGGTCCTGGAGACGCTTGAGACATTCTACCGCACCAACTACAGCTACCGGGCCAACCTGGTCCGGTTCATCCTCTGGCCGTGCACCACCGTGGCCATGGGATGCGTTGTGGCTTTCGTCATATTCGCCATCTTCTCGCCATCCGTGGCGTTCATCACCTATCTTGCGAATTTCATTGTGCCATGACATCCGACATACGAACACGATCTCTGGGCCACCGTCGCTTTCGCGGGGCCATCTTCATCGAGCTGGCCTTCTCCCTGGCGACGCTGAGCATCCTCATCGCCGGCCTGGCGGTGTCGATCGACGGCTTCGGGCGGTTCAACCACTATCAGCACGTTCGTCGACAGTGTACGGCGGCCGCAAGGGCGCAGCTCGACAGTATCACGGCCACCGGCAAACGTCTCGACGCCGCCCTGGCCGAGGAGCTGTGGCCGGACGTTGTCTGCGAGTTGTCCACCGCCGAAGGCAAGGGACCGTGGCAGGGTTTGACGCGCGTTGACGTCAGCGCCACGGCCCCCAGTTACAACCGAACCGTGACGCTGCACTACGGCCGATACGTCACGAAACTGGATAAGGACGTCTAGTCCCATGCGAACAAGACACGGCTATCTGCTTGTTGAGACCCTGACCGTTGTGATCGCGACGCCGGCGTTGTTTCTGGCGACGGCGGGCATCTACGTGATCTTCACGCAGGACGTCCCGCGCAGTATACGCGCCGTCCAGGAGGACACCGCGTGTCTCGATATGATCGCGCATGTTCGAGACGACGTTGCCGCCGCCCGGTCGGTGAAACTCGGCGCGGACGGCCACTTCCCGATTATTCACATCGGCGACAGCGTCGTCTCCTATGAATTGGCCGATGGTCTTATGCGCCGTCTGGCAAGGACGGCGGTCGAGGGTGAACCGGTCGTGACCGGCTCGTGGCGGCTTCCCGGTCTGGCCGTCCGATGGAGGCGGCTCCCCGGCGCGAAGGCTCCGGCACTGGCG
>Ga0209614_1001547_pt1 | contig 16867 bp, 16 predicted proteins | sample BlaSprsedimmetaG_FD_185484 | JGI IMG/M metagenome (GOLD analysis project Ga0209614, IMG submission 185484) | Hot spring sediment bacterial and archeal communities from California, USA to study Microbial Dark Matter (Phase II) - Blank Spring... ... | reverse complement strand
CAAAGAACAGCAGGCGTTGTCATCCCGGCTGGTGGTTTTTTGCCGCCGCAAGGGTCACAAGCCGGTAATTTTTTTTAAACACGGGTAAAAATCGGCCAAGATCTATTACCTGTCACGGATTCAGGCTGAAGTAAAATTTTTGTACTTTCCTTCTGCAAACGTACAATAATTTAAATAAACTACAGAGGGAAGACGGACCAAGGCGAGAGAACCCTTTCATGGCAAAAAAAGAAAAACTCCTCGTTGGTGTGGACATCGGCTCGCATGCTGTTAAAGTCTGCCAGCTGCAGAAAACCGGCAGCGGATACAGCCTCTTGTCACTGGGCAGCGCGACCCTGCCTCCCGGCTCCGTGGAAGACGGAGTACTGCAGGAGCCCGACCGGGTCGGGGAGGTTATCACCAAACTTTTCAAGAATCTCAAATTCAGCAAAAACACCAAGGTTGCCATCTCCATTTCCGGCTACTCGGTTATCGTCAAAAAAATCAAGCTCGATGTCATGGACGAAAAAGAGCTTGCCCGCTATCTCGCCGAGGAGGCCGAACAGTACATTCCATTCGATATCGACGACGTCTATCTGGACTTTCAGGACCTGAAAACCGCCAAAGAGGAATTTGACCAGACCGATATCATGCTGGTGGCGGCCAAAAAGGATGTCGTCGACGGGTATCTGGACATGCTCCGCCAGATCAAACTTGTCCCGTTGCTGGTGGATGTCGATGGCTTTGCCCTCGAGAACATCTGGAGCACAACCCAGAAATCCAGGGAGAACATCGCCCTCATCGACATAGGGGCCGAAAAGATGAACATCAACATCATCATCAACGGCACCTCGGTGCTGGCCAGAGACATCGTCGTCGGCAGCCAGCAGTTGACGGACAAGATCGCCAACACCTTCGGCATCAGCGAGGACGAGGCCGAAAAGCTGAAGCTCGGTCTCATCGAAGCGGGTGACCGGGAGAAGGAACTGAAGGAAATTTTCAACTCGGTCTGCACCAACTGGATCTTTGAAGTGCAGAAGGCCATTGACCTCTACCGCTCAAAAAACCCGGACAAGCCGATTGCCAAGATCGTCCTGAGCGGGGGCGGATCAAAGGTGAACGGCATAGCCGAGTTTATCAGCAGGGAGACCGGGATTGAAGCGGTGCGCTTCAACCCCTTCGCCGGAATGAAGTTCAATGAAAAGAAAATTGACCGGGATTACATAGAGGGCATTGCCTCGGAAATGGCAATTGCCGCCGGCCTGGCAATACGACCGTCTGAGATTTGAAGATATGGTTTACATTAATTTATTACCGATCCGTGAGATTAAACGACGGGCAAACGCTGTCCGGCAGCTGACCCTCTTCGCTTTTGTCCTGGCCGCGGTGCTCATAGCCGTGGGGGTGGTCGGCGTCTACCAGAAAAGCATCGCTTCCCAGCTGCAGAAAAACATAGCGGAGCTCAACAAGGAAAAACAGCATTACAACCAGGTCCTTGAGCAGATCAAGAAACTGGAGGAAGACAAAAAGGAAATTGAGAACAGGATAGCGGTGATCAAGGCGCTGAAAAAATCATCGGCCCTGACCGTCCGTGTCCTTGATGAAGTCGCCAGCCTGACCCCGACGAAACGAGTCTGGATCACTTCGTTGAACCAGTCGGGCTCGAGCCTGCAACTCAACGGCATGGCCCTGGACAACCAGACCGTCGCCGGCTACATGGAGAGTTTGAAGTCGTCGAATTACATATCGGATGTGAACCTGGTGGCCAGTTCCCAGTCGGCCTATGCCGGCAGGAACTTGAAATCGTTTTCCCTTTCCTGCGCCATAACGGTTCCGGATACTGCCGAGCCTGTAACGGCCACAGCAACTCCTCAGCAATAAAAGGCTTTATTTATGGCAGCTGATAAAAAGACACCAAAAAAGGCGTCCGGCTTCAACGCCTTTATCGACAAAAAGTACATCCCCCTAGACAATAAAATCAAAATTGTCATTGCTCTGGCCCTGATCATCGTGCCGGTCGCATTGTTCTATTTCCTTCTCTACTCGCCGACCGACAAACAGATCCAACAGCTCGCCAAACAAAAAGAAAGTCTGCAGGCGGAAATCGCCAAGGCGAAAAAAGCGGCCGCCGAATTGAGCAAGATCGAGGCGGACAAGGCCAAAACAGAGGAACTGTTCAAGGAAACAGCGACCTTGCTCCCCAAAACCAAGGAAATTCCGGCGCTGCTGCGCAATATATCCGATCTCGGCAAGGGAGCCGGGCTGGACTTCCTTTCCTTCAAGCCCGGCGCCGAGGTGCCCAAGGATTTCTATGCCGAGATCCCCATCGACATCCAGATCGACGGTCCCTACCATAACATGGGATATTTTCTCGACCAGGTGAGCAAACTGGAGCGGATCGTCACTGTCGATAATATTCAGATGAGCGGCGCCAGGAAGGAAGGGGCGGAGATGCTTCTCAAATCGTCCTGCCGGCTCAAAACATACCGATTCACCGGGGTGCAGCAACAGGCTCCGGAGCAAAAGGGACGTCGCAGGTAAAAACTACAGAGACCGGCTGCACAATGTTACGGAAAAAGATACCCCAACTATTTCTTGTCCTGCTGCTCTTCAATCTCATTGTTCTCATCTGGCCCGCTCCCCGGTGTCATGCCCTGGAAGCAGGGCAGGCGGAGGAACCGGCGCCCCCGGAAATGAACAACAATGATTTCAACTACCTGCTTGAAGGCCGGCCCGATCCGTTCAAGCCGTTCATCGAACCCGAGGTGGCCACCAAGGTGGACCCCAATGAGATAATCGACGAAGAAGTAGAGCTCACGGGAATGCAGCTCTTCGAGCCGGGGCAGCTGGCCCTGGTCGCCGTCATGTTCGCCGGTGAAAAAAAAATTGCCATGGTCGAGGACGTCACGGGTAAAGGGTACGTCATCAACGAAGGCGTTCTCATCGGCCGGCACGGAGTGGTCAGCGAGATACGGGGAGACCAGGTCATCGTAACTGAAACGGCACGCACGCGTGCCGGCAATGAAATAGTCACCACGGTTGTCATGCGCCTGAAAAAAGAGGGAGACAAGTAAACCATGCGTCAATATTCCAGCAATAAAAGGAAACCCTGTTTCCTCAAGGTAAACCGGCTCACAGCAGTGTCCGCTCTTTTCACGCTTGCAGTTTTTGCCGCGTTTCCGGCCGCCGCTGCAAACATGATCAATTCCGTCACTGTTAACCCGCAGGGCTCAACGCATGCCATCAACATACATACCAGTGACGAGCCGGCCTACACTGTCTATGAGCTCTTCAATCCGCCGCGAATCGTAGTCGATATCGCCGATATCGCCGCGGCTGACAGCGATAAGCTGAAACTGCCGGATGATCTTCCCTACTCCCTCTCGACCAGCACCATTTCCGATTCGGAACCGGCCCTGACCCGCCTGGAATTCACCTTTGCCAACGATTACGCGGGCTACAGCGTTCAGACCGTCGTCAACCAGATCGTTCTGACGGTCGATGTTGGAGAAGCGGCCACGGTTGAAAGCCAGCTGCCCCAGGTGAAGCTGCCGTCCGATCCCGATGTCGGCGCGGCGGCGGGGGCCGCTCCGCAGACAAGCGGCGATTCGCTGCGCCGCAGCTTTACTTTCGGGGGCTACGACAGGCAGAGGATATCGGTTGATTTCTACAAGATCGACCTGCACAATGTTTTTCGCCTGTTCCGCGAAATCAGCGATGTCAACATCGTGGTCGACGAATCGGTCAAAGGCTCCCTGACCCTAGCCCTCAATGACGTTCCCTGGGACTTTGCCCTCGACATCATTCTCAATCTCAAGGACCTGCAGAAGGAAGAACGGTTCAACACCATCGTTATCCTCCCCAAGAACAAGCAGTTTGACTGGCCGGAGAGAACCGAGGACAACCTCAGCTTCGAGGCCGACGAAAACATCGCCGTCCAGGAGGCCATCGTCATTCAGCAGCAGATGAACATTCCGCCGGAGGTGGTTGAAGCAAAGAAAATTGTCCAGCAGGGCCGCGAACACGAGAAAAACGGCAACTTTGACGACGCGATCAAGGCGTATGCCGAAGCGTTTGCAAAATGGCCCGACAATGACCGGCTGGCCAACAAAATTGCTTCCATCTCCCTGGTCTACCTGCGGCAGAACGCCCAGGCGGCGCACTACGCCAAACAAGCCCTGCAGATAAACGGGCAGAATGCCAGCGCCGCCCTCAATGCCGCCATTGCCCTGGCCAATATGCATGAATTCAGCGAGGCCCAGCAATATTTCGATCAGAGCGTCAGCGTGGCAACCCCTTCCCGGGAAGCCCTGCTCAGTTACGCGGTCTTCAGCGAGGAGCAGAAGCAGTACGAAGGGGCGACGAAGCTTCTCGACAAATTCGAGAGCATGTACGGCCGCAGTGTCGATTCCATGATCGCCTCTGCCCGGATTCTTGACAAACAGGGCAACCATGAGGCGGCGACGGAAAAATACAAGGCCATTTTGCTGTCCGGCTACCGGATTCCGCCGGACCTGACAAAATATATCCAAAGCCGTATAGCGCTCAAGCAGTCAATGTAATTCATCAGAGTCAAGCACAGAGGGAAACTCCATGAAACAAAATAATACCAGCCTGACGCTCATTCTCCTGGCCGTCATCCTGATGCTGACCGTGTCCTGCGCTAAGAAGGAAGCCACCCCGCCGACCAGCGAGGACATCACCAATCCCGCTCCGGCCGCCGCCGAGGCAAAAGAGGAAGGTCCCGTTCAGCTGCCGGTCCGTTTCCAGGTCCCGTCGTACTTTGCCCAGGATGAACTGGCCACGGATATGCTGGAAGAGGATACCGAGGAGTATGAAATCAAGGTCGGGGCCAACATCACCTCAACCAGGGGGCCGCAGCCGTTATGGGACATTCTCAAGCGGCTGGCGAAACTCCGGGGCATGAATGTCAGCTGGTCCAGCGACGTTGACCAGAATGTCCTGGTCGACGTCGATATCAGCGCCGATGACAGTTTTTTCGGCGCCATCGACAACCTGCTGCGCCAGGTCGACTACTTCCATGAAGTGGAAGGAAATACGATAGTCGTCAAGTACAAAGAAACCAAAACGTTTAATGTTTCTATTCCCTTTATGAAGGGGAATTACAACTCGACCGTGGGCGGCAACTTCCTGACTGATCGTAATGCTGCTACCGGGACCGAAGGTACTGTAAAAGTTACCAGTTCGGATAACCCATTTGATGTATGGGAAAATATTAAACTCAATCTAGAAACCATTCTGGAAATCTGGTCTGGAAGAAGGGAAGATGAACTTATCAAGGGTATTGCCGACAAAGAAGCTCAACAAGCGGCAAGAACATACCGGGGCGAAGCAAGACAAGCCGGAGGAGGTGTTGGAGACCTGCAAGAAGAAGGCCAAGGCTTGCAGACCGAGACAAGGGGAGTAACCCGTCGTACCGCTCAAGGGTATTACACCATTGACAGAAGTGTTGGGCTTGTCTCAGTCACAGCTCCTCGGCCCATGATGCAAAAAGTCGAAAAATACTTCAATAATTTAAAAACGGAACTGTACCGCCAGGTCGTTATTGAGGCAAAAATCATTGAAGTCTTTCTCAAGGACAATTCCAAAATGGGACTTGACTGGAGCCGGGTGCTCAAGGACTTCAATATCTCGGGCCTGGTCGAATTCGGGACAGGCGGTCTGCTGGGCCAGGTGTATCCGTGGAACCCGCCGGATGATCTCAAACCCAATGCCAACTATCCTGCCACCTTTCCCGACAGTTTCATCTATCGGGTATCGCTGGAGGCAGTGCCTTTCACTGCCATTCTCAATGCCCTGAACGAGCAGGGGGACACGACGGTGCTCTCCAACCCGAAGCTGACCGTCCTCAACGGCCAGCCCGCGGTGATCAGTATCGGCACCGATATCGCTTATATCAAGGAAGTCAGTTCGGATGTGAACAATGAAACCGGGACGGTCACCTATACGGCCGAGACGGACAGTGTTGTGGAAGGCATTGCTTTCGGCGTCCTGGCCTCGATCATCGATAACGAATCGGTGATCCTTCACCTGACGCCCGTGACCACCGACCTGGTCAACGACGTGATTGAGTACAGGGAATTCGGCATCGGCCTCTCGGTTGGTCTGCCGCGAGTCCAGATCAGGGAGATGTCGACCATGGTGCAAGTCAACAACGGCGAGATGCTTATCATCGGTGGTCTGATCGATTCCATCGAGGCCAAGGACAGCGCGTTCGCTCCCGTTGTCGGCAATATACCCCTGGTCAAATATCTGTTCGGCTTCGAGGAAAAGCGCATGGAGAAACGGGAGCTTGTTATTCTCCTGACGCCCAAGATAATTTAACCCAATCACAGGATCGTCAATTCATCCAGACATAACAGGAGAAGAAGTATGAAATACTGTCGCTATCTGCTTTACGGACTATTGGCCATTTTAGTCGGCGGCTGCGGACAGACCGTGAAGGAATCCCTGAAAGTGCAGCCCGCGCTCAAGAGCACGACAGGTGCTGATAAATCAGTTGTTATTCTGCCCTTTGCCGACTATTCGTACGCGGATGACCTGGAGACGGCCTATCGCCGCAACATGTCCATCACCGAAAATCTGACCGACCAGCTGGTGAGCAACAGTTTTCATGTCTCCGTCCAGGAGGATGTCTTCGGCTACCTGGTCAGTCAGGACATCATCAATATCGTCGCCTACGAGGATAAATCGTCATCCACCCTCAACGATGAACTGCGGGATGAATGGTCGCCGACGATGAAGGCCCATCTGCAGCGCTACATCAACCTGAGCAAAAAACGGCGGGCAGGCAGCAAGCCGGTGCTGGACAGTCCGGGCACCCACGCCCTGACCCAGCAGGAAGTCGTCAAAATCGGCCGCCACTTCGGGGCTGACTATATCGTCCGCGGGCGCATCGTCGAATACAAGACGCGCCATGACCCCTCCTGGAGTCCGCTGAAAAAAGGCGTACTCACCTTTATCACCGGGGCGACCAGCAAGCTTGCCTGGGGGAACGCCAGCGCGGACAAATATGACATGTACGGCAGCATGATCGCCGGCGCCGTCTGGGGCGGCATCCTTGGTTCCAACGCCGAATGGCCGTGGGAACAGGATAAGGCCGATCAGACCATCCTCGGCATTTCCGGCGGCGACGACGCCAATACCATTTTCTGGGGTGCGGCCGGCGCGGAATTCGGCCGGCTGGGGCACAAGAGCGGTGAAAGTCCCCAGGCCGCCGTGCAGATGCGGGTCTGGGTGCAGGACGCCTATTCCGGCGACGTGGTCTGGACCAACAGGGTGGATGTCAAGGTTTCATCGGAGACCGTGTTCGGCGACAACCAGCTTGACGCCCTCTTTGAAAGCGCCACCGAAAAAGCGATAGCCACCCTGATGGACAACTTTGTCGCCCAGGCCTTGTAAGCCGACGCCGGAGCACAGGGCATAACAAAAAAAGCCTGTCAGTCATGACAGGCTTTTTTTGTTTGTGCTTTCTGTGCCGAAAATGACTACTGCTGTTTCTCTTTGTCCTGCCGCTGGGCGTTTTCGTACAGGGCGATAAAATTGATCGGCTCCATCAGGAAGGGCATGAATCCCCCGTCGACAGCCATCTGGGAGACAACCTGCCTGGTGAAGGGGAAGAGCATGATCGGGCAATCCACCGCCAGAACCCGCCGCACGTGTTCGGCCGGAATGTTTTTCAACAGGAAGACGCCGGCATGCTCGATCTCCACAACGAACATGATCGTATCTCCGGCGTTCTTGTCCATGACCTTGGCGGTGATGGTCAGGGCAACTTCCCAGTGGTCGTCATCAATTTTTTTGCTGTTGACCTGCAGGTTGAAATCGACTTTCGGCTCCTGGTTCCGAACGAGGAAAATATTGGGGGCGTTCGGATTTTCAAACGAAAGATCCTTAATATACATTTTCTGCAGGCGGAAGACCGGAACTTCCTGTTTTGCTTCCTTCTCTTCAGTCATATTTGTCCTTTTTTTCTGAGATGTCTGGTGCGGGCAACAGCCTTCTGTTTTACCCGAAAATGAAATCCGCGCAAGTGGAATTATCCCCCCTCCGCGCATTCCTTACGGCTGCAGGGTCTGCTTCAGGAACATGCCGGTATACGAATGGGCCGTCCCGGCGACTTCCTCGGGGGTCCCGCTGACGACAATCCGCCCGCCGCCGTCGCCTCCTTCCGGACCCATGTCGATGATGTGATCAGCCGTTTTGATCACATCCAGGTTATGTTCTATCACCACCACCGTATTGCCGGCATCCACCAGCCGGTTCAGGACGTTCAGCAGATGCTGGATATCGGCCGGGTGCAGTCCGGTTGTCGGCTCATCGAGGATGTAGAGGGTCCGGCCGGTGCTCTGGCGGCTCAATTCCCGGGCCAGTTTTACCCGCTGCGCCTCCCCTCCGGACAGGGTGACCGACGACTGCCCAAGGGTTATATAGCCGAGCCCGACATCAAAGACGGTCTGCAGCCGCCTTTTGATCGGGGGAATGTTCCGGAAGAACTCGAGCGCCTCCTCGACGGTCATGGCCAGTACCTCGGCGATGTTCCTGCCCCGGTACCCGATCTCCAGGGTTTCGCGGTTGTAGCGGTTGCCCCTGCACTGTTCACAGGTCACATAGATATCGGGGAGAAAATGCATGGCGATCCTGATGACGCCGTCGCCCTCGCAGGCCTCGCACCGGCCGCCCTTGATATTGAAGCTGAACCGTCCGGGCTTGTATCCTCTTGCCCTGGCCTCGGGAAGCCGGGCAAACAGCTCCCGGATCGGGGTCATGACGCCGGTATAGGTGGCCGGGTTGGATCGCGGGGTCCTGCCGATGGGGCTCTGGTCGATATCTATCACCTTGTCGATGGCGCCGATTCCCGTAACGGAACGGCTGTCCCTGTTCCCCGACCCGCCGTCGGCCAGGGCGGCGTGTACCCGTTTATACAGGGTTTCAATGACCAGTGAACTCTTGCCGGAGCCGGAGACCCCGGTCACGCAGGTCATCACCCCCAGGGGAAAGGATACCGTCAGGTCCTTGAGATTGTTGGCATCGGCACGGTGGACGGTCACCAATGATTTCGCCGATTTGCGGACCGGTCTCCTCCTGCCGGGGACCGCTATGGAGAGGCGTCCCGACAGGTAGCCGCCGGTCAGCGACTCCAGGCAGTCGAGCATTCCGGCGACATCGCCGGAATAAACGATCTCGCCGCCGTGCACTCCGGCTCCGGGCCCCATGTCAAGCACGTGATCGGCCGAGGCTATGGTGTCGGTGTCATGCTCGACGACGATGACCGTATTGCCGAGGTCCCGCAGGTTCAGCAGGGTTTTGATCAGCTTGGCGTTATCCCGCTGATGCAGCCCTATGCTCGGCTCATCCAGAATATAGAGGACCCCCGCCAGCCTGGAGCCGATCTGCGAGGCAAGCCGGATCCGCTGCGCCTCTCCGCCTGAAAGGGTCCCGGCCCGCCGGTCGAGGGAAAGGTAGCCCAGGCCGACATCCCGCAGAAATCCGAGCCGGTCGTCCACTTCCTTGAGAATGGGGCCGGCAATGAGCCGCTGCCGCTCCGTCAGCTCCAGCGTCCTGATGGCTTCAATCATCCGGGTGATGGACAATCTGGTCAATTCTATGATGGACCATGGTCCTACCCGCACGGCCAGGGCTTCCGGCTTCAACCGGGCCCCGTCGCACACCGGACAGGGCTGCTCGTTGATGTATCTGCCCAGTTCTTCGCGGATCATGGGAGAGGCGGTTTCATGGAAGCGGCGTTCAAGCTGGGGGATCACTCCTTCAAAGGGCGTGTGGGAAATGAGCTTGCGGCGGCCCTTGCGGTATTGAAACTCGATGGCTTCCCTGCCCGAACCGTGCAGGATGATACGCTGCACCTGGGCGGGAAGTTGATTGAACGGGGTGGCGAGGTCAAAGGAATAATGGCTCGCCAGGGCGGCCAGCATCTGGCCGCCGTAGCTCGACTGGGACCTGTACCCCCATGGAGCTATGGCCCCCTCTTCCAGGCTGAGGGAGGGATCGGGCACGATCAGTGCCGGATCGAAGTACTGGCGGACGCCGAGTCCGCTGCATTCCGGGCAGGCGCCGAGGGGATTGTTGAAGGAAAAAAGCTGGGTGGTCAGCTCCGGCACCGAAATCCCGCAGTGATGACAGGCGGCGGATTCGCTGAACAACTGTTCCCGTCCCGAATCCGGAAAATGCACGAGCAGGGACCCTTCGCTCAGCCGCACGGCAGTGGCCGTTGATTCCTCGAGCCGCCGCCGCGCGGACTTTTTGATCACCAGCCGGTCGACCACCGCTTCAATGGTATGGTGCCTGTTTTTGTCCAGCACAATCCCCCCCGCAAGGTCCTCAATCGCACCGTCAACCCGCACCCTGACGAAACCATCCCGGCGCAGCCGGTCAAAGAGTTTTTCATGCTGCCCTTTGCGGCGATGAACGAGCGGCGCCAGCAGAATGACCCGTTCGCCTTCCGGCAGCTGCAGCAAGCCGTTGACCATGTCCTCAATGGACTGGGCGCGGATCTCCCGGCCGCAGTCGGGACAATGGGGAATCCCAGCCCGGGCGAAGAGAAGGCGCAGGTAGTCGTAGATCTCCGTGACCGTCCCCACGGTTGATCGCGGATTTCGGCTGGTCGTCTTCTGTTCGATGGAAACCGCCGGGGACAATCCTTCCAGGGAATCGACGTCCGGCTTGTTCATCTGCCCCAGGAACTGCCGGGCATACGTTGACAGCGATTCCACGTAGCGGCGCTGCCCCTCGGCATACAGGGTATCGAAGGCAAGGGTCGACTTGCCCGATCCGGAAAGCCCGGTAAACACCACCAGCCTGTTGCGGGGAAGATCGATGCTGATATTTTTGAGATTATGCATCCGCGCCCCGCGAATGCTTAAAAATTGCGGTTCCATGGGACTGTCAGCGCATGGAATCACGGTGGTCTATCTGAATGCACCGGTCCATGATCACGGTGATGCCCCGCTGCTCCGCCAATTCCGCCGCCTCCCGGTTGACAATGCCCTGCTGCATCCAGATCACCGGGATTTTTTTGTCGATCGCCTGCACCACCACCGGCATGACCTGCTCGGACCGGCGGAAGATGTCGGCGATGTCGACCGTCCCCGGCACCGATTTCAGGTCGGGATAGCATGTCAGGCCGAGAATCGTTTCGTGTCCGGGATTGACGGGAACGACTTCGTAGCCGGCGTTGATGAGATAGGCGGCGACCCGGTGGCTCGGCCGGTCGGGCTTGGGCGAAAGACCGACCACGGCTATGCGCCGGCTCTGCTCTAATATTTCCTTGATTTTCTGAAGGGAAACAAGCTGCACCATGACGTCGATATCCTGAACAAAATCATTTACCCTGCCGGAATGCTGTGGTAATTTACTCGATTACTGTATCCACGTTTTGCAAAGAATCAACTCCGAAGCGATTTTTTACCCATGTATTTTCAGGACATTATCAAGGAGCTCAACAACTACTGGGCCTCCGCCGGCTGCGTCATTCTCCAGCCCTATGACATGGAGGTCGGCGCCGGCACCTTTCACCCGGCCACCCTCCTGCGCTCCCTGGGACCGGAACCGTGGAAAGCCGCCTACGTGCAGCCTTCCAGGCGCCCGACCGACGGCCGGTATGGCGAAAACCCCAACCGGCTGCAGCACTATTACCAGTACCAGGTCGTGCTCAAGCCCTCGCCCAGGGAAGTGCAGGATATGTACCTGGAGAGCCTGCGCCGTTTCGGCCTGAACCTGCTCGAGCATGACGTCCGCTTCGTGGAGGACGACTGGGAGTCGCCGACGCTCGGGGCCTGGGGACTGGGCTGGGAGGTCTGGCTCGACGGCATGGAAATCACCCAGTTCACGTACTTCCAGCAGGCCGGATCCATTGATCTGCGGCCCATTACCGCTGAAATCACCTATGGCCTGGAACGGATTGCCATGTACCTGCAAAAGGTTGACTCCGTCTACGACATCGCCTGGAACGAATCCGTTTCCTATGGCCAGATCTTTCACCAGGCGGAAAAGGAATTTTCCGCCTTTAATTTCGAAGAGGCCAATGTCCCCGATCTCATCCTTGCGTTTGACAACTACGAACGGGATGCCTTGCAGCTCATCGACAAAGGGCTGATCCTGCCGGGATACGACTATTGCCTCAAGTGCTCGCACACCTTCAACCTGCTTGATGCCAGAAAGGCCATCAGCGTGGCGGAACGCACCAGATACATAGGCCGTATCCGTAATATCGCCCGGCAAGTCGCCCAGAAATATCTCGAACAGCGGGAATCGATGGGGTTTCCCATGTTGGGAGGCACGGCAGAAGAGAAGAAGCGGCTGGAACAGGAAGCATAAAGATGGCGGAAGTGCATGGGAATCGAACCCACCCGCCAGGCTGTTCACCCGGCACACCGGATTTGAAGTCCGGGAGGGCCACCAGTGCCCTATCCACTTCCACCCGCGGATGAAGTTTAATAATTGTTGACCTGAAAAACAACTTTTTATTAATGTCGGAAATCGGGAAAACCATTTAAACGTTTGTTACAACTTTTCAGGAGAGGACGGCCCCGTTCCGTAAACCCATGCAGTGTACTCATCTGATTCGTCTCATGAAAGACTGGTACCTTCACGTCAAGGAAGAAACCATGGCCCCTGCGCGCATGATGCAGTTTGCCGAGAGACATATAGTTCAGTGCGAAGTGTGCCGGCAGGACTCCGGTCTTGCCGAGGAAATTGAAAGGATCCGCGATTTCGTGCTTCCTGAAGCAAAAATCCCCAAGGCCGAGCGTGATGAAGAGGAGGCCACTCCGGAAATCTCTCCCGACGAAGAAGAGGAAATTGAGCGCGACGAGGACGAAGACGAGGATTTTGCCAATGATTTTGAAGAAGATGACGAGGTGTAGCTTCCCTTCCGCCCCCCGTTGCCCGGAACCGGTGGCGAAACCGGCCGGGGTCGCTTTCCCTCAACCGTGATCGCGGTGCATCCCTCCAGCGCCTGCGGCCCGCTGAACTGACGGCGCATCAGTCAGCCCCGGCCTGTGGACCGGGCCGGGAGGCCCATTCCTACCAGGTGCGGAAGCGCCCGGTATCCAGATGAACAAAATCCGATTTGGGGTAGTACCCGACCCCTCCCTGTTTCAGGTGGAGCGCTATTCTGCTTAATTCCCTTGTCTTCAACCCCGTCATGCGGACGTCTATGGCCCGACCCTCGAGGTGCAGACTGCGCCCGGCCACGCCGCTGCTTTTCCGGCGCAGCATGGCGTTGGTCGCGGGCGACCGGTAGCCGGAAATGACTTCAAATACCCCGCGGCTGCCGCTCAGCCGCTGCACGTTGTACAGAAGATCCAGCAGCCGCGGGTCAATGGGATGAATATCACCGGTTCGGTGATCCCGGAGAAAATGATTGACCCGCCGCAGGGCGTCAATGTCATACGCTCTCTGCCTGGCGTAGGTAATGTTCAGTTCTTCCGAAGTGTGGGTGTGATAGAACGCAATGGTCCGCTTGCCGGGTATATCCGCGGCCCACAACGGTACGGGGGAGGCCAGCATGAGGCAGGCTGCCACTGCGGCCCTGGCTGTGTTCTGTAAAAAATGGCGACGGCTTATCCTGTTCTCCTGGTTCCGGTAACGCACTGGTCCTCATATACTGAAGGGTTATTTTGCCCGGGCACTGCCGACCTCGCAAAAATCTGCTTCGCCGAATTGCCCGTTCCGCATAAAATTGTTCCTTTGTACTGCAGGGGCAGGTGCTTTGTCAACCTCGGAGTCAGCCCCTTTTTTTCTCCGCAACCGCTTCCGGCTTATGCCCGCCCACCCCGGAAAAAATGGACCAGCATGCCCAGCCCTGCCAAACCGACGACAAGCAGTCCGAAAATCATTTCGGCCCAGCCGAATCCCTTGAAAATCAACCCCGGAACATATGTGCCCAGTACTCCCCCGCCATAATAACTTGCCACATAAATTCCGCTGGCCAGGCCTCTCCTGCTTCCGGCCCGGCTGTTGACGACAGCGGTTGCCACGCAATGGACGAGAAACATTGCCCCGCAGAAGGGAAACAGCAGAATAAAAAGGAGCCAGGTCTGGGGCAGCAGCATGCAACAGAGCACCAGGAGAAATGCAATGCAGCCGAGATACATAACCCGTTCTTCCGAACCGATCCGCCGAATAATTTTTCCCGCCCCCATCGATGTAATAATGCCGCTCACATACCCGGCATACATGCTTCCGGTCAGCAGGCCGGACATGCTGCCCGACAGTTCTATGGTCCGGAAGGGCAGATAGTTCAAGACGCCGCAGAAAACAAAAAAAATGAGAAAAATGGCGAGGTAGACAGGCAGGCACAACAGGATGATCTCCCCGGATTTCCGATCGGCCTCGACCGGAAATTCTTTTTTCTCCGAAACAACGGCCGCTGCCGCCGGACGAACCATAAAGAAACAGAGCAACAGAAGGGCGGCGAGGGCCAGAAAGTACGTCCGCCAGTCAATGACCGTTGAACTGACACCGGCCAGAAGCCGGCCCAGAAAACCGCCGGAAATGGTGGCCGTGACGTACAGGGACATCCTTTTCTGCAGGTTCCATCCGGACGATCTGCCGGGCTGGGCAAGAAACGTCATCACCGCCGTCAGGGAAGCGGGAATAATCATTCCCTGGAGAAAGCGTATCGCCAGCATTTGCGGAAAGGTCTGGACCAGGGCCGTCAGGCCGGTAAATACAGCCAGCAGCAGCGATGCCCGCAACAGGGTCAGCGTCTGGATATAGGTAAGGACGTAGCCATACGAAAGCGGCGCCACCGCCAGCGGCAGCATGGTCGCGGTCATGATCAGGCCCGCGGTCGGCTCGCTGAGGTTGTACAGCTCCGCATAAAGCGGCAGCAGGGGCTGGGGTGAATACAGAACAAAAATATTGAGGGCGGCGGCAGTCAGCACCCAGAAGCGTTCGAGCCCTTCCCTGCTCATGAAAAAGGGCTTCACATCAGTAACGGTCTTGATGGACGAAATCCTCGAGGGGTTTCCGCCTGGGCGCTCCCGGACGGTGATCGGGAAATCCAAGGGGTATCAGGGTGACCACTTCAACATTGCCCGGCAAGCCGAGAATCGTCCCGGCCCGTTCATGATCAAAAGCGCCGACCACGACCGTTCCCAGGTTGTGGGATGCCGCGGCCAGCAGCATATTCTGGGTGGCCAGGCCCAGGTCATACAGTTTCCAGTCGCCAAACCTGGTGACCCCCCTGCCTTTATAGAACCCCGACAGTTTATTTTTTCCGCACACGGCCAGCACCACCGGCGCGCTCACCATGGCGGGCCCGGTGGGATTCTTGGGGCTCAGGACTGCCTGCAGCTCTTCCTTGACCCGGCGGTCGCGGATCACGACGAACTCCCAGCATTGCGTGTTGGCCCACGACGGGGCCCACTGCGCTGCCGTCAACACATCGCGCAGCATATCCTCGGGAACCGGCTGCAGCGTATAGCGCCGTATGCTCCGGCGGCCGGCAATCACTTCCATGACGCTGTTCATCAGCTTCCTCCTGTTGCGCTCATGCCGGAATGGGAAGATGTTACCAGACCCCGCTGATCGGCTCACCGCACTGCCCGCATCGACCATTCTTCATCCGCACATCCCTGGTGCTGAAGCCGAACCGGGTGATGACCGGTTCCCCGCAGGATGGGCATATGGTGTTTTCACCGCCCGTACCGGGAATGTTGCCTTCATAAACGAACCGGAGGCCTTCCTCAAGGCCGATGGCCCTTGCCCGCCGCAGGGTTGCAGCCGGGGTGGGCTCCCTGTCAGTCATCCTGTAGGTCGGGCGGAAGGCGGTCACATGCCAGGGAATATTCGGATCGATTTTCCTTATAAAACGCGCTATTTCTCCCAGCTCCCCGTCCGTATCGTTCAGACCGGGAATCAGCAGGGTTGTCACCTCGACCCAGACCCCGAGTTGATGCATCAGGGAAACCGTGTCCAGGACAGGCTGCAGACGAGCCTTGCACACATTCTTGTAAAAATCATCGGTGAAGGCCTTGACATCGATATTGATGGCGTCAAGCAGGGGGGCGACATCACGGGTCACTTCCGGGGTCATGTAGCCGTTGCTGACAAAAACGTTTTTCAGTCCCCGTTCATGGGCCAGGACCGCGCAATCCCTGGCAAATTCATAAAAAATGGTCGGTTCCACGTAGGTATAGCTGATACTGCGGCACCCTCTTCTTTCCGCCGTGGCGACAACCTCGTCGGCACTGCGCAGTTCCCCCGTCACTTGACCGCCATGGCTTTCGGGATACTGGGAAATATGATAATTCTGACAATGGAGGCAATGAAAATTGCAGCCGACCGTGGAAATGGAATAGGACAGGCTGCCGGGCAGAAAATGAAACAACGGTTTTTTTTCAATGGGATCGTCGTTCTCGGCAACCAGCAGCCCGTATACGAGGGTGTACAGGATTCCATCCCGGTTCTCCCGCACCTGGCAGATGCCGCGTTTGCCGGGCTTTATCCTGCAGCGGTGGCTGCACAGATTACACGTTACCTTGTTCTCTTCCTCAGCCTGATAAAACAACGCTTCCCGCATAACAACCTCCCCCTGTCGAGACAGTCATTCCATCTACAGCCCCATATATTCTTGTATCACAACGTGTCCCATCCTTCAAGCGTCCAGGATTGCCCCCCACGGCCCCGTCAAATTAAAGTTGTAGGGGTAAGCGTCAGTAACGAGACAGAGCTGAGGGGATAAAAAACAGAAGGTGTGCAGAGTTTGTCGGGCGCAAATGTGTTGCCGCTGGGGATAATTGAGCAGGTTGGCATGATTTTGGGCGCACGTCCCCGTTGGGCCGGTGGCATAGAGGTCCAGGGGATAGGTTAGAGGCCGAGGAGGTTGAAAATCAAATGGATT
>Ga0209614_1001545_pt1 | contig 16903 bp, 12 predicted proteins | sample BlaSprsedimmetaG_FD_185484 | JGI IMG/M metagenome (GOLD analysis project Ga0209614, IMG submission 185484) | Hot spring sediment bacterial and archeal communities from California, USA to study Microbial Dark Matter (Phase II) - Blank Spring... ... | reverse complement strand
GGTCGCCGTAGGACTCAAAGTCGTCGACGATGAGGTAATCGAGTACGGTGAAACTCCAGACCCGCCCCTTAGTAATGGTCGAATCGCTGTTGACCTCGTCGATCCGCCAATAGTAGGTCCGGCCCATGGCAACAGTCACGGGATAGATGGTGCTACTCTGGGTCGCTCTGTAAACCCCCATGGGGTTGCCGACGTCGGCCGTCTTGACCGCCGCTGCATCCGTTCCGAAGTAGACATTGTGTTGTACAGCGGCATCACCCGGCAACCAGCTCACCTGACCGACTGCATCCACGCTGGCCACCAAGCCGTTCGGTGGATTCGGGCCGTACGCCTGCCGTGGGTCTTCCAACATGGACTTTTTGACCTCTACCGCCGTCAGCGACCGATCGTAGATTCTGACGTTGTCCAACCATCCCCTCCACCGCTCCCCGGCGGCGTCGCCGCCCATGAAAAAAGGATTGGAGGCGATAGGGGCTGTTGTGGTGTTCGTGCCCGCCAACTCTCCGTTGCGATAGTACGTCAACGTCTCGCCTTCCTTGACAACCGCGTGATGCACCCATATTCCCGCCGGCAGATCGTCATAATCTATGGTCCCGTTATGGCCGTCGCTGTAGTACTCAAACTGGGTGGGCGTAAATTTGATAAACTGAAGCGGCGAGGTCGTGCCACCGTATCGATTGCCCACAATCGTCTGGTTCACCCCCGTTCCGTCGCCGTCCTGCTTGGCCCAGAAAGTCCATGAAAAAGCATTCTCCAGCGTCATTGCAGGTATCGTACCTGCGCGGACATAGGCTCCACCGGTATCGTCCCCGTTGAAGCTGAGTACCTCACCCTGGTCGGGATCGGTGTACCATGCGACACCGTTAGGCCCCAGACCGCCCGTGCCGCCGGCCGCCAGTGTGCCGTGATTACCATGCCCCGACCAATCGACGACCGTCGTTGTCTCGCCCGCTTCAAACTTCCACCACCCCCTCAGATTCGGGTCCGTGACCGGAATAAGGGGTATCGTCGTGTAACTCCACACCTCGCCCCTGACCACCTGCAGAGTCGAATCGAGACTATCCACCCGCCAGTAGTAGGTCGTGCCGTCCGCCTGGCCGCTCGGTGTGTATGTGCCACCGGGGGTTGTCACCTTCTCCTGTCCCAGGGCTGCATTCAACGCCGCATCATACGTCGTCTCGACATACACCCGGCTGGCGATCGCTCCAAGGCCCGGCGTCCAACTCAATGGAGCGTTCTTCAGGACATACACGGCGCCGTCGGGCGGCGTCGGATTAAACGCCTGCACTGAAGTCACCGTAAAGTGCCAGACATTGCCCGACCAGGGGCTGTCCGGACGCAGATCATTGACCTCTTCGACACGCCAGTAATAGGTCGTGCCGGGAACCAGACCCACCGCAAAGTAACTGTCCACATCCTGGAGACCCTTATCCGTCCCCCCCGTACCATTGGCAACATCCGTTTGGCTGGTTCCCAAATACACACGATGCTGCGCGGCGTAATCTCCGGCACGCCAACTCAACACCTTCGCGGTCTGTTCGATGGCAGCCCCGTTGGGAGGATCAGGGACGGTGGGAATCGGCACGGAGGCCAGATCCTTGACCTCCGCGGCATTGAGAGCACGCTCATAGATACGGACATCCCGCATCCATCCTCGCCACCGCTCCCCGGCGGCTTCGCCGCCCATGTACAGCGGGTTGGAATCCATCGTCGCCGTGACGGTGCTCGTCCCCGACGGAGCTCCATTTCGGTAATACGTCAGCGTCGTCCCGTTCTTGACCACTGTGTGATGAATCCACACGCTTGTGGGAATATCAACGTAGTCGATGAACATTGAGGTTCCGGCGTTGTAATATTCGAAATTCGTGGGCGTAAACTTGACGAACTGAAGCGGCGAATCCGTACCGCCGTAACGATTGCCGAGTATGACCTTGTTCACACCGGCGCCGTCGCCGTCCTGCCTGGCCCAGAAGGCCCAGGTAAAGACGCTTGCCAGATTCATTGCCGGAATGCGCCCCGCGGCCACGTATGCGCCGGCGCTGTCGTCGCCACTGAAACTCAGTACATTGCCAAAGTCCGGGTCGTAGACCCATGCCGAGCCGTTCGGCCCCAGGCCGCCGCTGAGATTGTTGACGGCACCGTCACTGCCTCTGCCGGAAGAATCGGCAGCCGTAGCGCCGCCGCCTTCGTCGAGTTTCCACCACCCCAGCAGACTCGGGTCGGCAGCCTCAACCACTGCGCTACAGACAACAACGACACAAAGGCCCCATCGCACCACTTGTGAGAGTCCCGCATACATACCAATCCTCCTTTTTGGACGCCTGCCGACCATGCCGCCGCGCAGCTTCACCCTCGCGGTTTGGGCGTGTTCGAAACATCGTTCCGAACACACGGCCCCGCAGCATGGCACGGCCGCACATTGGCCAGACCACATCTTACCCGGTGCTCTACCGCACCGACACCTTGGATTATAGCATAATCGGCGGCCCGTCCGCAACCCATCCGTCCGTCAACCAACGCCCGACGTCAAGACAGGGGCCACGGCGAACCGACTCAACGACTCTGAACCATGCATAAGTGCTTATGATTGAAGCAGTTAGGCACAGCTACACCGTGGGATTCCGGGCTGTCGCGGTCTCCGTTTACAGGACAGTCTTCCTGTTGTACGGCGTCATTTCTTTGTCGCAGCCAACATGCCTTTCAGGGCGGCCGCCCTGACGCGTCCGGGCTGATCATCGCCCTGGAGCGCTTTGTACAAGGCTACGGCCTCGGACTGGTTTCCGTCGGCAAGCAACCGCTCGGCACAGACCAGGCGGGCATCGGCCACCGGCATCTTCATATCGGCGGATGCTTTCCCGGCGAACTTGCTCAGTTCCCCAGCCGCCGCCGGCGTGCCAATCAGGCCCAGCGATTGGGCCGCGGCCCTGGCGGCCTCGATGTCAGAGTCGCCCAGAAACCCCGCAATGGCCGTGACGCTCTTTGCATCACGACGCACGCCCAACGAACCGATGAGGCCCGACTTGAGCTTGCCCCTGACCTTCGGCAGGGCGTCGCGCATCGCATCAACCGCCTTTTCGTCGGGAAGGCGTTCCAGTGCGTAGCGTGCGATGTGCGAGGTCTGCTCGGCCGGCAGAAGGGCGGCCAGGGCCTCGACGGACTGGCTCGTGCCAATGACCCTCAGCTTGCGGCACACGTAATCCTGTGCGGATCGCGAGATGCCGCCGGCGAGGGCGTCCACCAAACGTTTTTCCAGTGCCTTGCGTGCGGCGGCATCGCCGTGCGTGGCGATAATCGCCTGGTCAATTGGATTCAGGAGCCCGCGATCGGCGCCCCAGTCATAGGTCTTCAGCGTTTCAAATGCGGCGTCTACGGCCGCCGTATCCACCTGCGCAGCGGCCGCGGAAGCTGTGCCGGCCACCACTGTCATCTTAATCGCTTCTTTACTTGTCATAGTCCAGTCTCCTTGTCGCAACAATCGATGGCTTAGATCACCCAGGGCTCTCTTCTAGCAACGTCGACAAGGCGATTGGCTTCGTCGTCGTCGATGAACTGCTGTTTCACGGTGTCCCACTTCAGCGACCGTTCCAGTTCATAGGCAATGAGAAACAGATGGCACACGGTCGTCGTATGGACCGCGTATTCGATATCACGGAAGGGGTTTCGACGCGTCTTGACGCAATCGATGAAATCCCCGTAGATGCCGCCGCTTCCGGCGTACCCGGGAACCGGCTTCGAGGGGCCCTGCTCGTCCGTGCCTTCCACTTGCATGTTCTTGCGGCCGGGGTAGTTGTGGTGGATCAGTTTGCCGTTCGGATAGCGGCAGGTTGCGAACTTCCGGCCGTTTTCGTTATGGAAGATGACCTCTTCGGGCTCCATCTCCCGCACGTCGATGGCAAAGGTCGCCCCGCCGAAATGATGGGCGCCCCAGTCGGTCATGCCGCCACCGGAATAGTCCCGGAAGGACCGCCAGGATGTTCCATCGATACTGTAACTGCCGCTGCATCGATGGGGATGGTAGGGGGCCCAAGGCGCCGGTCCCAGCCACATGTCCCAATCGAAGCCGTCGGGGATCGGCTGGCTTTCCTTGTTGCAGTCGACCGGGAACGGCCCCACGCTGACGTTGATTGACTTGACGTTGCCCATGCTCCCGCCCCAACAGGCGTTGACCACGGCCCGGTAGTCCTCCAGCACGCGCTGGCTGCCACCGGAGACCACGCGGCCGTAACGCCGGGCAGCCTCGATCATCAGCCTACCCTCGCGGAGCGTCTTGGTCTCGGGCTTCTGGCAGTAGATGTCCTTGCCGTTACGGCAGGCCTCAATCACGATAATCGCATGCCAGTGATCCGGAGTCGCACAATGCACCGCGTCGATATCGTCACGGACCATAATCTCGCGGAAATCGCGGTAGGCCTTGCAGTCCGTGTTGCCGTACTTCTGATTCACGGTGTTGGTGGCGCTATCGCGAACATCCCTTTTCACGTCGCACACAGCCACATACTGAACATCGTTGCGGCCCAGGAATGTGCCCATATCGCCCCGCCCCATATTACCGATGCCAATACCGGCCATCACGATGCGGTTGCTGGGCGCCACGTTGCCGTCTGCCCCCATCGCGGATGCGGGGATCAAATACGGCAGCGCCACGGACGCCGCCGCTGTCTTCAGAAATGCTCTTCGACCGCAAGACGCGTACCGGCCCTTCGCCGAGTTGATCGTGTAGTCTGCCATGCGTGGGTCCTTTCCTTGAGTCAGTGTATTGATTGAGCGTGGATGGGAAACGTGCCGTTCCACGTCAGGCCAAACGCTACGTCCCAGGCGACCCTGCGTCCGTTTTGCCGACCAAACGTATTTTTGTGGTTACCTCGCTTCTTGTCAAGTCCATCTTTCCGTGGATTATGCCGTGTGAATCCGTGGCCGACGGCGTCATCCTTCCGATGGCCCTATAGCCCCAGAAACCGCATCGCCAGGCCGCATGCCAAGATGGTCGCCCCGGCGATGAGGTGGGCGAAGCGTTGCACCTTTTTGATCTGGACAAAGTTGATGCCGGTCAAGCCCAGCAGGACGATGGCCATCATGGTGGCGATGGTCGTGGCGGCGAAGACGGCCGTGACCGCGACCAGTCCGCCGACGCCGACATCCCGTGCGGCCGGGTACATGAGGAACGGAATCAGGACCTCGCAGGGGCCGAAGACGAAGATGATGAACAGGGCCCACGGCGTAATGCTGACGGGCACGTGGTCGGCGTGGATGTGGCTGTGTTCGTCGCTGTGGCTGTGCTCGTGGAGGTGCTCGTGGCCATCCGGGTGCAAGTGCGGATGGACGTGCGGGCGATTCTTGTAGGCGCGGCGGATGCCCCAGACCGTATAGGCCAGGCCGAAGGCAATCAGCAGCCACGCCGCCACATCGCCCCGCGCAGACTCGACCGCCTCCAGGCGGCTGACGACGACGCCCAGAGCCACGCCGACGGCGCCCAGGACGATGGAGCTGAGGATGTGGCCGACGCCGCAGAGGAATGTGACGACAGCCGTCTTGGTGCGCGACCACTTCCGCGCCCAGGCGATCATGATAAACGGCAGATAATGGTCGGGCCCCAGCAGGGTATGGACGAACCCCGCCGTGGCCGCTGCGCCTAACAACACCTGCATTTCGGATGACACGATAGTCCCTTTCTTAGAATGTGAATTGGGCGCGGAGGCCGAGCACGGTGGCATCGGCGACGCCCTGGGTCCCGCCGGGGTTCTTGAGATACTGAATATCCGGGCTGATGCTCAGGTGGGGGCAGACCTCGATGCGGTAGTAGACCTCCAGGACCGTCTCGTGGTCCTGCGCGAACGTGGCCGTGGCCCGGTTGGTGAAAGTGCTTGTCGCCACGCCCACACCGAGCACGTCGGCGTCGCGGCCGTCGAAAAGCCCCTGGTATTGGAAACCGGCACTCCAGAAGCGTGTTACGTCGTTGCGAAGGCCGTTGGCGGCCCCGAACCGAAAGAACAGCCCCAGCCCCTGGAAGTCCTGGGGGTCGGCGGTTTCGCGCCAGAGCATCTGGTCGCAACTGGTGTAGAAGCCCAGGTCATCGCGGTAGGCACGGGTGCTGTCGCTGTGGGCCTTGGGCTGCGGGTCGTACCAGAAGCCGAAGCGGTACGCCCCCTGGAGCGGCCCGGCGGGCGAATCAAGGACCGGGGTCAGGCCGGTCTCGAAGATGCCGAAGAAGTAGTCCTCGTCACGAAACGCGGTTCGCAGGCCGGTCTGGCGCATATCCGCCTGGGCATCCACAATCCCGGCGGCGGCATAGAGCCGTTCGGTCGGCCGGTACAGGCTCGACACCCCCAGTGCATAGATGGGAAAGGGGATGGTAGGGTTGTTGACCAGAGCGCCGTTGAGGAACTGGGAGGTCTCATCGTTGGCGAAGAGGCTTGCGTCGAACGCCACCGGGGTCCCGCCGCACTCGAAGCCTCCCGTCAGATCCATCTTGCCGGCCCTCAGGGTGAATGTGTCACCGAAGCCCTGCTCATACCAGAGTTCCGTCAGGATCAGGGCATCCCGCGGCTGGGCATCGGCGTTGACGCCGGAGAAGCTGCCCACGGACGGCCCGTCAATGCCCTGGGCTCGCGGCCAGAATCCCTCGGCGTGGGCGAACAGGGAGGCCGACTCGATGCCGAGCAGGCGCTCCAGTCCGGCCGTGACCTGCACATCGTAGCTGCCCGCCAGGCGGCCGGCGCGCCGGCGCGTACTGACGCCGCCGTGGGTGTTCTGTTGATAGATACCGGTCAAGCCCAAGGCCACCTCAATATCTTCAGCGGGAATGTGCTGCCGCACTTCCTGCAATCGGCTGGAATGACTGTGGTCCTGCGGTGAGGCCGCCCATGCTGAACCGGTGCAGACGGCGGCAAGGCAGAGACTCACGGCCCAGAGGTCCGCGGGGGCACGGCCCTGGTTGTAGATGTCTGAATGGCTGTGGTTGTGCATCACGGGCTCCAATGCGTATTGACGAGCCTGTTGCGGAGGATCGTCCGGGATTCTGTGTCATTTTCGCAGGCATCGCCACAGGGCTGCCGCGGCGAAGATCGATGCGCTGGTGATTACGATACAGGCCCCGGTCGGCAGGTCAAGCCGGTAGGAGACGAGAAAGCCGACCAGAGCGCTTGCCATCCCGAAGGCGGTGGCCCCGAGGACCACGGCCCGGTGGCCCTTGAAGAGCTGGTAGGCCGCAGCGGCCGGACAGGTCATCAGACTGAAGATCATCAGCCCCCCCACCAGCGGCAGGTTCACCGCCAGAATCACGCCACACAACCCCAGGAACAGGCAGTAGACAAAGGTCTCATGCACGCCCGTGGCCGATGCGATGGTCCGGCTGAACAGCAATACCTTCAATTCCTTGTTGAAGACCGTGGCAAAGACCGCCAGAACCAAGCCCAGTACGGCCAGCGTCACGACGCTCGACGGGCGCACGAACAGGAGGCTGCCCCATAGCAGACCCAGCATCTCGGTCCGGCTGCCCCGCATCAGGCCGATGCCCAGGAAGGTGATCCCCAGCATGAGATTGAACAGAATCGCCAGGGCGACGTTCGCATCGAGGCGCGACTGGCCCGGACGGATGGCCGCCAGGCTCATCGCGCAGATCATTGAAAAGACCGCCGGGCCCAGCCATCCATTGACGCCGAGCAGGATTGAGTACACGGCCCCGGCCATGGCGGCATGGGAGATGCAGACGCCGATAAACGGCATCCGCATGCCTACGATGTAGACGCCGAGCAAACCGGTGCTGCCCCCGGCCACCACACCCGCCAGCATGACCAGATAGAAGAAGGAGTCCATATCTACAGCGTCTCCGACGGTCCGACACTGACGGTGTGCAGGCGGCCCGCCGCCTCGTAGAGTTCCATTTGACAGCCGTACACACGTTCGAAGGCCTCGTCGGCGAAGACGCTGCGCATCGGGCCATCGGCCAGGATCCGGCCCTCGTGCACCAGCAGCACCCGTTCGCACTCGGCCGGCAGGACGCCGGTCTCATGGGAGACCATGAGCACGGTCATCTTCATCTCGCTGTACAGTTGCGCAATGATGTCCGTGATGCGGCGCTTCCAACTGAAGTCCAGATTCGCACAGGGCTCATCGAGCAGGAGCATCTGAGGATCCTGGACCATCGCTCGTGCAATGAGGGCTTTTTGCTGTTCGCCGCCGGAGAGACTGCCGAAGACCTGCGATTGCCTGTCCTGCAGGCCCAGACGGACAATCCAGCGTTCGGCCGCCTCATGGTCCTGGCGGCGCAAGGGGCGGCAGAGACCCCGTAGACTGGTGCGGCCCATCGTCACCACCTCTCGCAGGGTGTACGGGATCTCGCGGTTGTACTGGGCCGACTGGGGGACGTAGCCGATGTGCTTGCGGATGTTTGCCTTGCTCCACGGGCCCAGGCGCGACAGTTCGACGTCATCAAGGCGGACGGCGCCGCGATCAGGCCGAACCAACCCGCAGCAGACATTCAGCAGGGTTGTCTTGCCGGCGCCGTTGGTTCCGACGATGCCGACAAACCGGCCGGGCTCAACCCGCAGTTGGTCAATATGCAGGATGGTCCGGCCGCTACGGCGGACTTCCACGCCCGACAGCGAGAGCTTGCCGGCCGTCATCGAGCGGCCTCGATCAACGCCGCCACATTAGCCCGCACCATGGCGGCGTAGGCGCCGGGGCCGTCGGCGTCCTCAGGGAAGTTGGTGAACACGACAGGGCGGGCCCCCAGACGGTCCGCCAGGGACTCGGCCAGGGCGGTCCCTTCCTGGCGGTTGGCGATGACAAATCGAATATCGCGGCCCTGCGCCTTCTTGAGGCAGGCGTCCACGTTGGAGACCGTCTCGATGTCGCTACCGACGAACTCGGCGACCACTTCCAGTCCCAGCCATCGGGCGAATTCCGCTTGTCGGCGCGAGGCCAGGACCTCGGCTCCGGTCAGGCCGGCCTGCCGGACGGCATCGGGCAACTCTGCTTCGAGGATCTCGACCTGACTTTCCACGGACGCCATTCGTTGCGCCGCGGTCGGCCCGATGTCGGGGCATTCGTCCGACAGGATGGCCGCCACCTGATCGCAGATGGCGCGGTATGCCTGCGGCAGACACAGGGCGCCGGGACTCTTAACGAAGGCCGTCTTGACGCCGCGCTGCTTAATCCGCGACAGCGACGCCTCCACCTGTGTCTGAAAGTCAAACAGCAGCAGCAGTCTGGTGCGGCACAACTGCTCGACCTGCGACGGCGAGATATCGAAGTGCCCGGGGCACATCCCCGGCGGCGCCAGGCAGAGGACCTCCATATCGTCGCCGCAGAGGTCCCGAACGGCCGCGGCCAGATAGGAGTTGGTCACGGCTACTTCGGCCTGCCTTGCCGGACCTTGACGGGCGCCGCATCCCGGCAAGACAGTCGCCAGAGCCGCCAGAGACCAAACCGCCATGTAGCGCTGTGTCATCGCCATCGCTTTAGTTTTCGAATGAACCCAGTTGCCGTCCGTTCTTGAGGCGCATGCGAACGATGACGCCGGAGCGCGTCTTGGGGTCGTACCAGGTCGTCGAGGGGATCGGGTAGTTGAGCTGTCTCATGCGGTCTAGGTCGAAATGCGGACCTTCGCTGTAGAGCACCCAGGTTACGGGGGATTGCTTCGGGTCGTTGTAGGAGGCGCCCGTTTCCTGCTCGGCGTCGGGGAAGCCGTCCGGGACCCAGAGCAGCGAGCCTTTGTCCATGAACGTGGTGCGATTGTAGAGCAGGTCGCCGACGGCCCGGTACTTGTACGTGTAACCCGGGTTGAAGCGGTCCTCGATGCCGGCGGCCATGAAGGTCTCGTCGCTGGGTCTGGGCAGGTAGCCGGCCTCGACCAGTTCGGTCGGGAGCTGGTAGAAATGCCCGCCCAACATGCAATCGACGCAGGTCGGGGGGTATCGCTCGTTGTGGTCGTAGGAGTAGGCCTCCAGGGCCAAGGCGATCTGGCGGAGTTCCGCGTTGACAGCCAAGACCTTGGCCTGCAGGCGGGACCGCCCCATCGCGGGAAGGAGAATGCCCATCAGTCCGGCAATGATGGCCACGACGACCAGCAATTCTATAAGTGTGAAGGCCTTTTTCACGGTCTTGCCTGTGCGAGTGTTACGGTTGGAGCCAGTCGGCGGCCAGCCGGGCCAGATCGAGGAAGTCCACGATGCCGTCGAGGTTTGTATCGCCCGGTCGGTCGGCGTGGCGGTGCTCTCGGCAGGCCAGGACATGGCCATTGCCGTCGTAGTTCATGACGTAGAGTCGGTAACCCTCCTTGAGGTTGGTGCTGTCCTGGTCAAGGATACCGATTACGTCGAACGGCTCGACGAGGTTGTTGGAGCCGCGATAAATGCCGTTACCCCGACCGAGTTTCAGCGGGAGGGTTCTGACGCCGTCGGTCAACGTGAGCGTTGCATTGGGGGCCCAGTCCTGGGGATTGACGAGGTAGAGGTCCTGGAGCTTGATGAGTCGGGCCTGGTGATATTCCGGGCCGGTGGCGCGGGTCGGGTCGAAGATGAACTTGTCGTCGGCGTCCTTGAGTTCGTCAAGGCCGACCCATTCGGGCCTGGGCACTCCGACGCCGCGTTCGAGAACCTCGATGGTGAAATCGTGGTCGGGGGCCTTGTTGTGCTGTTCGTTGACGTTGTTCTTGCCCTTGTAGGAGAGGAAGTAGCCGGTTACGCGGATGCGGTCGCCAGGGCTGAATCCGGGGGCATTGATCCGGGCCAGTTCGGCGATGAATTCGGCGTTTGTGTAGCCGCCGTCCGGGGCAATCCAGGGCAGGTTGTTGTAGAGTTGGCCCAGGTAGACGGCCGTTCCGGCGTGGTCAGGACCCTCGCCCTGGAAGAAGAGTTGCCATTGGGCGCTGATGTTGTACATGGCGGTGATGGTGTCGTCGGCGGTTGGGTCGAGCATGTCGGCCGGATTGTGCAGGGCGATACCCTCGAGAATCACCTTCTCGGTGGCGTTATAAGTCTGCTCACCGGCGGCGTTTACGGCCTGGAATTGGGTGTGTGTAACGGCCGCGACCGTGGGATCAGCCCATGTCGTGGACCCAAGTGCCAGGATCAGCAGTGTCATAAGCATAGAGGTTCGTCCGGTCATCACGTCTCCTTTGGCTGCAAGAGTTCGTCACAGTGCCCAACCACGATAGGTCGCGGTAGCGCATAAGACTACGCAATTCGTGCTACTAAAGCAAGCACAAAACATTAGTTTTGAAAAATTCTCAGCCCGCGGTTCTAATGGGGTGGCCCAACGCCAAGGGGGCGTCCTCTTGCCTTGGCAATGGCCACACAAAGGCGTTTTTTCAGGAGTCTGCATGGGATTGGACAGAGAACCTCTGGTGGTGGAATTGAACGATAGGCCGGAATACCAGCGTCTGCTGGACGGCCAGGCCCAGACCTATGGCATAAAGGTGGGGCGGGTGCATCTGGCCGCAGGGGCCAGTTGTGGCGAGCACACGACCGGCGAACGCGAGGAAGTGCTGATATTCCTGGCCGGGTCGGGGCGCATGCTGATCGGCGAACAGTGCGAGGCCTTTGAAGTGGGTGTGGGCAAGGTCTCGTATATCCCCCCCAAAACCCTACACGACATTCAGAACACGGGAGCCGATCCGTTGGTGTATGTTTTTTGCGTGGCTCCCGCGGCCGCTGTGGCGGACCCGGAGGTGTGAAACGGCGTCAAAGATAGGCAAAACGCGTGGCACGAAGGGCTTGGGCAACGGTTTTGATGAAAAATCATGGTGTAAATCAAGCCAGCGGAATCGCGTTTTCGGGCCCGTGGGGGCCCTTTTCGGCCGCTCATAAAGAAATTTTGTAAAAAATGCGAAAAGGGGCTTGCAAAAGCGCCGAGGTGGGGTATAATTACATAAGAGTCAGTAGCTGCTCTTTTCTTCTAATATCTTGGTTTGTGTGAGGCGGCGGATTCCGATACGTTCGTAGTATATTCTTTGTACCGAGCTGTCTCACATCGCTGGGGTCGGACGCGACCCCAGCGTTTTTTTTGCGCCGCACGGCAAGACGCTTCTACACTGGAACAGGGCGTACGCATCAGCGGTGGGGCTCGCCCACGAGAACCGGCGGATTCTTCAACCGTCCAAACGGCGGGAAATAGCCCTCCTGGGCCTTTTTCACTTGACTTTTTGCCGTCGTTGTGCTATGCTGCATATTGCGTTGATTGAGGTTTGCTCAGATCTGTGTGTATAGTGTTTGGTTGTCGCCAGGGAAGGCCGAGCGAGACCTCTTTCCGGAACCTTGCCTTGGCGCGTGATTGGGCTGTAGGCAATCGCGTAAGAGCGAATCCGGGATAAGACTGAAGGCTTTGTTTTTCGGCCCGAAATCGGGCTGGTGGGGTGTTACGCCGTCAGGCGATTCCAGAGCCGACGACTATGTTGCTGCTCGGTATTGGCGGTCTGCCGTGGCGCAGACCGCGGTAACAGCGGTAAACGGGACCGCAGGTTCGTGATACGGGCCGCGGATAAATGAACTGTGGCGGCGCCGGTTCGGCGTGGACCGGTGCGTAATAGTGCTAATGTCGGCGAGGGAAGGATCTCGCAATGCCGAGGCTGGGGGCATGGGTCGCCCGATTAAGGGGTCGTACATCTTCTCGGTCGATATCCTCATGTTGAGACTTTTGAGAACCATTCTTACAGGAGCGGTCGTCATGGGCCTGGCGGCTCAGACAACCCGAACGGCGGCTTCGCCGATAACGGACGCGCTGACTTCCGTGGCGGATCGACTTGTGTCGACACAGACCAAGACGGGCGCGTCGAGGGGGTCATGGCCGCAGGCGACGGACTTCACCGGAACGATTCTGATCGGCATGGTCGGAGCGTATGAGGACACGTGCGACGGCGATTATGTGACCGTCCTGACCCGTGCGGGCGATTACATCCTTCGGATCGGCCAGGGGCTGTACTACGGCGAAGAGGCGTGGGGCCTCGTACGGCTGGGCAATACCGTCAACACGTCGTACCGGACGGCCGTGGTGGATTTCTTTCATGACGTCAAGTATGTCAATGCGGGCAGCACCGCCAGTTTTATCAGTCTTTGGAACAGTTCGACTCCTTCGGCGGCCGTGATAGATTTCGCGCACTACGCCGTGGCCGCCTACGCCGTCGATGCCGAAGACAAGGCGCTGTGGAGGCAGGCCATACTGACGCATTTGCGAAAGATGAGCGACGACACCGAGGATTATCCGGTTCTGACGCTTGCGGTGGCGACATGGGGGTTGACCCTGACGGGCCCAATGGACGGCACGCTCGTCAAGCCCGGCACGACGGGCCTGGCCCTGTGGAATTCCGTGACGCTGGCGGACCTGCCGGCGATGGTGGCCGACCACCAGGTCCCAGCGGGGCAGGAGTTCGACGGGAGCTTCTACTGGCGGCTGGACAAGACCGACGGCGGATACGGCGTATCGTGGCATGCCGGTTATACCGAAGACACAGCGTTCGGCACGCTGGCGCTGATCGCGTGCCGGGACAAGCTCGATCTGGACTATGACGACGGAATCGCACGGGCGAGTACGGCTCTGTTGGGCGGGGTGGGTGCCGGCGGGGTGGTGGACGGCCATTTGTTCTTTGACGACGCGGTTTCCCACATGTTTGCCGGGGAAATGGCAAACGCATTAAGTGCTTTGACGGCCCCGGCGGATTTGAACCTGGACGGGCGTGTCGATGCGGCGGACTATAGCCGGTTCGCGGCCCAATGGGGCGCGGCCGGATGTGCGGGCTGTTCATGGTGCAATGGGGCTGACCTGGATCGCAACGGCGTGGTGAATTTCGCAGACCTGAAGATATTTGTCGGAGACTATTGGCTCGCCGGGGCGGGCTATTGATGAATGTTTCCGTGTCGTTTGGCAACCATAAGACAAAGAGTATAAACCATTGACAATCTGTTTGTGCGTACAGGGTTGTTGAGGATGCGACTCTGATATACGAACCATACCGTGCTCGCTGCGCATGAGGATGGCGGCAGCGAAGCAACAGGTAGGAGACGTGTAAGTGAACTTCGTGAGGTGCAGTCTCATCGCCGGGCTTACGCTGGGGCGTAGGCGCGGCGGCATCGTGCTGGGCGTGATGTTGCTCGGCTGTACATTTCTTCTTTGGGGATGCAGCGACAATATACGGCTGCCAACGGCCGAGGAGTTGGCGGAATTCCACCAGGCGGCGCCGCTGGAGCCGGCGGTGGACGTCGATCGGCTGGTGCGAGCCAGAATATCGGGGGGGGGCTATCGCGTGCTGCCCGGCGAGGTCATTGAATTGGCTATGCCGGCGGTTCTGCAGGTGGTTACGGCCCAGGAGACCGGCAGTCAGGCCGTCTCGATGCCCTACATCTGTCGGATCGGCGACGATGGCACCATCAGCCTGCCGGTTATCGGGCCGATGCACGTCGCGGGCAAGACCCTCGGAGAGATCGAAACGGCTATCATCGATGCTTATTACCCCAGGTACACGGTGACGCGGCCGTCGGTGTTCGCCCGCATCACGGAGTATCGAGAGGCGAAGTGCACGATCACCGGCGCGGTGGTCAACCCCGGCGTCTACCCGCTCAAGAGCGATCAGATGTCGGTGGTTTCTCTGATCATGGCGGCCGGGGGCATTGACAAGGAGGGAGCCGCGGCGATCCGAATCCTGCGGGCCGACCAGCCGGTGGACAGTTCTTCGACGACAAAGGTCCACCACGATGGGGCCGGCGCCTTGCCAACGGGATCCACGATCACGGTTGAGCATGCCCAGGCGGAGCCCGTGGACGTGACCTTGAGTTTTGACATGGTGTCGGGCGATACCTCGGCGGGAGACCTGGTGATCGATCATGCCGGTGAGATCGTCGTGCTGGAAGGGTACGACCTGAAGAATGCCCAGCAGCGCACCGCCTTAAAGGCCATGCTCGAGCGGAATGATCCACGGGTCGCAGCTGCGGTAGAGCAGGGGCTCGACGAATTGATCGCGGCTATGAACGGCGAGGAACCGGCGTCTTTGTCGAATGTGACCCTGCCGGCCGAACCGACCCACGACATCATTGAGGCCCAGGCGCAGACCCTGATCGCCGCCCAGGAGGCCCGGTTCGACAAGACACACCAGATCGTCTTGCCCGTCAGGGGCTTGAACATCCCATTTGCGGATGTTGCCCTGGAGGACGGTGATACCGTCATCGTGGAGCGTTTGCAGCAGCCGCTGTTCACCGTGCTGGGTCTGGTCGCCAAGCCGGGCAATTTCCCCTATCCTTCACATGCTCGCTATAACTTGATGCAGGCGCTGGGTTTTGCCCAGGGTCTGGATGGGACGGCGGAGCCAAGGTATGCGACAGTCTACCGTATGAAGGCGGACGGCAGTATCGTCAACGCGGCATTCAAGATCGTACGAACGACGAAGGGACCAGCCCTGACGGAGTCTCTAAGCGTGCCGATCAAACCCGGCGATATCGTCGCGGTGGAGCATACCCCTCGAACACGGGCAAACGTGTTCTTTGACAAGATGTTCAGAGTCAATCTGGGAATGTACTTCCGTCTTCAAGACATTACCGGCGACGAGTAGTGCAGCAAATCGGTCTGTCTAACGGCAACCCGGAGGTTGATGTGATTATGCAAAACGACAACCCGAAGATTCTCGAAAAGAACCCGGACGGAGGTGTATCGGCCTCGCTGGCGGTCTCCGAGACTATCCTGGAGATCATCTGGCGCGGACGATGGATCGTCTTGTTGGCCACGGCCGTGTTGATTGCCACCGCTATCGTCTACATCGTGAACGCGACGCCCATCTTCATGAGCACGTCGCGGATTTACGTCGAACAGAGCGGTCCGCGCATCGTCAGCGAACTGGAAGAAGGCGTGATGACGCAGTCCAAGAACTACCTGTATACACAGGCCGAGTTGCTGCGCTCGACGCCGATTCTGTCGGCCGCGATGGAGAAACCCGGCATCCAGGACTTCCGTATGTTCTTCGGCAAGGCCAATCCATTGACTTTCCTGAAGAAGGACGGGTTGGAGATCGAAGTCGGCCAGAAGGACGACATCATCAGCATCTCGGCCTATTCGCCGAGCCCGGCCGAGGCGGCCCAACTGGTCAACGCCATCGTGGATGCGTATATCACGTACCAGGCGACCACGAAGAAGAGCACGTCCGCGGAGGTGCTCAAGATCCTGCAGAAGGAGAAGGCGACACGCGCTGCGGAACTGCACGACTGCCTGGAGGCGATGGCGAAGTTCAAGCGTGAGAACGAGGCGCTGGCATTTGAAAGCCAGCAGGGCAATGTCATATTGCAGAGGCTGCAACAGTTATCCACCATGCTGACGCAGGCCCAGGCGATAACGATAGAGACGAAAACGCGATACGATTCCGTTCAAACCCTGGCGGCGAATCCGGAGCAACTGCGGCACTACGTCGAGGCCGAGCGCCGGTCGGGCTATTCGTATTCGAGCACGCAGGAGCGCGCCTCCTTGAAAGCCCAGCTGGACGAGCTGCGGTTGCGGCTGGCGGACCGTCGCCGTCAACTCAAGGGAGACCATCCCGCAATCGAAGCGCTCCAAACCGAGATTCAGCAAATCGAATCCCAGATCGCGAATCTCGATACCCAGTTCATTCAGGGATATATGGCCCTGGCGCGCGAGGAATATCGAGCGGCACGGGAAAAGGAGGCCGAGATCAGCCGTCACCTCGAAGAGCAGCGAAAACTGGTGCTGGAGTTGAACGAGCAGGCGGCGGAGTACACCATTCTGGAGTCACAATATGAACAGACCCGCAAGTTGTGCGATATTCTCGACGACCGGATCAAGGAGTTGAACATTACCGAGGATGTGGGCGCTCTGAACATCAGCATTCTGGAAGTGGCGCAACCGGCCCCCAATGCGGCTAAGCCTCAGAAGGCCAAGATCCTGGCGGCGGCCACATTTATGGGGCTGTTCC
>Ga0209614_1001544_pt1 | contig 16907 bp, 9 predicted proteins | sample BlaSprsedimmetaG_FD_185484 | JGI IMG/M metagenome (GOLD analysis project Ga0209614, IMG submission 185484) | Hot spring sediment bacterial and archeal communities from California, USA to study Microbial Dark Matter (Phase II) - Blank Spring... ... | reverse complement strand
GTTGCTGGCGACGACGGTATTGGAGAGCAGCGCGTGGGTATCACTGAGATAAAGTCCAGCCCCGAATATACCACCTGTGACGTCGTTGGCCTGGTGTTCGTCTGTGCCGCCTACGGAAGTATTGGTCAGTGTGATGGCGCTGGACATAGCGACGATCCCACCGCCCTGCATTGCCGCGCGGTTGTTGTAGACTCGGCCATTGAACTCAATCGTGCTGTCTTGAGCGTAGATGCCGCCGCCGCCAGCAGCGGCTTCGTTGTGTCTTCCGGCCACAGTATCGCCGATGCGCGTGCTGTTGGCATAAAGCACGCTGTGGTTGGTCAAGTAAATGCCGCCGCCGTTGTTAGCCGCGGTGTTACTATGGATCACGGCAACGAGAGTAATGCGCGCATTGTCGGCGTAGATGCCGCCCCCAGCGTAGGCGCTATTGCGGTAAACGTTGGACGAGCCGGTCGCGGTAATGACGCCGCCATCTAGGACGTGGATGCCGCCGCCGCGCCCCTCGGCAGCCGTGGCCTGGTTGTTCCCAACGTGACCGGGACGCATTTCCAGCACACCGCCCGGCACGGATACGCCGCCGCCGTTAGGCGCGGTGTTCTCGGTGATCCCGCCGGCCCAACTGCTCATCACCAGCTTGCCCCACACCCGCGCGCCGCCGCCGTTGGCGTTGGCGGCGTTGTTCTCGATCCGCGAGCCGTTGGTGAGGGTCACGACGGATCTTGTCCCGACGTACAGCCCGGCGCCATGCGAACCCGTGTTGCCGGTGATGTGGACGTTGTCCAGCGTAGCCTGACTGTCCTTATCGAGGCCCGCATCGACATCCACTCCGCCGCCGATGCTGTCGCCGCCGGTAATCTGCAAATTGCGCAGCGTCACCACGTTGTTGCGAATATCGACTGTGCTCCCCGAATGATACGAGGCATCCAGAATGGTGGTGGTGGTTACCGGGCCGGGCGTGGTGCAATCGCTCTCATAGTTGCCAACGATGGTGAGGTCTTTATCGATGATGTCCACCGCCTCGAAGAAGGTGTCCGTCGCTGCCTGGAGCGTGTCCCCATCCGCTGCCGCTGCGATGGCCTGGGTCAGCGTGCTATAGGCACAACCGCCGTCGTTGATGCCCACACGCGGCGCACTGAACTCGTCCGCGCCCATGTCGTAAGGCGTGGCCGGGTTGGTGCGCAAAATCGGACGCGGTTCGTTGTCGAAGTCGAGCGCCTCACCCGTAGCGCACTGGTCGATAACGGGGCTGGTCGCTTGCAGGTGAAAGTCGGCGCTGGCCGGAGCGACGAACAGCGGGTCTACGTCCAGGTTGCCCGCGCCGGCGTAGCCGCCCTGGATGTCAGAGCAGGTCACGGTATGCCCGGTGGGATTGATGCTGCTGGCGTGCCCCCACACAATCGAATTGGTCAACGTCAGCGTCGAAGTACCTATATCGATGGCTCTGCCGGTGGTCGTCCCCCCGGCGTCATTATGCGCGATGGTGTTGTGAGCGCCCTCGAAAGTGACGCCATTCAGCAAGCGAATGCCACCGCCGGTATTGCCGGTGGCGTTGTTGCTGGCCACCAGCACGTTATACAGATAGACCTGGCTCTGGTGCGCGTAAATGCCGCCGCCATACTCGGCTGTGTTGCCTTCGACGAAGGTCTGGCGTAAATCCACCAGGCTGTCGAAGTTGGCGAAGACGCCGCCACCGTATAAAGTGGTGGCTGTGTTATAACTCAACTGGCTGCAACGTGGGCCGATGCAAGTGTAACTGCCCAAATCCATATCGAACACGGACCCGTTGGTCGCAAAGACGCCGCCGCCATGACCACCAGTCGCTGTGTTGTAGTGAATGAGCGCCTTGTCGCCCCACAGGGAGCTATTATCCAGGTACGCCCCGCCGCCGGTTTGCGCGCTGTTGCTGTACAGCGCAGCGCCATCATCCAGGTTAACCGTGCTGCCCAGCGCATACACGCCGCCGCCGTTGCCGGTCGCGGTGTTGAGCATGATTTCGGAGGTGTCGCCCGCAATGGTCAGGGTGCTGGTGATCAGGTAGGCCCCGCCGCCATCGATAGCGTTGTTGGCGTAGATATCGGAGCCATCGGCCAACGAGACTGTGCCCTGGCGTATATAGACCCCGCCGCCGAAGCCGTCGCCGGTGAGGGCGGCGTTGTCGTAGATGTCGGCTGAGGAAGGCAAGTCGAGTACGGGAGCAAACCCATCTTCCCGCGTACCATCCACGCCGCCGCCCCTCGGCGCCGTGTTGTTATAGATATTACTGTTCTCGAATGTGGCCCGCCCGCCATACAGCCGCACGCCGCCGCCGTAGTCCGTTGCGTTGTTGTCGTAGATGTGGACGTTCTCGCCCGTCACCTCGGCATCCAGGCCGGCCCACAGCCCGCCGCCCCATTGGGCGGTGTTGCCGTAGATGTGGACGTTGGTCAGGTTCAGCGTACCGGTTCCGCTGCCTCGGGCAAAGCGGATACCGCCGCCATCCAAACCGGTGCTGCCGTTGGTGAGATTAAGCTGGGTCAAAGTAACGCTCAACCCGGCCTGGATGGTGACCACCGGGTTGCTGGCACTGCCATCAATTGTCGTGCGCTCCGTCGAGCCGCTGGCGCAGCCATCGTAGCCGCCTTGGATGGTCAAGCTGATGGGGAGGGTGAGGTTCTCGGTGAAGGTGCGCCCGCCCTCGATCAGCAGCGTATCGCCGGAACTGGCGGCGACGATAGCCGCGGCTATCGTCGCGTAAGTACAATCATTGCCGATCGTGTGCGTGACGCTCGCCGTGGCGTGCGGCTGTAACACGCGCGCCGGCTGCGGGGCGGACGGTGCGGCGCTCTCCACCGGAGCGTTCTCCGCCGGATCGACGTGGAACGCCAGCGCCCGCGCGCGGCTCTCCGCTTCTGACGCGGCTTGTGCGCGCAGGATAGCCAGCTCTTCGGCCTCGCTGACCGGCGCCGTGGCGGGTCGCGGCGGCGCGGCCATTGCCACCTGCCGGTGCGCGGCGAGAATCTCCGGCATCGCCGCGTCGAGCGCAGGGCCGCGCAGCGTGTCGCGCAGGGCCAATACCGCCTCCGGTCCTTGTTGGCGTGCCAGTTCCAGTGCTTCCAGCGCCGCGCGTAACTCGGTTTCTTCTGGCGGCGGCGGCGGGGGCGTGGGTGAAGTCGCCGGCGCAGCGCGCTCAATGTCTTCAACGGGTGGTAAAGGGGTTTGCGCAAACGCGCTACGGGGCGCAACAGGGGGAAGATACGCCGCCCATCCCAAAACCAGACAAACGATCAAACACAACCGCAAGAGGTGATTTTTGTCCTTCATCATGTGATCCTTTCGCTCATAATACTTTTTCATTTGTTGTCGTACGGAGAATACACATAACGTCAAAAAAGCTCAATCATCGAGCGACGTTATATGCCTGGGATAAATCGGGAGTCTATGACCATAGTAAGCCTGAAACGGGGCAACGCTGCGTTATACAGAACCGCACACCGGACACTGGGGATTGCGTTCGACTTCCACCATATCGAACGAACTCCAAAGGCCTTCCCAAAGCAGGATTTTATCAACAAGTGGTTTATCGAGTTCCAGCAAGATTTTGACGGCTTCTACAGTTTGCAGTGCGCCGATGACCCCTGCGGCCGCGCCCAAGACGCCTAATTCGGCGGGCGTGGGGTAGGTCCCCGGTTCAGGGAGCCGTGGGAAAACGCAAGCGCGGCATGCATGACCGGGGAGATACGTCCCCATCTGCCCCTCGAAACGCGAGATTGCGCCCCACACCAAAGGGACGCCTGCGTGTACGCACAGTTCATTCATCAGGGCTTTGGTTTTCAGGTTGTCGCTGGCTTCCACGACGAGGTCGTACTGCTGCACCAGCGCCAGGCCGTTGTCGCGCAGGATGCGCACTTCGTAGGGGATGGCCTTGACTTCTGGATTTAGCGCGCGCAGTCGTTGGACGGCCGTCAGTGCCTTGCTGCGTCCAACGTCGTGGGTGACATAGAGAATCTGGCGATTAAGATTGGAGAGTGAGACGTGATCGTTGTCGGCGATGCCCAGGGTTCCAATGCCTGCCGCAGCCAGATAGAGCAGAATGGGCGATCCTAACCCCCCGGCGCCAACTACGAGCACGCGTGAGTGTTCCAGTCGCTCCTGGCCCGCCGCCCCGATTTCTGGCATAACGACCTGACGTTCATAACGATCATCCATAGCACACCTCACTGTTCTGTTCGGTCACCTTTGTCTGAGTACAGACTCCATTATAGTCCGGTCTACGGCATTGGCAAAAATTCACAGAAATCAAAGCGACCGAGAGACTTTCTCGGTCGCTGGTGAATCTGTTAAGCGCGTAATATGGAAACCGCGACTAGCGTATAACTAGGTTTCTTCGGCAGACCGTTCTGCCTCATCGAAAGGACTCACGCCTGCCGGAGCAGCCGGAGCGATGACGTCGTGTTCATCCGTACCGGGAGTAGGGGTCCCCGTTGGCGGAGTTGAGGGCGGCATCGGGGCCGGTACGATGGGGCCTGCTGTTGGCCGGGCCGGGCGCGGTGGTTTCGGTGCGCGCGGTACGGATACGCCGCCCTGGCTTGCATAGGGCATCGTCCCAAAGCGTGTCAGCAGGACTGCGCCGGTCGCTAACGGGACCAACACGAACGTCAAGATCCCGTGGATCGGCCAGAAGATGCGCGTCATTGCCAGCACCAACGTTAGCAGCGCTGTGCCGAGCATCGCCGCTACGGCCGGCTGTGGTTGTGGCTGGTTGAAGATGCTTGTGAGCACGCGCTTGCCCAGAACGGATCCCAGGGCCACCCATCCCAGCAACAGTCCCACGCCAATGACCAGCCAGCCGAGTAGTGCGAATAGGCTGAGGCAAACCGTAATGATCAGAATGATCGATGCGATGAACGCAACGAGGTAGATGAGCAATCCCATACCGAACGAGGTCAACGTCGCTTCTTCAATGGCCCGTTCTACGCGCTCGGTTTGTTCGGGCCAGATGCTCACGATGACCAGTGCCAACAAGCTCAATACCACTACGCCGGTGAGTGCCTTCACTGTCGCCCATAACCCCTGGATCCACACAGGCCGTGAGCGGACGGCGACGCTTGGGCCGGCAAAAGGCCCGGGAATTTCAATGGGAAAATCCCGTCTGAAGTCGAGCCGCCGCTCGCTCATCGGGGTGATGTCTCCATCCACGACTGCGCCATCCCGCTGGTCAATCGCACCCGTCGCGGAAACGTCGCCGCTGACCTGGGCTGTCTGGCGCAGCACCAACGCGCCAATGATAAACACGTCCCCATCGATGTTGCCTGCGATGTCCGCGTCTCCAAAGACAACGAGCGTGCCGTCCAGGGTGGCCGATTTTTGTATGTCAATCGTCCCAAAAACGGTCAAGTCCCCGTTGAAATTGGACTCCGACTTGAGCGTTACCGGCCCGCCAAACACCGTCAGGTCGCCGGAGACTGAATTCCCGGCAGCCAGGGTGTAGGGGCCAAAGATAACGTTGCCGTCGCCCTGCGGGCCAGGCGCGGCCAGAACCGGCGCCGGCTGAAGCGCGACGGTAGCGAGCAACACGCCTACGATCAAGGTAAATATCAAGCGTTTCATTATCCATCTCCTTTTTTTCATTATTCTTTTTATATCTTACATCCCCTGGCCGGAGCCACGAGGATGGATACACCAATCTATAGGATAAAATCCACTCAGCTTTACGTGGTGGCACCGGTAGCGCGTTTGCGTCGTGAGAACCACACGAGTGCAGCGCTGGCGAGGATGCCGTTGGGCATCAGAAACAAGAGCATAGCCCCGGCTATCCCGAGCAGCAGAGGTAGCAGTGCCTTTACCGTTACCGCAAGCCCTACCAGAGTACGCATCAGCGCCGTGAATAGGACCTGGCGGCCTGAGATCATGACATCAAGCGTGCGCACGACACCGGCCAGTGTCGCGCCAAAGTACGACCATCCGATCCAGGCCACCAGTCCCAAGACCACCATCCCCACTACAAATCGCAACATATAACGCAGTTTATTCTTATGGGCGATGCGTTCGATGGTGCGTGCGGTAAAATCCTGCGCGAGCATGGGCGGCGGTACAGCCGCGCGTAAAAGGCCGTCGACTTGCGCCAACGCCGCCCATTCCTGCCGGCAAGCCTCACACTGCGCGAGATGCGCTTGCCAGTGCGCTTCCTCTTGCGGGGAAAGCGTACCTTCACATACGCGCATCCACCACGCATCGCTATGCACGTCAGCGGTTGGATCACGCAACATATCTCTCCTCCTGCATCGTATTTGAACCAAGTGTATTTGAGCCAACAATAAGCTGTGCCATAACCCGGCGGGCGCGGAAAAGCCGGGATTTAATCGCGGAAATACTCAATTCTGTCACCTCGCCGATTTCGGCATACGATAATCCTTCCCAATAAAATAACGTTACGACTGTGCGATCCAGCGGCGGTAAATTCTCCAGCATTTCTTGAATCTGTGCTTGTTGCTCGTGGCGTAGTATCTCCTTCTCAGGGTTGGGGCTGTGCCCCGCCTGCCACTCCCACGCGCCATCCTCCCCCATCCCGTCGAGTGAGACGATGGGTTTGCGTCGCCGGATGCGGTCGATGCACTCGTTCGAGGCGATGCGCAGTACCCACGGCTTGAAGGGCCGTTCTGCGTCGAAGGTATGCAGATTCAGCACCGCTTTGACCAACGCCTCTTGCGCGGCATCCTCGGCTTCCGTGTATTCACCTAACATGCGATAGCAAAGGTTAAAGACCGGCTGCTGATACGTTGTCACCAGACGGTTGACCGCTGCTTCTTCACCACGTTGGGCTAATAACAACCAATCTTCCATGTTTTCGATTCCTGATTCTTATACGCAGGAGTGTGGAGTGGGTTGCAGAAAAAAGGGGCGACTGACTAAGTCGCCCCTTTGGGATGCATTGTGCATTGCGCTAGATGCGGAAAGGCTGCTGCAAATCCGAGAGCAGGAAGGATTCCGGCTCCATATCCTCATCGCTGAGCAGGGTGCCCTTTGGCAGTTCCTTTTCTACCGCCACCCCTTCGTATTCGTCGATGGGGCCATCGGAGCCATCAATGTCGCCGCGATAGCCGGTGCCGGCGGGGATCAGCTTGCCGATGATGACGTTTTCCTTCAGGCCGTAGAGCATGTCCTCGTCGGAGCGAACGGCGGCGTTGGAGAGCACCTTGATGGTGTGTTGGAACGATGCCGCCGAGAGGAACGAGTCGGTCGCCAACGCGGCCTTGGTGAGGCCCAGGAGCACCTGCCGCGCGCGCGCGGGAGCTTTGCCCTCTTCCGCCAACTGGCGGTTCTTGCGTTCGAACTGTACCCGATCCACCAAATCGCCGGGTAGATACTCGGTGTCCCCAGACTCGGTGACCAGCACCCGGCTGAGCATCTTGCGGATGATGATCTCGAAGTGTTTGTCGCTGATGTTCACACCTTGCGAGCGATAAACCTGCTGGACTTCACTGAGCAAGTGTACCTGAACCGCGTCGCGTCCTTGAACTTGCAGGATGCGGTGCGGGTTGGGCACGCCTTCGTACAATTGCGTGCCAGAGGTGATCTTTTGGCCCTCGGCGACGAGCAGCCGGGCCGACGGCGGTACAGCGTATTCGTGCTCATCCCGAATCTCGTAGATCAGGAGGATGTCCCGGTCGTCGCGCGTGATGCGGCCGCTCGCTTTGGCCCGCAGCTCTTTCGCGTCCTCAGCCGTGCTGCGCGCCAGCAGCTCGTTTTGTTTGACGGTGTCGCCATCCTCTACCAGGATTTCCCATTCTTCGGGAATATCGTAGCTGGCCCGCTTGATCTGGCTGTCGACGATGGAGACTTTGACCGCGTCCCCTTCACGGATGACGTGAACGACGCCGTCCAGGTCGGCGATTTCGGCCTCGCCGCGCGGCGTTTTACGGGCTTCGAGCAATTCCTCGACGCGCGGCAGACCGCTGGTGATGTCGCCGCCGGATGAAGCCGTACCACCGGTGTGGAATGTGCGCAGGGTAAGCTGCGTGCCGGGTTCGCCGATGGATTGCGCCGCGATGATGCCTACGGCGGTGCCGATCTTGGCCAGGCCGCCACGACCCAGGTCGCGCCCGTAGCACATCGCGCAGATGCCGTGCTCCAATTCGCACGTCATCGGTGAGCGCACGTAGATGTCTTCGATTTCCAGGCGGTTGATGATTTCCGCCCGGTCTTCATCGATTTCTTCGCCCTTATCGACGATTACCTCCCCGGTGCGCGGGTGCGCGACCGGCGCGGCGGCGGTGCGCCCAAGCAAGCGCGCGGTGATCGGTTGCCCGCCGATGTTCTCGCTGCGGCGGATCCAGATGCCGGTGCGTGTCCCACAGTCGATGGCGTTGACGATGATGTCCTGCGCGGTATCCACGAGCCGGCGGGTCAGATAACCGGCGTCTGCCGTGCGCAGCGCGGTATCGGCCAAACCCTTGCGCGAACCGTGCGTGGAGATGAAGTATTCCAGCGCGGTCAATCCCTCGCGCAGGTTGGAGCGGATGGGCAGCGGAATGATGCGCCCCGATGGGTCGGCCATCAAGCCGCGCATCCCGGAAAGCTGCGCGATCGGCCCAAAGCCGCCTTTGGACGCGCCAGAGCGGGCCATCACCGCGATGGGGCCATCCGGATCCAGGTGAGCGGAGACGGCCTTGGAAATCTGATCGCGCGCCTGAGACCAGATTTCAATTGTACGGTTATACTGCTCCTCTTCGGTCAGCAGACCGCGGCGGTACTGGCGCTCGATCTCGCTCACTTCACGGGTGGCGTCGCCCAGAATCTCCTGCTTTTCCTCTGGGATGGTCAGGTCGTACACCGAAATCGTCACGCCGGAGACGGTGGCATAGTGGAAGCCCATCGTCTTGATGGCGTCGGCGAGATCGATGGCGGCCTCGGCATCGATGCGCCGGTAGCACAGGGCGATGAGATCTTGCAGATCGCCTTTGTCCAGTGGTTTGTTGATGTAGCGCAGCGGGTCCGGCACGATGCGGTTGAAGAGCGCGCGGCCTACGGTCGTCTCGACAGGTTGCTCTGGGGCGGGGCGGTCGTCGTAAACCTGGGAGACTTTGATTGGGGCGTGGATGCCAATGATCCCTAGTGCGTAAGCCATTTCCACTTCATCCAGGTCGGCGAAGGCTTTAGGCTCGCCATTCTGGGTCGTCATACCCATGGTCATATAGTAAATGCCCATGCACATGTCCTTGGACGGCCCGATGATCGGCTGGCCGTCGGCGGGTTTGAGGAGGTTGCGCGACGCCAGCATCAGCTTGCGGGCTTCTTCGACTGCCTTGCGCGAGAGCGGAACGTGCACGGCCATCTGGTCGCCGTCGAAGTCGGCGTTGAAGGCAGCGCAGACCAGCGGGTGCAGTTGGATGGCCTTGCCCTCAACCAGGAGCGGTTCGAAGGCCTGGATGCCGAGGCGGTGCAGCGTCGGCGCGCGGTTGAGCATCACGGGGCGGTCCTGGATCACTTCTTCGAGGACTTCCCAAACTTCCGGGCGCTGGCGCTCGATGAGGCGCTTGGCGGCTTTGACGTTGGTGGCGTAGTTGTATTCGACGAGCCGTTGGATGATAAAGGGCCGGTAGAGTTCCAGTGCCATCGTCTTGGGGAGGCCGCACTGGTGAATTTTCAGGTGCGGGCCAACGACGATGACGGAGCGCCCGGAGTAGTCCACGCGCTTACCGAGCAGGTTGCGGCGGAAGCGGCCTTTCTTTCCCTTGAGCATATCGCTCAGGGATTTGAGCTGGCGGCGTCCGCGGCGGCTCATCGCTTTGCCGCGTTGGCTGTTGTCGATCAGGCTATCGACGGCTTCCTGCAACATGCGCTTCTCGTTGTTGATGATGACCTCAGGCGCGCCCAATTCCAGGAGGCGCTTGAGGCGGTTGTTGCGGTTGATCACCCGGCGATAGAGATCGTTGAGGTCCGACGTGGCAAAGCGCCCGCCGTCCAACTGCACCATCGGGCGCAGTTCCGGCGGGAGCACGGGCAGTACGGTTAGAACCATCCATTCTGATTTGTTCTTGCTCTTGCGCAGCGCCTCAACGACCCGCAGTTGGCGGGTCGCCTTCTTGCGCCGTTGCGCGGAGCGTCCAAAACGCACTTCGTGCCACAGCTCTTCGGACAATGTGTCCAACTCCAGGCTCTGGAGTAGTTCGTAGATTGCTTCGGCGCCCATGCCGGCGCGGAAGACCTGCCCCCAACGCTGGCGCAATTCGCGGTAGCGTTGTTCGTTGAAGAACTGGCGCTCGGCCAGACTGAGGAGTTCTTCGCGCAACTCGTCGTAGTGGTTGCGGATGATGCTCGTCTTCTCTTGCAGTTCATCACGGACGTGCTGAATATCCCCTTGAACGTCCGGTGGTTTGGCAGCCGGTTTGGCGGTCACGGGGGCGAGCGCTTCGGTCTCACGCTGTTGTATTTCCTGCTCCAGCGCGTCGAGTGCGTCTTGGGCGACGGCGTTGAGCGTCGCGTAGTGTTCGCGACTCACCAATTCGTCGGCGTCTACAATCACGGTGTCCGTGGCGACGAAAACGATGGATTCATTTGCCTGGCGACCCATCATCCCATCGAGGCGGTCGCGTAATCGCTTGGCCTCGCCGAGGATCTGCTCGGTGCGGGTATTGAGTTCTTCTTCGAATTTGGCCCGAATCTCTTCCTGGCCCGCCGCGAGCTGCTTTTTCTCCTGCACCAGGCGGTCTTCGAGTTCGTCGATGCGGGAGGTGGCGGCGTCATCCATTGTGGACATCCGCATGTGTTCTTCCTCATCGATGCGCTTCAGGGCGCGCTGGCGCGCTTCCTCGTCCACATGGGTGACGACGTACTGCGCGAAGTAGAGCACGCGGTCGAGGTTGCGTTTGCTGATATCCAGCAGGATGCTCATGTGGCTTGGGATGCGGCGGGTGTACCAGATATGCGCGACCGGCGCAGCCAGTGAGATGTGGCCTAAGCGTTCGCGGCGCACCGAGTTGCGCGTCACTTCAACGCTGCACTTGTCGCAGATGATACCCCGGTAACGAATGCCCTTGTATTTACCGCAATAACATTGATAATCACGTGTGGGGCCAAAAATAGCTTCACAGAAAAGCCCGTCTTTTTCCGGGCGCAGCCGGCGGTAGTTGATGGTTTCCGGCTTGGTGACTTCACCGTAGGACCACGACAAGATATCGTCCGGTGAAGCCAGACTAATACGTAGAACTTTAAAGGTGCGCGCTTCCGTTACACGTTCGTCACGATTCATTCTCTATCCCCCTAACCCGGATAAACCGGAACAAAAAAGGCCTGCGACGCCCATTTCTTGCCCGCTGGCAAGGATTGGCGTGGTTAGGCTCTAACCCCCGGTTTCAGGCAACAAAAAACAAGCGACTAAGACTTCTTGCTCAGCGCTTTCTCACTATAACATACCAGCCGTAACATAGGTCAGAGTATTATAGCCAAATTTATGAAAAAGTCAAAAGCAAGCGCGCGAGCGCGCTTGCTTGCGCGAATGTAAAATGTGTTCGTGACGTATCTTCTCAAAAATCTGGGGGTGGGGGTTTGGGGGTGGGCCCACCCCCAAACCCCCACTTCTCCCCTTTTTATTGAGATGATCCTTTGTGACTGTATTTTAGGCCGGATTCTGGTACAATTTGTGTATTGATAATGTTGTACAGGCACGTGTGGAAGCGGAATTTGCAACCTTCGCCAGGTTGCTGATAGCTTATGGAAGGCGGATGATATAACATGGAAGCAGAAACTCTCATTGATGCCGGTGAGGTCTCCCAGGGTACGTCGAGCGCGAGCGATATGCACGCTCTCCAGGAAGACGTACTACTCGACATTTTGCAGCGCAAACGCGCCGGGAAGAACATCGAGGCGATTTGTCAATTGGGGTGGAATCAGACGTTGCTGTACGATGAGACGGCGATCATCCGCTACGCGCTGGAAACCGCGGGGCAGGTGATCGATTTTGATTTCGCCAGCTTCAGTTTGGTCGATAACACTGCCGGCGCGCTGCGGTTTCACTATTTCCTCGACCGGGGCGTGATTAAAAAGGTGGAGCGTCTTCTCCCGTTGGATAGTCCACGCAGTATCTCTGCTGCTGTGGCGCGGGATGGGATCGTTCTCAATGTTCCCGATGTGACGTGCGACCCCCGTTATCTGCCTCACGACGAAGCCGCGCGGCCCACCTGCTCCGAGTTATGTGTGCCGATGAAGATTCGCGGCAACGTCATCGGTGTGTTGAACGTTGAGAGCGGCACACGAAACCATTTCACCGCCACCGATCAATTCCTGCTCCAAACGCTGGCAAGTCAAACTGCCGTGGCCTTACAGAATGCACGTCTCTATGCCCAAACACAGCGCAATGCGCGCGAATTTGGCGCGCTCATCAGCGCCACCCACGCTCTGTCTGCCAATCTGGATCTTAATACGGTGTTGCAGCAGACCCTAGTGCAAATCAACACACTTCTCGAAGCCGAAGATGCCTCGGTACTGCTCTACGATGCTACGAGTCACGATTTGGTCTTTGCCGCAGTGGCGAATAGTCGCACTTCCGCCATTTTGTTTGGGCAACACATCGCACTTGACGCCGGTATTGCCGGATGGGTCGTGCAGCATAAAACCTCTGTTATCGTGGGGAATGCGCAACAGGACGCTCGTTTTTACAGCGACGTCGATCTCCTCACCGCCGTTACCACCCGCTCGCTGTTGGCCGTGCCGCTCATTGCTAAAGATCGCGTTATTGGTGTGGTCGAGGTCATCAACAAAGTCGATGGTGCTTTTGATGCGCAAGACCGTGAGTTGCTAGAAGCTTTAGCCAGCTCTGCGGCGATCGCCATCGACAACGCGCGCTTGTATCAGGCGTTGGTTGATCAAATTCAAGTATTGCAAACCACACAGGCGAAATTGATCCACAGTGAGAAAATGGGGGCGCTAGGACGCTTGATTGCGTCAATTTCCCATGAAATCAACAACCCTTTGCAATCGATCCAGGGCTGTCTAACGCTGGCAAAGGAGGAGTTGGAAGGCCCCACCCGCCTGGAAAAACTTGAGCGTTATCTGGACATCGCTGAAGACGAAATTGAGCGCATCGCCGTAATTGTGCGTCGAGTGCGCGAATTTTACCGACCCTCAGGACAGGAACACGCTCCTATCGATCTCCACGAAACGCTGGAAAGCGTGTTGGAACTGAGCCGGAAGGAATTGCAGCACAGTTATGTGGACGTTGAACGCATTTGGGACCCCGACATACCGCGAATTGTCGCCAATCCCGACCATCTGAAGCAGGTCTTCTTGAATCTGGTGATCAACGCTATCGATGCTATGCCCGAAGGCGGCAACCTAAGTATCCGCACGATCCTTGATCACGAAAGTGTTAGCATCGAGTTTGCCGATACCGGCTGTGGTATGTCGCCAGAAGCTCAGGCGCGTTTGTTCGAGCCGTTTTTCACCACCAAGCCGCATGGTTCAGGATTGGGGCTTTCCATCAGTTACGGCATCATTCGAGAGCATGAAGGACAGATCCTTGTGCAAAGCGAGGAAGGAAAGGGAACGACTTTCACCATCGTCTTGCCCATCACGTGATTTCTCAAATAGACTCTTAGTTTTTTGTGACCAGCTCAATAGTGGATGATTGTACATCGTTATCGAATTGTAACGCACGTAACTTTTCTAATCGCTTAAAATGGAGTAAGATAGATAGCAGGTAACGATTCAGCTATCCTTGTGAAGGTTGCGACTAAAAACCTGCGCAAGGGTTCCTAGAAAAGCATAGGGGAGCTATGGGAACCGGAGCAAAAGCCAAAATCCTGGTCGTGGATGACGAAGAAAGCATACGATTTTTCTTACGAGAGTTGCTGGAACGTGATGGCTATGTAGTTGTGGTGACCGACAGCGGTGAGGCAGCACTAAGGCATATCGAACAAGAGGAATTCGATCTGGCGCTGATCGACCTCAAGATGCGGGGCATCAGCGGAACCGATGTGCTCAAAGTGCTGCACACGCGAGCGCCCGATACGGTCGTCATCATGCTCACGGGGCATGGCTCGCTCGAATCTGCAGTCGAGGCGCTGCGGCAGGGCGCGCATGATTATCTTTTCAAGCCGTGCAAAACTATCGAGCTGCGGGAAAGTATCCGCGTGGGATTGCTCAACCGCCGTCAGAAACAGAAGCAGCGCGAGTTGCTATGGCAGTTGGAGCGGCACTTGAGCAGCAGCTTGGACGGCGTGCGCGCCACAATCCAGGAAGTCGGTGCGCCGTCACCCACGCCTGCGCCACGCGTCACGGCGCAAGCTACAGCCTCCCTTGATCAGCAGCCGCCCACCGAACAAAAACGTTTCCTCGAGTATCGGGACTTGATCGTTGACTTGACGCGCCATGTCATCACGATGGACGCCAAGCTGCTGGAACTCAGCCCGACCGAGTTTGCCGTACTTGCCTATCTGATTAGTGAGGCCCCGCGCGTGATTTCACCCCAGGAATTGCTCCGCGAAGCCCAGGGCTACACCGCTGAGGTGTGGGAAGCCCGTGACATTGTCCGTTATCACATCTATCGCATCCGCCAAAAGGTCAAAGAGGCTACCGGGCGCACCGACGTTATTCGAACTGTACGTGGTGTAGGCTATACGGTTAACCCTGCTTGATAATCCCCTTTTGCTAACACTTCTGCAACACATCTACCACGAAACACTAACATTGCCATAACCAATTTGTGGTATTGTATCTTTAGCTAAACTTGCCAGAGTGGCTAAAAGGCCCTTTAGCGTTTGTTTTCTCGCTCGATGGGTTAATCAATGTGACGTCAAAACAATTTCAATGTATTAAGGGGAGGATAATGATCCAACCTGGACAAACTGGAGCAAAGATGTGTGATCAGAAGGCATTGGCAGACACACTTACTCTGGATAAAGTTCATAACACATTTATCCGCAACGTATCGCATGAGTTTCGGACCCCGTTGACGGTGCTGATGGGATATGCCGATTTGTTGTATACCGGTGAACTTGGTACGCTCTCATTGGAACAACAACGGGCGATGTCTATTATCGTCAACCGCACCCAGGAACTCAAAAAGATGGTAACCCGGATTAGCACATTGCTCGCCGTACAAACGCACAAATATGTCCGGCAACCGCTGATGCTGCCGAACCTTATCACGCAGGTCGCCGAAGCGGAACGTGTGTGCGCAGAAGCCGCCGGTATCACCCTTGAACTGCATCTATCGATGGAAGTGCCGCACATTATCGGCGATGACGAGCAGTTGCAGTTGGCGATGGAGTGTCTCATTGAAAACGCTATAAAATTCACGCCGCGTGGTGGAAACATTGCCATACACCTGTGGGCCGATCAAAGGTGGATCAATTTGTCGGTCAGTGACACCGGCATTGGTATTGCGTGTGAGGATATGGCACGCCTGTTTGTACCGTTTGAACAGCTCGATGATTCGCCCTCCCGCGCGTATAAGGGATTGGGATTGGGGCTGACGGTGGCACGCAGTATCGCGGTCGCTCACGGTGGGACGATCATTGCCGAAAGCCAACCGGGTCAGGGGAGCTGCTTTACGATCAAACTTCCGCTACATTTACATCCCGTTGTCGAAAAGCCGCCACACACCGACGCCAGGCGCGCAGCCATACGGCGTATCCTGATCGTCGACGACGAAGAAAGCGTTGCCCTTACTTTGCGCGAGGGACTGCGAAAACTGCCCCGGTGTGAGATCGTGGTCACATTGAGTGGGCAACAGGCGCTCAGGCTTTTTGAGGAGCAACCTTTCGATTTGCTGATCACCGATTATAAGATGCCGGATATAAGCGGCGTGGTGTTGGCTTCTCGTATCCGGCAACGCTACCCGAGCACCGGCATCATTATGATCACCGCTTATGGACACGATTTGATTCAGGACCCGGTCGCCGCGTGTGCTATCCACCGGGTGCTGCACAAACCAATCCGGCTCACGGAGATTCGCGATGTGGCTTTGGAGACTTTGGCACTGCAGGAGAAACGATAAATGGGCCAGCGTTGCCTTTATGGTGGCCTAAGAGAGGTAAAGTGATGTCAACCCAACGTATATTAATTGTAGACGATGATCCGGCAGTCCTTCTGACCCTGGCAGCCAGCATCGAACGACTCAACCCAGCATTCGAGGTGGATACCTGCGAAAGCGGTGCAGAAGCACTGGCCTGCCTGGAGGAACACCGGTATATCCTGCTGCTCACCGACTACAGCATGCCGGGTATGAGCGGTATCGATCTGGTGAGGACGGTGCGCAAGCAATCGCCGGATACCCGTATCATCATGATGACGGCCTACGGCAGTGATGCGCTGCGCAAACAGGCGGCAGATCTGAACCTCGATGCTTTTGTGGACAAGCCTTTCACCGTCAAGCAAATTCGTGAGATTATCGGCCGCATTATGAGCAATGCTCCAGACACACCGCATATTCTCGTTATTGAAGATAACACCGATTTACGCCGCTTATATAGCAATGTGCTCGCGCGTGCCGGTTATCGCGTGATGGAGACCGGCATCCTGGATGAAGCAAACCATCTTGTCGATGAAAACCGGTTCGATGTGCTCCTTTGCGATATTCACATGGGTACGAAGAAAAGCACCGACATGGTCCGCGAAAAACAGGCCAAGTTATCTGCAGATGGCACACACGTCGTGCTGATTACGGGTGAGACATGGTACGGCGACATCGTCAAAGAGGCCGGCGCCGACTTGCTGTTGGAGAAGCCGGTGACTCTTGACACGTTGGTGGGATTGGTCGGCCGGCTGATAACCGCGCCTAAGTTGTAAGTAAAACAAAAAATACCAGCAATTCCCGGAGGTTGGCTTATAATAGCCCACACAAGCTAGTCAGTTTGCACTAGCCCAAGTTGTATTAACCGGGAGACCTGCTATGACTGAAACTACAGCCTTTTCCGCCGACGCATTGTTCA
>Ga0209614_1001543_pt1 | contig 16936 bp, 15 predicted proteins | sample BlaSprsedimmetaG_FD_185484 | JGI IMG/M metagenome (GOLD analysis project Ga0209614, IMG submission 185484) | Hot spring sediment bacterial and archeal communities from California, USA to study Microbial Dark Matter (Phase II) - Blank Spring... ... | reverse complement strand
ATACAAAGGAGATCATACTATGTCCAAAATATGTGAAATATGCGGTAAAAGGCCCAGGGTGGGCTTCAACATAAGTCATGCTCACAACAAGACCAAAACCCGCTGGTACCCCAATCTCCAGAAAGTCAGGACGATTGCCAACGGGCGGGTCAAAAAGATGCGAGTGTGCACCAACTGCATTAAATCCGGGAGGGTTGTCAAACCGTGATCATCCGGAACAGTATTACAAGCGTTCCACCATCAGGACGTGTTTGACTTTGTTTATAGCCCCCATGATGGCCTGCAGATGTTCATAGTCGTTTACGCCGACCGAGAATATCAAAACCGCATTGTGGTCAGTCGTGGTCCTTATGTCGGCCTGAAGGATATTGGCGTCTTTCTGGGTCAGGACCGCACTGATATCGGCTAGAAGCCCTTTTTTGTCCAGTCCGGTCACTCTGAGTTTCGCCGCGTATGAGTTTTCCTGGTCGGTTTCCCACGATACATCTACCAGGCGCTCCGGATCGCAGTGCGCAATATGTTTACAATTTCGGTTGTGAATCGTGACACCCCGGCCGCGGGTCAAAAATCCGACGACCCGTTCTCCTGGAATGGGATTGCAGCAATTGGCGAACCGGATCAGCATGTTGCTCACCCCTTTGACCTTGATGCCCTGGTCACTTTTTTTTCGCTTGAGATGCCCGACCATCTTGCTGACGAATCCGGTGTGTTTCTCATCTCTTATTCCGAGCCTGGGTTTAAGCTTTCCTATGACCTGCCTGGCTGATGTTTTTCCGAAGCCTATCTGCGCGTAGAGGTCGTCGAGCGTCTGAAAAGACAGGTCTTTTGCGACGGCTGAAAGGTGTTCGGCCCTTGTTTGACTGGAAATTTCGATTTGTTCCTGATCGAGAGCCTTGTCCAGAAGGCTTTTACCTATGTTTATGCTTTGTTCCCTTTCCTGGCTGCGAAGCCATTGCCTGATTTTTGTCTTGGCCCTCGGGCTCTTGACGAACTCCAGCCAGTCTTTACTCGGATGTTGTTTAGGGGAGGTAATGATCGTTACGATATCGCCGTTTTGAAGCTGGTAACGCAGTGGGACCATCCGGTCGTTTATCTTGGCGCCGACACATTTTTCCCCCACCTCGGAATGGATGCTGTAAGCGAAGTCCACGGGCGTGGCCCCCCTGGGGAATTCTTTGACTTCCCCTGCCGGCGTGAATACATAAACTTCGTCCGGAAAAAGGTTCATGCGGACCGTGTCCAGGAATTCATCGGGGTCCTTCAGGGTGGTCTGCAGCTCCAGTATCTGCCTCAACCAGATAAACTGCTTTTCGTCGGTGCTGCTGGGGACGTATCCTTCTTTATATTTCCAGTGCGCCGCGATGCCTTCCTCGGCGACCCTGTCCATCTCCCAGGATCGTATCTGCACTTCCATCCGCTCGCCGTAGGGACCGACCACCGTTGTATGAAGGGACTGGTACATATTGGCTTTGGGAACCGATATGTAATCCTTGAAACGTCCAGGCACCGGTTTCCACATCGAATGAATGTGCCCCAGGGCTTCATAGCAGGACGTTACCGAGTTTACGATCACACGGAAAGCAATGATATCGAAGACTTCATCCACTTTAAGGTTTTGGTGGCGCATTTTTTTGTAAATGCTGTAAAAATGTTTGTAACGTCCTTTTACCGTTGTTTCTATTCCTACCTCGGAAAGTTTCTCCGAAATTATTGTCTTAACTTCCTTGACGAATTTTTCTCTTTCTCCTCGTCTTTCCGCTATCCCCGTTTTGATCATATGGTAGACGTCAGGTTCGAGATAATACAGGCACAGATCCTCCAGGCTGGATTTTATCCAGTAGATGCCCATTCGGCTAGCCAGCGGGGCGTAAATGTCAAGCGTTTCCCGGGCGATCCGGCGCTGCTTTTCCACCGACTGATATCCGAGGGTGCGCATATTATGGAGGCGATCGGCCAGTTTCACCAGGATGACTCTGATATCGGAAGACATTGCCAGGATCATCTTCCGCATGTTTTCAGCCTGTCTTTCTTTCTGGCTGGTGAAAGTAAGCTTGCCGATTTTGGTGACCCCGTCGACGATGCTTGCCACATCTTCCCCGAACAGCCTCCGGATTTCGTCCAGTTCGGCGTTTGTATCCTCGATTGTGTCATGTAGGAGACCGGCGGCTATACAAACCACGTCCATTTTCATCTGGGACAATATAAAAGCGGCCTCGAGCGGATGCGAAAGATAAGGCTCGCCCGACAGCCGGATCTGGCCCTGGTGAACTTTAGCGGAATAAACATAGGCCTTTTCTATAAGGCCTATGTCGGCGTTTGGGTAATAGGAGAGAATCTCGGAGGTGATATCATTTAAGCGAATCATACAAATCTTTGACTTTATCCTTGACAAATGCCACTGCTTCGCGCACGGGCACCGTTTCGGCCCGTGTTTCGCTGCGGAGTTTGATTTCCACGGAGCCCTGACTGACGCCTTTCAGCCCCACGGTGACTCTGACCGGAATCCCCAGCAGGTCGGCGTCGTTGAATTTTACACCGGCTCTTTCATCCCTGTCATCCAGAAGGACCTCCAGGCCCTGATCGGAAAGGGTGCGGTAGAGCTTTTCAGCTGTTTCCGCGACGAGCGGTTCATGCATTTGAAGCGCCAGCAGTGCAACTTCGAAAGGCGCAAGCGGTATAGGGAAAATAATTCCTTTCTCGTCGTGGTTTTGTTCGATTGCGGCGGCCATCGTCCGGCCTATCCCTATTCCGTAGCATCCCATGATGATCGGTTTTTCTTTCCCATATTCATCGAGGAAATAAGCCTTCATCGCCTCGCTGTATTTTACGCCGAGCTTGAAAACATGGCCAACTTCGATACCCCGGCTGAAAATTATCGGCTTTCCGCACCGCGGACAAGGATCATCGGGGGTAATCACCCGCAGGTCGGCGAACTCATTAAGGGCAAAATCCCGTCCAAAGTTCAGGCCGGTCACATGAAAATCTTCGCGGTTGGCACCGGCTATCAGGTTCCTCATTCCCTGCACCGCATGGTCGGCAACGATCCGGACTCGAAGCCGACAGGCCCGGCGAAACCCCATAGGGGCGCCTGTCACCTCGGCTACGGTCGAGTGGTCGGCGAGTTCAACCTCACCGGCGCCCAGGTAATTCTTTAACTTTACCTCATTGAGCTCGTGGTCCCCCCGCACCAGGGCAGCGACGGGTACACCGTCGGCCATGAATATCAGCGTTTTGATTATAGCTTCGGGACCGATGGAAAGATAACGGCAAAGTTCCTCGATGGTATGAACATCGGGTGTTTCCACTTCTTTCAGGGGTTCAAGCCCGCTCTCAGCGGTTTCTGGGTTTATATCGGGCGGATTGACCTCGGCCCGTTCCAGGTTCGCCGCATAGGAGCATGCCGTGCAGCTTGCAATCTGGTCTTCCCCGGTTTCGGCCAGTACCATGAACTCGTGAGAATAACTCCCTCCGATAGGTCCGCTGTCGGCTTCGACTGCCCTGAATTCAAGTCCGCATCGACTGAAAATGCGAATATAGGCTTCGTACATCTTGTTGTAACTGAGATTTGTGCCTTCTTCGTCTTTATCGAATGAGTAGGCGTCCTTCATGATGAATTCCCTGGCCCTCATCAGGCCGAATCTCGGCCTTATTTCATCCCGGAACTTCGTCTGGATCTGATAGAGGTTCAACGGCATCTGCTTGTATGAGTGGATTTCTCCACGGACCAGGTCGGTGACCACTTCTTCGTGGGTCGGTCCAAAGCACGACGGCCTGTCGTGCCGGTCAACAAAGCGCAGCAGCTCCCTGCCGTAATACTCCCACCTGCTGCTTTCCTGCCATAATTCGGCTGGTTGAACAGCGGGCATCAACAATTCTATAGCACCTGCCCGGTTCATCTCTTCGCGGACGATGGCTTCGACCTTTTTTAGAGACCTGAGGGCGACCGGGAGATACGTGTAAATTCCGGCAGCCAGCTTCCTTATCATTCCGGCCCGAAGCATCAGTTTATGGCTTATTGATTCCGCTTCCGCCGGTGTTTCTTTGTATGTGGGGATGAAATACCTTGAAAATCTCATGATGTTTGCGATCACCTTTCTTTTTTATTTTGGTACGCCGCCCATATCCATGACTTCCCGGATCAGGGTCTCGGCTAGTTCCTCCTCAGGTATTTTCCGGATAACCTTCCCTTTTTTGAACAGGATTCCCGTGCCCCGGCCGCCGGCGATGCCTATATCGGCCTCTCTGGCTTCCCCTGGTCCGTTGACCACGCATCCCATTATAGCTATTTTGGGGGCTATTTTCAGGTTTGATACTGCTTTTTCAACTTTTTCAACAAGCCCGAACAAATCGATTTCGGTCCTTCCGCATGTAGGACAGCTGATGATTTCGGGCCCCCTGTGCCTGAGATCGAGTGCCCGCAGCAGTTCATATCCGACCTTTACTTCCTTCACCGGGTCGCCGGTGAGAGAAACACGGAAGGTGTCCCCGATTCCTTCGGCCAGCAGCAGGCCGATGCCGACGGCGCTTTTCACGGTTCCGGCTATCAATGTTCCGGCTTCGGTGACCCCCAGGTGCAAAGGATAATCCACCTGCGAGCTTAAAAGTTGATAGGCTTTTATGGTGTTCATTACATGGGACGATTTTAAAGATACTTTTATGAGATCGAAGTTCAGGTCTTCGAGCATGTGGATGTACCCAACAGCACTTTCAACCATGGCTTCGGGCGTTGGATGGGAATACTTCTCGAGGATTTCTTTTTGAATCGATCCGGAATTAACTCCTATGCGTATCGGTGTTCCCGCGTCACGGGCCGCGGCGACAACTTCTCCGACTGCCTCTCTTCCCCCTATGTTTCCAGGGTTTATTCTCAGGCCGCCGGCACCGGCCTTTACGGATGCCACGGCGAGACGGTAGTCGAAATGTATATCCGCGATCACCGGAATCCGTACCCGGCTGCAGATCAACTGCAGCGCCGAAGCCGCCGATTCATCCGGCACCGCTACACGGATTATTTCGCAGCCGGCTTCCTCAAGTCTTTGGATCTGCGCTACTGTCGCATCAACGTCCCGGGTGTCCGTGTTGGTCATCGACTGAACGGCAACCGGTGTACAACCACCGATCGGCACCGGTCCGACATGAATCATCCTGGTCTTTTTTCGTTTTCCATTCATGGTTTGTGTTTGCATGACTCCTTGATCCCGCATGAATTCGGATCAGTAAAGAAACATCGGTTTTCCGCCCACATGCCGGACTTTTGGTCGGTATTGATGTGTATCATAGAGTTCACGCACGTCCACCCTCTTCTGACCGGAGGTGATCGTGCTCAGGGGTACGTCGGTGTAGATGCCCTGGTTCAGTGCGACGAGGCGGCCATGTGAGCCTTTCATGAAAAGATCGATCGCCATGTGTGCATAATTGACCGCGACCATGAGATCCAGGGAATCCGGGGCGCCGCTGCGCATCAAATATGACAGTCGCTGAATCAATACGTCCTCACCGGTAAGTTCTTTGAGCCGTGCGCCGGTGAGTTCTCCGATGCCTCCGAGCCGGGCATGACCGTATGCGTCGGTTTCCCCGGACATCAGCATGTCACCACCCACCATCCGGGCGCCTTCGGAGATTGTTATCATAGCATAGTTTTTGGGGTTCGCCCGTTTATCCTCCATCACCAGCGAAGCCAGCAGCTCGGGGTCGAACGGAACTTCGGAGATTATGGCCCTGTCCACGCCTGAAAGATACGCGGAAATAAGAGAAGTTTCCCCGCAGTAACGGCCGAAGAGCTCCACCACCCCGATTCTTTCGTGGGACCCGACGCATGTTCTGAGCGAATGAATAAATCCGACCCCTCTGGTGATCGCAGTCGAAAAACCAATGCAGTAATCGGTGCCGAAAACATCGTTGTCCATCGTTTTCGGGATCGCTATCACCGGGAATCCCTCGCGGTGAAGGCGTTCGGCGAAACTGAGAGTGTCATCCCCCCCTATTGGGATAACTGCGTCTATTTCAAGCTTTTCCAGGTTCGAAATCGCATGGGCGGTGAAATCCTTTGTTTCCTCTCCTTCGGCATATCTGTCAAGAAGAAAAGGGGGGGCGCTTTTTCGTTTGACAGCGCTCGGGTTCGTTCTGGATGAATGGAGGTAGGTTCCGCCGTAGCGGTCTATCGTTCGAACGGCCGCAGGCTCCATTTCCTCGTAACAGCCGGGTGTCGAAACCGGGTCCGCCGGGTTGAAATCCATCAACCCGGCCCATCCGCGTCTTATTCCAAAGACCCTGAACCCTTCCTGGCGTCCACGATAGACCAGGGCCTTGATACACGGGTTAAGGCCCGGAACATCGCCTCCTCCGGTAAGAATCGCTATGGATTTTTTCCGGGAATATTCCATTGTATACTCCTGTTTGTATTAAAAATCGCACAATCCTGTGTAGTTTTGGGGGCTAAGGGCCAGCAGCTCTTGTTTGGTCCTCTCCGGTAGATCGAGCCCCTGGATGAAGACCGAAATTGCATCTCTGTCTATTTTTTGGTTGGTTCGTGTGAACGCCTTGAGGGCTTCGTAGGGATTCGGGTAACCTTCTCTTCTGAGTATCGTCTGAATACCCTCGGCCACGACCGGCCAGTTCCCATTGAGATCGTCTTTGATCCGGGGCTCATTGAGAATCAATTTGCGCAGCCCCCGAAGGAGTGATTTCAGTCCGATAAGCATGTGGGCCAGTGGTACGCCGATGTTTCTGCTGACGGTCGAATCGGTCAGGTCCCTCTGCAGCCTCGATATCGGGAGCTTCGCGGAGAGGTGTTCAAACAAGGCGTTCGCCACGCCCAGGTTTCCTTCGGAATTCTCGAAATCAATCGGGTTCACCTTATGTGGCATGGCCGAAGAACCCACTTCACCTTTTTTAATCTTTTGTTTGAAATAATCCATTGAAATATAGGCCCAGATATCGCGGTCCAGATCTATGAGAATCGTATTTATCCGCTTCGCCGCATCGCAGAAGGCGGCCAGGTTGTCATAATGCTCAATTTGTGTCGTTATCCGGGACCTTTTGAGGCCGAGAACTTCATTCACCAGGTGATCCGCGAACCGCGGCCAATCCACTTCCGGATAGGCTGCCAGGTGGGCGTTGAAATTTCCGGTTGCCCCCCCGAATTTGGCGGAAAAAGGAATGGTGGCTAAATGGCGCTGTTGTTCCAGTATGCGCTCGACGAAGACGTAGACTTCTTTCCCGAGACGCGTCGGAGAAGCCGGCTGACCGTGGGTGCGGGCGAGCATGGGGATGTCCCGCCACTGCCTGGCCATTGATAAGAGGATGTCGACTGTTTCCTGTAAGGCCGGGGCCATTACGCCGTTCCAGGCTTCCTTCAGCGACAGCGGCAGTGCGGTGTTGTTTATGTCCTGGCTCGTGAGACCGAAATGAACAAATTCTTTGAATTTTTCGAGGCCGAGGGATGTGAAACGCTCCTTTAAAAAATATTCAACAGCTTTGACGTCGTGGTTTGTGATGCGCTCGGCGTCTTTGATGCTGCGCGCATCTTTCAGCGAGAAACGCCGGTAAAGCATCCGGAGGTCCTCAAACCGTGCCCGGTCGAAAGAGGCCGTTTGGGGAAGGGGGAGTTCGCACAATGCAATACTCCACTTCCACCAGAACTCTGTATCGTATCAATGCGCTTTCAGAAAAATAATCCACCAGCGCTTCGGTTGCGCGCCTGTACCGGCCGTCCACCGGCGAAATCGCCTGAAGGGAGGATCTTTCCTTTCCATGGTCATTCAGCTCCATTATTGCAATTGAACTGGACTATATGCAATGCCTGCGGGCCTGTCAATCTCGGGCCGTTGAGACGGTAAGCGACGTTCCAGGACCGATCGTTGTTTGATGAAAAACCCGCGTTTCTTTCGATCCGAAATTTATGTCATTGTAGTTTTTTCATATATCCAGTAGGTTGAGTGTTATTCGATTACAAAATCAAAATAAGTATCCGGAAACGGCAGCAAAAGCAAGAGCAGTGAAAATAGTTTCTTCATCAAATCCCTCCAATGAATCGGTTCTTCATTTTGATCCTGGCTCGGTCGCAGGTGCCTTCCGGATCGGTGCCGCGGCCGCATAATATTTTTAGCACGACCGGGGAGGGGGCGTCGATACAAAAACTCAGCGCCCCTGCCCACCTCGGTTTTTCCTCGATCGTCAAGTTGTTTTCACCTATAAATATCATAGAAGATTACAGCGGGATCGAAATGGAGGCGGGGCTCTATATCGGGGCGCTTGGCTTAAAACTGCATGCGGAAGCTGTGCAGGTAAAAACATAGACGGCCTAACATGCCACTGCTGCGGACTCGGTTCCCTCGCCGCAGAGTGGCGGCGTTCGGGTTCTGGAAGGGTCACCATCGAAAAAGTGTTGCACAAATCTCCTCCAATTCTTGACAGACGACCTTTTTATGGACTATATTTGGTCGTATCCAAGAAAAGGGGGGATCCTTATGAAACTATCAAATCAAATCAAACCCATAAGCTACTTAAAGGCCCATGCAGCTGAAATCGTAAGGAAATTGGGCGAAAGGCGGGAGCCGCTGGTCATCACGCAAAATGGGGAAGCCAAGGTGGTCATTCAGGATATCGAGAGCTACGAGCAAACTCAGGAGACAATGGCCCTCTTGAAAATTTTGGCCCTTGGGATGAGGCAAATTGATCAGGGTAAGGTTCTTCAGGCTGAAGATGTTATGAAACACCTGCGCGAACGGCGGGAGGCTCGGTGATGGTGTTTGCGGTTTTGCTGACCAATGATGCGGCATGTGACCTTGAAGGGATTTATGATTATATTGCCTTCCACGATTCGCCTCAAAAAGCAGATTACGTTTTAGACCAGATCGAAAAAGCTTTCTCTAGCTTGTCTAAATTTCCTGAGCGGGGTGTTTATCCAAAAGAATTACTCACGCTGGGGATTAGCGAATACCGAGAGATCTTTTTTAAACCTTACCGCATCATTTACCGAATCATGGACAGGAGCGTGTACGTTCTGTTGATAGTTGATGGTCGCCGCGACCTGGAGTCTCTGCTGCAGCGGCGACTGCTGAACGCGTAGCAAAGTGCGAAATTGCTCAATCAGCCGAACAATGGCATTAAGAACGGACGGGCGGAACTGCGTGGTTCTGAGACCTTGACGATATAAAAGTTCCGCCGGGAAATCGCTTGGCAAAATTTTTTAACATGTCAGAGGACTTTTGGATGAATATGCAGCTTCGTTGGGACTTATATCGTGCTAAAAATTCAGAAGAAAGAGAATTGCGTATGATAAAGCCCTATACGTCTTCCGAATACACAGCGCATATGTAAAAGATCCCGCCGAACCAGTCAGCCCAGGCGACAGCCAGGGCCGGCGGCGTTTTGACAAATCCAGGGGGACTGAATTTCAAACAATTATAACCAGTGTCCATCCGGAAATACCGGATGGCACTAGTGGAGTTTCCAGATCGGAAATGAGGGATTTTGCCCAAGATCAAGGAAAACGAGGGGTTGCGCGGAGACGTACTGGAGTACGTCGCACAAGAAAGCCCGCAGTTTGACGTAGAGATTGGGCAAAAGAACCATTTCCGGATGGAAACTAACCAAGCCAGTGGAAGCCCGGGTTGCCTCTGGCTTTCGCCGTTAGCCTGCATAAACACAAGGAGAGAGAATGAGTTCATCAATTGGTATAACCTGTCATCATATGAATCCAAAAGTTGATACCGGAAAGAGGCCGACCGGGAACGATTTTACAGCGTGCAGCCTGTATCTGAGGGTTGGCATGAAGCATACGAAGATGGTTGGACACTAACGAACATTCACATCTGATGTAGATTTCATGACGTCGTAACGTCATCATCCCTGCCGAAAGGTACGATCGCCTATTTCGATCCCTCCCTCTGGTTCGGGCCGTCCAAGGCGTTTTAATTCGTCCGGGGTGTTGATATTAAGAAAGGACCGAAGGGCGGGATCCCATTTTTTGACTTCATCGTCATCTACAAAGCGTACCGACACCGCGGAGAAGAACCGGAAGATCTGGTAAGTCCCGGACTTGATCTGGCTTTCGATGTTGCTCAGGCATTTCTTGCTGTACAACCCGTGAAGGGCTTCCACCTTTCCGGAAATTCTCGGGACCACCACGTCGAATTCCTCCCTGACCGCCACCATATGGCGGATGAGGCAGGGGTTTAGAAAAGGCATGTCACAGGCCACAAAAAAAGCAGAACGTGCCGGAATCACTTTTAACCCGGTATAAATTCCTCCCAGTGGTCCCAATCCCGGGATGATATCCAAGGACATGGGGATCTGGAGGTAGCCGTATTCGTCCGGTGTGTTTGTAATGAGGACCACGTTATGAAAAATCGAGGTCATGACACGGAGCACCCTTTCGATCAGAGGCACGTGGTCCAGATGCACCAGGGCCTTGTTTCTGCCGTAACGGCTGCTTCGGCCTCCCGCCAGGATAACGCCCGCGACGTCTTTGATCGTTTCAGCACCGCCTGAAACGGAATTCTTTGATTCAGGATTCACGGTTTTCAGCATCTCCTCGACCAGTTTTTCAGATAGCGCCAGGTGGCTCGGCCATTTTTCCCCCGCCATGGACAGCGCTCTTTTTGCAAGCATGATAACGGAATCCTCCATCGTTTTTCAACCGGTTCCCATCCGGAAATGCCGAATCGGGGCGCGCGACGTTTTCAACCCTGAAAAAAGCAGGACAGGGTGCTTGTCTCCGCCTCATTGCTTAAACCGGGCAAGTGATTATGTTGACTTGGACTGCATCATTTCAACGGTCATCCCTCACGGAGAGTGAATATGAACTTTGACGGTAACTATTTTGGAGAAAAGGGGCGACGGGAGAATCCCCTGATCCATGAAAAGAGTCCGTACCTGTTGCAGCATGCCTTCAATCCGGTGGATTGGTATGGTTGGCGGGAAGAAGCATTCGAAAAGGCGAGAAAGGAAAATAAACCAGTTTTTCTCTCTATAGGTTATTCAACCTGTCATTGGTGCCATGTTATGGAAAAGGAGTCCTTCGAAGACCCGGAAGTGGCACAGCTTTTAAATGACGATTTTATCTCCATCAAAGTCGATCGGGAGGAAAGGCCGGATCTTGACCACATTTACATGGCCGTATGCCAGATGACCACCGGAAGCGGTGGCTGGCCCCTTACCATTATCATGACCCCTGATAAAAAGCCCTTTTTTGCCGCGACCTACATACCCCGGACAGGCCGTTTCGGTCGTCCCGGGATGATGGAATTAATTCCACGTCTCGCCCAGGTCTGGAAAACACGGCAGAAGGAAGTTCTGGAAAGTGCAGCCGGCGTGATGCGGGCACTTCATGACCTGGAAAAGAGCCATGGCGGTAAAGAACTGAATCATGAGACCCTGGAGACTGGTTTCCGGGAGCTTTCCGCCCGGTTCGATGCGAAGAATGGCGGATTCGGCCTCGCCCCCAAGTTCCCAATGCCCCACAATCTATTGTTTCTTCTCAGGTACTGGAAGCGTACAGGTGCCGTTGAAGCCCTGGAAATGCTCGAAAAAACACTTCAAGAACTGCGACGGGGCGGCATCTTCGATCAGATTGGATACGGTTTTCACCGTTATTCCACGGACAGGGAATGGCTGGTCCCTCACTTTGAAAAGATGCTCTATGACCAGGCATTGCTTGCCCTCGCTTACCTGGAGGGCTGTCAGGCCACCGGAAAAGCGTTTTACGGCAACGTGGCGAGGGAAATTTTTACCTACGTGCTCAGGGATATGCAATCCCCTGAAGGAGGTTTTTATTCCGCCGAAGATGCAGACAGCGAGGGGGTGGAAGGGAAGTTTTATTTATGGACAGAGGAAGAACTCAGGAGAATTCTTTCGGCAGAAGAAGCTCAATTCATCATTCAAGCTTTTAATGTCAAAGAACAAGGTAACTTCGCCGAAGAGGCGACAAAAAAGACCACCGGCGCCAATATTCTCTATCCCGGCAGACTCCCGGCCCAAATAACTTCGGAGTTTTCCGTACAGGATACTGGAGAGCTCTTGAACGCCGCCCGAAAAAAACTTTTCGAGGCACGGGAAAAGAGGATACACCCCCATAAAGACGACAAAATACTGACGGATTGGAACGGCCTGATGATTGCGGCCCTTGCCAGGGGTGCCCGCGTGCTGGAGGATGAGCGGTACGCTCATGCCGCCTTGAACGCGGCCGGTTTTATTTTGGAAAGAATGCGTACTCCAGAAGGAAGGCTGCTTCACCGCTACCGTGAAGGGGATGCGGACATCATGGCCAACCTCGACGATTATGCTTTTTTCATCTGGGGATTGCTGGAACTCTATGCGGCCACGTTTGATGCCGTGCACCTCAAAACCGCGCTGAACCTTTCAGAAATCCTGCTTGCACATTACTGGGATTCTCAAAATGGAGGCTTTTTTTTCACCGCGGATGACGGTGAAGACCTGATCGTCCGCAAGAAAGAAATCTATGACGGCGCAATTCCCTCAGGAAACGCCGTGGCTATGAGTAATTTCTTCAGGCTTGCGCGCCTGACGGGAAAAACAGAATACGAAGAGAAAGCGTTAGGTATCATGAAGACATTTTCAGATCATGTTGATAAGTTCCCATCAGGCTATACCCAGTTTCTGTGCTCCCTGGATTTTGCCCTTGGCCCTTGTTTTGAAGTCATCGTGGTCGGACGCTCGGGAAGCGTTGAGGTAATGAAGATGTTGAATGCCCTGAACAGCCGTTTCATCCCGAACCATGTAGCGCTTTTCCGTTCAACGGACGGGGATTCCTCTGCCATTGACGAAGTCTCGGAGTTCGTCAAAAACCGTGTGGCGATGGACGGGAGGGCAACGGCCTATGTATGCATGAATTACGCCTGTAGAGAGCCTTTAACGGATGTACAGGAATTCCTCGCTTTCCTGGAATCAGGGGAAACGGTGATGTTTCAGAAGGAAAGGCGGATATGACCCAGGCATACGAACATGCCCGCGATCCTTCCCCTTTCCTGGCCGAAAACGTGAATTTGCTCCCCGCTGGTCGTGCTCTGGATTTGGCCATGGGATACGGCCGCAATGCTGTTTTTCTGGCCCGTTGCGGGTACGATGTGGAGGGGGTCGATATTTCACCCGAGGCTGTGGCCGGGGCATTGAAAGCTGCACAGGAGGCCGGTGTTCTCCTGACCGCCCGGGTGGTCGACCTTGAGACGGAAACTTGTCCCATTTTCCCCCGGGCCTACGATGTAATTCTATGCTTCAATTATCTTCATCGGCCTCTTATCCCCTGCATAAAGCAAGGCCTCCGCAGCGGAGGGGTGGTGGTATACGAAACTTTCACAGTGGACCAAGCTCTATTCGGACGGCCCCGGAACCCGGATCATCTGCTCAAACACAATGAACTCATGCACTTCTTTGATGGTTTTCGGTGTTTGCGCTGCTACGAAGGGGTTATCGGCGGTGACAGGGCCGTTTCCGGAATCATCGCGGAAAAACCGTAGCGGGAATTCATTTGGAATATTCTGAAATCCCTGCATACCGGAATATTATATTGAACGGGAATGATCGGGTTTTTGTTTGACTTGCAGGTTCCCGGGATGCAAGATTGACCGACTGTCAAGGAGTCACCGGCGGATATCCCGTTGATATCCGGGAACGGATCCACTATTACAAAGGAGGGTTGGGAGTATATGAAACGTCTGAGCCGTTTGTTTTTGTTTGCCGCTACGGTCATCATCTTCTGCCAGGCGGGTTTTATTCATGCATCCACAACGTTTAAACTGGCGACCGTAACGCCGCCTCACCATGCATACAACGAGGGCGCCAGGGAATTCGCCCGGTTGGTCCATGAACGGACTGGAGGCGAGGTTGTGGTGAAGGTTTATGCGGGCGGCCAGCTGGGGAAAGGAGAACGGGAGCTTCTGGAGGGTTTGCAGGTGGGCACGATCGATATGGCGGTTACATCCACCGGTCCTGTATCCAATTTTACCCCTGATTTCGCGGTACTGGACCTGCCTTTCCTTTTTGTGAGCAATACACATGTGGATCGGGTTCTGGATGGAGACGTGGGAACCGAACTGCTCGGGAAGCTGGAGTCCAGCGGGATAAAAGGGCTCGCTTTCATGGAAAACGGTTTTCGTAATTTCACGAATTCCGTGCGGCCGCTGGTTCAGCCCGGTGATTTCAAAGGTCTTAAATTCCGAACCATGGAAAACCCGGTTCACCTGGCTGCAGTGAGGCAGCTTGGCGCAAAGGCGATACCAATGAGCTGGGGGGAGGTGTATACTGCGCTGCAGACGAGCGTCATAGACGGCCAGGAGAATCCCGTGGCGATCGTTCATTCAACGAAGCTTAACGAGGTGCAGAAGTACCTGACCCTCAGCGGGCATTTTTATTCGCCGGCAATGCTCACAATGGGCCTCAGGAAATTCCGGGGGCTCGCGCCTGACTTACAGCGGATTTTGATAGACGCCGCCGTGGCTGCTGCAGTCTTCGAACGGGAGGTGATACGGGAGAACGAAGCCCGCCAGGTTGAGGAGCTTAAAGATTGGGGGATGGACGTACGTGGCGTGGACAAGGAGGTGTTCGTTCGGGCCATGGAACCGGTTTATGATAAATTCGTCGGTGCCAATCCGCACTGGAAATCTGTTGTAGAGCGGATCCTGACTCAGAAATAAATCGAAAGGTGCCTTTAAACAAGCCGCTCCGGTGAGAGAGCCATGCGGAAATTGAGTGATTTGGTAAATCGGGCAGGTGAGTTGGGCGTGATTTTTTTTGTCGCCCTGCTTTCGGTCCTTGTTCTTATCCAGGTGGTTTTCCGGTATGCCCTCGATTTTCCTCTTTTCTGGACGGAGGAAACCGCGCGCTACTGCCTCGTGTGGGCGTCTCTTCTGGGCTCAGGGGTCGCTTTGAAGCGTGGTGAGCATATTGCGGTCACATACCTCGTGGAACGTTTGCCTATGGGATTCCAGCGGCCTGTCCTTGTGTTATCCCGGATCTTTGTCGGTGTTATCCTGGCCGTGGTATTGTGGGGGGGGATCCAGCTGGTTGCGGTGACCCACTACCAGCTCAGTCCGGCATTGCGGATTCCGATGTCCGTTCCGTATCTGTCGGTGCCGGTGGGCGTTTCGATCATGCTGATCCATCTGCTGGCCTCTTTTTTCGAATCCGGTTCAGAGGAAAGTTCCGACCGGGTCTTTTTGAGGTGACCGGCAGATGATAACCGCTGTTCTCTTGCTGTCTTTTGTTTTCCTCCTTGCTTTGGGAATCCCGGTTGCCTTTGTTCTCGGGTTGACTCCCCTGGCGGCGATGGCGGTCCGCGGAGAGACCCCACTCGTTCTTCTCGCCCAGCGCATTTTCACCGGGATCGACAACCCTATCCTGATGGCTGTTCCCTTTTTCATCCTGGCCGGGAACCTCATGTCCCGGGGAAGCATGACCATGAGGCTTGTCGCCTTCTGTTCCGCCATCGTCGGTGGAATCAGGGGGGGGCTCGCGTATATCAACATAGCTGTCAGCATGGTCTTCGCCGGCATCAGCGGCGCCGCGGTTGCGGATACCAGCGCAGTGGGCTCTGTGCTGATACCGGCCATGAAGAGGGACGGCTATCCTCCCGATTTTTCGGCCGCGCTTACCGCAACTTCGTCGACGATCGGGCCGGTGATCCCGCCTTCGATTCCGTTCATCGTTTACGGGGTGCTCGCGGAAGTCTCTATCGCATCTCTTTTTCTGGCCGGGATCGTACCGGGATTGCTGCTGGGTTTGTTCCAGGCGGGGGTTGTAAAGCACAGTTCCCGCAGGATGGGCTTTCCGCGCGCTTCGAGACCCGGCCTGAAAGAAACCGTCCGTTCGACGCGTGATGCCGCGTTGGTGCTGGTGATGCCGGTCCTAATCGTCGGAGGGATTCTTTCGGGTGTCTTCACACCGACCGAAGCGGGATGTGTTGCGGTCTTTTATGCTATGTTCATCGGACTGTTCGTATACAAAGACCTTAAAATTAAGGATATACCGGCGATACTTCTGGAGACGGGCCTCACCAGTTCCTTGGTGCTCCTGGTGATCGGCACGGCGTCGATTTTTTCATGGTTGCTGGCAAGCGAAGAAGTGCCGCGGGTGATCGCCGAAACGATGTTGTCCTTCACCGACAGCAAGGTCGTCATCCTGCTGCTGGTAAATTTCGTTTTGCTGGTGATCGGCACGTTCATGGAAACCACCGCATCCCTGATTATCCTGACCCCGGTTCTTTTGCCCTTGATGGTCGAAATCGGTGTGGATCCGCTGCATTTTGGTGTGATCATCGTGTTGAACCTGGTTATCGGCCTGACAACACCGCCCGTTGGAGTCTGTCTGTTCGTAGCCTGCTCGATAAGTCGGATGCGGCTCGAGTCCGTTTCCAGGGCCATCGTACCTTTCCTTCTAGCCTCTATTGCGGTGCTGATTATCTGTACGTTTTGGAGTGGCCTGGTCACTGCAATCCCCGAATGGTTCGGTTACCGGGTGCTCGCTGCTTCTTGAACCGTTTTGGAGGTAGCGGATTAGACGTTACAGATGAATCCCCCGCATCGAACCCCCCAGCCACGGCCTTTATTCGCCTTGAGTTAAATCGTTGTCAGTGGAGCGGAAGCGGAACGGTTGTCGTTGTCGTAATCGACTCTGACTCCGTATCTGCGTCGGAGTATCCGGAGTGCCGAAATGAAATCCTGGCCTGGTCCGCACCGCCGGTGTAAGTGTAAGTGTTGGTGTTGGTGTCGGTATCGGCGTCGTTTGTTTTTCATGTAGTTCTTTTTTCTGCCAACTGATAGTTGATCTCTAATGTTCTGTGGGAGCGGATTGTATCCGCGAAATCCTTATTGTTCGGTCGAAGACCCGAAAAGATTTTGCATCGCGCCAAGTCGCAAAGCCGCAAAGAACAGCGAAAACAGCAGGAAACGGATACTCATCGGTGAAGGGCGATGAGGGA
>Ga0209614_1001541_pt1 | contig 16942 bp, 14 predicted proteins | sample BlaSprsedimmetaG_FD_185484 | JGI IMG/M metagenome (GOLD analysis project Ga0209614, IMG submission 185484) | Hot spring sediment bacterial and archeal communities from California, USA to study Microbial Dark Matter (Phase II) - Blank Spring... ... | reverse complement strand
TCCCATTGGCCATCCTATGGGATGGCCCTACCGTGGAATTTTGTGGGGGATTTTGTGGGGGATTTTGTGGGGACACGCCATGGCGTGTCCCCACAATTTCAATAATTCCATGAATATGATTGGGCATAATTTTAAATTCGCCCAAACGGGCATTCCGGAAATGATTGGGTATTTCATTCCAATAGGTATAGGCAATGGCCCCAATCGGTGAATATTCAAATTTTTGATTTTCTATTTTACCGAAATAATGTTCCCTGTTTTTGGTACAAATGGTTATAAAATACAATCCTTTCGATGAATAATCATACCCTTTCAACCTTATGTTTTTCCGGTTTCTGTGCATCACATAAATCTGTTAAGCGGAACGTAATCCTTCACATATTCCGGTATAATCATTCTCCAGTTTCTGCCTACCGATTTGTAATCAACTATATTAAAAGAAGGATTCACATTCAATTCGTTAAATTTTTTCTTTTCTATGATGTCTCTGACCTTATTGTCTGTAATGTATGCTTTAAAAAAATATTTCAGCGCAATGATATCGTCTTTATCCGGTGGTTTGTAATCGCTTAAAAATTTATCGAATTCTTCTTCCAGCAATTCGTCTTTTGATTTAAAGTAAGGAATCAGACCAAAAATTTTCTCAATGATTTCCCGGAGTGTTAAGCGCCGGTCAACTTCTGCTGCTTTTCTTAGTTTTTCAATGGTGTAGTACTCTTCAGGCTTGTTCATTATTTCTTCGTTGATATAATTCAAAACCAAATCCCATTTGCCTTCCCGCACATTTTCTGAAACAAAATCATTTTGTTTCATTTCGTCTTCAAACTTATTGAAGAACATACGGTCAATTCGCATACCATCCAGCCCAATCTTTTTTTCATGAATGGATAAAACCTTATCATCCTCAAACGTTTCATATTCCTGAATGGATGCACGTTTTGAATCACCAGCTTCCTGTCCTTTTTTGGATGTCCGGGCCGGGAGTTTGAGTACTTCATCATAATTGAATTTTTCCTCGAAGTATTCGCAGTTGGCAAAGAAATCGAACAGCTTAAAGGTTTTCTTTTCGGTATTTTTGAATTCTTCCTTTAATCCAACATCAACAAGTTGTTCCGAAAAGTTGTGTTTCCGTGTTCCCCGGCCTTTAATCTGAATAAAATCCTGTGGAGAAAATATCGGACGCATCAAACAAATATTTAGAATGTCGGTGCAGTCGTAACCGGTTGTCATCATACCCACCGTAATGCACACCCTTGTTTTTGAGGTACGGTAAACGGGATTAAAATTGCCCGTTCCATTCAAATTGTTGCTTTTGTCGGTAAAGTTCAAAGTCATTTGCTGAGCATCCGGAATGAGCGAAGTTACCTGAACCGCAAAATCGGAATTGTATCGTCCGGGGTAGAGCTTATCAGCCATTTCATTTAATATCTGGGTGAGTTTTGCGGCATGATTCTGACTGACGGTGAATATAATGGTTTTACCCATTTCGCCTGAAATCGGGTCCCTGCGCGCATTCTCCAAAAAAGTTTTGCAAAAAACCACATTGGTTCTTTCCGAAAAAAATTTTCGTTCAAAGTCGCGATGAAAAAATGAAGTTTCGTCCTCTTCATTTTCTTCATTTGTTTCCAATACTGCGTAACCTTCATCCGAAAGCAATTGTGTGGTTATTTCGGTTCTTGCATCAACCACAACCGGGTTTCTCAGGAAATCATCTTTTACACCGTCGAGCAAAGAATAACGGAATGTTGGTTCACCCGTTTCACAACCAAAAGTACGGTAGGTATCCAAAAGCAACCTTCGTTCAAATTCCCTCGGGTCTTTTGTTTTTTTTGTATCATCGTACTTTTTCAGATAGTCTTTTGGCGTTGCCGTTAAGCCCAGCTTATACCCCACAAAATATTCAAAAACAGCACGGGCATTTCCACCTATCGAGCGATGTGCTTCATCGGAAATGACCAAATCAAAATCGGTTGGTGAGAATAATCGTTTGAATTTGTTATTGAATAAAAGCGACTGTACAGTAGTAACTACAATTTCAGCTTTCCGCCAGTCGTCCCGGTTTTCTTTGTAAATAACCGTTTTATAATCGTTGCGCAAATATTCATCGAAAGCTTTTTTAGCCTGGTCTTCCAATTCCAACCGGTCAACCAAAAATAAAACACGCCTTGTATTCCCTGTTCTCAAAAAAAGCTTTATAACGGCTGCCGATGTCAGGGTTTTACCTGTACCTGTAGCCATTTCAAACAAAAAACGGTCTTTCTTTTCTGCAACAGCCTTTTGAATCGCTTTTACTGCTTTTGTCTGATAATAACGTAAAAGCCTTACTTTGGTGCGAAAAAAGAAATCCCTCCTTGTTGCTTCATTCTGATATTCCGGGTCGGTTGCATAACCGGGGTATTGCGTAAGGGCAATATAATCATCATCAACATTTTCGGTAATAAGCCGGTTTTTGTCGGGTTTAAACATTTTGTACCCTTCAACCGAATCCGGTTTAGGGAAATTGGTTATGATATAGGGATTGCCTCTTTCCAAATCCCAGAAATAATGCAGATTTCCGTTTGAAAGAATGATAAAACGGCAATTTTGTGATTTGGCATACTTTCGGGCTTGTTCTTTACCAATGAGTGGATTTTTATCCTCGGCTTTTGCTTCTTTTTCGGCCATTAGTTATTCTACTGGTTCAATTTTCAAATTGCGCAATTTACAATTTTCGTTTCGGTCTTATGGTGTGTGTTGGTAATATTTATTTTTTCAGATTCACTCAGTCAATTTTCTTTTTGTTTGCTGTTAAAACTTTGGCAATGTTTCCTGCTGAAACGCTTGAACCAACTGAATCTATCTTGTTGTTTAAATGATGCCCAAGAATGTATATGTATAGGACCATCATTGGGTTTTCGGAGCGTGTCTGTATCCACCGTTGAGAAAGTTGGCTTGAAAAACAAATGCTCGCAAACCACTGTATCCCAACTGTTTTATATTATGTATTGTCTGCTGCAGCTTTTTTATCCAATCGAAATATTTAAATGTTTTCCTAATCCAATTTCAATCAATTTGTAGTATGTTGAAATCTGGATATCACTTTGTCCACGTTCAATTCTTGAAATGTAGCTCTTTTTTGTTCCTGTCCTTTCAGCCATTTTTATCTCCTTTTGTGGAGTTTTCTGTGTTTTCTTGAGAAAGCAATTTGTCAGAACTACAAGGTTTACTTTATCAAAATCATATCAGGATTATTTTTTGCACAATGTCTCTCCAGCTATTGCAGGTAACTTTTTTGTCTGTTCATATTTTTCACATCCACCGCACAAAAGGTTGTCGAATATGTACAATTATTATTGTTCCCTAAAAATTCAATGATTTTTTGCTTGGTCATTTCAGCATTCATTCAGGTTTCAATTTTAGCGGAATAAAACTATAAAACGATTTCCCTCAAATAACAAAAATTGTCTTAATTTGCAGTGGATAAATAATGTTCAGCATGGAAAAAACAATCATTACAAGCTACGAAGAGTTTGAAGCATTTCTTGGGAAAGAGATTGGCACTTCGGAATACATTCATATTACACAGGAGCAAATCGACAAATTTGCCGATGCAACCCTTGATTACCAATGGATTCACACCGATCCGGAACGGGCTGCCAAAGAATCGCCCTTTAAAAGCACCATTGCACATGGATATCTTTCCTTGTCGATGCTCACCTACCTTTGGTACTCCATTGTTGATGTGCGCAACGTTAAAATGATTGTGAACTACGGCATCGAAAAACTGCGTTTTCAGCAGCCGGTGCTGGTGAATGACAAAATAAGGGCACGAGTTTACCTGAACGACATTCGCAACCTAAGGGGAATTGCCAAAATTCAGGTAAAAATTATTGTGGACATCGAAGGCCAGAAAAAACCGGCCTACGACGCGCTGGTAACTTTTCTGTATCATTTCCAATAAGCCCGGCAACTGGCTGACGCCCTGCAACATCAACCGGGATTTGTTTCGGTTTCGGCGGAAATAATTGCATTATTGCTTCCGGATCATTTTTTCATTTCATCCAGCAAGCCTTCGCAGGCATCTTCCAGCAAATCGAGAACCAGCTCAAAGCCTTCTTCGCCACCGTAGTATGGATCGGGCACTTCATCGTAGCTCCACTCTTTGCTGAAGTCCGTCATTTTCCTGATTTTCTTCAAATCGCCCTCATTGCGCGCCATATTTTTCAACGCCAGTACGTTTTCGTCGTCCATGGCCACAACCATGTCGTGCCGGTCGAAGTCGGTCTCCGGGTCAAATTTCCGGGCGATGCTGGTAAGGTTGTAGCCCCGTTTTACGGCATGTTTTTGCATGCGCTTGTCGGCCGGTTCGCCTGCATGCCAGGCACCTGTGCCTGCCGAATCGATTTCAAATTTTCCAATGAGCCCCTCTTTCATGGCCATTCCTTTAAAAACAGCTTCTGCACTGGGCGAACGACAGATATTGCCCATGCAAACAAACAGTATTTTCTTCTTTTCTTCCATATTTTATGTATTCCAGATTTCATACGATTTCAACGCCTGTTGCAACAACATATCGTATCCATTTTTCACAACGGCGCCTTTTTCTTTTCCCATTTCCATAAACCGTGTGGTTTCGGGGTTGTAAACCAGGTCGAACAGCAGATGCCTGCCGGTAACATACGGGTATGGAATGGGCGGAAAAGTATCCACGTTGGGGAATGTTCCCAGCGGGGTGGCATTGATGATAAGCAGCCGTTCGGCCATCATTTTTTTATCGATGTCTTGATATTTTACTTCGTTCTCCTGCAGCTCTTCAATGGATGCCGAAATAAAATCAATTTTTAGTTTCTTCAACACATACTTTATAGCTTTGGAGGCGCCTCCGGTTCCCAATATCAACGCTTTTTTGTGGTAATTCTTCAACAGAGGTTTCAACGAAGTTTCAAACCCCCAGATGTCGGTATTATACCCTTTTAAATGAATTCGTTCTCCAATGCGTTTGATTTTTATGGTGTTCACAGCGCCCACCTCTTCAGCGGCTTCGTCCAGTTCGTTTAAAAAAGGAATTACCTGTTGTTTGTAGGGTATGGTAACATTTAATCCAACCAGGCTGGGATTCCTTCTTACAACATCCTGAAACCAGGAAATGTCTTTCATCTCAAAATTTTCATACACCGCATCCACCTTTTCCTTTTCAAATTTTTCAGTAAAAAACCGTTTCGAAAAGGAGTGAGTTAACGGATAACCGATTAAACCGTATTTTTTCATTTTTTTCGTTTTGTTATTGCTTCCATTACAAAAATAAGGGCAAAACCGGCAATGGCCATAAGAATGGCACCGGCCAGCCATGCACTATCGTTTCCGGGGATAGACTCATACGTTCCCGGGAAAATATTCCGTTCAGCCAGTGGCCTAATTTCGCCGTGGCGGTCGATAAACGATTCGGTAACCTCTTTCCATGGCCACACTTTGTTGAGCGACCCAACCATGAACCCGGCCAGCACAGCAATGGTCAGGTTGTGAAACTTCTTCAGCAGCCACGAAAGCACGTTTGAAAAGGCGATAATTCCAACTGCAGCGCCGGCAATAAAAACCAGCAGCACCGGAACATTCAAATCACCCACCGCACCCAGAATGAACCGATACATACCGAGCAATACCAGAATAAAGCTACCGGAGATTCCGGGTAAAATCATGGCGCAAATGGCAATGGAACCCGAAATAAAAATAAAAAGCCATGTAGTATTGGCTTCGGCAGGTGAAATAACCGTGATAAAATATGCAACAACAATCCCGGCAATACCGGCAACTACGGTCGCAGCGTTCCAGTTTTTAATGGTGCGGGCCACATAAATGGCCGATGCCACTATGAGGCCGAAAAAGAAAGACCAAACCAAAATGGGAAAATGGTGCAGCATGTAAGACAATCCTTTAGCCAGCGAAAAAATACTGATGCCAATTCCCAAAACTACACTCAGTAAAAAGTTCCCGTTAACGGCTTTCCAGAATGCCGATAATTTTCCGGTAAAAAAAAGCTTTAGGGCACTCAGGTTAATGGATTTTATAGAAAAAATTAGCTCCTCGTAAATGCCGGTAATAAAAGCAATGGTACCGCCCGAAACTCCTGGAACAACATCCGCCGCTCCCATTCCCATTCCTTTGAGCGTTAAAAGCAAGTAATTATTTAATTTTCTGTTCATTTTCTATTTTATTTGAATATTCATTCTTGAACATTGGATATTGAATTCTGAATTTTAAAGGGCCCAAAATAACAAAAAGTATTTTTAACCCGCTACTCCCGGCTTGTATAAAACCGCTCCAGGATGGAACCGTCGTTGGCTTCTTTCGACAGTGATTTGATGGTGTTCTTCGGAACATCGTTTACATCGAGCACAATCAGCCCGTCGAGGCAGTTATTGAATTTTGGATCCACATTGAATGCGATAATCTTGGCGTTCAGCTTAATGTATTTTTTCAAAAGCACCGGCAGGCCTGAATTGAGCTCGTCCAAATCGCCGATGGCTTTATCGAGGCGGTTGATGTCGCGCTCCATGTTTTCCATCAGAATATTTAAATCGGTATTGTCGCTTTTAAATTTGTAGCTGTTGCGCGGTTTCACATGCCGGGCCATTTTCCAGTTCAGGTGGTTTTGCATAATAAACCGGATGATGAGGTCTTTGGAAATTTTTGAATAGTTGTTGCTGATGCTCACCGGCCCAATGAGGTAACGGTATTCCGGGTTTTTCAAAAGGAAATACAAAATGCCTTTCCACAACAGGAACAGGGGCATGGGTTTTCGCTGGTATTCCTTAATTACGAAAGAACGGCCCAGCTCGAGACTTTCTTCCAGAATGGGTCTAAAGCTGTCGCTGATTCGGAAAAGAGAGTGCAGGTAAAACCCGCGTTTGCCCAGTTGTTCCAGAATATCTTTTCCTTTCCCTATGCGGTAAGCGCCAACAATGCGTTTTTCGTCCTCGTCCCAAATAAACATCTGGTGGTAATACAGGTCAAACTCGTCAATATCGATGCTGCGGTTGGTCCCCTCGCCCACCTCGCGGAAAGTGATTTCGCGCAGCCGCCCGATTTCGGTTAATATGTTGGGAATTTCCTTTGAAGGAACGCAAAAAGCGGTGTAATTTTTCAGGTTGAACAGGGTGTAATCCAATTTGATTTTCTGAACCTCCTTCAGAATTTTTTCAGCCGGCACCGGATCGATAATGGGTTCAGGTTTGGGATGTGGTTTCATGTTATAGCTAAAAAAACGCTTCACCTCAATGGGCGACTCCATGCTGTAGGTTTTTGCCCTGATAAACCGGCCAAACTGATACACATCGCATAACTTATCCTGGTCTTCCACTTTAATGGGCGTTCCTATGCGCAGTTTAATGGTTTTATGCTTTTTGCTGAGCAACTCGGAGGGCAGCCTCACCTGCCGCAACGAAGGGTGAATTTTAGCCATAAAATGAAACAACCGGCTGTTGGTTCCCTGAAAATGAACCGGGACAACAGGTACCCTGGCCTTTTTTACAAATTTCACCACAGGAAACTGCCAAACCTGGTCGGTTACCGTGTCGAATGTGCCATAGGTGCTTAAATCGCCTGCCGGAAAAAGACATAAAACGCCTCCGTTTTGCAAGTGGCGGATGGCTTCCTTAATGCCCGCAGAATTTTTATGTTCTGCCTCTGAATCGTTGTTTTTAAACGGGTTGTCGCTAATGAAATACTCCGATACCGGATCCACTTTTTGCAGCAAAAAAGTACCGATTACTTTCACATCGGGCCGCACCATGGACAGATATTTGATAAGCAAAAGCCCGTCGAATCCGCCAAACGGGTGATTGGCAACCACAATCAGCGGCCCTGTGGCAGGAACTCTTTTCAATTCATTTTGATCGAATTCAATTTTAAACTCGAGCACCCGTATGATCTCGTCAATGAATTCAATGCCCTTTTTCGAGGCAATCTTTTCGTAAATTTTGTTGAGTTTGTGAAACCGGAGGATGTACATTAGAAATTTGGCAAAATATTCACCTCCAAAAAGTGAAAGCGCGGGAGGAGCCTTAAAAATATCCTTCAGGTTGAGTATTTCCATTCATATTATTTTTCAGGTTCTCAAACGAAACCTTCTTCAAAGAGTGAAACAAAAATAGCCTATTTTTCATCAAATCCGGAAATATTTTGTTATTCTTACAAAGATAATGATGAATACACGTACTAAAAACGGCATGAAATGGCTTCCCACCACGCGTAAAGAGATGAAACTACGGGGATGGGAGCAACCCGATGTTGTTTTATTCACCGGCGATGCCTACATCGATCATCCATCGTTTGGCGCTGCCGTTATCGGGCGGATACTGGAGGCCGAAGGACTGAAAGTGGCCATAGTGCCTCAGCCCAACTGGCAGGACGACCTGCGCGATTTTAAAAAGCTGGGGATGCCGCGCCTGTTTTTTGCCGTTACCGCCGGAAACATGGACTCGATGGTGAACCATTACACCGCCAACAAGCGAAAACGCACCAACGATGCATACACTCCCGGTGGGCGAACCAGTCAGCGCCCGGATTATGCCACCATTGTCTATTCTCAAATCCTGAAAAATTTATTTCCCGATGTGCCTCTGGTCATTGGCGGCATAGAAGCATCGCTGCGCCGGCTGACCCATTACGATTATTGGTCGGACAAGCTTAAGCCCTCCATTTTGGCCGATACAACCGCCGACCTGTTATTCTACGGAATGGGAGAAAAATCGATTACAGAATTTGCACGCCTGGTGCAGCGGGGGGTACCGGTTTCAAGCCTGACCAACATTCCCCAAACGGCATTTCTGGTTGAAAAGAATACAGCTTATGCCACGCAAAAAGAGTGGCAGGAGCTGGAGCTGGCCTCGCACGAAACCTGCCTGAAAGACAAAAAAAGTTTTGCCCGCAATTTTATGCACATCGAGGAAGAATCGAATAAACTGGAAGCAAAAAAACTGGTACAGCAGGTAGCCGGCAAAAAAGTGGTGGTCAATCCGCCGTGGCCGGTTTTTACCGAACAGGAAATCGACCGTGTTTACGATCTGCCTTACACCCGGCTCCCCCACCCCCGCTATCATGGGAAAGGCGCCATCCCGGCGTATGAAATGATTCGCCATTCCATTAACATCCACCGGGGCTGTTTTGGCGGATGTACCTTTTGCACCATTTCGGCGCACCAGGGAAAATTCATTGCAAGCCGCTCCGAAAAATCGGTTTTGAAAGAGGTGGAAAAGGTAACCCAAATGCCTGATTTTAAAGGTTATATTTCCGATCTGGGAGGCCCTTCGGCAAACATGTACAAAATGAAAGGCATTCACGAAGAAATCTGCCGCAGGTGCAAACGGGCATCCTGTATTTTTCCATCCATCTGCAAAAACCTGGACACCAGCCACAAACCCATGCTTGAACTGTACGAAAAAGTTCGAAAAAACCCAAAGGTTAAAAAGGCATTCGTGGGCAGCGGCATCCGGTACGATCTGATTCTGGAAAAAACCGGTGACGGGGAAACCGATAAAATAAACCGGCAGTATTTGCGCGAAGTTATCAAGCATCACGTATCGGGAAGGCTGAAAGTAGCGCCCGAACATACCTCCGACGAAGTTCTGAAGTTTATGCGGAAACCCTCGTTCAAACTGTTTGAGGAACTCAACCGCGAATTCATAAAGATAAACAAGGAGGAAAAGCTCGATCAACAGCTTATCCCCTATTTCATTTCGAGCCACCCGGGAAGCAGGCCCGAGGATATGGCAAACCTGGCTATTCAAACTAAAAACATGAATTTCAGGCTTGAACAGGTGCAGGATTTTACGCCTACACCCATGACGCTGGCCACGGTTGTCTATTATTCAGGTTACCACCCCTATACCATGGAAAAAGTATATACCGCTCGAAACCAGAAAGCGAAACGCGAGCAGCGAAAATTCTTCTTCTGGTACAAACGCGAATACCGAAAATCCATCCTTCAGGAATTAAAGCAAAAAGGACGGGAGGATTTGATAAAACAACTGTTTCGGTAAAGCCTTCCGAAAAAATACTTGCCAAAACAGAGGCGATCTTTTGTAAAACTTACTACATTTAACACAAAAATGAACTGAATATGAAAAAATTAATTCCTGTTTTCGTTTTGATGTTGTTCCTATCGGCTTCATGCGCAGAACTGATGCAGATTGCGCAGCAATCGATGGGAGATGACCGGCCGCTTACCCAAACCGAAGTCATTGCCGGCCTGAAAGAGGCGCTGATTGTGGGAACTGAAAAATCGGTGGATATTTTGGGCAAAACCGACGGGTATTACAAAGACGAACTGGTAAAAATTCTTTTGCCCCCCGAGGCTGATATCATTGTGAACAACATTGGCAGAATACCGGGAGGACAACAGTTGCTGGAGGATGTGCTGCTGAGCATTAACCGGGCAGCTGAAGATGCCGTTTCGGAAGCCAAGCCCATTTTTGTGAACAGCATCAGAAGCATGACCATTACCGATGCCATGGGGATTTTAAGGGGCGAAAACAACGCTGCCACTCAGTATTTACACCGCACTACCTATGAAGGGCTCTTCGATTTGTACCGGCCCAAAATTCAAACTTCGCTCGACAAAAAACTGGTAGGCAATGTTTCAACGGCACAAAGCTGGAATACCCTTACTTCCAAATACAATGAGGCAGCCAATACGCTGGTGGGCCAGGTTGCCGGATTGAAACCGGTGGATACCCAACTGGACGAGTACCTCACCGAAAAGGCACTGAATGGATTATTCCTGAAAATTGAAAACGAAGAAAAACTGATACGAGAAGACCCCGTGGCCCGCGTTACAAATCTGTTAAAGAGGGTGTTTGGCTCTGTGGACACCTGAAAATGAAACTTTTTTTAGTTTCTAAAACATATTCGGCTAAAAAATTAAATTTTAATTGCTACTTTGGGTTTATAGAAATGAATGTGCATTTTGTAATAAACTGTAACTATAAAAGGTTACTAACCCATTAAAACTGATTGCCATGAGACTCGAATTTCAAAGGATTGAAGAAGCCAACGATTTACTGAATCAGCTGATCGAACACCATCCGCAGGCGATTTTTCTCGCCGATCACCATTTCAAAATCAAATATTTCAACAAGGCTTTTCAAAAACTCACGAAAAGCGACAAGGGCGATATACTGGACCATGAGTTTTGCGAGATAATGGGGTGCACCCAGCGGGGAAAAATTATTGATTCACCCGACCAGTTTTGCAAACACTGCCAAATGAGGGAGTTGCTTTCGGGGTCAAACCTTTCGGAACTGGTTTTGATACGCGACTTTTATATCCATAATAAAATAGTTACCAAACATTTACACATCGATTCCCACCGGGTTATCATGCGGGGTCAGAAATACCGGCTGGTAGTTATTGAAGACCGTACACAAAAGCATTAATACAGGCGCCCCTGCCAGGTGTCTCTCTCTTTCAGCCGCTTTTCAACCTTTGCTACAAATTCAAAATTTTTCAGTCCCCATTTGGGAGCTATCAGCATTTCGGGTGGTGCCTGGCTGATAAACCGCTCCACAATGATGGCAGGATTAAGCAGTTCCAGATAATCTACAACCAGGTCGATGTACTCTTCGGCAGAAAACAGATGAAACTGCTCCGGATTTTTCCGGTATTGCTGTTCCAGGACCGTACCCTTGTGAATTTGCAGCTGGTGCAGCTTCAGGTTTTTTACCGGCAGTTTTGAAACCACCCTCGCCTGCTCCAGCAAATCGAACCGGGTTTCGCCCGGAAGGCCGAGAATCAAATGGGCACAATTGTTTATTCCTCTCCGGGCTGTTTGCTCCAGCGCCCAAACCGATTCAGCAAAGGTGTGCCCGCGGTTCATTTTTTCCAGCGACTCGTCGAGGTGCGATTCAAGGCCGAACTCCACCATCACGTAAACTTTTTTACTCAACCTCTCCAGGTAATCCAGCAATTCTACGTTCATGGCATCGGGCCGGGTGGAAATCACCAGACCAACAATCTTGGGATGTTGGAGGGCTTCTTCATAAAGCGGAATTAAATCTTCAAGCGGAGCCCAGGTGCTGGTGTAAGCCTGAAAATAGGCGAGAAACCGCATCGACTTGTATTTCTTTTCGAAGAATTGAATACCCTGCTGCACCTGATGACTTACTGAATTTTCGAGGTTGCAGTAGGTGGGCTTAAATGTTTTGTTGTTGCAGTAGGTGCAGCCTCCAAACCCTTTGGTGCCATCGCGGTTGGGGCAGGAAAACCCGCCGTCAACCGACACCTTCTGTACCCGTTCTGAAAACAGATTACGGAAATAAGAAGGAAAATCGTTGTATCGTTTTGTGTGACCCCAACTAAATATTTGCATTTTGCAGGCCATTTACTATTTTCTTTTTATCCCTGTTAAAAAATAATTGAAAACTTTAATGAAACAAAGTACTGTAAAATTTTCAAAACAAAATCTTATTTCTATTTTTAGAATTGGATTAAAATACGAAACTATGTTCTCTCAAAAAGATGAAAACCAGATAAAACAACGCGGAAGCAATCCCGAAGTTGTTAAAAAGCAGATTGAAAATTTCAAAAAAGGCTTTCCCTACCTGAAAGTTACAGAAGCTGCCACCGTGGGCAACGGCATTATAAAACTCGGAAACAAGGAGGTGGAGCAAAATGCTGAAAAGTTTGACCAACAGGTGGAAGCCGGTGTAAAACCCCTGAAGTTTGTTCCGGCATCGGGGGCAGCCAGCCGCATGTTTAAGGCATTGTTTGAAGCGCTTGATTCGTGCAGGAAAGACCCTGATCCTGACACGGCACTGGCCAAAAATGCAGCGGCACGTCAATTTCTTGTAAACAAAGAAAAATTTGCTTTTTATAACGACCTTGAAAAAGCAGTGAGCGAAAAAAGTGCAGAAAACAACTGCCGGAGCTGGATCGATTTTCTGCTTAATGAAAAGGGCCTGAATTACGGAGCTTTGCCCAAAGGCCTGCTTAAGTTTCACAAATACCCTAACGGAGAGCGAACCCCGTTTGAAGAACACCTGACAGAAGGCGCCAGTTATTCCAAAGACAATAAAAACGTGGTTCGGCTACATTTTACCGTTTCTCCCGAACACCAGACAGCTTTTGAAGAACTTCTGGGAAAAGTAAAATCGAGGTACGAAAAAGAGCTTGGGGTTACCTTCGACGTAACCTTCAGCATACAAAAACCATCGACCGACACCATTGCAGTTGATTTAAAAAACAATCCCTTTCGCGAACCCGACGGCAGCCTGCTGTTCAGACCCGGCGGGCATGGTGCACTCATTGAAAACCTGAACGACCTGGATGCAGACCTTATTTTCATAAAAAACATCGACAATGTAGTGCCCGACCGTTTGAAACAACCCACCGTTGCCTATAAAAAAGCACTGGCAGGAGTGCTGCTGAAATACCAGGAAATAATTTTCAGGTACCAAAAAATGCTGAACGAACGGCACCATGCCACCCTTGAAAGTGGAATACTGGCCGAAGCAGCCAACTTTCTGGAAAACACGTTGAACACAAAACCGCCAGACAACCAGTATTATACAGAAAAAGAAGAACTGTTTTATTACCTGAAAGAAAAATACAACCGCCCGGTGCGGGTATGTGGCATGGTGAAAAATGAAGGCGAACCCGGCGGTGGTCCTTTTTGGGCCGAAAACACAGATGGCACCGTTTCGCTGCAAATTGCCGAAAGCTCGCAAATAGACCCTGACAGCGTTCAGCAGCAAAACATTTTAAAACATGCAACCCATTTTAATCCGGTGGATTTGGTTTGCGCCACAAAAAATTACAAGGGAGAAAAATACGATTTGACCGGCTTTACCGATCCGGCTACCGGCTTCATCTCAAAAAAATCGAAAGACGGGAAAGAGCTGAAAGCACAGGAACTGCCGGGACTTTGGAACGGCGCCATGAGCAACTGGAACACGCTTTTCGTGGAAGTGCCGGCAGAAACGTTCAATCCGGTGAAAACCGTCAACGATTTGTTAAGGGAACAACACCTTTAAACAAAGGATACTTCTTTATTCGGTGTGAATTGTTAATTTCGCAGTTTGATTTTTGGAGGTTGAATGAACAAGGAAGAACGAAGTTATTTAAGTGAAGAAAACATCAGCGATGCGCTTAGCCGGTTCAAAAGATCGCTGGCCATGGGCAGAAAAAGCTATTTCGATGTTTCTGAATTCGAGGGCATTGTAGAATACCTTCTGGATGAAGGGGATATCAATGCCTCGGAAATTGCAGCGCGCCAGGGAATACAGATTCACCCCGGGGCAGTTCCGCTGCAACTTAAATACGCACAGGTACTTCTAAGCAAAGGCAAATTTCAAAATGCCCTGAAATACCTCGAACTGGCCGAACAGGTAGAACGCACCAATCCCGACATTTACCTCATGAAAGGTGCGGCATGGCTGGAAACGGGCGACGAAAAACAGGCCGAAAAAGCATTTGCAAAAGCATTGAAATATGCCGGCACCGAAAAAGATGACATCCTCTACCATGTTGGTGCAAGCTACATCCAGACAGGCGACATTAAAAAAGCCATTGAATATTTTGAACGGGCGCTGAAAATAAATCCTGAAAATGAAATGGCCCTGTACGACCTTGGCTTTTTCAGCGACCAGGAAGGAGAATACCAGAAAAGCATTGAATATTACAACCGGTACCTCGATATCGATCCATTCAATTTTTCGATATGGTTTAACCTGGGCATTTCACACAACAAATCGGGAAATTTCGAAAAAGCCATCGAGGCGTATGAGTTTGCCCTGGCACTAAACGAAGATTTTGACCAGTCGCTGTTTAATATAGGAAACGCGTATGCCAATGCCGGACAGTTTGGCAAGGCAATTGAAAAATATACCGAATATCTGGAATACGACCCCGAAAACGACGATGCCTGGTGCTACATTGGCGAATGCTACCTTAACCTCGACAAGCATGCTCAGGCCGAATATTATTATCAGAAAGCCATTAAAATCAACCCTGAAAACGACACGGCCTGGTTTGGTGTGGGACTGATTATGTGGGTGGAAAAAAAATGGAAGCAAAGCATTGTTTTCATTAAAAAAGCCCTGGAAATTGACCATTCAAACCCCGAGTACTGGATTACAATGGCCAAAGTTTACAACGACCACAACAAACCGGTGGAAGCTGAAAAAGCGCTGGTAAAAGCAGCCGAACTGGAAGCTGAAAATACCGAAATCTGGTTGACCTGGGTTGACCTGTTTTTGAAATTTGATGAGCTGAACAATGCCATACGTATTCTGAACACTGGCCTGAAAAAGAACGACGACTCCCTGCTGAAGTACCGCATGGTGAGCCTGTTGCTTATGAAAAAACAGGAAAAGAAAGCGTTGGAATTGCTGGAGAAAGCTATGGAGCAGGAATTTATTCAAATCAATTACCTGTTCGACATCTACCCCAGGGCTCTGAAAAACAAACGACTAATGAAATTCGTCGAAGATTTCAGGGGAAATAACCTGATAAAGAATCCCTAAGCCGGCAACAGAAAATCAACTTTACTCCGTAAGCTCCAAAAACCATTGAATGGCAAACAGCCCCGCCGGAACAATTCCCTGTGTATGGTCTGCATCCAGTATTTCCACCAGTTGCACCTGTGTAGCTCCTTTTTGATGAAACTCATCGACCATATTTTCCGATACCTGAAAAGGCACAAACGTATCGGCATTTCCATGGGTAATGCGGGTAGGTGTAGATGTATTCCATGCAGCGATGCTGTTTGCTTCAAGCGCCTGCATTAAAGGCGTAAAAGTTGTGTCGGTGTTGTAATTCAAGCGGTAATTTTCGGTAAAAAGCTCCTCCACCGAATACGTTAAAAACTCGTTGATTTCAACTCCCGAAAGGGTTCCGTCAAACAGCGTGGGAACAATGGAATCGTAGGGATAATTGAAAACGGAATCGATGGGAGTAAACATCTCATCCAGTTTCATATAGCTGTTGAACATGTAGGCTGTAAAATAAGGCATCGGATAGGTTTCCCGGCTCAGAATATATTCGTTTATGAAACCCAAATCGTAAGGTCCTGCGCCGGGCGAACTGGCTTTCAGGTTAAATTCTCCCGAATGTTCTGTTTCAATGGCTTTTTGCACCTGCATGGTTGCCCAACCGCCTTGCGAATAGCCGGTCAGATACAAATCGTTGTTTACCGGAATATCCCGTACAACAGCCAACTCCTTTACCGCACGCAGCATATCGAGCACAGATTGCACCGTAGATTCTTTATGCAGGTATGGATGGAACATGTTGTCTGACGAACCAAACCCCAGATAATCGGGCAATGCAATAACAAAGCCCGTGGAAGCAATCGCTTCGAGCAACACATAGAGTTCGAAATTTGGATTCACAGAAGGTGCATTGCTGTGCAGGGTGTTGGTACCGTTTTGGTAACTCAAAACCGGAAATGAACCTTCGCCTGTGGGTACACTTACCAGCCCCGAGGCAATTTTGGGTTCGCCGTTAAAGGTGGTTTTGTACGTAATTTTGTAAATAATTATACCGTGATTTACCCGGTTGCTCACCTGTTCCATTTCGGGATACTGCACAACAAGCTCGTTAAACAAACCTTCAACGAGCACCGGCAGGTATGAACGAACCATTTCGTAACTCACCAGGAAATTGGTTTCCGGTTCGTCGTCATCGTCTTTAAACCAGTTATGACATCCGGTAAAGCTAAACAGCAGCAGCGCAACAATTATTCCTTTTAAAAAACTTCTTTCTTTCATCTTCATGGCAATTTTTCCCAAAAATACAAAAATTTCAACACCCACATCAGCGCTCCATTCCCAAAATTTCTCTGGCGCCCGAGTATATCGACTTCCACCAGAAATTTAACACCGAGCGTTGTTCATCGCGCGGATACGAAATTTCGACGGGAACCAATTCTCCGCTTTTGGGATTTTGCGACTGAATAACCAGTCTGTTG
>Ga0209614_1001540_pt1 | contig 16948 bp, 16 predicted proteins | sample BlaSprsedimmetaG_FD_185484 | JGI IMG/M metagenome (GOLD analysis project Ga0209614, IMG submission 185484) | Hot spring sediment bacterial and archeal communities from California, USA to study Microbial Dark Matter (Phase II) - Blank Spring... ... | reverse complement strand
CCATCACCACGTCCAGGTCCGGCACCTCCTCCACCAGCTCCAGCGCAGCCGTCCCCTGCCCGGCGATGACCCGGGGGTCGTTGGAGGGATGGATGAACGTCGCGCCGGTCTCTGCGACCACCTCCTCCAGCATCCGCTCCCGGTCCAACGGATGGGAGCCAGACGTGACGATACGCGGCCCATACCCTTCCACCGCCGCCCGCTTCACCGGCGGGGCGTCGTCCGGCATCACGACGATGGCCGGAATCCCCCGCAGCCCGGCCGCATAAGCCACCGCCGCGGCGTGGTTCCCCGACGAGTGAGTCGCCACCCCGTGCCGGGCCTCGTCCTCGGTCAGCGAAAAGACGGCGTTACACGCCCCCCGGGCCTTGAACGCCCCCACCTTTTGGAAATTCTCGGCCTTGAAAAAGAGGGAGCATCCCGTCATCCGGTTCAACGTCCGGCTGGTCAGCACCGGCGTGCGGTTGACGTGCGGCCGAATCCGCTCGGCCGCCCGCAGCACCTCCTCGTAAGCGGGAACGATCGTCATCCTATTTCAACCGCCCCAGGGCCTGGGCCGACGGAGCCAGCGCCAGCCCTCCCAACGCCGTGACCTTTAGCTCCCGGGGCAGCATCCGGCCCACGGCGTATACGGCGTCTATCGTCTCGTCCAGCGGGATGGGGTTCTCGTACCCCCCCAGGATCAGGTCGGCGCAGACGAACGCGCTGGAGGCCGCGGCCGCGTTGCGCGTATGACAAGGAATCTCGACGATGCCCTGCACCATGTCGCAGACCAGGCCCATCATGTTCTGGAATACGATGGCCGCTGCGTCACACGCCTGGCGCGCGCTCCCCCCAGCCGCTTCGACGACGGCCGCTGCCGCCATCGCCCCGGCCGCCCCGATCTCTACCTGGCAGCCGGCTACCTCGGCGGCAAAGGTCGCCCGCGTCCCCACCACCAGCCCCACCGCCGACGCCGCCAGCAGCGCCAGGGCCGCCCCCTCCCGGCTCAGCCCCAGCTCCTCCGCCAACGTCACGACCACGCCGGGGAGCACGCCCGCCGAACCGGCCGTCGGCGCGGCACAGACTACCCCCATACAACCGTTGACGTGCATCACTGCCAGCGCCCGCGCCGCCGCCCGGGTGTGCAGTCCCCCCACCGCCAGGCGGCCCTCGGCCTCGGCCCGGTAGACACGGCGGGCGCTGGGCCGGAGCAACTGCATGGGCGGCAGGTTCTCGTCCAGCCCTCGCTCCACCGCCGCCTGCATCACCGCGCAGCGGTGGCTCACCTCGGCCAACACCTCCCCCTCTGGTAGATCCAGCAGCGCCGCTTCGTAGGCCAATGCCGCACGCCCCAACGACTTGCCCTCCGCCTCGGCCAGCCCGACCATCCCGGCCGCGCTGTCGAACAGCGCCACGCCCCGCTGCGGGTAGAACACCGGCACTGTCATCCAGACTCGCCGGACGCCGGGCAGCGCCACCAACCGGGTTCGGAGATCATCCGCCAGGGGAACGTCACGCCGGGCGTGAAGGAGCGCGGCATCACCGTGCGCCTGGCTGGTGGGCGGTTCGATCGTCCGGCCATCCCCCGCCAACAGGTCCCACGCCGCCTCCGCCACCCCGCCCTCCGATTCGACCAGCACGTCGTGCGCGTCGCCGGTCAGATGCACCGACCAACCCTCCACCCGCGTGACGACCACCGCGCCGCCGCCGATGGAGCGGGCCACCATCCCCAATTGGCGGCCATCCCGCGCCGTCAATCCGACAGCAACCACGTTGGGGTGATCCGCCTCGGCCAGGCGCTCGGTGACAAAGGTGATCTCTAGCCCCTGGTCAGCCGCCAACTCGAGAGCGCGGTCGAACCGCTCGTCGGTGATGGACCAGCCCAGCAGTCCAGCGGCAAAGCCCAGGTCACTCCCTTGCTGGTGGTAGACTTCAGCCCACGACCCGCGCGGATCAAAGGTGAAGGTGGCCGCGACCGGCTCCCCACCCAACAGGTCCCGCGCCAGACGGCCGATGTGGAACGAGGCGGCGGTGTGCGAGCTGGACGGCCCCCGCATCACCGGACCCAGTACGTCGTTCAGGATGCTGACCGACTTTGCCCGCTGCATATTGACTGCCATCACGCCGTCCCCCCTTCTTTGTTGCAGCGCAAGAGACCCTTACCCAACGATCACACCAGGACCACCGCCAGGATGGGAGCACCCATCAGGAAACGGACGCCCCATACCTCCACCTCCACGTACCCCGTCAGAAAAAGGCGGCAAAAGACCTCGCGGTAGAGGCCCTGTTTGCTGCCCAAGCGGCAGCTGACGGTCGAGATGTTCGGGCCGGCGGCGCCGCTGGCGCGGTTAGATGCGTCACGGTGGATTATAGCGGGGCAAAAAACAACTGTCAAATTGGGGCCATCGGCTCACCCTATGCGATCTTTTAAACGGAGAGGAACGCTCACAAGTTGACAGCACAGCAGAGGGAAGGTACAATCTGGCCCAGTTGTGATCACGGTTGAGGTGAAACGGAGGATGACGGGCGAACTATGCTGCAAAGACAAATTACGTCGGCCGAGGGTGTAGAGTGAACGCCCTCACCCTCATCACCGGCGCGACCGGGTTCCTGGGGCACACCTTGTGCCCCTATCTTGTTGAACGGGGGTATCCGCTGCGGGCGCTCGTGCGTCCTTCCAGCACGTGGGACTTTGTGCGCGATCTCGGCGTCGAGCTGCGTTGGGGAGATATTCGCGAACCCGACGCGGTGCACGCGGCCGTGCAGGGATGCCGCGCCGTGATCCACGCCGCCGGCGAGTTCCGATTCTGGGGCAAACGGGATGACTTTTTCACCGTCAATCTGGAGGGCACGCGCACTATGCTGGAAGCAGCCCGCCAGGCCCAGGTCGAGCGGTTCATCTATATCTCTACTGTGGCCGTCGTCGGGGCACCGCACAGCAGCACGGTCATTGACGAGGAGTATCCCCCCGCTCCCCAGGACGATTACCAGCGCAGCAAACTGGCGGCGGAACACCTGGCGCTGCACTATTACCACCACTATGGTCTGCCCAGCATCGTCCTGCGCCCTGGCGCGTTCTACGGCCCGGGCAGTCGCTATGCCTTCAACCGGCTGTTTTTCGAAGACCCGTTGAAAGGCATTCAGGTCCAGGTCCATCACGGGAAGCACGTCAACTTTCCCATATACATACAAGACGTGGCCCAGGCCATCGAGCGGGCGCTGGAACGCGGACGGCCCGGCCAGGTGTACAACGTCAGCGGCCCCTCCATCAGCCATCAGGAGACGAACCAGATCATTGATGGCCTGCTGGGGTATCACATTCCACGCTTCAACGCGCCAGCCTGGGCCATGCTGCTGTTGGCCCGAATGTGGACAGGACTGGCGCAGTACACCGGGAAAGAACCCTACTATCCCATCAACCTGGCGTCCTATGTCTTTTACGACTGGCAGGTTTCCAGCGAAAAGGCCCGCCGGGAACTGGGATTCGTGCCCACCCCCTTCGAGGAGGGTGCTCGCCAAACCCTGGCCTGGTATCGCGAATTGGGCGTCGGGCCGACCAACTGGCTGACAAAGCTCATCACCCGCATCACCTGGAAGAAACGGAGGAACGGATGAAAGTCGTTACGGTGGAGGAAATGCGCCGCATCGAGGCGGCCTCGGACACCGCCGGTCACTCGTACGCCGCTATGATGGAACGAGCCGGGCGAGCCGTGGCCGAGGCAGTCATCGCGCGGCGGGAGGTGGATGGCAGGCCCATCCTGGTGCTCGTTGGACCGGGCAACAACGGCGGCGATGGGCTGGTCGCCGCGCACTACCTGGCGCAGGCCGGCGCGCGAATCACGTGTTACCTGTTCAAACCGCGCTCCGCCGCCCAAGATGAGAACCTGCGCCGGATTCAAGAGCAGGGAAAGCGAGCCGCCATCCTGCTGGCCGACGAGGACGAGGGGCTGAACCAACTCGAACGGTTGGCCCGCGAGGCCGACGTGGTGATCGATGCGCTGCTGGGCACCGGCGTCCGCCTGCCACTGCGCGGTCGCCTGGCCGATGTGCTCGACACGGTGGGAAACGTCCGCGCCGCACGCCGCACGCCCCCCAAAAAAGCGCCGACTCCTCTAATCCCTCGCCGTGACCGAGCGGAGTGGAACACCATCCCCTTCGTCGTCGCGGTGGACGGCCCCAGCGGCCTGGAGTACGACACGGGCGCGCTGGACAAGGCCGCTCTCCCGGCCGACCTGACGGTCACGTTCGCCTATCCCAAGTCCGGCCATTTCCGATTTCCGGGTGCCGGCGAACTAGGCGAGCTGGTCGTTGCCGATATCGGTACGGACCCGAACCTGGCGGATGATGTGGCGCTAGAGGTCGTCACGCCAGACATGGTGCGCGGCTGGCTCCCAGCCCGGCCGTTGAACGCTCACAAGGGCACTTTTGGCCGGGCTATGGTGGTGGCCGGCTCGGTCAATTACACCGGCGCTGCCTACCTGGCGGGAGCAGCGGCCGCCCGATCGGGGGCCGGCCTGGTCACGCTGGCGCTGCCAGCCCCCATTCACCGCCCCATCGCTGCTCGACTGCCCGAAGCGACCTACCTGCTGCTGCCCCACGCGCTGGGTGTCATCGCTGCCGGGGCGGCCTCGGTGCTGGGTGAGCGCCTATCGGAATACGACGCCCTGCTGCTCGGACCGGGCCTGGGCCAGGAAAAAGAGACCGCCGCTTTTGTCAACGCCCTGTTGAGCGGCGCCAAGGGTCATAAATCCATCGGGTTTCTCCAAGAGAGGGGGGGAAGCACCCCACCTCCAACGCTCCCTCCCCTGATTGTGGACGCCGATGGGTTGAATATCCTGGCCCAGACAGAGAACTGGGAGCGGTCTCTCCCGGCATCCAGCATCCTGACCCCCCACCCTGGCGAGATGGCGCGCCTGATGGGAGGCAGCGTTCAGGAGGTCCAATCCGACCGGGTGGCCGTGGCCCAGTCCCAGGCCACGGCCTGGGGACAGGTGATCGTCCTGAAAGGGGCGCATACCGTCGTAGCGGCGCCCGATGGACGTACAGTCATCCAACCGTTCGCCAATCCAGGACTGGCCACGGCCGGCAGCGGGGACGTACTGGCCGGCGTTATCGTGGCCCTGCGAGCGCAAGGGATGGAAGCTTTCGAGGCCGCCGCGGCCGGGGCCTATGTGCATGGATTGGCCGGAGAAATGGCGCGCCCAGAGGGGGTCGCCGGCATGATCGCGGGGGACATCCTGGCTCACTTGCAGCGGGCGTGGAAACTCGTCACCGGCGTGTAAGCCAGCCACAGGAAAAAACACACCTACTCAGCCTTTCATCATCATGAGCGAGGCCTCCTGACACCAGGCCTCGATGCGCTCGGAAAAGTTGGGCTGAGTAGTTGTGAATTGTAATGCGATACTATTACGCTGCTTCAGCAGCTTCAACGGCTGGAGGCTCGGCTTCTGCCTTGCCTACTGCCGCCTCTGCTGCTTTCTTTGTGGCCTCGGCAGCCTGCGTCAACTGCTTTTGACCTTCCTCCAGGACGATCTTGCTCTGGATTTGCAGTTCTTCGGCCCGGCGCTTGACGTCGGCAGCCACCGCCTCGACCTTGGCCCGGGCTTCTGTCAGACTATGCTCCGCCTTGTCCTGCAGTTCGATACCCCGCTCCCGAATCTGCTCGCGGGTCTCCTCACCAGATTGAGGAGCCAGAACCAGGGCCACGGCCGCACCGACCAGGCCGCCGATCATGAAACCGGCAAAAAAGGCTCCAATCTCTCCACCATCATTTCTACTCATTTTATCCTCCTATCTATAACACTGTCTCACAGACATGCTTGGATTGAATCATTGTGCGACAGGATGTCACTCCTGTCCCTTGAACAATCCAGTAAACTCGCGCACCACTCGCTGAACCCCTGCCACGTAGCCAGACCACTTGACCACTGGTGAGACGACGTTGTGACTGACGAATTGGGTCGTGCCGCGCACGGTGGCCAGGGTTTCGTTCACCGCTTCCAGCATCGGCTCGATCTCGTCCTGCAAAAGCGTGATCAGGGATTGGACCTGGATCATCAGGATGATCATTAAAACACCGATCAGCAGCGTCTCAAAGGCCACAAAGATGATGGCCGCATCCCGCACCAGGCTTACCACAACCTCTCCAGGGCTTGGACCCGTCCCCGCCATCGCCGATTGGTAGGCATCCAGGGAGAGAAATACCAACAGCAGGATGATACTCAGCAGGAATAGGGCCGCCACCACCAGGCCGGTGATGAGCCATCGCCGCGCCCGCAGTTCGGCTGGCGACGGTGGGAACTCGGTCACCGGTTCTATAGACGGCGCTGATTCCGGTTGAACAGCCGGTTCTGGGATCGTCATCGTGTCATCTTTCATCTTACAATCATTATAACACAGGTTGTCGAGCCTTACAAATGATTCCCCCTCCCAGTACCACGTCGCCATCGTACAACACCAGCGACTGTCCCGGTGTCACGCCCCGGATTGGCGAGGCAAAACGAACGCGGGATGTGCCATTCGACAGCGCGGTCACCGTGACGACTGTCGGAGAGGCCCGGTAGCGGATTTGAGCTCGAGCTTGAAACGTGACGCCGGGGGACGCGCCATCTATGTAGTGCACATCCTGAATGAGGCACTCGTCCTGTTCCAGGCCATCGGCTGGCCCAATGACGAGGGCATTCTCATCGGCGTCCAGCGCGAGGACGTACAACGGCTGCGAAGCCGCGACCCCCAACCCTTTACGCTGACCGACGGTATAGGCTGGCAATCCCTGGTGCTGACCCACCACTCGCCCGGTCATATCCCGGATCGGTCCAGGACGGCACAGATGAGGCGCCTGGCGACGCAAAAAGTCGCGATAATCACCCCCGACCACAAAGCACAGGTCCTGGCTCTCCGGCTGCTCAACCACGGGCAGGTCCCGCCGCCGCGCGATCCGCCGCACCTCCTCCTTCGTCAGTTCCCCCAGGGGAAATAGAACGTGGGACAACTGCTCCTGGTCCAAAGCGTAGAGGAAATAGGATTGATCCTTGCCAATATCCCGCCCCCGCAGCAGTTGACGACGACCAGCCTCTTTCTGTACGCGCGCATAGTGACCTGTGGAGAGAAACGTCGCCCCCATCGCCAGAGCCTGGCGCAGCAGGAAGCCAAAACGGACAAACCGGTTACACGGGATACACGGATTGGGGGTGCGTCCGGCGGCGTACTCGGCCACAAAGTAGTCAACGACGCGGGATTTGAACAGTTCCTCGGCATCGAGCAGGTAAAAGGGGATGCCGAGACGATCTGCCACCTGCTGCGCGCGGTCCACTCCTTCCGGAGTACAACAGCGATCGGCGCAGGGATCGCCCTCGCACGGCCCCGGCTCGACCCACAAGCGCAGCATCGCGCCGCTGACGTCGTATCCCTGCTCCACCAAGAGCGCGGCCGCCACGCTGCTGTCGACGCCTCCGCTCAGCCCGACGAGGACCCGCTCCCCCGTCATCCCCGCGACCGCAACTGCTCGATGATGGGAGGCAATACCTGCACCACCCGTTCCACGTCCGCCTCGTCGTTCGACCGCCCCAACGTGAGCCGCAAACTGCCAGTCCCCCAATCCGGCGCGACCCCCATCGCCGTCAGTATGGCCGCCGGTTCCAGCTCCCCTTCGGCGCAGGCCGCGCCAGAGCTGGCAGCGATCCCCTCCAGGTCCAAGGCAACCACCACCGATTCCCCTTCGACATCGCGAAAGGCAAAACTGGCGTGATGACACAGGCGCTGGGTAGGATGCCCGGTCAAACGGCTCTCCGGGATGGAGGACAGTACTCCCTCGATGAGCCGATCTCGCAGATGTCTCAGGCGAGCGCTCTCGGCCACCCGTTCCTGCTCCGCCAGGCGCAGCGCTGTCGCCAGCCCCACCGCTCCAGCGACGTTCACCGTGCCGGGTCGCCGCCCTCGTTCGTGATCGCCGCCCGTGATGGCGGGAATCAACGAGACGCCACGGCGCACGTAGAGCAGCCCCACCCCCTTGGGACCGTAGAATTTATGGGCCGACAAGGCCAACAGATCCACGTGAATGTCGTCCAACTCCAACGGCAACCGTCCCGCGGCCTGCACTGCGTCGGTATGAAACAACACTCCCCGCTCACGGCAGACCCGCCCGATCTTGACCATCGGTTGCACCGTCCCTACCTCGTTGTTGGCCATCACCACGCTGACCAGAACGGTGTCCGGGCGGATGGCGGCCACCACCTGATCGGGGTTCACTCGCCCCCACTCATCCACCGGAACTCGCGTGACCTCGAACCCAAACAGATCGTGCAATTGGTCCACGGTGTGGCCGACGGCGTGATGCTCGATGGGTGTGGTGACGATATGGCAGCCGTGCCCGCTCTGACGAGCCGCCCAGGCCACTCCCCGCAGCGCCAGATTGTCGGCCTCGGTGCCGGAGCCGGTAAACACGATCTCCGAGGCATGACAGTTCAACACGTCGGCGACGGTCTGGCGAGCCTGTTCCAGCCCATTCGCGGCCACCCGTCCAAAAGCGTGCGCCGACTCGCTGTTCCCAAATTCGTCGTTCCAATAGGACGCCATCGCCTCGACCACGCGCGGATCTGTGGGCGTGGTGGCGGAATGGTCCAGATAGATGTAACGTTTCTCCCCGCTCATATCAACCTCTTTGCTAACAATGTATCACGCTGAACTGTATTGTAGCACGCGGGGAAAGCGACGTCAAACGGCGACAGGGATACCGCAATAAGTCGGTGGGACACGAAGCCCAAAAACCGCCCTGGAAATGGCCCTGAGTGGAGTGAAACCCTCATTCTTGACCCCATTTTGAGGCTCGGGTGGGGACAAGACCTTGGGTTGACTTTTCGGAAAACTCGTTCAACCCTTGGGTTGACTATGGGTTGACTTTTTGACACCGAACATCTGGGGGTGAAGCTGAGCCCGTTCTCACATTTGGCGGTTTTACGACTTCGCATAGTTCTGACTTATTGCGGAATCCCGGCGCAAGCGTTGTTTGACAGCCTGGCGGAGAGAGTGTACACTTTGACGGATGAAGTCACCGTTTACCTCGCGGATTAGGATGGGCGGGTCGCTGTTCTACCAAAGTGGGGAAATTGTGCTCTGGTGTAGCGTGGATGTACTTTTCGACAGGACAGGGTCAGCGCAGTCTCCGGTTCAGTGAATCAGTGATTCAGTGACTCCAGGGGCGCGTTTGCAGGTATCAGGTATGATGACCGTGCATCACCTCAGTCCGCAGAGCAGGCCAGTACAGAGCGGGGGATATGCGGTGAAATCGGAAGCGCCTACCACACGCAGGTGAGCAATTGGCTGCCGATCAACTTGCTGTCGCGAGTGATGAGCGGTAGGCCCAAACACAGGGCAGTCGCGCCGATGATGCGGTCGGGCATATCGGGCGCATGAGCGCGAGGGATGCGCCGCAACGCCCGGACGACCGCCTCATCCAGGGGCGCCACACGATAGCGGCTGCCCGGCTGGTCCGGCAGCGCCAGGATGCGCTCGATCCGGTCATCGGGCACGCGCTGCCGCTCGCAGAGATAGACCACTTCCACCAGGACGATGCTGGGGATGACGATCTCGGCGAGACCCGCGTCAGTCTGGCAAAAGATGTCAGCGGCTGGCGCGGAAAGGAGGGGGTCGCCGGATAGGTGCCAGAGCAGCGCGTGGGTGTCGGTCACGTAGGCGCTCATCGGACACGTTCATCCATCCGCCCCCACATCTCCCGGCGCGCCTGGGCGATCTCGTCCTCGGTGAAGCGGTATCCTTGCAGCAAGCCGCCCAGTGCAGCGGCCGGTTCGCGCGTGTGCTCCGCTGGTTGTTCTTGATTCTTGAAGCGTAGAAAATCGAGGAACAACTGGACTTCGTGGAGACTCTCTGGCGGGAGTGCGTCGAGCATACGAATGATCCGTTTTTTGGTTGTCGTGTAGATCCCCATACTTGGTTCCCCCTCCGTTCTCTACGAGTATCATATCACAGATCGGGATCACCGTCAATCTACAACTGGCGCCAGGATTTCGAGATGGATCGGGTGGTCGGATCACTACTGGCTTTTCCGTTGCGCTCCCTGTGACCCATTGCGGGCCGATGATCAATTGATCCCCATTGGAGGAGAGAGAGGAGACGAATGTACCATCCGAAGGTGATGTTGATATCCATTGCCCTGGTCGCCGCCCTGGCGACGCTCCTGCTGAGCGGCTGCATCGTCGTGAAGGACAGCCCGGCGCCGGGCTGCGTGGAATACCTGGGGGTCGGCCCTATGGGGGCTGCTTTGGGAAAACCGCCTTGCTGGACCTGGCGGTGTCGCCGGAGATCGAATGCCTCGTGGTCGCAGTCAACAACTGCAATGGCGGCGTGTTGGAGGTTCAGAATGACTGCGCCGATCTGTTGGTTTTCGACGGCGTGGCGGTCGCCTCTGGGGAGACCGTCGTGCTGGATGTGGTGAAGGAAGACGAGGAGCGCCGGTTGGTCGAGATCAGCAGCAACTTTTCGGAGTACATCCCTGAGCGGGATGAGCGGGTGGAGGTCTCAGGCCGACTGGGTAACCGAGACGTCGCGATCACCTTCACCAAGACTGCGCCGCTGTGCGAGTGAGATAACGACTGGAAGGACGAGGGTTTTTCCTATGTTGTCCTCCAAAGGAGAATCACGCTGCAAGGTCGATTCTCAATTGCTCATACCGACCACTTGAGGGTATAATGTTGATGCTGACGTCGCTTTGCTCCGACAGTGGACGGCATGATCGGAACACGTGGACGATTTCATCGGAATACGCACCCTCTGTGTGGAGCCGACGCCCGCCCTAGCGCGATGATGAATCGTGCCTTGCCCACCAAGGTGCGGGAGGGCGCGGCTCACACGGACCGTTGACCGGCCCAGTGCAATGTGGTTAGGGGCAAGCAATAAAGGAGAGAGGAATGGGTACAAACTACCTGGAACAGATTAGGAAAGAGATAGCGTACATCAAGCCATACGAAAACGACGATCTTGAATGGTATGACGAGGGGATGACGCTGCTGAGAAGCGGTCAGTTAGAAGCAGCGGAACTAAAGTTCAAAGAACTGATGATGTCGCAGCCCGAACACCATGACGGGTATCACGGTTTGGCGCTGGTGTATCAAAAGCTGAGTCGCAAGGATGAAGCCGTGTTCTTCATGCAAGAAGCGATTTCCAGAGCCAAGGTATTCTTGGATGAAGGCTCGCTAGAACAGGAAGCTCTGGATTGGCTAGAGCAAGATTTCGAGCAGATTCAACAGATGTAGAAGTATTCGGGCAGTGGGCTAGGCAATGTGAGGATTGGAACGTGTGTACAGTTGTCCGGGCCGAAAAATCACGTCCGTTCCGAAGCTAGCCCAATGGATTGAGAATCACTCGTCTCAGAAGGCGTGGGAAGCGGAGAATGAGTGGGTCGTGTTGGTCGGTCCAGGCAGTATTCCCTTGATCCAGCAAGTTGGAGACCGATCGAGGGTGCTTTCGAGATGGCAGGGAGCAGAAACCGGCATCGAATAGGCCACGCCTGGCGCCCACTTGTCTTGACCGAAAACCCCGTCCATCCCCCACCCAGCGACAACGAAGCGAAACCACCGGTCCTTCTCTGGGCTCCCCAGTGCACCCCAACGCTCGCTGACACGGTTACTCCCAATGGTCCGGCCCTGGACTGTCAACGCTGTGTTTTTCCCATTGGCGCAAGCGTTGTTTGACAGCCTGGCAGAGAGAATGTATACTTTGAGAGTTCATCGTTTACCTCGCAGATTAGGATGGGCAGGTCACCGTTCTACCAAAGTGGGGAAGTTGCGCTCTGGTGTAACGTGGATGTACTTTTCGGCCAGGACAGGCTACAAGTGTAGCGACTGGTAATCACAGCAAAAGGAGTTGCATCTGATATGACTTCGACCATCTTCATTTCAGCAAAACCTCGTTCCCTTGTCGTCTTTCTTGCGCTGGCCTTTGGTATCTCATGGATAGTCTGGATCCCTACGGCTCTGGCTTCGTATGGCCTTGTTTCCTTTCAGATTGACTCAAACCTCAGTGGTCTTTTGGGTGCTTTTGGACCATTCCTCGCCACACTCATAACAACCGCTATCTATGAAGGGAGAGCAGGTTTCAGCACATTATTCAAACGCCTGCTGACATGGCGCGTTGGCATTCAATGGTATTTGTTTGTGTTGTTTTGGCCTGCTGTTCTTTCGTTGGCGAAAACCGGCATTGCCGTTGTGTTAGGAAGCGCAGTTCCCAACTTTTCGCAACCGCCTTTTGTACAGCTTTATCCTCTACCCCCCGAACTCTTGAACACCACTCCGTTTATTGTGTTTCTTCCCTTCGTCTTTCTGCAACAAATGCTCATCGGCAGTTCGATGGGGGAAGAGCCGGGTTGGCGGGGATATGCCTTGCCGCGCATGCAGGCTCATCAAAGTAGTTTGCGTGCCAGCCTGCTGTTGGGCCTCTTGTGGAGTGTATGGCACTTTCCCCTATGGCTGACCAAAGGCCATCCTATGCAGGAGACCTTCTTGGGATGGTCGGTGCTGGGGCTTATGGCGACTACCGTCTTGTTCACTTGGGTCTACAACCACACTAAAGGCAGCCTATTGCTCGCTCTCCTGTTTCCCACCTCAATTGCCATTACTGGATTGTTTCTTGCTTCAGCAGAAACTCATCCATTGATAGACGTGGCTCTCAGTGGGGGCGTGGTTGTTCTTGTAATTGCTGTCTTTGGGCCAAAGCGCCTCTCGCGTGAAGCAACTGGAGCATAAATGTCTTTTGTGCGCCGCCCAACCCCGTGTTGCAGCCGCCTCGCCTCCGCTTCGCTTCGGCGAGCGGCTGAACACGACCGTTGGGGTGCGTCCGCCACACAGAGGACAACGTGAACACATATCGAGAAGCAGCGCAAAGATACAAAGCCATATATGACATGCGAACCAGTGGCAAGTCAACGCGCGAGGTAGCGATTGCTTTCGGTATCAGCGAGCAACGGGTAAACCAGATTCTCGCCAAGTATGGAAAAATCACTCGAGCAGAGCAGGGGATGCGCGAATCACACGATCCTTTATTGAGGGCACTGGATAACGGCAGTATATCGCGCAAAGTCTATCGAAGCTTGATTCGCGGTGGCTATGGTAAAACCTTTCACTTTGATGATCTGTTGTTCTGGTTGAGGTCTGACACATTCAATCCTGAAAACTTTCGGCATTTCGGGAGCAAAAGCCTAGACCAACTGAGACGCGCCTTCCTCAATCAAGACGAGATAAATGCCATCCGCCCTATCGAAGCAAGAGTCAGTCGGTAAATGGTGACATTACTCTGCCCAAAGTCGCACAAATGGAGAACGTTAGAGGTAGTTTATGAGATGGAAACAACGCTGGCCTGAAAAAAGAGTCAGGCCAAAGGTTCGGTCCCTTTCCGATGTTCAAAAAAACCAAATTTTGGAGGCATTCAGACAAGGGATCGAAGCATCCCCCGTGTTGTCTTGTCTCAATATTCGTGTACGTCTGCTTCGGGGTCGTTTCTATTTTGAGAGAGTAAGGTCTATTGCAGATGAGCCAGCTGAGGTTGAGGTTATTGCCAGGATAACACCTGTAGCGGATTTCCAGCAGGATTTGTTACTTGAGGTGGAGAAACGCAAGGGGAACTGGTATCAAGTTGCTGGTGGAACAACTGGGGAGATAATCAGCAAGATTGCAGATGATTCGCAAGGGACATTTCACGGTTTGGGTACTTTGAATAAAAACCTAAGCCAAATGGGTGGTGGTCTGATTCGTTTAGATGTGGAGATGCGGGATAACTTTGAATTTATCTATGCGCAAACAGGCGTAGAGTGTACCGTACAAGAGGCCTTGTTTCATTTCTTTGGTGTGCCGATTGATATAATTAGCGAACCACGCCAGTGGTATGTCTATCATCGCAAACCCGAGATTGTTGAGGTGAGCAAAGATCGGACAAAGGTTTTGGTTCAGTTTACAGCGGAAAGTCTCTCTGGTTCAAGGTTTGGGGGTAGGTGCTTGTATGCAAAGATAAACGATGAATGGGATGTGTTTACCATCAAGCCCAATCAGAGCAATAGTATCCCAGAGGCTATAAAGTGGTTAGAAAAGCGGAATTGGGAAGAGTGGTAGAACGGAGCCGAGAATGCCCATAAGACTAGACCTTCACACTGGCCGAACCAACCACCTGACCATCACCCTGGACGGCGCGCCCGTCGCCGACCCCGTTCCTTTGTCCGACCTGCCCGCCCTCCGCACGCTCCAGGCCGACCCCTACACCACAGGCGCGGCCCTCACCCGCGCCCTGGGCGGCGACGCCCTTCTCGCACGCCTCCAATCCGACCCCGACCCTCTCCTCCTCCTCCACTCCTCCACGCCGACGACCCCGCCGCCGCTGTCGCCTGGGAATACGCCGCCCTCGACGGACGCCAGCTCCTCGCCTGTCGCTACCCGCTCCTCCGTCTCGTAGACCGTCCCGCCGAACCGGTCCCGCCGCCCGGCGCGCTGCACTTTCTCGTCCTCGGCGCCGACCCCCTGGTGGACAGCGAAGGCCGTGCCCGCGAGGGCTACCGCCTGCGCATCAACGACGAACTGCGCGCGATCCGCCGCATCCTGAACGAGAGCGGCGTGGACCTCGCCGCCCGGCGTATCCCGCCCACTCCCGCGAACCTGCACGCCGCGCTGCTGCGCGGCCCCGCCATCCTGCACCTCACCTGTCACGGCAACGTCATCGAAACCGACACCGGCCCACTGGCCATGCTGCTTCTGGAAGACAACAACGGCCGGGCCAACTTTTTCCACGGTTCCGACCTGGCCGACCTGCCCAACCGGGGCGTGCTGCGCCTCGTGGTGCTCAGCGCCTGCGAGACCGCCCAGGGAGGGGAAACCACCCTCGCCCGTGCCCTGGTCCAGAACGGCATTCCGGCCGCCATCGGCATGCAGGGCGGCTTTCCCGATCCCTTCAGCGACGATTTGGCCATCGCCCTGTACCGCTGCCTGCTGGCCGGAGACACCCTGGCCCAGGCCGTGCGCCAGGCCCGCGTCGCCCTGAGCAACGTGAGCCAGGATCCAGCCGCCGCCGGTCTTCCCGTCTGCTACGTGGCCCGCGATGCCTGGGGCCCGCTGCCCCTGCGCCAGGGCGCGCCGACCGTTGCCGCCAGCCTGCGCTTGCCGGGCAAAGTGGACCTGCCGCTCGAAGTCCACCCCCCCGATCCCCTGCGCGGTCGCGGCGCCCAGCTCCACGCCCTGGCCCGGCTCTACACCCCCAGGCCGGAGGGTGGGGGTGGCGCGCGCGTCGTCACCGTCGTGGGTACCGGCGGTATGGGCAAGACTGCCCTGGCCGCCGCCTTTGCCGAGCGCTTCGGCTGGCGCTGGCCCGACGGCGTCCTGGCCCTCAGCTTTGCCGCGGGGGAGCCGGACGCCGCCCGCTTGCGCGGTGACCTCCTGCGCGGCCTGCTGGGCGAGGGCGTGGCCCAACAGCTCGCCGCCGCCCCCGCCACCGCGACGGCCTGCTCCTGCTGGACAATTACGAGAGCATCCTGCAAGGGCTGGACGAAGGGGATGTGCAGGCAATCGCGATCCACCAACTGGTGGCCCAGGTCGCCCGTGGCGGCGCGTCCCTGCTGCTCACCAGCCGCCAGCAACCGGCGAAACTGGCCGGGGAGCGTGTCTTTCCCCGCGCCGACCATCCCCTCCCCGGCCTGGACCCCGACCCCGCCGCTGCCCTCTTCCTGCACCACAGCCCGCGTGCCCAGGACGAGGGAGACGCCGGGCGCGCCCTGGCCCGCCAGGTGGCCGAGGTCACCGAGGGCCATCCCCTCGCCATCGCCCTGCTGGCGGGGGAATACGACCTCAGCCCTGTCTCTGCCACCGACTTTCTCGCCGGTTGGGCCGACGAGCTGGCCCACGCCCAGGACTATGGTCTGGCCGAACACCACCGCACCTTTAGGGTCGCCTTCGAGCGCAGCTACAACCGCCTTGCGCCCGCGCTGCAAACCCGTCTGCGCGCTCTCGCTCGGTTTCCCTTTCCCTTCTTCGCCCAGGCCGCCGCCCTGGCGTGGGGCTTGGGTACAGAAGATGACGACCTCGCCGCCGCCCGCGAGGATCTGCACCAGCTCACCCACCGTTCCCTGCTGGAAGTGGAAGCCTACTATGACGACCACACCCCCGCCACCTACCGCTTCCAGCCCGCGCTTCAACAGGCCCTCGCCCGCCGCGTCCCCGATGCAGAACGCGCGGCCCTGGAAGCGGGCTTTGCCGCCTACGGCGCCTGGCTCGCCCGGCGGGGGTATGGCGACATCCACAAAGACGTATCCCTGGCCCGCCTCGTCCGCCTCTCGATGGACGCTCTCGACGCCGCTACCGCCACCCTGGAGGGCGTGGAACAACTGTGGCACATCCGGAGGCTGGCCTGGCTCAAGAACGCCTACGGGCGCACCGGCGAGGCCTACGCGCTTCTGGAAAGTGTCCTCCCCCCCGGTCAGCCGCTGCCCGGTGCGGAAACTGACCCGGAGGCCGTGCGGGTAGCCAGCAGCCTGCGCTACGAGATGGCGAGCGTCTACGTCACGCGGGGGGACTTGGAGCGCGCCCTCGCGCTCTACCAGGAGAGCTTGCAGCTAGATGAGCAAATCGGCGACATCCAGGGCAAGGCCGCCTCGCTCCACGAGATGGCGCGCGTCTACGTCACGCGGGGGGACCTGGAGCGCGCCCTCGCGCTCTACCAGGAGAGCTTGCAGCTTAACATTAGGCTTGACCAGCACATTAACAATTACATAACTAGAGACTAGCCAGCCGCGGCGACCGAAATGCGCAGCGCCCGCCCATCCCACCAGTGCAACCCCGCGGCGTTGAAACGCGCGCAGGTGGCTTCCATCGCCCGCTGTTGATCGGCGTAGCGGTACGACTCCAATTCCACCTCGATCCGATCCTCGTACCACGTCACCCGGCCCGCCTTGCGGTAAATCATCTGCGTCGCTTTCTCCAGG
>Ga0209614_1001538_pt1 | contig 16959 bp, 20 predicted proteins | sample BlaSprsedimmetaG_FD_185484 | JGI IMG/M metagenome (GOLD analysis project Ga0209614, IMG submission 185484) | Hot spring sediment bacterial and archeal communities from California, USA to study Microbial Dark Matter (Phase II) - Blank Spring... ... | reverse complement strand
CGCGGTAGTAAGAAGCCTGGAAATCATCGGCGAAGCCGCAAGAAACATACCTGATGAATTGCGGCAACAATACAAGGATATCCCCTGGAAAAGAATGGCGGGCATGCGCGATAAACTTATTCACGGATATTTTGGCGTTGATTATGAATCTGTTTGGGCTGTGGCCACCGAGCGCATACCTGAATTAAAAAAACCCCTCCAAAAAATGATCAAAGAACAATCCGGCAAAGGATAAATACTGCCGCAAGTGATTTTTTATATCATTACCTTTAAACTGTTTGGTTTGCCGTTTACCACGTAAGGGGTATGAAGGATAAAAATCATTTTTTTATGTTAACGCTTTTTGCGCGAATAATATGAAAAATACTAAATCGAATTCAGGCGAATGAGAAAAAACATCCGGAGGCTTATAAAATGATCGGCGAAATAGTATTGGTCCTCTTGTTTGTCATGTTCTTAACAGCAGGTGTGAAAGTTGTATCGGAATATCAAAGAATCGCCGTATTCAGACTGGGGAGATATTTCGGCATAAAAGGTCCGGGGCTGATTGTAATCATACCAATCATTGATAAATGTTATAAATTTTCTATTGGCGATTACGGTCAGCTAATCGGCGACAACACAGGAAAATTCAAAGAGGCGGAAGTGCCAGTTGAATATAACACAAAAATTCATGTTGGTTCACAAATAAAAATCAGCGGCTTTTCCAACAACAAAATCCAGGTAACATTAGATGACGATCAAGGACGAAGAATCAGATGTGAAAAATGCGGCCATGAAATGAGAATATAGCCTACGCGTATTTCTAATTTTTTATTGAAAGGATTGCAAGCAAATGAAAGTTCTCACCATATTCTACATACTTAACGCGATGCTGTTGCTGTTGCATGAAATCGAATCCGCTTATGAAAAAGAATGGGAAATACTCAAAATCCCCGGCAAGATAACTTTTTTCCTGATATTGCATATACCCATAATATTGTTAATATTTTACGGTTTATTAGAAATTGAAAAGCTCTCTCCAATCGGTTTGTGGCTGGGCGTAATAACTGGAATCGGAGGGGTAATTCCATTTTTGGTTCACAAGATATTGGTGAAACGTAAAGAGAGCTTCAATTTGCCGATATCCAATATCATTATATACTCGAACATCATAACAGGTATTGTAACTATTATTTTATCGGCGCGTCTCCTCGCCTGAAAATTACGCAAGATGAATAACCTGATTATTACCCAAGCACAAAAAGAAGATTTGCCTGCTATCCTTGATATTCAGAAAAAAGCATTTCTGGAAGTAGCCAGAATTTTTCATCTGAAAACCATGCCCCAGATAGAGCAGACGCTCGAGAGCATCAGGGATGAATTTGATAAATGGATTTTTTTGAATGCATCATTAATCAATTTACAATCAGCAAAAGAACTGGATTCCCGCTTTCGCGGGAATGACACCCTGCGTATGCCGGGCGGGAATGACACTTGTGCAAAAATAGTAGGCTCTGTGCGCGCTTATTGCAAAGATGGAACCTGCTACATCCACAGGCTGGTCGTCCTGCCCGAATATCAAAATAATGGAATCGGTAAGGCATTGATGTCTGAAGTCGAAAAAATGTTTAAAGACAAAGTAACTCGATATGAATTATTCACCGGCTCGCAGGATCATAGAAACCTGTATTTGTACAAAAGATTGGGCTACAAGACTTTCAAAACAGAAAAGCATAACAAAGAAATATCCTTTGTATATATGCGAAAAAGCGTGTAAAATCAGCCTCAAGTAGAGAATAAATATAATTTCCGGAAAAGCACTATCTTTGTCAAACCTTTTTCTGCTGTAGCAAATATTTGTTTTCTATAAAGAAAGAGAAATAATGTCTCCAGAATTATTTGTAATTATTTATGATTTAATCCTTTTTACCGCTTTTGCAGTGGTCACGTGGATTGTCGTGGTCAGCTGGCGCTGGCGCAGTGCTCCCGGTTCCAAAGCCCTGATGATCATGATGAGCGGCATGGGTTTTTGGACATTATGTTACGCCCTTCATCTTTCCACCGTTTTCCGCCCCGAACCTTATTTCTGGTCAAAGCTCATGTTTTTGGGCGTGGTCATGGTGCCTGCGGGGTTTCTGGTATGGGCTTCGCGCTACACCAAATACGACGGCTGGATTAACAGGCTCACCATCGGCCTGCTCTTTATCGAACCGGTTGTTTTCAACATAATCGTCTGGACCGACCCCTGGCACAAATGGTTTTCCGGCAATTTTACCGCAACCGGAATTCTGGGCATAGCTTTCTGGCTGCACAGCTTTTATTCCTATACATTGCTGGCCATTGGCGGCGTGATGCTTTTTCTTAACTGGCTGCACGTTCATCACCTACACCAGAAACAGGCGCTGCTGGTTTTGCTGGCATTGCCGCTTGCCTGCACCGCCAATCTGATTTCTATCTTCGGGCTCACGCCTTTTAAGGGACTTGATTTCTCGCCTTTAGGTTTTCTTGCCGCAGGGATCATTTTTACTTACGCGCAGTTGCGCCATCATCTTTTCGATCTTGTCCCTCTTGCACGAAACATAGTGTTTGAATATATGCGTACGGGTATAGTTGTTCTGGATGAGCGGAATCGCATACTGGATATAAATAAGACGGGAGAGAAATTAATGGGAACAACAATCGGCATCTCTCTGGGCAAAGATATCGCCGCTATACTGCCTGAACAGCAGGAATCACTTTCACAGATTACCGCAAAAAAAGAAGCCCGCCTGGAATTTATAGCCAGGAATCCGGAAGAAAAAAATATAGAAATATCTTCCAATATTCTCTACGACAGCCAACGCCAGTCTTACGGGAAAGTAATCGCACTGCGCGATATCACCGATATGAAGCAAACTGAAAACGCGTTGAGAAGAACAAACGAAAACCTGTCCCAAAAAATCGCGGAAATAGAAGCCTTGCAGATAAAATTGAAGGAAGAAGCGATACGCGATCATCTCACCGGCCTTTACAACAGAAGATTTCTGCAGGAAACCTTAAACCGTGAAATCGCGCATGCGGATCGCGCGCGTGTGCCGCTCGGCTTGGCGATGATTGATCTGGATCATTTTAAAAATATTAACGATACCTACGGACACACGCTGGGAGATCTTTTTTTAACCAGCCTCTCGAGACTGCTCGACCAAAAGACGCGCAGCACTGATGTCTGCTGCCGCTATGGCGGAGAAGAATTTGTCATCGTCATGCCCACCGCTTCTCTGGAAGAAGCAGCGCAGCGTGTCGATCAATTGCGTGTTGAATTCGGCAAAATCAAAATTGAAACAGGGAAAAAGGAAGTAAGCGTTACATTATCGGCGGGAGTGGCCTGCTATCCTCTGCATGGCGATAACGATAAAAGCCTGCTGGATGCCGCCGACCGCGCTCTTTACACGGCCAAAGCAAAAGGACGCAACCGCGTTGTTGTGGCTAAATAATATTAATCGACTAAAGGAGCAAACAATGCCCCACATTATTGTAAAACTCTATCCGGGTAGATCAGAAGAGCAAAAAAAAGAACTCGCGGAAAAAATCGCCGAGGACGTTGTCGCTATCGCTAAATGCGAAGAAAAAACAGTTTCCGTCGCTTTTGAAGAAATCCTGCCGGAAGATTGGCCACAAAAAGTTTACAAGCCTGATATCCTGAACAAGCAAAATAATCTTTACAAAAAACCGGGATACAATCCTTTTAAATAGCTCACAAATAAGTTTTAGGGAGTAAAAAAATGCCTTATTCGGAAATTTTATTAAATATAGAAAACAGTATCGCGACAATTACGCTTAACAGGCCACAGGCGATGAACAGCTGGACACAGCAGATGGCGCGCGAAATGGGCGCGGCGCTTCTTTCATTGGATAGAGACGATTCCGTGCGCGCCATCGTGATAACCGGAGCCGGAAAAGCGTTTTGCGCGGGCGCTGATTTAAGCGGTGATGTCACTTTCAAAATTGGTGAGGCGGAAGATGAAGAAACCAGGCGCGCTTCTCTGGCCTTTCCCACCGTGATGCCCTGGCAGATAAGAAAACCGGTAATCGCGGCGATTAACGGGCACGCCATCGGCGTGGGAATTACCTTTGCCCTGAACTGCGATATACGTTTTGTCGCCAAAGACGCGAAGATTCAATTCGCGTTTGTGCGCCGCGGAATAACGCCGGAACTTTCTTCTCATGTTATTGTGCCGCGCGTGGCTGGTTTTTCGCGCGCGGCGGATTTAATGCTTACCGGCAGAATGATTAGCGGAGATGAACTTGCCGAAATGGGGCTGGCATCAAAAGCGCTTGGCGCGGATGATGTTTTGCCCGCGGCGCTGGCGCTCGCCCGTGAGTTCCATAAAGCCGCGCCCGTATCCGTGGCCATATCTAAAAGACTTTTGTGGGATTCTCTTACATCTTCAGTAGCCGATGTTGACGCGAAGGAATTTAAAATATTCGAATGGGTATGCAACAAACCCGACGCGCAGGAAGGAATAGATTCTTTTCTGCAAAAACGTGGTCCAAAATGGAAAATGTCGGTCACGCGTGATTTTCCGGATATTTATGATTAAAATTAATTACGGTTTTTTCTGAGGACCAAGCCAGGGCCTGGTATTGTCCAGAAGATAATCGTCGCTGCATTCCACCATACATTCCAGGCAAAGATGAACCATCATCTGGCTTTCGATATGCCGGACAATCAGCAATCTTTCCGCATTATGGCTGCAACAAAAACATTTGTCGGGCATGTCTTTTTCATGAAAACGATAGCTGTCTTCATCGTAATATTTCATAGATATTCTCTCAAGTGATTCCGACTATAACCGAAATCATCTGTTTTTCAAACAGGAAAAATTTATTTTTGATTATTTTTCGCGTTGATGTCGGCAGGAAATGTCAGGATGCACGTTGTCCCTTCATTTTCTTTGGACAATATTTCAATTCTGCCATGATGCGATTCCATTATTTTTTTACAAAAAGCCAAACCCAGTCCCGAACCTCTTTCCTTTTCATTTTTTCCTTTAACCCTGAAAAAAGGCTCACAGATAAAAGGTAGTTTGTCTTGCGGGATGCCGCATCCGCTGTCTGCCACTTTCACTGTGTTATAGTAGTTATCGCTTTGGATGCTGATGTCAATGGCGCCGCCTTCCGGCGTGTATTTTGTGGCGTTGCCGATCAAATTTGTAAAAACCCGCATAAGACTTTCTTCATCTCCCATTAATGGTGGCAAATTTCGGGAAATCTCTGTTTTGATGGTAATTCCTCTTTTTTGACAAAGTGGGGTCATTTCCTCAATCGCTCTTTTCATAATTGATTCCAAATTTACTTTCTCTTTCTTCTGTAAAAACGTTCCGTCTCCAATCCGGCTGATATCCAGCCAGTGCTCAACCATTTCCTCCAGGTTCTGCAGCCGTTTGTTGCACCTTTCGATGATTTCTTTTACATCTTTATCGAATTTATCCGAGGCTATTTCCTTGAGCGTTTCAAAGTACTGGCGGACAACAACAAGCGGCGAACGCATTTCATGGCTGACAAAAGTGATGAAGTTTTTTTCCATCATCTCTTTTTCTTCTTTTAGTTTTTTTGCTTCGATTTTAAGCGCGCGGTGATCAAGCGCCCTTTTGGTAATCGCCCGTAACTGGTCGGGACTGAAAGGCTTGGGCAGGTAATCATAGGCGCCTTTTTGCATGGCTTCCACCGCGGATAGAATAGACGCGTAACCGGTAATCATGACGAGGATTATATCCGGTATATCCTTCGAAAGTATTTCCATAACTTCCATCCCGGACATGTTCGGCATCTTAAGATCAACGAACGCCACATCCGGCATGTGTTCACGGGCGATCTTTATACCCTCGGCTCCATGCTCAGCGGTAAGAACTTCATAGCCGCTTTTTTCCAGAACCTGACGGCAACCGTCGCGCAGAGGTTCTTCATCATCAATAATCAAAATTAACGGTTTGTCTGTTTTACCGGGCATTTTTATTTATCGCCTATTTCCTGAGCTATAATACGCAGAAGTTCGTCGGCCTTGATTGGCTTGTGCAGCACGCGGTTTATCTTCGGAAATTCGGGAGGCGGCTCAAAAGAGCCGTACGGCCCCTGCAAATCGACGGCACTGAGCATGAACAAAGGCGTGTCTTTTCCCGTATCGGTGGCTCTTATTTTATTGAGCACGGAAAAACCCTCGCCCCACGTCTCCATCATCATATCGATAATTGCCAGATCGGGATTTATGGATTTCCACTTTTCCACGCCTGACTTGCCGTCTTCGGCCATAAATACTTCGTAACCGCCTTTTTCCAAAATGAGTTTGGTCGCGAATAAAAAGTCCTTATCATCGTCTATGAGGAGTATTTTCTTCTTAACCGCCATGATTAATTACCTCCGTAACGCTTTTATTACTTTACAAGAGCAAAGATAGTGCCAGATTACAAGTATGTGAATTAATTTGATTTGTTGCTGTTATCGCTTATGGAAAATGATTTATGGGGCAAAATACCCCTTGTTGTGAGTTATTTCTAAAAGTTACATTTTTATGCCGTAGTTGCGTATTTTGATACGCAGTGTTTTCCTGTCGATGCCGAGGAACTTTGCTGTTTTGTTAATCTGAAAATTGAAATGTCCTAATGCCTTTTCAATGTGCTCTTTTTCCACATCCACCAGAGTCATCCTCCCGGATGAGGAATCAACAACCGGCGCCTTTGCCCCCTCTCCCTGTCCGTAATACAGAATATCGGACAAATCGACCGTATCGTGGTCAATCATGACACAGAGTCTCTCTATCGTGTTCTTGAGCTCGCGCACATTGCCCGGCCATTTATAAGATAGTAGCGATTTTTTTGCTTCTTCGGACAGACATCGTACCTTGCTTTTATGTTTTTTCCGGTAATATTCCAGATAATGCTCGGCGATGGGAAGAATATCACCTTTATGTTCACAGAGAGGTTTTATATCCAGAAGCACCACGGAAAGCCTGTAAAATAAATCTTCGCGGAATCTTCCTTCAGATATTTCCAAGCGCAAATCTTTGTTTGTCGCCGCAATCAGCCGCACGTCAACTTTTTCCGGGGCCGACTTACCCACGCGCGGCACTTCCTGTTCCTGAATCACGCGCAGCAGCTTAGTCTGGGTATTTAGATTGATATTGGAAATTTCATCAAGAAATAAAGTGCCCTTATCAGCCATCTGAAAACGACCGTCACGTGATTCCGTGGCGCCGCTGAACGCTCCTTTCACATGACCGAAAAGCTCACTCTCCATAAGATTTTCCGCGAGCGATGAACAATCAACGGGTACGAATGGTCTATCCACCCGCTTGCTTAACAGGTGAATGGTGCGCGCGACCAGCTCTTTACCCGTGCCGCTCAAACCAGTAATGAGTACCGTGCTGTCGGTTTGGGCGATACGTTTAATGGAATCCTTCAATTCTTTCATATAATCGCTGATACCGATCAGCGTGGGAATATCTTTATCGTTGTTGGAATTATTATCACCCTCCAGCGCTTCTTTTACCGCTTCCCTCAGCTGCCCGGCTGTATATGGCTTGGCCAGAAAATTCACCGCGCCGTAGCGCATAGCCTCAACAGCCAGAGGTATCGTGGCATACCCGGTGATAACAATGATTTTCGCGGAAATAAAATCTTCGCCCTTCAGTTTTTGCAATATGTCCAGCCCGCTTATTTTCGGCATTCGAACGTCGAGAAGTATCACGTCATAGATATCCCCGCGCGCCGCCTTCAGCCCTTCCGCGGCACTGCCCGCGCAGTCTACCTGATAACCTTGCCTGGAAAGAGTCTGGCGACATCCGTCACGGATAGCTTCTTCATCGTCAATAATCAAAATTTTTGTTTTTTTGTTTTTCTTTTCTTTCACCCGGCCTCTTTAAAGCGGCAATGCGTGTTATTTCGATAATATAAAATATTTTCGCGATAATTTTCTCTATGCTATTATCAATAAATTGAATGTGCAACAAAAAATTAATATCTGCCTCTTTTGCGCGTATTTCTCATACTCCTATGTCATTGGCAGACATCTTCGTTTTGCGCCAGACTGTTGTTATTTTTACGTACGGGCAGATTTATCACAAAAGTAGTCCCCCTGCCCTGTTCACTTTCCGCTTCAATGGTACCTTTATGCCTTTTTATGATCCCATATACAATGGAGAGCCCCAAACCCGTTCCCCTCCCGGGATCCTTGGTCGTGAAAAACGGTTCGAAAATATGGGGCAGAAACTCTTTATCCACTCCTTTGCCTGTATCTGATACTAAAATTCTCACGCAATCGTTCTTGCCCATTTGAGTTGCTATCGTCAGTTTTCCTTTTCCGTTCATGGCATCCGCCGCGTTGATAAACAAATTTAAAAATACCTCTTCAAGTCTTGATCTGTCTCCCATAATTTCCGGAAGATTTTCCTCAAAGCTGCTTTTGATTTCGATACCGTGGAACATCGCCTGATCCTTGACCAAATTCAGAGATGTATTTATTATCTGATTGACCTGCAGTGGAACCATGTCTCCGGCAGGGGTACGGGAAAAATCAAGCAGCCCCTGCACAATCTCTTTGCAACGGTTGGTTTGATAAATTATTTTTTGAATGTTGTCGCGCATCGGGCTATCTTGTGGCAAATCTTCCAAAACAAGGCTGCTGTATAAAAGAATTCCTCCCAGCGGGTTATTGATTTCATGGGCGACACCCGCCGCCATTTCACCCATGGCGGTCAATTTTTCGGTTCTGGCTAAATGCCGATGCATTTTTTGTAACTGATCGTTGTGTTCCTTGAGAGACCTGGCCATGTCATTGAAGGCTTCATCGAGCATATTAAAACCGGATACTTTGTCCGGTGATAATTTATAATCCAGATTACCGGACGCTATGGCTTCGGTGCCCCTTTTTAAAATTTTTATTCTTTCAATGATATTATTTCCCAGACGCAGGGATATAATAAAAGCGATAAGCATGCCGTACACCGTTATACCGATGATAATCCAGATCATTTCCCATTTGATATCGCGGTACTTGGCTTCCAATATGCCGGTATAAAGAACACCGATTATCTTTTTGTCTATATTGAAAATCGGCGTATAAGTGGTTATATACCAGTCATCAACAACAAAAGCCCTGCCCGCCCAATCCTTCTCTTCCACAATCACTCTTTCGTAAACTTCTTTGGAAAGGATTGTCCCGATAGCCCTTTTGTTGTCTTTCGTCATAACGTTGGTGGATATTCTCACTCCACCCTGAAAAATTGTCGCCACCCCCATTTCCCGGCCTTTATATTTTTCACCGTGGTAGACAGTTTCCTTTACACGATCGACTATTTCATTATCATTGTTGATCAAAACACCACCTACCAACACGCCTACCAGGTAGTTCGTATTCCTGTCTATTACCGGATAGGCTGCTTTCATCACCATGCCTTCCGTAATTCTTTCTTTATCGATTTCAGCAGCCAAAGGTGTTTTAACAATATCAATTTTGGTTCTTGGAGCAAGCACCGGATTTTCTCTCACTATTTCCCGCAGAGACATGAGTTCCGTCGATGCTATTGGTTTTTTCATTTCCATGCATTTTTTCACCAGGGAATCATGAAGCAGGCTGTCTCCCATTACCTGTGGGTTGGCCGCTCTGTACAACACTCTTCCGCTGACATCCACAAGCGTCAACATGTCTAAAATAGCATGATCATTACCTGAACTGGGCTTGACACTCTTTCTGATTTGCCCCCACATGTAACCCAGGCCGTACTCATCATGCCTGATAATAAGATCCTGAAGATCGGAAATTTCCGCGGTAAACTGAATAACGGATTGGATTTGTTCAATTTTGTTATTATAGATGAGCTTGGCCGTATTGATATCCTGGCGCACCCTGTTTTGTACTTCCGCAATAGTGTTACGGTTGATTGTCCAGGTGCTGACGAGGGTCGCAAAAACACCCGTAAGACACGTGGCCACCAGAAAGCCAATAGCCAAACGGCTTTGCAGGTCCAACCTGAAAAGCCGCCGTTTGAAAATATTTTTAATTTTCATTGCGTCAGCCCGTTTTGGAATGTTGATTAAATACTATCACGTATAATCATTCATTATCAAACATTCTTTATACTCACCGGGCCAAGCAGGAAAGGATCAGTTGAGCAGTTTTTTCACCCTCTGCAGCAACTCTGAAGAGGCCACAGGCTTGGAAATGTAGTCGTCAGCCTGCAGATATTCGCCGTCTGTTTCCGGTGAAAATTTAAAGCCTGTTTTACCGGTAACAGCGGTTACCATCAAAATAGGTATGTTCTTATATTTTTCATCATGTTTCAAATCATAGCACAAATCGAACCCATCCGTGTGCTTGTCCATCATAACATCAAGAACAATCAATTCAGGCTTGTCGGCTTCAACGGCCTTGCGGCCGTCATGGACGTTCAAAACATGCTTTACATCGAAGCCGTTACTTTCCAAAACCATTTTAATCGCTTCGCCGTAATCTTTATCGTCATCAATGATTAATACTTTCCTTTTGTCCGGCATTGGAACCTCCGCTATTTTTTTTATTTACAAAATGCCTATCCGGCAATAGCTTTGACGACCTCCAGCGTGCCGATATGCACGGGGCAGTAATCAGAGCAACGGCCACAACCCACGCAGCCGCACAATCCCTGCTGAATATCGATACTGCTGTAATCAAGGAGCTTGTGCTCATGGCGCCTTTTAAGCCTTGCTGCCTGGCTCACGCGTGGATTATGCCCTGACGCCTCGCGGGTGAAACCACCGTAAAGACAGGCATCCCATGCCCGCAGGCGCTTACCGTTTCCTTCTGATAATTGCTGATCATAAACATTGAAGCAGGTACAGGTGGGGCAAACAAAAGCGCATCCGCCGCAGGTGATACACTTAGCGCCGAAATCATCCCACACTTTTTCCGCAACCTTTTTATCCTTAAGCATGTTCATGGCTTCAATAACCGATTTAACCTCCGGCATGGTTAGTATCGCGTTTTGCTTGAATTCATCCATTTGCACTTTCGCCCTGGAGTCGTCTAAATCAGAAAGAGGTATGCCGGCGAGTAATTCTTCTCCCCGCGGGCTTCCCACTTCGACAAGAAAACTGTCTCCTGTATCATACAGCTGCAAATCAAATCCCTCTTTAGCCACAGGGCCGCTCAACGTGGTGGTGCAAAAACATGTCTCGTTTTGCGCTCCGGGGCAGGCCATAACGATTGTCGCCGCGGTATTGTGTTTGGCCCGGTAATAAATATCTTCTTTGTCACGCGTCATAAAACTTGAAGCCTGACAAATACCCATCATGTCACAGGCGCGCAAACCAAAAATCAGGGACTTTTTAGCAGTCACGGTTTCCTTATATTGATTATTGGCAACATCAAATATGACTTCTGTATGCGGGAAAAAAACCGACTTAGGGGAAAGCGGCGGTTTTTTATAATCTAACGTGAATGCTTTTTCGTCATACGCGCTAAATATGCAATCGCCGTTATCCATTTTGGTCGGCGCCAGTAGAGCGTGCTTCTGCGCCCAAATGCCCAGCGCTTTATTAATGTCTTTTTTGGCCAGTGTTTTCATGCGCATCTCCTTATTTTTACTGCACATCCCTTGTATTCCGGAATTTTGGCAACAGGGTCAAAGGCAGGATTGGTCAAAATATTGACGCAGGCTTCGTTAAAATGGAATGTGGAAAAGACCACATTCTGAGGAACTCTTTGAGTAATCTCAGCTTTCATTTTTATCGAGCCGCGGCGTGAAGTAAGCTCAACCTGGTCATTGTTTCTTATGCCCAGCTTCTTGGCGTCATCAGGGTTGATTTCCACCAGCGCTTCCGGAGCTTCTCTTTCCAGTATGCTGACGCGACGCGTCATCGTGCCGGTATGGAACTGATAATAAATTCGGCCGGTGGTAAGCATGAAATTATACTCTTCATCAGGCATTTCCGCCGGCGGCTTGAATTCACAGGGCATAAAGGTCCCCAGCCCCTTGGTGAACTTATCCTTATGCAGGAAAGCAGTACCTGGATGTTCTTCATTCGGACAAGGCCATTGCAGACCATGATTTGTCAGTAGCCGCTCATATGTGATACCCGCGTAAGAAGGAGTTAGAGAATTTATTTCCTTGAGCACGTCAGCGGGAGATTTGTAATCCATCGGGTATCCGCAAAGCTTGCTGATTTCGCAAATTATCTGCCAGTCGGGACGCGCCTCGCCGGGAGGAGAAATTGCTTTTTGGGCCAGCTGCACGCGTCTTTCCGTATTGCTGTAAGTTCCGTCTTTTTCGGCAAAAGACGCGGCCGGTAAAACAACATCGGCCTTTTGCGCCGTTTCGGTAAGAAAGATATCCTGCACAACGAGAAAATCAAGATTGGAAAGAGCCTGATCAATGTGTGTCGTATCCGGATCGCTCATCATCGGATTTTCTCCCATAACGTATAGAGCCTTCAGCTCTCCTTTCTGAGCGGCGCTCATCATATCGGTTATGGTAAGCCCAACCTTGTCGTCCAGTCCTTCGACTTTCCACGCTTCCTCAAATTTCTTCTTCGCGTCCGCATTAATCACCGGCTGATAAGCGCTGTAAACATTGGGCAGCCCGCCCATATCACAGGCGCCCTGCACGTTATTCTGCCCGCGCAGCGGATTCACGCCGACAGCGGCACGTCCCATATGCCCGGTAAGCATAGCCAGGTTGGCGCAGGATTTTACGTTATCCACTCCGGTGGTGTGCTGCGTAATACCCATGGCATAAGCTATCATCGCTTTATTGGCTTTGGCGTACATCCGCGCCGCCTTCTTTATATCCGCGGCGGGCACACCGGAAATTTTTTCTACAACTTTCGGCGGATACTTGCTGACTACTTCTTTGAGCTGTTCAAAGCCTTCCGTCCTCGTCTCGACAAAATCCTTGTCATAAAGTCCTTCTTCGATAATCACGTTCATCATCCCGTTCAAAACAGCCACATCCGTGCCGATATTGTGTCTCAGGTGAAGGTCGGCAAACTTTGCCAGCGGTATCTCTCTCGGATCAATAATCAGCAGCTGCGCGCCTCTTTGTTTGGCATTGATAATGCGCGACCCGATCAGCGGGTGCTGTTCGGTTGTATTTGACCCCGTAACCAAAAATAAATCTGCATCATCGAAATCATTTATCGAGTTTGTCATTGCACCCGAACCAAACATTGCGGCCAGACCGACCACAGTGGCACTGTGTCAAAGCCGGGCACAATGATCGACATTATTCGTTTTGAAAACCGCGCGAGCCAACTTCATTAAAAGATAATTTTCTTCATTGCTGACTTTTGCCGAACAGAGGAACGCCAGGGAGCGGGGCCCGAATTTTTTCTTTATTTCCATGAGTTTTTGCGAGACAAGCTTCAATGCCTCATCCCAGCTTGCCTCAACAAGTTCCCCGTGTTTTCTTATCAGCGGCTTTGTCAGCCTTTCGGGAGAATGAATAAATTCATGAGCGTTCCAGCCCTTGACACACAACATTCCTTTATTGACCGGGTTTGTGGGGCTGGGGTCAATACCTACCACTCTGTCTTGCTCGGACAGGAGATAAAAACCGCATCCGCATCCGCAAAATGGACATACATTTCTGGTCCTTTTCATGATCAGATTGCCTCCTTGATGTTTTCGATTTCGGGATAAGGAAAGACCGGCCCATCGGTGCAGCAATATTTATCGCCGAAAGCACAGTGCCCGCATTTTCCGACACCGCATTTCATCATTCTTTCCAGAGACATAAAAATATGTTCCTTGGAAAAACCCAACTTCAGCATCTTTTGTAAAACAAACCGGTACATAACAGGCGGTCCGCACATGACCGCGTAAGTCTCTTTGGGAGAAAGATCTGTGCGGTCGAACAATCCTGTGACCACGCCCACATATTGTTTCCAGATTCCTTCGTCGTCTCTGTCGACGCTGTAGAGATAATTGATGTCATCACGGTCGAAGAAACTCAGAAGTTCATATTTAAAAAGAACATTATCGGGATTATTAGTGCCGTACATCAGGATAATGTCATCGAAATCTTTTCTTTTATCAAGAGAATACAAAAGAAGCGACCGCAGAGGAGCAAGGCCCAATCCACCGGCAACAAGAAGCATTTTTCCCCCTTTGAGCTGTTCGAGGGGGAATCCTCTGCCGTAAGGACCTCTGATGTGGAAAGTCGAACCTTTACTCATTTCAAAAAGAGCGTCGGTGACCTTCCCTGTTCTTCTTACGCAGATTTCCAGAGTATCCGGTCGGGTCGGCGGTGAAGATATACTGATGGGCGCTTCGCCCTTGCCAAAAATTGAAATTTCAATAAACTGTCCCGGCTGATGCCCGAAACTCTCCCACGTCGTACCGTCTTCCAACTTCAACTGAAAGAGCCGGTGGTCTTTAATCTGTGGCAACGCTCTGACAATCGAAACAGGTCGCAGCTGATAAATATTGCCGCAATGCTCACCCATAAAAGAGCCTCCTTCCTCGCTTAAGTAGTATTCCAAGGTCGTTGTGTTACAGAGCAAATTTGATACCAATTAAATATGCGTCCAATATAATAGTAATATTTGCCTTTCCGGACAGCTTTAACTGTGAACAAGGGGCAAGATACCCCGCTTAAGGGAAAATACTACCCACATCTGATTAATAATAAAGTGTCCGACTTTATCGCGACGGATGTAAAGATCTCATGCAGATTTTACCTTCCATAACTCTCAGCATAATACCGGCGATATGTATAATTCTTTTTTTAAGTGAAGTTATTTCCCCTAATATTGGTAATATTTTGAGAATTATTATATTGACAGTACAGTTCAATATATGGTAGTCAAATCAACAAAAAAAGCAGATATTACAATGATATCAGAAACTTTTTAGATTACAGACATCTGTTGTATTTTTAAAATTAAGGAGCGAAATTTGAAACTGAGCGAAGTAAAAGAAACCCTCAACGCCGAGGTAGTTGTCGGTCAGGAAAAACTGGATATGGAGGTTAAGACCGCTTTCGGCGCAGACCTTATGAGCGATGTTCTGGCCTTCGCCAAGGCGGGCAGTCTTCTGCTGACCGGCCTGACCAACACTCAGGTAATTAGAATCGCCAATGTTCTGGACATTGCCGCTATTATTTTGGTTCGCGGGAAAAAACCGCCTGCCGAAACCCTCTCTCTGGCGAAAGACCTTCAAATTCCGATTTTAACGACAAAATATGTTTTATTTGAAACGGCAGGTCGACTTTACGTAAAAGGTATAGTGGGTTGTCTAGAAAAAGTTGAAAGTGGCAGTGCTCGAATCTGATAACAATTTACATAAACGCAGCTTTGATATTGAAGGCGGTAATTTTACAAACGCGGGAACGGTTTCGACTCGCATAAAATCTATACTTAAAGAAATAGGATTACCGGATACGGTTGTCAGAAGATCGGCAATTGTCTGCTACGAAGCGGAAATCAACATAGTTTCTTACGCGAAAAAAGGAGTCATCAACCTCACCGTCACACCTGAAACCGTCGAAATTGAGGCAATCGACGAAGGACAGGGAATTCCTAATATCGAATTGGCCATGCAGCCGGGATATTCCACGGCAAACCAGCAGATAAGAGAAATGGGTTTCGGCGCGGGCATGGGGCTGCATAATATAAATACTTACGCCGACATTTTCGATATTACTTCCGAAGTGAACAAGGGAACTCACTTAAAAATGATTATCAAAAAACATTAGCACAACCAGGATTTAGTTTATGGATATTGCAGCAATAGTAAATCAATTGAACTTGAAAGTAAGGTCTGGAAAAGACAGACTCAATAATAATGTTACAGGAGGTTACACGGGAGATCTCTTAAGCGATGTTATGGCAAATTCTTCCGCAGGAGATGTCTGGATAACAAGGCAGATTCACCAAAATATTGTTGCCGTTGCCTCTTTAAAAGAACACGCGGCCATAATTCTGGTAAGTTCCTGTGAGCCGGCCAAAGAAACACTGGAGCGGGCCCAGCAGGAAAACATGCCGATAATGGTTTCCGATCTACCCGCGTTCGAACTGACGGGTAAGATATTTAATTTACTGGCCGCGGAAAAATAGCAAAAATATTTTTTCGCGCTCCGGTGAAGCAAATGGCCATTTTGGGTTAATTCCTAAAAAAGACAATGCTCAAAGCTTTTAACTGTGATTTTCATATTCACACATGCCTCTCGCCCTGCGCGGAATTGGATATGCATCCCCAAGCTATTGTGAAAAAAGCCCTCGAAGTAAAACTCGATATCATCGCTATTTGTGATCATAATTCTTCCGAAAACGCGCCCTACGTTATTAAGGCCGCCCAGGGGAAAAATCTTAAGGTATTTCCCGGAATAGAAATAACAACAAGCGAAGAAGCGCACATCATCGCCATTTTTGATTCTCTTTCTGATCAGGCCCGGATGCAGAAAATGATTTATGAACGTCTTGTCGGGATAAATGACGAAGACCGCTTCGGCGTGCAGGCCGTTGTTAATGAAAAAGGAGAAGTGGAAGGAATAAACGAAAAATTATTAATCGGGGCGGTAAATATTTCTCTCAACGACTTGTTGAGCAGCGTGCATGAACATAATGGCATAGCTATCGCGGCGCATATTGACAGGGAAAGTTTCAGCGTGTTGAGCCAACTTGGTTTTATCGATAAAGGCACGCCTTTTGACGCTTTGGAAGTAACGCCCCTGATGGGAATTGGACAGGCAAGAATCGAATATCCCGAATTGGATAATTATTCATTCATAACTTCTTCTGACGCTCATTATTTAAAGGATATCGGAGCAGCACTGACAAAGATTATGATGGAAGAACCGACACTGGCGGAATTAAAAATGGCTTTCGCCCGGCAAAACGGCCGCAGGATTTTGGAGCAATAATGCTGGAACTGGCCGCGCATATTCTTGATATCGCGGAAAACTCTATCCGCGCGGGAGCAAAGCTTGTGGAAATAAATATAAATGAAAGCAAAATAAAAGATTTGCTT
>Ga0209614_1001537_pt1 | contig 16970 bp, 18 predicted proteins | sample BlaSprsedimmetaG_FD_185484 | JGI IMG/M metagenome (GOLD analysis project Ga0209614, IMG submission 185484) | Hot spring sediment bacterial and archeal communities from California, USA to study Microbial Dark Matter (Phase II) - Blank Spring... ... | reverse complement strand
TAAGCATCCTTTCACCTTTTCTGTATATGGTTTTAAAAACCATATACAGAAAAGGTCGCTGTGGGTGGTCAATTTTCCGTAATCACTAGCTCTTTAACTGATCAATTTTAGAGTATCACAACCATGGGTTTCGAGCTCTTCGAGGTCACTTTCCTTTTCGAGCTCATTTTTTATTCTTTCTCGGTGAGAATCATCGCATAAGCCCAGTTCTCCAGCGGTTTTGCCTACTGCCTGTGCTTTGCTGAAACCGGTCAGGCTGGTGAATTTTTCATTGACATCATGGATGACGCCGCTTTCAAGGTCACTGATCATCATCAGAAGAAAATGGTTGTGAAAGGCCTTGGCGAACTTTTCCTCGGAAACCTGCAAGGCTTTTTCCATCGATTCTTTTCCCTTTATTTCCTTGCGCAGCAGAAAGAGAAAATAGTTGAAAAAGATCAGGCCGAAGGCCCAGATGAGAAAATAGGTCAGACAGTGACGGCGTATACTGGCGTCGGCGACCGCCTGATAAGGGGCCATCGGTACGGAAACGCTGATGTCGCCGCGAATGTCGCCGATCATGTAACCCTGTTCGGAGTGGCACTTCAGACAGCTTTCCTCGACTAACATGGCTTTCATGTAACGTAGATAGGGAACCGGACCGATATTTTCAACCGAACTTATATCTCTATGAAGTCGCGTTGAATTTTTCGAGCGCGGATTTTTCCCAGGGGTCGGGAAGGTTTTCGGGGCGTAGGGGCTTGAGACTGGTGATATGGCCGATAAAACCATATTGATCTTCGGACCTGGCGTGAACCTGACGGGTCATATAGGCGGGGTTGATCAGGGTCAGCCGGTGGCCCGTGGTGCTGCTCAGATCCAGATCCTGAAGGTGGCCGAGATAGGGATTGGGAGGGGTTATCGCGATGGGAGCGTAAACCTCTCCCTGGACGGCGACCCAGCGCCGATAGATTATGTCCTTGTCAAAGGATGCCCGGGCCTCAAGTTCGGCCAGGGCGCGGGAGGCTTTCTTTTCCTGTAAAATGCTGACTACGGTCAGACCGGCAAGCACCAGGGTCCAGAAAAGATTGAAGACCAGAATAATGTTTGTCAGTCTTTGCCGGGGGCTCATAAGGTGGTTCTGCCTTCCTGCCGCCGGCAACCAACCCCCGGCGGCAGTGGCTTTCAGCTGGTTTGAAATCTCGTTGGAGGCGGAAATGAAATTGTTGTTCAGAAACGCAAGGTCATCTGCAGGCGGGCTTCGGTACTGGGGCCGTCGTTGGTCAGGTTGACGCCGATGCCGGTGTTGAAATCAAGATGGCAGCCGCAGCGAATGATCACCTGGGGGACCAGGAGCAGACAGTTGTATTTGTCAAGATCACCTTGAAAAACCATTTCCAGCACCGGAAACAGCCACCAGTTCGCCGGCGTGTAGGCCAGGGCCGCCGAGGCATCAAGCAATTAGAACTTGTCACTGCTTTCGTCCTTGGGGTGAAGGTCATCCGAATCCCAGTAATAACGGCCTCCCAGGTTTCTGATCAAACTCCAGACCTGGGCAAACTCTCTGTCGGTTTTAAGTCCGAAGAGCAACACTGAACCGCGATGGTTATAGATGTCGAAATAGGCGGAGTGCTGACCCCGGGCTTCAAGCCCGTCGAAAACCGTGCCGATGCCCAGGTAAGCCGCCAGGTTGTAAGCCGAGGTCGAACCGGCCTTGATGAACTGATAGTCAACAATCAGACTTGGAAAATCAAGCAGGCCGCCATCTCCTTCAATATCAATGTCGACCTGCCCATAGTTGGTCGAACGGCCCTCGCCGTCGGTATAAAAGGGATAATACAGCCGCACCTGAAAACGGTCGTTCAACGGTACGGTCAATTCCAGGTCAAGAGCGGTGCCGTCGAAGTCTTTTGCTTCCTGAAGATCAGCGTCGGTAAAAAAATTAGCCCCGCCGCGCAAGGACCATTGGCTTACCGTCTAGGCATAGCGGGAATACAGAGGTTAAATCTCGGGTACGGCCCGCTTGTGGCTCAGCCCGGTTGCGGGGGCTTGTCCCTGGGCAACGGTTGGTTTCGGAGCGGCAGAAACCAGACAACAGATTAATCCGACGGCGAAAAAACGAAAAACCTGCATGTGCATCACCTTTCTTTAGCTAATGCGGGAGCGAGCACCGCAACCCAAAGGGGGCTCGCGGCCTGTACTTAAAGGCATTTCCGTTGGTCACAAATAAGTGCTCTGATCAGAAAATTTTCTCCGCGGCGGCTTTGTTTTTATAATGGTAGAATAACCGAGTCACCTGTGTAAGTCAAGGGGAATCCAAGTGGTTGGCGTATGCGCCGGTCTGATGCAGGTTGGGGCGGATTAATTCATCGATTCCGGTTCTCGGGGACGAAAAAACCGCTTTGCTCACGTCGGGGAGCGCCGCGTTTTTTAGCTTCCGGGAACTTGTGGCGGTTATGCGCTTTTTGAACCGGATCGGTTTACTCCGGCAGGGCAAGTATTTCGATTTCGCCGACGGCCAGCAGAAAACTATCGCCTTCCCGACCCAGAAGCAGCTCTCCCAGGGAAAACAGCGCCCGGTAACCATCCGGGGACCAGATCATGACGACCGCATTGAGATCGGACGAGATGCCGGCCGAAGTCAGGAGCTTGACCAGACCGACGCCGGTGAAGGTGTATTCTCCGGGTCCGTGATAGAGGCGGCCGTCGCCGACCTGAAAGATGTTAATCCCCCACCGCGCCAGCTGCGAAGGCAGGGTTGTCAGACTCTGCGGCTTTTTCAGGTCACCGAAAATTTTCAATGTCGAGGCGTGGAGCGGATCAAGTTTACGATCGCCGGCATGAGCCGGGAACTCGACCACGCTGATTTCGCTGATGCCTTCCAGACAGCGGTCGGCCCGATGGTCTCCGGAGATGACCAGCTTGGGATAGGATACCGTTCGCTGCAGGGGGGGGCGAGTCGGAGAGAGTAAACCTGTTCCTCGTGGCAGCGGTTGCAGTCGGGATGGCCGGGCTGCAGCGGGCTGCCGCTAACCGCGAGAATGACGTTGCCGGGCTGGCGGTAAAAATTTCGCCCCAGGAAAGCACACTTTTTTCACCGGCCCGGTTTTTGACGACAATCGCCAGGTCAACTGGTTTTTTAAAGGCTTCGTCCAATTTTTTGATTCGGGCCGGCCGCAGCAATTCCTGCAGGGGCACGCCGCGATAATTAAAAATTCCCCGGTATTCGCCGGCGCGACTGATATCATTGCACTGCACTTTCTGGCACTCCATGGCCATCAGGCTCGTCAGAGACAGCAGCAGGGGCTGAGCGACCGCACCGTTGATCGAGATTTGGCTTTCATGCCGCATGACGTCGGCGGCCGCAAAGCCGCCGCTCTAAAGCAGCAGTCCCAACACTGCAATGATTATTCCAACTTTATGATTGTCGTTGTTCATGTCTTTTCCCTTTTCTCAGGACTTGTCGGGAAGCGTTCGCCCTGTTTAAATGCTTGCCGCTCGGAAGGAAAGAGCCGGCAAAAGCTTGAAAAAGACAAGCTTTTTGCTTCCTGAGGTTGCCGCGGTTCAGGTTTCGGCTTCAGAACGAGTACTTGATTTCAGCAAAGGCGGTTCGGCCCGCCTGCGGAAAACCGACGCTGAGTTCGTAATCTTTGTCAAAGAGGTTGTGAATTCCGGCCTCGAGCTCAAGGTTGCCGGGCAATCTAACCATGACCTTGGCGTCGGCGAGGAAAAAGCCATCGATATTTTCCCAGTTGCCGTTGATGTCCTGTTCCCAGCGCTCATCGTTCCACTGCAGTTCGGTGAAAAAGCGAACGCGATCGGTAATCGTGATGACATCGCTTAGATAAACCTTGTTTTCCGCAACCTCCTCGAGATGGTCGCTGCTGCGTCCGGCGGAGCGATCCTCGGCGTCGAGGTAGGTGTAGGAAAGGTTGATTTCCTGGCGCGGCAGCAGGGTGCTGCGCAGGGCGACCTCAATGCCCTGAAAGCGGGATTTGCCGACGTTGTCGTACATGTCGCCGGCGGGCAGGACCCGACGGGTAATCAGATCCTCGACATCCGAGTAAAAGAGGGCCAGGGAGACCTTGGTGTGGCCGCCGAAGTTTTGTTCAATTCCGAGTTCGTAATTGACGGCCGTTTCTTTTCCCAGGTCGGGGTTCGGCAGGGTGCTGCCGAGATAACTGGAATATAGTTCTTTCAAGGTGGGGAAACGGGTCTTGGCGCCCACCGAGGCGTGCAGCACCGTGTTGTCGTTCAGGACCCAGCGCAGGCCGATCTGGGGATTGAAACTGTCATCATCATCCCTGACCCGGCTTCCGTTCGCGTAGCGAGGATCCTGAAGGTCGTAGCTGCAGCCCAGCACCAGGGAAAGATAATCGGTCAGGCGAAGGTCGTTTTCGAGGCCCAGGGAAAAGGTTCTGGCTTCGTAGCGCTCCCAGGGGTCGCCGCGATCACCCTGTTCGCGGTGAATGTCTTCCTTGAAATGAAAGGCCAGGCTCAGATTCTGGTTCTTAAGCTGCCGGCTGCGCAGGGTGAAGGAACCACCCCAGGAGTAATCATCGTAGGTGCTGGTGAAAGCAAATTTAGCTTTCTGGCTGTTGTAGGAAGCGTTGTCGTAGGCTTTCAGGGTGTTCTCGTAGTCGTCGCGGAAGAGTCGGGTTTTCAACTCCAGCCCGTCCAGCAGTTGGGAATCGCCGATAAAGTAGGTGGTCAGTTTGTCCCAGTTGGTGAAGCGCCAGAATTTAAGTTCACGGCCGCTGGCGGCAAAGGTATGCGGCGGTACGTCCCGTTCGGCCTCAACCACGTTGACTCCGAGTGCGTATTCATGACCGGGGGCCGGAGTCCAGCCGACCTTGAGTGAAGCATTTGTGGTTTCGCGTGAGGCATTGCTACGTGTGTCCTTGCGCTCGTTGCGGGCATTGTCGAAGTCGTTCGACAGGTTAAAGGTGCGTTGTTCCAGATAGCCGGCGCCGATTGCCAGATACCATTTTTCCCGGCGGGCGCCGAAATTGGCGGCGGCCCGATAGCCGTCGACCTCCCAGGCGCCGAGGGTGAGGTCTCCTTCGAAGGCTTTCTCCGGTTTGCGACTGACCATGTTGATGACCCCGCCCATGGTATTGCAGCCGTAGAGGACGGAACTGACACCTTTGGACAGGGTGATGCGGGACAGATTGTCGGTGGTTAACACCCCGGCATCGACAAAACCATCGTAGGGAACGGAAATCGGGATTCCGTCGTAAAAAATCGGTACATAGCGCTGATTAAAACCCCGCACCGTGAAATAATATTCATTTTTGGTGCCGATGGTCGGAAAAACTCCGGGCAGGTTACTCAGGACATCTCCCAGGTTTCTGCTGTCGCTCAGCCGAATGTCTTCCATGCTGATGGTTTCGTTGGTGGTGATTTCTGTAACCCTTTCCTCCTCTCCGGTGACGACGATTTCTCCCAGGGTGAAGACCCCTTGGTCGGCAGAGGCGGATTGTTTGCCGATTTCGGCGAAACTTGGGTTCAGGCCGCCGCTCAGGCTAAGCGCCAGAAAGGTGAGGGTCAGGATTTTACCTAATTTTTTCTTCATTTGTTTTCCTCGTGACGATTGTCCTTCGTTGGTTTCCAGGTATGAATCAGATAAATTGTAAACAGTGCGATCAAGACATGAAAGAGCCGGAGCACCGCTTCGGCGTAGGGGGCGCGGCTGACCGTTAGTTTGACTCCCGGTTGAGAACGCTGGTCCGGCGGTGGGGTAAAGTCCAGCAGCGTGATCTGCAAGGAACCCCGGCGCAGAGGCCGATAGGTGCTGACAAAGCCTCTCAGTATCTCGGTTTGTCGGCGGCGGAGAATCACTTCGGCGCCGTTTTTCTGATAGGTGAAATCGCTGGTGGTCCATTTTTTTCGGGGCTTTTCGAAGATGGCCAAGTCATCCAGGAAAACGATTTCGCCGATTTCGAGCTGCCAGGCGCCATTTTCGAGATCGGCCGTTTCTCCCGCCTGGAGAATCAGGGGACGTGGGCGCCAGCCCTGAAAAAAACCGGCGCCATGGGCCAGAAGGGTCAGGCCGAATACCAAGTGAATAAGGAACATCAGGCGCTGTGTCGTTCGCGTTCCCCGGCGTAGGCTGAAACGTCGCCAGGTGCAGAGGGTCAGGTTGACGGCCAGAAAACCCATGAGCAAGGCCAGTCCGATAAACCAGACGCGCAAGGGCCGGCCGACCTGGCTGCCGGCGGCGAACCAGTCACTGGCCAGGCCGCGGTTAAGGATTTGTATCAGGGGGCGCCCCCCGGGCTTGACCAGGGGGATAAACGCCGCCAGCCAGAAAAACAGGGCCAGGAGAAGAGAGCTGGTCAGGCGCAGGGAGGTCAGTAGATTCAGCATGGATTTAAATCGTTTTCCACCGTTGGATATTGCATTGAGGGATTTCAGCTATGAATAATCTGCGCCAGCAGCAGTAAAGGTCCGCTGAGGCCGCCCAGCAGCAGGTACCAACCGGAACCGCGACGATAGCCGCCGGGTAAATGAAAGACCAGCATCAGAAAAATTAGAACGGCCGATGAAATCATGAAGCCTGGACTCCAGCGCCAGACATCGGCCCAGCCGCGCAGACACCAGACGATCCCGGTATCCTCGGCCAGTAGGTAAAAGACGGTTCCCAGCAGCAGTAGATTGCGGCCCTGATGGCCGAGCCGTTCGCTTTTATCGCGGGCCCCGGCTTTTTGGCGGCCGTAGGCAATCACGAACCAGAGCGAGGCTGTCAGGACGCAGGCCAGAGCCAGGCGGCGAAAAAGGTGAAAGGCTACGGCGTAGGGATAAGTATGGTTGTAACCGTGGCAGTCCGGGGGGGGCGGCATGAGCAGGGCGAGGCCCAGCAACGCCGCAAGCAGCAGGCCGCTGCCGGCGAGTCGGGCCCGGGGCGCGGCGCTTCCTTCGACCGGAATCAGGATCAGGGTCAGAATGCCGATGCCGAGGGCGGCTCCGGTCAGCGCGTCGACCGGGACAAAAACCGGCAGAACCCCCGTTGTGAGAAAAGCGCTCCCCAGTTTTCCAAGGCAGACCAAGGTGCTGCCCAGCAGAGACCAGCGGGCGCCGCGAAGACAGCCGGTCAGGGCCAGACCGGCCCCCAGCAGGGCCAGAGTGATGGCGGCGATGAAAAGGTATGTAGAAGTCATGGCGGGGCCTGTTAACATAATATATTAGAAAAATGCAATAAAAAAAATTACAATAAATAACCTATTATCGTATATAATAGCATATCATCCTTAATATGGAGCTGTATTTTCCAGTTATTTCATTTCGGTGGCCATTATAATGCAAAATAGTCCGGGGTTTGTCAATCCTTTTTTAGCTGCTTTTTTGGTTTTGCGAAAGCAGGTAAGGCGGGCAGGTTCCGAAGACCTGGTGGCCAGGTTTGCCGAGATAGCGGCATGGAATTTTGGAAAATCAGGCAGATGAACTGATCCTCCAGCCGATTTCCCTGATTTTTACGTCCCGTCACAAGCTCAAATCCTCTGTGTTGAAGAGTAACCCTTGTTTTTGCTTTTTGAGAAAAGAGTTTTTCCCAAGGTCTGATCCGGATCAGTTCAGCCCGTGGAAAAGGTTGAATAATAGCGACAAGAATTAACCGCATCCCGTTAGTCCCTTACAGGTTATTTTCTTGTTTTTTTTCACCATTTTTTTCAACCACAAAAACAAGAAAATGTTCTGATAAGAGTACTTGTTTGTGGGCCGTGAGGGACCATTTGGGTTGCGGGGCTCACTCCCGTATTAGAGTGTAATGATCTTGATAACCCCATTAAGGGTGAACTACGGAATTAATGTGCGGAAACCCTGAATATTTTTCGCAGGCTTGATCCTTGCCTGAAGATTCTTACCTTGAACTGATTTCTAAGGAGTCTGTTTTGTTCGGTTTGCAAAGATGGCCTTGAAATTGCAGTGCAGCAGACTTGATGGTCAATCCCGATGCCTTAGCGAAAAGACGATTTTTCGCGGGCTAAGTAAACTCTCGGACTTCAGAGGAAATGAGGAGGCCTGCGGCCATGACGGATTATTGCAAAAAAACATATAACGACCTTCTGGTTGAAAAAAAAGAGGCCAGTATCTGGATCACTCTTAACCGACCAAAATTTTCCAACGCTTTTTCCGACGACATGATTGTCGATCTTTGCCGGGTGCTGCGCGAGGCCGACTGGGATCAGGATGTACGGGTAATAGTTCTGACCGGGGCCGGAAAATCTTTTTGCGCCGGGGGAGACGTCAAGGCCATGGAAGAAAAAACCGGAATGTTCGCCGGTGATCCCGAAGAATTGCGCCGTCGTTACACCAGGGGGATTCAGCAGATTCCCCTGGCCATGGAGAGCTTGCAAACCCCGATTATCGCCATGGTCAACGGCGCCGCCATCGGGGCGGGTTGCGATCTGGCCTGCATGTGTGACCTTCGTATTGGCTGCGGGCAGGCCTGTTTCGGTGAGACCTTTGTCCGGCTGGCCCTGGTGCCCGGTGACGGCGGCACCTTTTTTCTCCAGCGGGTGATTGGTTACGCCAAGGCCATGGAGCTTTCCCTGACCGGCCGCATCGTCAAGCCCGAGGAGGCTCTGGCCATAGGTCTGCTGAACCAGCTCGTGGAGCTGGAGGTGCTGCGCTTAGAGACCGAGAAATTGGTTGAGTCGATCGCGGCAAACAGCCCGGTCGCGGTCTCCATGATCAAAAAAGCAATCCGTCATGCTCGCACCGCGGAAATTCATGGTCACCTGGATCTCCTGGCTGCTTTTCAGGGAATCGCCCAGCGTACCGAGGATCATTTTGAAGGTATGCGGGCCCTCAAGGAAAAACGGCGGCCTCATTTCAAGGGCAATTGATCGGTTCAGGGGCAATTAAGCCGGGGCGCCCGCTTCGTGTGGCTGAAAGTCGGTCAGCGCTAGGTGAAAACGAGCCGAAAGCTTTTCGGCGCCGTGGCGCTGCGGCGGGAAAGCGCTTGTCAGTGGCAAGGCCGTGGTGTATTACAGGGTGGATCAAGGCAAGGAAAATCCGGTCTGGACCCGTGCGCTCAGGCCGGTGGAAAAGCTTCATTCGGAATCGGAATGAGTGAGGTCGGCGATAATGTTTCCCGCAAGGCCCACTTGAGGTTTGCGGGGAAAAGGCCGGCGGATGCAAGCGTCGGTGAATTTAGTTCGGGAGGAAAAGGAGTGACGATGGTAACCTCGATTATTCTCATCAATGTCGCAAGAAATAAAATCAACGAAGCAGCTGAACAAATCGCCGCCATCGATGGCGTCTCTGAGGCCTATTCGGTCAGCGGGAAATACGATATCATCGCGGTGATCCGGGTTTCCTCGAATGAAGAGCTGGCCCGCCTGGTCACGGACAAGCTGTTGGCTATCGAGGCTATTCTCAAAACCGAAACCATGCTCGCATTTAAAGTCTATTCCCGGCATGACCTGGAAGCCATGTTCTCGATCGGCGGTGCTTGAACTCTCCGCGGTTCAACAATGGTAGCGTAGCTTTAATTCAAGGGGATGGGGTTCGACGTAGTGCTGTCCGGCCAGGTAGGTATAATTGTATTTGCGGGTATAATGTTGGAACATGGTCATCGGCGCGATCAGGGGCAGCCGGCCGGCGCGAAAATTTTCGATCAGGTCGAGCATTTCCTGTTTTTCATCCCTGGTCAGTTGTCTTTTGAAATAACCAAGCATGTGCTGCATGACGTTGACATGTTTACTGGGGCTGGTCTTGCGTTGCAGGGTGGCGCACATTTCCTCATGATACTTGCGGCCGGCCGTGTCGAGCTCGCTCCGGTCAAGCCCGGCGACCAGTTTGCCCAGGCTGCGGTAGCCTTTCGGGCTGTGGGCGAGGAAGATGAGTTTATGGCGGGTATGAAAATCAATCAAGCGGCCTCGGCTGAGGGGTTCGCGCAGCAGTTGCCGCCAGCGTTGCATAATGAAAATTCTTTCGATAAAATGCTCCCTTGAGGAGGCATCGTGAAGATGGCCATCTTCCTCCGCGGGAATCAGGGGAAAACGTTCGCCGAAAGCGCGCGCGAAAATGCCGACTCCGTTTTTTTGCGGCGGCCCTTGGTCTTCCCGGCTGACGGACAGGCGTCGCAGACCGCAGCTGGGTGAATTTTTTTTAAATATAAAACCGCAGAGATTTTCACTCTCCAGTTTCTCCAGGCGTTTTGCGGCCCATTCCTGCAGCGATCGGGTGAAGTCAAGCTTGCTTTCGACGCCCAAGAGTCGCGGTTCTTCGCCGGCGCCGACCAGATGAATGGCTTCCCTGGGTACCGGCATGCCGGATTCGACCTCGGGGCAGACCGGAACGAACTCGACGTAAGGAGCGAAGGTTTCAATCACGAAAAGATCGCGGGCATGGCCGCCGCTGTAGCGGACATCATGCCCGAGCAGGCAGGCGCTGATGCCCAGTTTTATTTTTTCAGGCATCAATTTTCTCCAGGCGGCTGAGCCATTCCGGGCGCGGCCGGCGGCGCCAGGCCGCAAAGGCGAGTTTCTCGCCTCGATAATAATTGCGGTAGGCCGTCACGGTGTCTCCCGGAACCTGATATTTTTCCGGCATAACCTGGACAAAGGGTGTCATTTCCCGGCCGGCATAGCGATAGTTGCAGATTTGCTGGATCACTCCGATTGATTTATGATCCTCGTTCCGGTCGAAACGAAAGCGATATTCCCGGTTCAGGGCCTGGGCCAGTTCCACCAGCCAGGTGAAATTGGCATAGGATTTCTCGACCCAGAGCACGCAAGGATGGTTTTTGTGGGTGGGACGGTAGGGGGTTGTAAACCCTTTCTTGTGCAGGGCCGTGCACAGCATCTGAGCGCTTTCCAGAATCATTTTAACAACGTGCTGGTCGCAGTGGTAGCGGGCGCAGTTTGTGATCTCGCGGTCAAGGACGAAAATATTCATGCTGAATTTAACCATTTCACTGCTGAGGTCGATCGCTATAAGCTTTGGCGACCATGGTGTAGCTTTTTTTTTATGATGATCGAAGGTCAAGCCTCAGGTTTGCTTTTTGGTCAGCCACTGAAGGGCTTGGCGCGCGGCATGAAAACCGCACATGCCGTGAACGCCGCCTCCTGGGGGGCTGGAGGATGAACAGATAAACCAGCCCGGCCGCGGCAGGGCGTAAGGGTTGAGCGCGATGGTGGGGCGAAAGATCGTCTGGCGCAGATTCTGCACGCCGCCGCTGATATCCCCGCCGCGATAGTTGGGATTGTAAGCTTCCATGGCGGCCGGATTCATAACCGAGCGCTGCCGGATGATTCTCCGGAAACCCGGGGCAAAGCGCTCGACCTGGTTTTCAATCGCGGTGCTCATATCCGTGGTGGAGGCCGCCGGAACATGGCAGTAGGCCCAGGCCGTATGGCAGCCGGCCGGGGCCCGGCTGCGGTCCGCAAGACTGGGCTGGACCAGAATGACGGCCGGTTTTTCCGGATGGCGACCGCGCCAGACTTCTCGCTCGGAATGGGCGATTTCAGCGAAACCGCCGCCCAGGTGGACCGTCCCGGCCCGCCGGCAGTCGGGATTTTGCCAGGGAATGGCTTCGTTTAAGGCCCAGTCGAGTTTGAAAACTCCGGGGCTGTGGCGAAAGGCTTGCAATCGTCGTCTGGGGGCGGGATGAAAATGTTCTCCGGCAATTTCCAGAATTTGAGCCGGGGTCAGGTCGAACATAGTGACCCGGGCTGTGGGCAGATCACGGTGGCGGCGGATCGGGTGGTTATTTTCAATAACCCCACCCAGTTTTTGAAAATAAGCGGCCAGAGCCTGAACGAGTTGTCGGCTGCCGCCTGTAACCAGGGGCCAGCCGACCGCATGCGCGGCGCTGCCCAGGATCATGGCGAAACCGGCGGTCGGCGAGCTTTCCAGGGGCAGCAGTCCATGGACGGCGAGCCCGGCGAACAAGGCTCGGGTGGTTTCTTCCCGAAAATGTCTTTTAGTCAGGGTGGCGACCGAAAATAGGCTGTTATGCGCGAAGCGGGCCAGCAGCAGGGGATGCCGGGGCATTCTCAGAACCGGCCCGAGAATGCCGTCGACAAGCTCGGGCCAGGATTTGACCAAGGGAGCGATCAGATTATGATAGGCCAGACCGTCGCCTTTCAGGCCGGCGGCGGTCTCTTGCAGGTCATGATAAAGCAGCGCCGCCCGCCCCCCATCCAGAGGGTGGGCCAAGGGAATCTCAGGCCGGCACCAGTCGAGGCCGTGCTCGTGCAGGGGCAGTTTCTGAAAAATCGGCGAAGAAAACCCCAGGGGGTGAACTGCAGCGCAGATGTCGTGGATAAACCCAGGCGCGGTCAGGGCGGCCGACCGGCAGCCGCCGCCGATTTCAGCAGCCTGTTCGACCATCAGGGTTTTGCAGCCCGCCTGGGCCAGGATAATCCCGGCCGTCAGGCCGTTGGGGCCGCTGCCGATGACCAGGGCGTCATAAGCCATCGGCTTTGTGGTCCGGTTGGGAGGGAGGAACCGGGTTCGGTTTCCGGCTCCGGCCCCAAAGCCGCCGCCAGCCGGAAACCGCGATGGTGCGCAGCGCCGCGTTCCACCATAGGGTGGTCCAGCCGGACCAGTTTTTGGGACTGTCGAGACAGGTGGCCGAGATTTCAACCAGGGCGTTTTCATTGAAGTCCAGGGCCAGAGCGCTTAAACTGTGGTTCCAGAACTCTTCCTGCTGGCGATGGCCGAACATGTCGAAACCGAGTTCGTAGAAGGGATCGCCGGTGCGGGCCAAAGATTGCACGACCACGGTCGGACAGCCGTCTTCCGCGGTGACTCCGAAGGAGATCCAGCCGGCCTCCATATGTCCCTGAAGCGGGACAAAAGAAAAGGCCAGTTCGCTGACGTTGAGTACGCGAATGCCGGTGCTCAAGGGAAGACCGCCGGGCAGGGTTAGATCTATCATGCCGGGGGCCCCGGGTTGCAGGCCATCGGGCAGAACGATACGATTGCCGGCGGGCCAGTATTCCGGTAATTTATTTTTCAGGCGGGCCGCGATTTCAGCCAGGTCGGGCTGTTGTGAGACCAGGCGAATCTTATAGGTTTTTTGCCAGAGCGAGCCGAAACCGGCGCCGGGTCCCTGTGGGCGGCGGCCATTAAAGTTCAGGGCTTGGTTTCCGTCCTGAGTCCAGACCGTGGGGCCGAGCTCCTCGGGCCACAGCCCGGAGGGCAACAGCTCATGGCCTGGCGGGTTCTTTGCGATTTCATTTTCAAGGGGAGAGACGGTTTTATTCCCGAGGGCTTTGCCGCCGCCTTTCCTGACTTGGCTCAGGGCCCTGTCGAGGCTTGAGTAGCCGCGCAGAAAACGGTTTACGCACAGCTCCGTAAACAGTTTTTCCGTAAGGTGCCCGTGTCCGCAGGCGGCGACCGCAAGCCCTTTACGGCGCAGCTGGAGAGTCAGGAAAAGCAGGTGCGCGAGGCCGAAGCCATCGCTGATGTGCAGTTTGTCAAAAGCGAAAATGACCCCGCCGGTCGAGGTGCTGACGGCTTTCTGGACGGCGCGGAACAGGGCGGATGGGGCCAGGGTTTGCAGGCTGAGAGTGCCCTCCGGCTGTAAAACGGCGATTTGGTTTTCAGGAAAGGTTATCGAGCAGTGCAAACCGGCAGGTTCCATGTTTTTCCCTCCTTCACCCTGATATCTTTACGAAAAATAAGTCGAATTTTAATTCGGGAAGTTCTCGTCCAGCAGTTCGCCGTCACCGATCAGCGGCAGGGTTTTGCCGACCTCAAAATGAACCACGACCAGATCCTTGGCCTCTCCGTCGACGCCATGCAGTTTGCAGCGCTTGCAGATCTCTTCGACCAGGGCCGGATTTTGTTCTTCCGATTTTTTTCGTAGATAAATGCGGCAACCCTGATAGCCGGGGTGGTTTTCCAGGAAAAGATAGCAGGCCTCGGGGTTTTCCCGCAGGTGGCTGCGGGTCAGCCGGTTGGCCAGGATAAAACTCAAACTGCCGTCGGCATTGACGTGCGGTCGCGAATAAATCGCGGTATTGACCTGGCCTTTGCCGTTCGCGGTCGCGAGAGTACCGGTACCCTGGGTCGTGCTGAAATAATTTTTGAGATCCATGGGGTGGGGCTCCTTTGCCTGGCTGAGGTTCTGACTTAAATCACCCGGAAAACAGGAAAAAATATCCTGAAAATTATGAATCAGATGAAAGTCGTCGACTTCTATACTACAGATCGCCGTATCAGGTAAAGCGCAGAAATCTTTCAGGGTGGGGTGACGCTGAAGAAATTCCCGCCCGGCCGCGGTTCGGGTCTCGCCGCGTAATTCCCGGACCCGGCCGGTCACGCTTAAGACCGCGGCCTTGTTGAGATCCTCGGCCTGATTGCGGCGGTCGTCGAGGAGCAGGGACACCGCGGCAGAGACTCTGAAATTGGCGAACTTGCGGGTCCGGCGTGAGGTGCAGAAATAAATGGCCGTCAATTTCCGGTTCGGGCAGATGGCCACCAGGCTGGTGTGGGGGCAGGGTTCGGCTTTGGTGGCGAGGACTGCGAAATTCTGGGTCAGAAGCAGCTTGCGGATTTTGGCATGCAACTGCTGAAGTTTGTCGGCTCTTTCCGTCATTTCGGGGTCCTTTCGGGTTCCTTTTTTTCCTGTTCGATTTCAAGCAGGGCCTTTTCATAACAATCCGGACAGATGCCGTGACTGAACTCGGCTTCGGAATGATCGGAAATGAATTTTTCAAGCTGGTTCCAGTAACCTTGGTCATCGCGGATCTTTTTGCAGTACATGCAGATCGGAACAATGCCGGCCAGGGTTTTGACCTGTTCCAGGGCCTTTTCCAGTTCAGCGATCAGCTTTTCCCGTTCTTCGGCGGCCGCTTTTCGGGCGCTGCTGTCTTCGAGCACCCAGAGAACTCCATTGTCCAGGTCGGGTTCACGGCCGGAATCAAGAACCGTACCGGACAGAGAACACCAGAAGGGTTCGCCGTTTTGCCTTTTCAGCCGGTATTCAACCTTTAACCGTTTGTCTTTCTTCAGCGTGTTATAGTGGCGCTCCCTGAAGGTTTCAAAGTCGGCTTGGCTGAGATGCAGCTCTTGCGTCGATTTGCCGATCATTTCCTCGGGTGAGGCATAGGCGAAAATCTCGGCGGCGCGCTGATTGGCCCGGGCGATCTTGTGATTTTTCTTGAGGAGAATGACGCCGATCGGGCTGTTGTCGAAGATGATTTCCAGCTCACGGCTCGCCAGCCGCAACTGTTGTTCAACCTTCTCGCGGACCTTGATGTCGGCGACCAGCTCCCGGGTCCGATCCTTGACATCCTGTTCAAGATCATTCTGGTAGGCCAGCAGCATTTCCTCGAGCCGGCCGCGGGCCGCGATTTCATTCCGCAGACGGCGGTGGCCGGCCGCCTCCTTTCGCAGAAGGAAGACGCTGAAGCTCGTTACCAGGATGATGTTAAGGATAATCAACACGATTTCCAGAAAACGGTTCAATCCGTGGCGCTTTTCGGCCAAGGCTTCGATCTTGGCCAGACGTCGGTTGCTGTCGTAGAGGAGCTGGACGGCGTACTCGTTGGTGCGTGAGAAAAATGGGGAAAACTGCTTGATGAAATCCTTGATTTGATGGGTGGTTGCGTATAAGGCGGCAGCCTGCTGATTGGAATCCTGACGGCAGCGGGTTTCCAACATGGGGCTCAGCTGAGCAACGGCTTCCCGAAGCTGGGGCAGGCGGGGTCGCAGTTTGACGGTTTCCAGGTTGTAAACCTGAGATTCCGGGCTGTAGTCCAGGTTGACAACCATTCGTTCCGTCTGGTTGAACTGGATTTCCCGGGTGACGCGCCCGCCCTTTTCTATAACCGTCAGCATCTCATCGACTTTTTTCAGTCGCAGCTCTATCTGTTGCCGGTAATGATGCTGGCTTTCGGAATTGATGGCGGTAACCATCTGGAAAAAGTCATTTTCCGTGTGGAGCAGGCTGCCGGCAATCCACTCGCTCAAAGAAACCCGGCTTTTGGCGTTTTCGATGCCGGCCTTTAGGCTGCTTTCAAGCCGCGCGAAATAGATGGAGTTGGCGGTCAGCAGAATGAAGCCCAGCAGGAAGACCGCGATAAGCGCCATGAACAAGGGAATGGGGCTCTGTCGCAGGCTGTACAGGCTTGCTTCCGGATGAAAAGTCATTGTTTGATTCCTCGGCCTTCATTGCCTGGCGAAACCGTGGGCGGCGAAAATCGCGGCGCCTTCCGGCGAGGCCGTAAATTTTATGAAAGCCCGGGCCAGATCGGGATTGATCGAATAGCGCAGCAGGCCGATCAGCAGCTCCTTTGCGGGGGCAGCTTTGTCTTTTCGCCCGATACCGGCCAAAGCGATGGCGGCCGCGATCAGAATCACGGCCGCGAACAGTCCTGATGCGGCTGAGAGGGGCTTGTTTCCCACGTTTTTTACCTTGTCCTAGAGTGACTTTCAGCCCCCGGAGAATCTGGGAAAATCCGGCGGGAAAATCTGGGGACACGCTTCCGATTTCCTGTAGAAAACAGGTTATGTCCCAGAATTATTCTCCGAATTTTTCTGATTTTCACGTCGCAATGCAAGCGTAAAATCAACGAAGCTGAAGAGCTTTTAGGTAATGAGATCAGGTTTTTGCCAAGACCTTGCCGTCCCTTCCACTCTCCCTGCCGCCGGCGCAACCGCCGGCGGCAGGGAGAGTGGATAGCTTGACGTGTATGACGGCTTCACCTGTCGTGATATAATTATGTTTTTTGTTTATGTCAATGAACTAATATGGCGATGATTGGATATTTTGACTGATCTTTGACAGTTGAAACGGCGTTAGAAAATAAATTTGTTGCTATACTTAGCTTTCAGCGATGCCGGGTTGGCAAAAAACCAAAAAAGTAGTGCTACAGAATAAAATTTACATCTTGACTTATAAGAAAATAATCGCTAAAAGTGGGGTGTCTTTAACGAAAGAGGTTCCCCATGTTCGCTCGAGTCAAAAAATCCGGCAAGTACGAATATCTCCAAATCGTTGAAAACCGCAAAGAGCAGGGCAAAGTCAAGCA
>Ga0209614_1001535_pt1 | contig 16983 bp, 20 predicted proteins | sample BlaSprsedimmetaG_FD_185484 | JGI IMG/M metagenome (GOLD analysis project Ga0209614, IMG submission 185484) | Hot spring sediment bacterial and archeal communities from California, USA to study Microbial Dark Matter (Phase II) - Blank Spring... ... | reverse complement strand
CATTGAGATGTCAAGAAAAAAATAGGTTTTACCGGTAATATTTGCAAAAGTTTACGAAAAGCATTTTAACAAACTACACTATTACGTTGTTTCAGCACCCTCCGGGAATTGCTGGAATTAAAACGTATCTTACGTTAAAAGAAAAATTATTACCAGAATGACAGTGGCCAGAGCGGCCCCTATTCCCACTGGTGCAGTGCCCGTTTGCAATACCACACGAATCGTTTCGATCCTGCCCTGCAGTTTCTCGCCTTTAAAATTAAAAACGCTCCAGAGAGGAAGCAAAGCCGCCAAGGTGATGATTTCCGGGCCGCGGCGGGCCATCCGCCCGAGAAACCCTGCCAGTCCTTCCACAAAGATTTTATCCGCGACACGATTGATGCCATTGAAAGACTTGTCCATGATGATGTAGAAAAGCCGCCCGCCCTTCCGGTAAAACCAATCAGCATCAACATTTACGCACCGCATCTCAGGCGGATAAATGCCGGAAAGCAAAAGAAGCGTAAAGGCCAGGGCCGAAAAGAACAGGATCTGGGTTTGCGCGAGAATATGAGGCGCCGTGTACGGTTCATACTCAACAGGGTAGGGAAGCAGACTGTACAGAGGAGCAGGGTAGGAGCCTATGAAAATACACAGGAAAGCCGCTATCCCCATGGCAAGAAGCATATTTAAGGGTGCCTCCCTGGGCCGCATGCCGGAATCATGGCCGAAGAAGGCGAAAAAGGGAATTTTGATGCCGGCGTGGTGGAATACTCCGGCTGAAGCAAAAAGAAGAATGAACCAAATAACCCGCATATGACCACTCCCTGCCGCGTCCATCACCATCGATTTGCTGACAAAGCCGCTGAAAAGCGGGAAGGCCGAAATGGACATGGCGCCGACAATGCAGAATATGCAGGTAATCGGCATGGTCCTGTATAATCCCCCGAGAGCTGTGCCATTGATTTTGCCTGTTCGGAACATCACGGCGCCCATTGACATGAACAGCAGGGACTTGAAGAGAATATCATTAAAGGCGTGGGCAACAGCACCGTTGATGCCCATATGGGTTCCTATGCCAATGCCGACAACCATAAAACCCACCTGGTTGATCAAGCTGTAGGCAAGCACCCTTCTCAGATCATTTTCAATTACCGCATAAAAAATGGGGAATCCAGCCATAATTGCGCCGATCCAGATCAACGCCTCCGTGCCGGGAAAAGCCCTTGCCAGGGCGTAAACCGCACACTTTGTTGTAAAGGCGCTCATGAATATGGTTCCGGTGATTGTCGCCTCGGGGTAGGCGTCAGTCAGCCAGGTATGCAGGAAAGGCCAGGCGCAATTCAGTCCAAAGCCGAAGAAGATAAAGTAACTGGCCGGCCCGTCCAGGCCAATGTAGCCGAATTCAAGGGAACCAGTCTGGTTGACATGGAGAACGATGCCGGCCAGAAGGCAGAGACCTCCGGCAGCATGCACCAGCAGATATCTGTATCCGGCCCCCATGGCTTTCTTGGTTCTCCGCGCCCAGATAAGAAATATGGAGGCTATGGTGAGCATCTCCCAGAAAACGAAGAACGAAAAAAAGTCGCCTGCATATGTGACCCCCAGAGCGCTGCCGGCGTAAACAAGTCCGGCGGTATGCTGCAGATCGTCATCGACGTGCAGGGCATACAGGATGGCGATGAAAGAGATGAGATGGAAAATATAACCAAAGAGCAGGCTCAGCCTGTCCATCTTGCCGAAAATGAGTTGATAATCGAGAAAGTCAACAACCCAGTGGGTGCCTTCAGGAATATTGATCAGGTTGATAAAACCCACCACGGGTATAAGCAGTAAAAATGCTTTTTTCCACTTTCCTTGAATGAGAGGAGCAAGCAGCCCTCCCACGATAAAGATCAATGCAGGCGGAACGGTATTAATCATAGTAATCCTCGCGTCTCATCACTAATGGCCGCAGGATGTATTTGGCTACAATAACCAAAACGACACAGGCCACAAATCCATAGACACAATAAAATCCAGGCCAGCCTTCCCAGTCAAAATGCGGATGTTTCGTCACAAACATTTCAAGAACAAGGAGCAGGACCAGCGAAGAATAAAAAGTTCTTAAGAGAATTTTGACATTTCTTGGACTGTCAAAAAGATATTTTTTCTCATTATCCACTTTTGTTTTCATGCCGGAGCCCTCTCTTTTGGTCTGGAATAAACTGCGCTCATCAGCGAGCCGGCTAAAGTGTTTTGAAAAAAATAAACCCCAGATACAAAACACTTGCTGTCATCACGATATAAAAAATCGTTCTGTAACCCGGCACAGGGTCGTGAGAAAGAGACATTTTCCCTTCTATTTCGTCGTTGTATTCGTCGCTCATGACCTATAGCCCTGTAATGTTTTTAACCATCAAACTTGCCAAGCCAAAAAACGGCTGCGGATAAAAAAGCATAATGATTGAAATGAACGCGGTGATGACCAAAGGCACAACGCAACACAGCGGTGCCTCCTGTACTTTATTCTCAAACATGGCCTCCTTCGGAGTACAGAAAAAGGCCTTATAGACAAAAGGCATGAAATACGCGGCATTCAGCAAGGAGCTGGTGAGCAGCACAAACAGGATCAGCATCTGATCGGCCTCGAGAGTTCCCAGAACAAGATACCACTTGCTCAGGAAGCCGCCGCACGGAGGCATTCCTATGATACTTAAGGAAGCAATAAAAAAGGCCGTTAACGTCACCGGCATTCTTCGGCCGATCCCAATCATTTCACTGATGTTCTTTTTGCCCGTGGCGACAAATATCGCACCGGCGCAGAAGAAGAGAGTAATTTTCCCAAAGGCGTGCATGGCAATATGCAGCATGCCGCCGGTCATCCCTTTCGGGGAAAGCAGGGCGACACCCAAAACAATATAAGAAAGTTGCGCGATGGTGGAAAAAGCTAGAAGCCTTTTGAGGTTGTCCTGGGAAAGGGCAATGAATGAGCCAACCAGGATGGTAAAGGAGGCGATATAGATAATGGGCGTGCCGAAATGAAATGAAAGCAGCAGATCTGTGCCGAAAACCCCGGTTATTATCCGGACAACACAGAAGACCCCCACCTTGACAACAGCCACCGCATGCAGAAGGGCGCTGACCGGTGTCGGCGCCACCATGGCAGCCGGGAGCCATGAGTGAAAGGGCATGATGCCGGCTTTCGCAAAGCCAAAGATAAACATGAACAAGAGAATGCCGATCAAGGTCTTTGATCCGGTTCCAGCCAGAAAACCCTGGCTGGCAAAATCAAGAGTCCCTGCCAAATTGTACGAGATCAACATGGCGGGAAGAACAAGTCCGATTGAGGTGCCGACGATATAGAGCAGATATTTTCTGCCTGACCTGCGGGCCTCACGGTCCTGATGGTGCGCAACCAGAGGATAGGTGGCAAAAGAAAGCATCTCGTAAAAAAGATACAGAGTAAACAGGTTGGCGGAAAATGCCACACCAACGGTGGCCGAAAGGGCGAGGGCAAAGAAGCAGAAATACCTGGTCTGGCTGTGTTCCTTCAGCCCCCGCATATAGCCGATGGAATAAATGGTCGTGACAATCCACAGCGAGGAAGAGACAAGCGCGAAGAGCATGCCGAAGGCATCAACCTTGAACTTGATGGCAACGCCAGGGAAGACTTCAGCGACGGTATAGACAATCTCCGTCCCGTGCAGGACCGCCGGTACCATGGAGGCGACAATGGCAAGCTTGATTGCGGCCGCCACAAAGGTCCAGCCCTCGCGGACGTTCTGATTTCTGCTCGAAAGCAGCATGGGGGTAACCAACAGCGAAACCAGAACTGCCAGCAGGGGTTTTATTGAAGTGATCGTTTCCATTATCACACCAGACCTTCCGGGATGGCAAATTTAATAATATGATTGACAATATCACCCGTGTAGAGCCCGACCAGGATCAGGATCACCGCTACAATCAACAGTGGAACCACCATCAAAGGCGGTGCCTCTGCCATTGGTTGCGGCGGATGATCATGTCCATGATGATCGCTGAATGGCTCGTAATAGCAGATTTCAAAAATCCTGAAAAACAGAACCACCGACACCAGACTGCTGAAAATAAGGGCGGCCACAAAGCCGTAGTGGCCAGCCTGAAGACCTCCGAGGATCAGATACCACTTGCTGAAAAAACCGCAGGTGGGTGGAACGCCGATAATGGACATGGCCCCGACAACAAAGGCCCCCATGGTAAAAGGCATTTTCCGGAACAACCCCTGCAGGTCCTCAAAGGCATACCCCTTGACCTTATAGACGATATTGCCGACCACCAGAAAGACACACAGCGTCATCAGGGCGTCATTGACTATATGGAGGATCGCCCCGGTCATACCGGCGCGGTTTCCCAACCAGACGCCGCCCACCATGTAGCCGACTTCCGCCACAATGATAAAGGCCAGCATTTTTTTCAGATTACGTTCCGCCAGGGCAAGGATGGCCCCCATGACAATGGCGATGACGGCCAGCCACACGACGATATTCTGCAAAGCCAGGGTGGCAAAGACAAATTCGGGGGTAAAGATGGTTAACATGAGCCGAATCATCACATAGACCATTACTTTGGTCACCAGCGGGGCTATCAAACTGCTGGCCGATGAGGTGGCATGGGTATAGGCGTTGGGCAGCCAGGCGTGCAGGGGGAAGAAGGCCATCTTGAGCCAGACCCCGACCATACAGATAATAAAGGCGGCCAGCACGGCCTTGGATTGATAGAGAGGCGGCAGCAGCCGAGCAATATCCACCATATTCAAGGAACCGGTGACGATATAGAGATAGCCGACCCCCAGTAAATAAAAACAGGCGCCGATAGTGCCCATATAGAGATAATTCAGGGTTGACAGCGGGGCGCGTTCCTCTCCCATGGCAAGCAGGCCGTAACCTGTTAATGCCGCGATCTCCAGCAGTACATACAGGTTGAAGGCATCTCCGGTGACCACAATGCCCAGGAGACCGGTTACCATCAGGACATATAATGCATAGAACGGCGCGGCCTTTTCCGGGAATTCCTGCTCAATACTTTTCTTGGCGCTGATCACATTGAGGAAGGCCACAATGGTAACTACGACTAAAACAATAGCGTTGAGATGATCAATGTAATAGGCGATGCCCATGGGCGGCGCCCAGCCGCCCAATTTATACACTATCACCCCTTCATCCATGACCCTGAACAGAAGACCAATCGATGAATAGGCGGCCACACCTAATGCCGTTACGGCGATCGGAAAACAGAGTCTCTTGTTCATCCAGCCGGCAATGCTGATGGCAAAGGCGGAAAGTAAGGGAACAATGACGAGAAGTGCAGGATATTGTTGGCTCATTTTTTTCTTATCTGCGCTAAGATTTCATCTTCTTCCAGGGTGTTGTAACGGTTATAGACCCTTATGGCCAAAGCCAGGGCCACCCCCAGGGTGGCCACCCCCACGACGATGGCGGTCAGCATCAGTACATGCGGCAACGGATTGACATAATCCGCAGCATGCACTGCCTGGTGGGCCGCCCCATGGCCATGGACACCTTCTAAGATCGGAATGGTGGCTCCCTTTTTAACGCCGATGGACACGTAAAACAGAATGATGGCCGTTTGGAAGATGCTCATGCCCAGGATCTTTTTGACCAGGTTGTTTTTGGCAATCATGGCATAAAGGCCGATCATCATTAAGGTGATATAGATCCAGTAATTATACTTGGCGATAATTGTCGGTATCAGTTCAGCCATAGCTTAGAGTCCCTGGTTGTATTTTCCCGCCGATGAAATGTTGTTGTAGATCCATATCATGGTGGTCATGACAGCGATGCCGACTCCGATCTCCACCATGAGAATGCCATGGGAGCGTGCAGTAATGGGGTCGACATGGAGCACGGATGCGAGTGCGCCGTAATCAAGGAAATTAGCTCCCAACAAGAGACAGAGAGCCCCGGTGCCTGCATAGATGGCAACGCCTACGGGGCAGAGAATGGCCACAACCTTTTCGCGCATTCTCTCGGTCGCGGTGCGCAGGTCGTGCGATATCGCCAGCAAAATGATGCTGGCCCCCAGAATGACCCCCCCCTGGAACCCCCCGCCGGGGCTGTAGTGTCCATGGGCAATGACATAGAGACCGAAGAGCTGCAGAAAAGGGATCAGCACGCGGCAAGCCGTTTTGATGATCAGCTCCGGAGGCGTCCAGAGGTCATCGATCCTCTCAAATTCTTCAGAAGCGGGTATTTTACGTCCTTCTTTAATCGTTACGGTGACGCCGGTAAGGACATGACGGTAATGCCTGGTTTCCGGCTCTTTACGCCCCATGATCCGCAGGAGGATGAAGCAGACAAGGCCTGCTGAAAAGATGACTGTCGCCTCAAACATGGTGTCAAAACCACGATAGTCCGCCAGCACGGCGGTAACGATATTGGGTACGGACGTCTCCTCAATTGCTTTTTCAATATAGTAGGGGGAAAGGTAGGTGCTGGCAGGAGAACTCGGGTCCGACCAGGCCGGAAAATCTCCTGCCGCATAAACCAGGAATCCTCCTGTCATAATCGTGATGATGAGTCCGATGATTTTCAATCTTTTGTCCTCCTTGACGTACGGAAAACCGCGGCAACAAAAAATACGGAACTGACCCCCGCGCCCACCGAGGCCTCGGTAAAGGCAACATCCACCGCCCCCATGATGGCCCAGAGCAGACACATCAGGAAACTATACGCCCCGAACAGGATGGCGGCGCCCAGCAAATCCTTGACCATTAACGACCCGACAGTGGTGACGACAACAAGCGTAAGGATGGCCAGATCTATCTGCCAGAACATAGGTTACCTCCTTTTTTGGCCTTTGACCCAGGGAGACAGACCAGCCCTGACTCCGGCGTCAACTATTGCATGGGTGGCTGTGGGACTGGCGATAAAAACAAACAGCATAATGAGCATGATTTTGAGACTGGTGAGGAGGGCGCCCATGGAAAAATGATGCAGGTTGAAAAGGGCAAGCCCCAGCAATGCCAGAAGGGTACCCAGGGTATCGAGCTTGCCGGCCGGATGCAGCCGGGAGTAAAAATCAGGAAAACGCAGGATTCCAATCGCTCCTGCCGTTAAAAAGAACAACCCGGAAAAGAGGAGTATGCATACGAGAATATCCATCTTTACGTCCTTGAATAAAAGTACGGGAATAATTGTTACAGTTCGGCTGCGTTGCTTTTAAAAAGTGCCGGTGTGCTCACCGGCATCATATTTTATCCGTTAATCCTTTCCGTTTATGGAAGTACCTGGATGCCGCCAGCACAGCGATAAAGTTCAGCATGGCATAGGCCAGGCAGATGTCGACAAACATGTCCACTCTTTGATAGAGGAGGCCGATCAGTATCAGCATGACCGTGGTCTTGCTTCCTATGGCATTAACGCCGATCATGCGGTCCAGGACGGTCGGCCCGATGATGGCGCGGTACAAAGAAAGAACCATTAAAAAAGCCAGGTAAAGACTCGAATATAAAAAGATATTATCCATCAGACCTTCCTGAAGACGTTGGCGATTTTTCTTTCCATTTCGCCAGGCAACGGATCACCTGAAGCCTTATCAATAGCGTGAACTTTAAAATCTCCGTCTACTGACACATTAACCGTAACCGTGCCTGGTGTAAGGGTGATGGAATTGGCAAATGTCACCAACCCCAATTCACTGTCCAGCGTGCTTTTAAATTTGATAATTCTTGGATCAATCAGATCCATCATCCGTGGATGGAAAACGAGATAGGTTACATGAAAATTTGCCTTAAAGACCTGGATTGTCAGCCAGGGGAGATAGCAGAGCCATCGGAGAAAAACTGCCGGCTGCCCTTTCCGTGTCGGCGTGGGAAACAACAGGTCAGACGACAGATACGCAACAAGAGCAGAGGAAATAACTCCCATGCCAAGATGAAAAGGATCAAATTTGCCGGAAAGAAGCATCCAGACCCCAAACATAATCAAGAAGGTTGTCAGGAAAGGGAATATACGGAGGGGGGGACGGATTTTCCGGGCTGTTTCAGGTTGATTATGGTGAAGATTCCTTTTTTCCTTCGTCTTCATCAGGCCCTCCCTCTATCCGTCCATGCAAAAAGTGCAGCTATAATGTTTTTGACGTTCATGACTCTGCTCCCATGAGAAGAATATTTTTCACTTTTCATCCCACCTGGAAAAAGTTTCACCAGTGGCAAGACCTGTGAGGGAGAAAGGAGTCGACACACCGGTATCCTTCTTTTTACCTCCCCCCTTCTGTCAGGGGCAAATTTTTTTCCCGCAATGCATTGCCGCCATCAAAAGTTGAACTCGGTTTTTTTGCCGTTTTCGTACACACAGGCGATTTTGGGTACGAAGAAATTTTTTTCCGGCACCTCGGGGGCATAGTCGACATTGATGCCGCCGATATACAGCGCCCGTTCCACCTGCGCCTGGAGCAGGGGGTCAAAAAGATCATAGCCGAGAGAGAGCACCCTGTCGGCGATGGCCGCCATGGGGTATTCCGCGGCGGCAATATCGTCGAGGTACGGTTGCAGGACCCGCTCCGCCTGGTTCATCTCGAAATCCTGCAGTTCGCCCACGGACTGCCCGTCCAGTCGTTTCCGGTGACGTGCGAGGACGTGCGCGAGCAGCCCGCAGGAGGGGCTCTGCTCGCGCATGCCGTACCGGTCCGTCAGCCCCAGGGTGTAATTGGAGTCGCAACCGACGTGGGTGGCGTGCACCAGGATGATCCACGGCACTTCTTTTTTGTTGGGGATATGATGGGACGGCGGGCCCAGGCTTTCAACGGAGCGGCCGGCCGGATAGGCCCCGAACGAATTGAGGTCAAACCAGCCGGAGCTTTTCCCTATGCCGGCCAGAAGATAACCGATCTGGTCCTGGTTGTCATCCCGGCAGAAGCACTTGATGCCGAGGGCGTTTTCCCCCAGGCTTATGCCGAAGCCGTCGAGATGATTCTTGAGGATGGCAGTGAAGTCACCGTAGGAAAAAAGGGTGCTCCTGCTTTTTTCGGCCGGGGCGGTGAAGGCGCCGTGGATGGTGCCGACCAGGGTGACGATGTCGACCGGCTTCTCCAGGAAGCCGGCCGCACCGAGATTCACCGCCCGTTCCCGGGCGGCGGCGGTGCCGTGCCCGGTGAGAATGATGGTCTCGATGTCGGGATACTTTTCCCTGACCCGGCGCAGGACCTCCAGGCCGTTCATGTCCGGCATCTGCAGGTCCAGCACCAGGACATCGGGTTCTTCCCGGGCGATGTCGTCCAGGGCTTCCTTGCCCCCGAATGCGGCCCTGGCGTCGATATCGCGTCTCTGCAGACGCATTGACATTGTCTCGACGAATTCTTTTTCATCGTCGACCAGCAGGACTTTCAGTTTTTTCTTTTTTTCCATAACGGTCTCTCATTTCAATTTACTGAGGGGCCATGGTAATGGGCATGCCCATGAGCGGCCAGATGACCGCCACAGCCAGGGCGACCATGACCATCAGCATGATGCTGGCCGGAATGCCCCACATGAAGAATTCCCCGGCGGTGAACTGTTTGGAGTTGTAGGCGATGGCGTTGGGGGCCGCCCCGACCAGCAGCAGGAACGGCATGCCGGCCGTCACCAGGGAGGCGAACAGGATGACCTCGCCGGCCACGCCGAGATAGGGGGCGATGACCAGGGCCACCGGCAGGGAGATGGCGATGGCGGCCACGTTCATGATGAAGTTGGTCATGATCAGGACAAAGAAGGCGATGCTGAGCACGAAGACGAACCAGTGGGCGTTCTGGAACATGGTCAGCCAGTTGACCGCCAGCCAGCTGGCCGCCCCGGTGTCCCACAGGCAGAAGCCGATGGACATGGCCCCGGCGAAGAGGAGGATGATGTTCCAGGGAATTTCCTCCAGATCCTCGACCTTGAGGATGTTGACCATGAAGAAGCCGATGGTCGAGCAGAGGAGGATGGCGGTCTTGTCAATGGCCTGGAGGGCCGGGACGAAGGACCGCAGGGAAATGGCCAGGATGGTCACGCCGACGATGGCCGCGGCCAGCAATTCCGGCCGGGTCATCGGGCCCAGTTCGACGTACATCCGCTTGGCTTTTTCCTTGAGCCCGGGAATGCGCGCTTTTTCAGGTTTGAAGACGAGCATGAAAAAGCCCCAGAGCAGGAAGACCATCCCCCAGCCGACGGGGAACATGTACCAGGTCAGCTCGAAAAAGGAGATGTCCTTGCCCATGATGTCCTTGTAGAAGCCGAGGGCCACTGCGCCGCGGGCCGCGCCCAGCAGGGTGATGATGCTGCCGGCGCCGGCCACGTAGGCCATGCCGATGAACAGCCCCTTGCCGAACCTGGTGGGCGCTTCTTCCTGGGTATACATGGCGTAGATGGCCAGCAGCAGCGGGTACATGGTGGCCGCCACCGCCGTGTGGGCCATGATGTGAGTGAGGGCCGCGGTCAGGATGAAGCAGCCCAGATAGATCATGCTGGTCCGTTCACCGACAATGGCGAGCATCTTGTAGGCGATGCGCTTGGTCAGGCCGGTCTTGGTGAAGACCATGCCGATGACGATGGAGCCGAAGATGAAGAGGACCGACGGATCCATGAAATCCTTGAAGGCCGCTTTGGCAGGCCGGATCAGGAACATCGCCTGCATCATGCCGATGGTCAGGCTGGTCACGCCGATGGGCAGGACCTCAAACACCCACCAGGTGCCGGCCAGCAGAAACACGGCCAGGGCCCCTTTGGCCTCCTTGGACAGGACGAAACTTTCGCCCAGGGGGTCCACCGCATCCGGCCACGGGGGCGAATAATAGACAACAGCAAAGAGGATGATGCCCGTAAACATGAAAATGAGCCGCTTCCAGTCGATGGGTTGTTTTTCCATGGCAACCCGTACCTCCGTCTGATCGTTGGTCATGACTTTCTCCCCGCCTAAGGTATTTACTCGTAGTCCTGTTGCTTATATTACAGTTTGCACCGGCTGGTTATGGCCTTGAATATCTCCTCCATGCGGATCACGCCGAGAACCCGGGTATCGTCGACAACGGGAAGAACGGTTTCGTTGATGCTCAACATGATGGCCAGGGTCTTGAGGAGGGATTCGCTGCTCCTGACGGTCAGCTTGATGGGCGACATGAAATCGATGATTTTTTTCGTTCTTCTCTTCGAGCACTCCTCAAAGAACGAATCTTCCCAGAAAACGACCAGGCTGGTGGCATCCGATTTTTTGCCTTCAAATTTATTGACCTTGGCGAGCCCGGTAAAACGGGGATCAATCCCCAGGATGATGTTCTGCATGGTGACCCGGCCCACCAGGCGGTTGCCGGCGTCCAGGATGAGGATCTCCCGGTACCTGAGGCGTTCCCTGGAGCCGTCCGTGTAGGATTTGATGACTTCAACGGCGTCACTGAGCGACTGGTCTTCGGCGAGATGCGGAAACCGGTCGAGGGTGATTATGTGGTCCTTGACCACCGGGTTATCGGTTTGCACTTCAGTCCTCCTCTCTTGGTAATTATGTTTGCACCGGTAAGATCAGGCGTGAAATTCCGTCTCGCCGGGAAAAATTCCCGTTCGCAGGACAAACTTCACCATTTTCGGATGCCCCGGGTTTTCAGCGGCATTCCGAATATCGCAAATTCAGCCTCTCCGGCTTGCCGTCCGGCGCGGGCTGCGGCCGAGTGGAATGATTAGAGGATTACCAGCTTTTGCTTTTGATGATTTTTTTTACCTCTTCCTGGCGCTTCTTCTCCACAACGAGCATTCTTTTATGTTTTGCCTCGCCGATTTTATCGAGCAGATCCTTCAGGTCGACGGGTTTCCCAAGGAAATCCTCGGCCCCCATTTTCATCGCCTCGATGCCGCTTTTTACCGTGGCGTGGCCGGTCAGCATGATTATTTCGAGATCAGGATTTTTCTCCTTGATCCGCTTCAGGGTTTCGAGTCCGTCAATTCCCGGCATGGCAAGGTCCAGGACAATCGCGTCAAAGGTTTTTCCCTCGATCAAGTCAACCGCATCTTCACCGCTGGTTACCGTATCAACATGGTAACCGCGGGTTTCCAGGCGGCTGGACAGGGCGTCCAGGAATTGTTCCTCATCATCCACCAGCAAAACATTTGCCTTGATCTCTTCAGCCATGTTTCTTTTCTCCGTTCAGAAGTATGTTATTATCGGACCCGTCCCGGACGATTTTGCTTAACGGATCAGCGGCACAACTCCCCCAAGCTGTTGTCATCCAGCCCCCGTCTGATCCGGTATCAGCGATGAAACGGTTTATTTTTTCTTTTTTTCCATGATGCTGCGCGCCATTTCATGCTCGCCGGCTTCCGCAAAGGCTGCGGCGGCCATGGTGTTCTCGAGCTTTTCGTGATACGCCGCCTTGATCCGGTCGACCAGCACTTCTATGTCGACAGGTTTTTTCAGGTAGTCAAAAACACCCAGGCGGCGAGACTCATCTTCATCCCTGTCCGTTCCGTGCCCCGTCAGGATGATAACCTGGATATTCGGGTACATTTTCTTGACCCGGCGCAATACTTCCATTCCGTCGATGCCCGGCATCTTCAGATCAAGCACCATGACATCCGGCTCATTATCATTGACGAAATCAATGGCCTGGCTGCCGTCATAGACAGTATCGCTTTTCAGATCGCGCATCTTGAGGCGTTTTGAAAGGGTTTGGACAAATGTTTCCTCGTCATCAACGAGCAGAACTTTCATTTCAGCCATGGGACACCTCGCTGTTTATGGCATTAACCAGAAGTCAAAGCCGGTTTCGTTACTTTTCGGGTTTCTTGTCGCTTTTCTTCCTGTCGTTGTCGGTTTTGTTCTCGTCAATTTTTTTGTCAAGAATCGTCCGGGCCGAGTCAAATTCACCCACCTGGGCAAACGTTGCCGCGACCATGGCGTTTTCGAAATTATCGAAAAAGGCAAACTTTCGTTTCTTCTTCCGCCGGAGCCTGCTTCGCTTGACCGCCTCCCTGATCTTATTTTTCAGCGATTCGATATCGAAGGGAACGGTAATTTCATCTGAGGCCCCTTCCTGCATGCATTCGATCGATATCGCGACATCGTCGATGCTGCTGATGATAATGGTCTCAACGTCACTGGCGGTTGCCTTCAGTTCCTTCAGGAACGGCACCGAGGGCAGACTGTTCCCTCTGACATCAAGGAGAACAACGTCCATTTTTCGCCTGCCCAGAAGGTCGAGGGCCTGAGCCGCGGTTTCCGCTCTGAAAACTTTTACCCGGAATTGACTTAATTTCTGCTGCAAGGCCTGGCCGAATGACGCATCGTGCATTACTATCAGAATCGACTGGGGCATTGCTCATACTAGTTATTCGAATCATGGGCCAGTCCCGTCTCGATCGTCGGCCCCATCCCCTTCTCATTTCCTGCCGCCATCCGTGATGAAAGCGGGAGTTTATGAGAACGGGGAGGGGCGGCCTTTGTCAATTGTTGCCGGTTCTTCGTCAGTTGACGGTTACATAGCCGAATGAAAGATGGACGCCCCGCAAGCCCAGGCTCTCACACATGTCACGACCAAGCGTGGTGCAGACGCCCCTGCCGCTGGTGAGGTTCACGGCTTCGTCCCGGAGTCCGGCTTCGGCGAAGGCAACGGCCGCAAAATGACTTTCCACCCAGTTGAGGGAGGTGCGCGGTTTCGATTCGGGCAGCATTTCCCTGGCCGTATCCCATTCGCCCGCTTCAGCGTATGTTACCGCCACAGCCAATTTCTGAAATTTTTCGAGCAGCGTTTTCATGATATGGCCTCCTTTGTTTGTGGGGATCATGCCTCTCTTTGCCTAAGTTATTGCAAGCATTGTGCCATCAATAAAAATATCAAAGATGTTAAGTAGTTATCGATAAGCACCTTTGGCGGGCGGAGCTATGCGGCCATGACCGCGAAACGAAATAAAACGAAGTGGAACGGAGACGGTTGGCGGGGGGCCAGTTATTTTCTTTTAATACCAGTTGATTAAGGAGAAAATAGCCGGAAATGGCTGGGCAGCAGGGGAGTGAAACATAATAAAACATAACGCGACTGTCGGGATTTATATCCTGCAGGGAATTGTCGAGGTTCTCAGCCCCCTGCGGCCTTCGTCATGTTATTCATGGGGATCAGCCGCCGGACTCCGGGGGGATGGGCGATAGGAGCAGGACGGCCCGGATGCCGGCCTGGTCCGGCTCGACAGGGGGACACTGGGCATGCAGGGCCTGAAGCGCTTCGCCGGGAATGTACGGGGACAGGTCCGCCGGTGCCCCGGCCCTGATTTTTTCGCCATGAAAGGCGATCCGGACCCGGTCTCCTGCCGCGGCGGTGGCGACCCGGACGGCGCCCTGTTTTTCAAGATGATTCAACATCGCCATGACAGCGGAAAAAACGACAAACTGGAGCAGCGAAGGGTTGCTGTGCATGGAGGGGAGATCCGGGGCCGGATCAAGTTCCAGGGTAATGTTTTTCAGCCGGGCGAACCTCCGGGTCAGAAAGAGGATCTCTCCGGCCACCTCGTTGACGCTGAATGAGGACAGGGGAAAGTCCATGCGGTGGGCAAAGCGGCCGAGATGACCTGCCATTTCCGCGGCGGCGGCAACACGTTCCCCGATGCCAGCCGTGATTTTCGTCAACCGCTCCCGCCCGGGAAGGGCGTCCTTCTCCATGGCCAGCAGGTCATCGAGCAGGCCGCTGAGCTCCTTGGTGACACTGAGGTGATTTTTGAATTCGTGGGAAACCCCGGCGATGATCCGGCCCACGAAGGCCAGGCGTGCGTCATGCAGGTTCGGTTGCGTCGTGCTCATGCTGTCTCTCCATCAGCGCCGGACAGTGTCGCGTGCCGTTTTTGCGTTGCTTCGCCGATCTTTTTGACGAGTTCAGGCAGATCAACGGGTTTGATGATGTAGTCGAGTATCAGGTTGCTGATGCCTTCTATTATTTTTCTGTCCCCGTGCCCGGTCAGCATGATGACCTCAATGGAGGGATCGTACTGCTTTATTGCCTCGAGGGCCTGCAGCCCGTCAATATTGGGCATTTTCAGGTCGAGCAGCACGACGTCCGGCACATGATCCGCGGTGTGGATGAGGGCAAGGGCGTCTTCCGCGCGATAGACAGCCGTTGCGTCCATGTTTCGCATGTTCAGCCGTTCGGCCAGCGTGGAGGCGAATTCTTTTTCATCGTCCACAATCAGCACCCGCGGGTATTGCATGAGCAGGATCTCCTTCTCTCAATCCAGGGGGAGAAGCACCGTAAACGTCGTCCCTTCTCCGACGACACTGTCCACCTTGATCGTTCCCCCCAGTTTTGTTATCAGGCCGTAGGTGATGGACAGGCCGAGCCCGGTGCCTTTGTGCTCTCCCTTGGTTTTGGTGGTGAAAAACGGCTCGAAGATATGTTTCATCGTTTTCGGCGGTATGCCGGGTCCGTTATCGGTGATATCGACCCGCAGAAAACCGTCCTGCCGGGAGGTGGCTATTCGCACATATCCTTCATCTTCCACGGCATCAATGGCATTGTTGATGATGTTGAGAAAAATCTGCTGCAACTGTCCCCGGTCGCTGAGGATGGTCGGCAGATTGTCGCGCAGTTCAAGCTCCAGGCGGATATTGCGGTAGAGAATTTCCTTTTCGAGAAAGGCGAGGACCTCCCGGATCAGTTCATTGACCATCACCGGTTCGGGCGTGACATCCATCCGTCGGGCAAAACCAAGCAGCCGGTGGGTTATGACCTTGCAGCGTGAAACGGCATTCTGCACCCCCCCGATCAGTTCACCAAACTTGGCCTTGTATTGAAAATCGTCGGATATGTCCATCAGATCTTTCATCAAGCCGGCCTTCTGATCGATGATGGCCAGGGGGTTGTTGATTTCATGGGCTACTCCGGCGGCGAGGCGGCCGATGGAGGCCAGCTTGCTGGTATGCTCCGCTTCGGCGATGATCCCTTCCCTGGCTGCGTCGCTCTGCCGGACGCGGTCGACGAGGATATTGGCCACCCGGACGACAACCAGCAGAACAAGGATGATGCTGATCATGACAATGGCCTGCATCTGGTTTTTGAACTGGTTCCAGCTCTCTCCGTACGCATATCCTTTCTTGACCAGGACCAGAATCCAGGGGATATCGTCAATATACGCATAGGCACGGAGTTCTTGATCGGACTTGGATTTTTGCTGGGCATACTCAAGGGTGACATCTCCCCGGTTGGGAAGCCGGGCAAGAGGGAACAGGCCGGAAACCGCATTGCCGTAGAACCGGGAAGAGGTCTGCAGATTGCCGCCGTAATCGATGAGAAAAATATCGTCCGAGGCCTCGGTTTTGGTGGTGGCGATGAATTTGTCCAGGGTTTCGGAATCGATGCTTGCCTTGAGCAGACCGCAGACCGCCTGATTCGTTGTCCGCTTGGAAACCGTGACGACAAAATGGGGGATATCGCGGTAGCCTAAAAACGCAGTGCTGATGAATGTTTCGTGACTGACGGCCTTGGCAAACCAGTCGCTCCGGCTGTAATCCCGGCCAATGAGATTGTAGGGACCGGCACAGGTTGTCTGAATGCCGGACGGATCGACCAGGCTCAGGTCCACCAGGCCCGGATGTTTACGTTTCAGGCGGACGAAAAGGGTCCCCAGCGTCAAGGGGTCGGCCAGTTGCTCGCAGGTGTATTCACCGGCGTAATACGACAGGACCGTCACAATGTCGTTGATGAAATAGGTGACCGTTTTCTGGGTGCTCTGGGCGTTCCACCTGAGATAGTGCCGGGCCTCGTCCTTGAGTAAATTTTTGTACTGGTAGAAGCTGAGGGTGGCGGTGACGATCAAAGGCGTCAGGGTGATGACGGACATGGCCAGAAACAGGTCCTTCCGGGAAGTCAGTGGGTAACCCCCATGCACCCCGGCGGGTATGGCCCCATGTGAATAAAGTCGGGTTGCGGAGCGAAGAGACCGCAAAAGTCTCGTAGCGCAGCAACCCTTTCCGATTTTGCCGGGGTCGGTTTTCATGCTACACTCACCGCCAAAAAACCAGGAGGTGAACCATGCGTGAT
>Ga0209614_1001533_pt1 | contig 16991 bp, 14 predicted proteins | sample BlaSprsedimmetaG_FD_185484 | JGI IMG/M metagenome (GOLD analysis project Ga0209614, IMG submission 185484) | Hot spring sediment bacterial and archeal communities from California, USA to study Microbial Dark Matter (Phase II) - Blank Spring... ... | reverse complement strand
GGGCTGGTCTCTTCATCAGTTCTCCTCCTTAATGCTATTGGAATTCCTCTACCCACACTTTAGCATTTTTTAGTGTATTGTCAAATAGTCATTTAGGGGGATAATCTGGTCATCTGGCGGCCCACGGCCCCTCTCGCGCCGGACGGCGTGCTGGTCTACCGCTTCTGGGGCCGGGTCACGGGCGACCCCACGCCCATCGGCGATAACTGCGCCGCCGCGACCAGCGTCGAGACGCCCTCGCCGGTTGAGGCCTGCGCCAACGTCCCCGATCCGAATGTGTACGAGGCGCTGGAACTGCTCAAGGACGCCGTAGACCTCAACGGCGCGCCGCTGCTGGTGAATGACATCATCCGCTACACCATCCACGTCACCAACGCGCACACCAGCGTCACGATGACCAACGTGGTCGTCACCGACACGCTCCCGGCCGGCGCCGTCTTCGTCAGCGCGACGCAGTCCTACACCGAGGCCGAGGGGACAGTGTGGTGGCAGGTGGGCGACCTCGCGCCCGGCGCAAGCTGGACGGCCACCGTCGATCAGCGCGTGGATGGCACAGTCAACCCCATCGGCCCCAACGTCGCCGCCGTGTCGAGCGATCAGCAGGACCCGCAGGAGACCGGCGACATCTACCCGCCCGATCCCGTCATCCAGACGGCGCTGCAACTGGGCAAGACGGCGGAGGAATATCAGAACGCGCCGCCCCTGCTGATGAACGACCGCATCCTCTACACGATCCGCGTCACCAACACCAGCGCCAGCGCGGTGACCAACCTCGTCGTCACCGATACCCTCCCGGCGGGTGTGACCTACTTTGGTATCCCCAAGGGATCGCCCATGCCTATCCAGACCGGGCCGGTGGTGGTGTGGACGCAGGCCAGCCTGGCGCCCGGCGCGGTGCGCGAGTTCAAGGTCATTGTCAAGGTGGACGGCTCCGCCAACCCCATCGGTGTGAACCTGGCGCAGGCGACGTGCGCCGAGGAGACAACGGTCGCGGCAGCGACCGCCCAGGTCCCCGGCGACGGCATCCACGCACCGGGACTGGTGGTCACCGGCACGGTCAGCAGCGGCGGCGGGACGATGGCGCAGGTGACACGCGCGCCGGCCTCCGCCCTGGACGTAGGTGATCTGTTGACCTACACGGTTATGGTCACCAACAGCAACCCGTCGCTGACACTGCACAACCTGGTGGTGACGGTCACGCTGCCCAGCGGTACGGAACTGGTCAGCGCGACGCCGCCCGGCTCGCTGATGTTGCCCACGTTGGTGTGGAAGCAGGCCGAGCTGGGGCCGGGGGCGGGTTGGCGCGTGGTGATCGTCGTGCGCCAGACCAGCGCGTCTATCGGGACGATGCACGCCGTCGCTGCCAGCGACGAGCAAAGCCCGGTCGAGGTGACCATCGGCCAGGGGAGCTACCGCTTCTACCTGCCGTTGATCCTGAGATAACCGAAGGGCTTGTCCTGAGATCATCGAAGGACTGGTCGTGCACCAGTAGCCGCGATTTCCATATCGCGCTCAGGTGGGACGCACTTTCTGAAGTGCGTCCCACCACACCCCCATCTGGAGGGCGTTCATGAAACACATCTTGCTCTACGGCGATTCCATTTTTCTGACTGGACTGGCGAGCCAACTGGGCGCGTTGCCAGAGATAGAAGCGCGCCTGCAGGCGCCGCGCGGCGGGCCGCTCAACCTGCGTGGTCTCGATGCCGTCATCGTGGACTTCAACGCCGTAGACGCCAGCGCCGTGCTGGACATGCTCCGCGCCCGCCCCGACCTCAAGATCGTCGGCGTCAACCCAAGCGGCGGCGCGGTCACGGTGCTCTCCGGTCAGGTCTACCTGGCGCACACGCTGGAGGACGTGATGGAATGTCTGGAACAGTAGACGGTAGACGGTAGCCAGGGGGGATTGGGAATGTATAATTGGGGATTGGTAACGAGTAATTGAGTAATGAGTAAATCGCTCATTCGCCGATTCTCTCATTCTCACATTCTTCCATATCTCTCATTCTCCCATTCTTCCATTCTTCCATTCTCCCATTCTTCCATTCTCTCATTCACAAGGAGGTGATGTCCGACCAACGATTCATTATTCGCCATTCGCTATTCGCATTTCAACATTCAGGAGGAAAAACACAATGAATACCAAACACGCCAGACCGTTCTGGCAACGCTGCTTATCGGCCATTACCGCGATGGTGATGGTACTGGGGCTGTTCCCCTTGGCGGCGCTCGGCGCGCCGTTCCCGCCGGAACGCGCGGAGCTGTTGGCGGAGCCGGGGCTGTTGGCCCCTCACGGGCCGCTCGCGCCGGCCGCCACTCAAACCCTGGGCGGTCAGACATTCGACGGCAACCTTAAAATTGATGTCTACGACGACGGCAGCATCGGCCTCTTCCGCTACGACTCGGCCAACGTTGGTGACGAATGGGCGACACTGGTCTATAACGGAGTGGATGTCGACAGCGCCGAGAATCCCAACAAGAACTCCCGCTTACAATATACTGGCGGGGGCTACTACTTCGGCTGGCCGGACGGTATGGCCTCGAATCCTACCGATGCTCAGGTCACATCCGTCAGCAACACTAAAGTTGGCGATACCGTCGTCTCGGTGTTTACCGCCGGCAGCACGCGGATCACTCAGACCGTGAGCTACAGCAACGGTGACGACTTCATCCGCTACGACTGGGCCATCCAGAACACCGGCGGCAGTGCGCTCAGCAATCTGCGCTTCTTCCACGGGATGGATACCTGCCTGGGGCTGCAGGGGTACTATTGCGATACTGCTTCCGACACCGGCGCGGGGCTGTGGTTGCCCGCCGCCCGCGCGGTCGGCGTGCGCAACGTCAGCGGCAGCGAGGAGATCCGCTTCTACTTGCAGGGCGTCACGCCGCCGGAAAATTACGACAGTTTGGAATATTGCAAGATTTGGACGAACATGGCAGCCGGCGCGCTGACCGACGCCCTGAACACCGACCCCGCCACCGACAACGGCTACGCGCTGGAATGGCGGCAGGCCAGCCTGGATGCCGGCGGCGTCTGGACGATCACGGCTTACGAGCGTTTTAGCGTCGCCGCCTTCGACTCGGTCTTCGTCGTCGCGCCGCCGCTTACCGAGATCGAACAGGGCGCGTCCGGCGACCTGATCTACACGCTCACCAATGACAACGCGACCGGCGTGGACGTGGACTTGAGCGTGAGCAAAGACCAGCCCACCTGGACGGCCACGCTCCAGGGCGCAGCCACGGTCAATGTACCGGGCAGTAGCTCCATCACCGTGACCGTGCAGGTGGACGTTCCGGCAGGCGCGAGTATCGGCGCGACCGGTTACATCACCCTCACCGCCGACTCTGACGGCGCGCCCCCGGATTCGAGCGATAAGGCGATGGTGTTGGTGACGGCGGGGAGCACGCCGCCCCCGGACGTGTTGGAGCTGCAAAAAGTAGCGATTGACCTCAACGGCGGCGGGCTGTACGCGGGCGACACCATCGAGTACCGCCTGATGGTCAGGAACATAACCGACACGCTGCAGACCAACGTCGTCATCACCGACATGATCCCAATGTACACGACCTACGTGCCCGGCTCGGCCTGGGTGACGCAGGGGAGCGTGAGCGGCCCCGACCCGCTGGTCGCCAACATCGGCGACCTGGCGGCCGACGAATACGCCGTTCTCACCTTCCGCGTGACGGTGAACGCCGGCGCGGCCGGCCAGGATATCGACAACATCGCCAGCGCCGGCAGCGACCAGCAAGACCCGCCGGTCGATGTCGGCCCGATCAAGCCGCAGCCTGACCCTGGCCCCGTCAAACCCGGCGACCAACTGCTGGAAATCCAAAAGACGGCGCAAGACCTGAACGGCAGCCCGCTGTACGTGAGCGACGAGATCGAGTACCAAGTGATGGTGCGCAACATCACCACGACGGCGCAGACGAACATCGTCATCACCGACGCGATCCCGGCGCACACGACCTACGTCCCCGGTTCCGCCTCCGTGACCCAGGGCAGCGTGGACGACAGCGGCCCCATCGTGGCGGACATCGGGACGCTGAACGCGGGCGAATACGCCGTCCTCACCTTCCGCGTGACGGTGAACGCGGACGCGGCGGGGCAAGACATCACCAACCAGGCCAGTGCAACAAGCGACGAGCAGAGCGACCCGGTCTACACCGAGCCGACGCCGCCCTATCCCGGCCCCTACGACTTCCCCGACCCCGGCCCGGAGCCGGTGAAACCTGGCGACGTCACGCCGCCGAGCGTCACGCACCCCGTCAGCGGCACGCTCATCAACGACGCCACGCCGACCTTTACCGGCACGGCGGACGCGGGCGCGCTGATCACCGTCACGCTCCAACCCACGGGGACAGTGCTCTGCACGGCCGTCGCCGACGGGAACGGGGACTGGACGTGTACGCCCACCACCCCGCTGCCCGAAGGCGAGGCCGAGATCCACGTCGTGGCCGGGGATGACGAAGGCAACGAGAGCGGCAGCGGCGACATCGAGGAAACGTTGACCACCTTCCCGGCCAACAGCGTGCTCACGTACACCGTCTCCGCCAGCGGCGGAACCAACGAGATCGTGTGGAACACCGTGACGATTACGCCGCCAGCGACGATGTTCGACGTCATCCAGGAAAACAATATCGCCAGTCGGCCAACCGTCTATCGCCTCATCCTGCCCGTCGTCTACAAGAACGCCTCTCCGTGACAGATCGCAAGTAAAGAGGGTGGGCAAGCGATAGGTCGTTACATCAGGTCAGCCTGAGTCACAGGGCCAGGTTTCTGAAAAGAAACCTGGCCCGCTTTATTTTGTCCGCTCGCGCGCTTCGCGCTTTGTGTTTATCGGGTTGCGACCAAGGTGACACACGTGGGCGACGTCCTGGAGAGCCTGAACGTCGAAAACCGCGTCCCGGCTATCGCCTGTTTCCAACGGCGCCGCAAGTGAAACGACCGCCGGAGCGCCGCCCCTGGGATTTGTCCCGCGCGCGAATCTGTGCTACACTCGTTCTAGGAGGTGGAGTATGCAGAAACTACCGATTGGCATTTCATCCTTCGAGGTGATGCGCACGCGCGGCTTCGTCTACGTGGACAAGACCGAAGGCATCCACCAGCTCGTCACGGAGGGCATCTATTACTTTCTGGCGCGACCGAGGCGTTTTGGCAAGAGCCTGCTCGTTTCCACGCTGCGCTGCCTGTTCGAGGGCAAGCGGGAGTTGTTCGAGGGGCTGTGGATCGCGGAAAAGGGCCGCTGGGAGTGGACGCCCCATCCGGTGGTGGCGCTGGATTTCAACCAAATCAGCCTGGATACCCCGGAGCAGTTGGCAGCGGGCCTGCTCCATCAACTGGCCCAGCAGGCAGAGGCCGCGGGTGTGACGCTGCGCGGCCCCTCTTACGTCTCCCGGTTCGGAGAATTGCTCGTGGCCCTGGCCCGGCAAGCGGGGCAGCCGGTGGTGGTGTTGATCGACGAATACGACAAGCCATTGATCGAGCACCTGGGCCAGGGGCCGGCCGGGATGGACGTGGCGCGGGCGAATCGCGACATCCTGCGCGCTTTCTTTGGCGTCCTGAAAGGGGCCGATGTGACAGACGTGACACGCTTTGTCCTGTTGACGGGCGTCTCGCGCTTTAGCCGTGTCTCGGTCTTTTCTGCGTTGAACAACCTGTATGACATCACGATGAGCACGCAGTATGCCGCACTGTTGGGCTACACGCAGGCCGAGTTGGCGGACTGTTTCCAGGCCCACATTGAACGTATGGCGACCGAAACCGGACGGACGCCAGATCAGGTCGTGGACGCATTGGCGCGCTACTATGACGGCTATCGCTTTTCCAGCCGGAATATCAGGGTCTACAATCCCTTCTCGACGCTTTATGCGCTCAAAGAGATGGCGTTGGGTAGCTACTGGTTCGAGACCGGCACGCCAACGTTTCTCGTCAATTTGCTACGCGAACAGCGGTACGCCTTGCCCGAGTTGGAGGGGTTGCAAACCGATCCATCGGTCTTTGGCGCTTTCGATCTGGAGCGTCTGTCGCCCGAGGCGTTGCTTTTCCAGACGGGTTACCTGACGATTACCCAGGTGGAGGGGTATATTTATACGCTTGGTTATCCTAACCAGGAGGTCAAGAGCTCGTTTTCCAAATCGCTGTTGTTGATGACCCAGGGAGTCGCGCCGACCGTTAATTCCCACGTCCTGCAGCTCGCGCAACACCTGCAAGCAGGCGACCTGGAAGCGTTCTTCACCGCGATGACGGCCATCTTTGCCTCGATTCCCTACGACATCGAGACGAAACGGGATGAGGCCTACTTCCACACCCTTTTTTACTTGATGATGTCCGCCACCGGCGGCGCGGCGCACAGCAGTGTGTTGACCAGTCGCGGGCGGATTGACGTGCTGATGACCCTGCCGGAGCACATCTACATCTTCGAATTCAAGTGCGACCAGAGCGCGGCGGCGGCGCTGGCGCAAATTCGGGAACAGGGTTACGCTGAGCCGTATCGCGGGCAGGGCAGGCCGGTCACGCTGGTGGGCGTCAATTTCAGCACCGAACAGCGCAACGTGGCGGAATGGGCCGCCGAGCCGGACGCGGCCTGATCTCTCCGCTGTCGCCCAACCCGTCTTACTACCGGCAGCCGGTCAAGTTCACAGCTTCCTTCACCGCCGGTCTGCCCAAGGGCAGCGTCAAGATGGGCATGGTCTTTGCCTACAGCGTCGTAATCACCGGCAGCTTCCCAGCGCAGGCGGCCTACGTCTCGGTCGTGGGCGGCAAGTGGGTGGCAAGCGGGGGCGACTATGGCAAGTGTATCGGCTCATCTTCCCCATCTTTTACAAGAACTACTCCGAGATGGATCGCAAGTAAGGATAGGGACGGGACAGGCGGCGGGCCGCCATACCAGGTGAGCCCAAGTCACACGGGCCAGGTTTCTGAAAAGAAACCTGGCCCGTCATTGCTAACCCGTCCGCTGAATCCTGAACTCCTTGAGGGCTACAATTCTTTGCAGATGAGGCAAGATTTTACCATAGAGCCCACAGAGAGCGCAGAGTTTTCTCGTGTTTTTCTCAGTGGTCTCAGCGCGCTCTGCGTTGGGTTTCAACCTCGTCGGTTTGAGGCGTATCTTTGTTAGACGCTTACGTCTATTCTATCCGCCTGCGCGTTTCACGCTTTACGAATTTTGTCGAGTTGCGACAAAAGTGATACAATGTGGGCTACAGGGCCGGACGCGGTGTGACGGTCGCGCCGGGTTTGGGGAGTGGGGGCTGCTGCATCCATTCCCTGGCAGTGGCGGCATCTTGCTCCTTAACCGGGTGGACTTTGGGGAAGGCTCTGGATTGAGGAACGGCTGGCGGCGGAGATGAATTCCATTCCTTGGTTGGTGGCTCGGCAGGAAGCGCCCGACGGCGAGACGCGGAAGGATTTGCTGCAGCTTGAAGATGGTGAGCAGGTCGAGGTCGTGCTGCTGCGGTATCGCCAGCGGCGCAGTGCGTGTGTGTCCACCCAGGTGGGTTGTGCCTGTGGATGCTCGTTCTGTGCCACCGGTCAGGCGGGGTTCGTGCGGGACCTTTCCAGCAGCGAGATCGTCGGCCAGGTGCTGCACGTGCAGCGGGAACTGGCCGCTGAGGGGAGATCGCTTTCGAACGTGGTGTTGATGGGGATGGGGGAGCCGCTCCTTAACTATACGTCCGCCCTGGCCGCTGTGCGACGGTTGGTGGACCCGCGCAGCCTGGGCCTCGTTCAGCGGCGCGTCACTCTCAGCACGGTGGGTATCGGGCCAGGGATCGACCGTTTGAGTGAGGAGGGGCTGGGGATTGGATTGGCCATCTCGCTGCACGCTGCGACGGACGATGTGCGAGATCGGCTCGTGCCTGTCAACCGGCGCTATCCGCTGGACGACCTGTTCGCGGCGGTACGTCGGTACACGAACCGGACCCGGCGGCGGGTGATGGTCGAGTGGGTGATGATCGAGGGCGTCAACGATGGGGTCGCGCAAGCGGAGGCGCTGGCGGCGCGGCTCTCGGGACTGCCGGTGCACGTCAACCTGATGCGGTTGAATCCGACCCCGGGCTATGCGGGCCGGCCATCATCGCCGGCAGCGATTGAGGTGTTCGCGGCGGTGTTGGATCGAGCCGGTATCCCTCACACTATGCGCCAGCGTCGGGGCGCGGGGATTGAGGCCGGGTGCGGTCAACTGCGCCATCGGGCGTCGTCACGTGAACGTGCCAGCATATAGACTGGGGGATGAGCGATGGATGAAGGACAGACTGATACATTAACGGGTGACATTCTGGTCATTGATGATACCGCCCACGTCCGGTTGTTACTGTCTCAGATGCTGGTTGCTCAGGGACACGAGGTGCGAGTGGCCGAAAGTGGGGCGCAGGCGCTAGAGATGACGGTGGCAGCGGTGCCAGATCTGATTCTATTGGACATCATGATGCCAGAGATGGATGGGTACGAGGTCTGCCGGCGGTTGAAAGAGAATCCGCTCACCGGCAATATCCCCATCATATTCATCAGTGCGTTGGATCAAACGGCGGACAAGATCAAGGCCTTTACCGTCGGCGGGGTGGACTATGTCACCAAGCCGTTTCAGCCGAAGGAGGTGTTGGCCCGCGTCGCGACGCATCTCTCTATGCGGGCGCTGCAGAAACAACTGGCGGTGCAGTTGGAGCAGCTGCAGGCCCGTAACGAAGAGTTGGATGCCTTCAGTCGGGCAGTGGCCCGCGATTTGAAAGTACCCTTGACCTCGATCATTGGATTTGCCGACATGTTGAGGACGATTCATACCACGATGGATGGTGAACAGGTGGAAGAGTCGCTCCGCGCTATCGCTTCCAATGGGCGCAAGATGAACAAGATTATTGACGATCTGCTGATGCTGTCGGGGCTGCGTCAGACGGACCAGGTGGAGGTCAGGCCGTTGGATACGGCGGTCATTGTGGACAAGACGCTGAGGAGCCTCTCCGACCTGATCGCCGAGTATCAGGCGGAGGTGATCCGGCCGGATACGTGGCCGGCGGCGCTGGGGCAGCCTCAATGGGTCGAGGCCGTGTGGCAGCATTATATCAGCGATGCCATCGAGTACGGTGGGCGTCCGCCGCGCGTCGAGCTGGGAGCCATAGTCGAGGACGAGGATACGGTGCGCTTTTGGGTGCGGGATAACGGCCCTGGCCTGAAGGATGAGGAGCAGGCCAACCTGCTGGGGGCGTCCCGGCAGCGGGGGGACTCGTCCGGTTCGGCCAGGGAGCGCGGATTGGGCCTGTTCGTGGTGCGGCGCATCATGGAGACGTTGGGCAGAAAAGCCAGCGTCGAAAGTACGGGTGAGGAAGGCACCGTGTTCTCCTTTACTCTCAAGAGGGTCGTGTAAATTTCTCGCAATTGCTTCGCGGTCTCGGAGGGAGTGGATTCCAAACTCGAGCGCCGACGTTGAATGACACGTCGGTGAATGGTGGAGGGAGGGAAGCGAGATGTACGTCCAGGACACGGAGGACTTGCTGGAATTTTGGAGCGAGCTGCGGGTTTCGGTGCACGCGCTGCGGGAGGCGTACAAGGAAGGGCTGCGCGGGCGGGATATTCTGTACGCCATCTTTAAGGGGCAAGTGATCGAATGGTACCCAGAGCGCAACCGGGTGTTGATCCGCGGCCCCATTCCCCAAACCGACGTGCCGCTGCACGTAGCTTGTGATTACAGGGACTATGAGGAGCTGGTCGTCGTGACGGTCTACATCCCCAATCCCCCCCAGTGGCCGGCCCATTTGGCCAAGCGCCATCGACACGCCAAATGAAGGGAGATGGACTGGGCAGTGGTCGTCACTCGACCGGCTTGGCCCGCAGCATGATCGTGCGGGCCAGTTCCTGGCCGAATTCCCTCAACGTGGATACGTCGAGGGGTTTGAGCATTGGTGGCAGCCTCCCTAGTTTGGGGACCTCCTGGTGGATCCATCCGGCCAGGTAAAACTCGTGTAGACCGGTGTCCTTTTGCTTGGCCATATCCAGCACGACATCCAACGAGAGATCTGTTTCGTTCAGGATAAAGTAGAGGTCCACAAAGTCACGCGGCGTGGCGCGCCCGAATAGGGCCGTGATCTTGTTAGCGGCAATGTTCTCCAGTGCATCAATCCTGATGCTCCCCCAAGTCTGTACAGCGCCAAACCAAGGCTCAGCATCCAGCACGACATCCATTTTGACCCGTTCATCCTCTCGCGAGAAGAATGCCTGGTGTAGGTGGGGAGAGACCCGCGTGTCATTGCACGTCGTGTCAGTCATCTGAGCCAGGGTGGGGATAGAGGTCGGAATCTGTGTAAAGGCATCTTGATCCAGAGTAAAAAGGCCCAAGTCCTCACTCAGGCGGTGGTGCAGGTAAAAGCCCGCCAGAGCCGTGCCCCCGGTCAAGACGAATTGGTCGGCGGATGGCAGGTCGAAAAAGGCGGTCAGCAGGTCGTTTTGGAGCCGGCTAAGCACCTGGGACATCATACCCCCACACTTGCAGCGCCCAGGTCCACAACTCGCGCAGGCTGGGCGGCCACAAAAACCCCCTGACGACGTGCCAGTGGTCTAGGATGTCTTGAATTGTGACGTACTTCCAAATGTCCTCAAAACGGGCGTTTCTGACAATGTGCCCGATTATCTGCTCCCGTTCATACTTGTCATCGCCTGTCAGAATGCGCCGTACATCCTGTTCCGTCAGGTCGGCGTTCCAGATGAAATAGGGACGCTTTTGCTCCGCTGGCGTGCTGTTTTGTCCGTTCATATCCCCAATGATACTATACCTTGAGCTAATTGTCACGCCTCGTGTTCACTCGATTTTGACCAGGACGCCGATCTCGGCCCAGTGGTAGAGCGATTCGGCCTCCTCCAACCCCAGGATGATGCATCCGAAGGAGGCCGGGGAGCCCAGGTTGCCCTCCCACAGCCGCCGGCCGCTGGAGAGGGTGGGGAGGCCGTGAATGCCGTTGTAGGTGTCGCCGCCGGCGCGATAGATGGCGATAAAGTGGGGCATCCACAGATCCCATTGGCTGGCGTAGGCGTTCTCGTTTTTGTCGAGCACCTGGAACTGGCCGGTGTAGGTGGGTGAGCTGGCGATGCCGGTCGAGACCGGCCAATCCCACAGCAGCGAGCCGTCCTGGTAGACCCGCATGCGCTGCTCGGCGATGTTGATGACGATCTCTTTACCCGATATGGGGGGATAAGGCATCACGGCGTCTACAGAGGGGATGATCAGGGTCTGGCCGATTTGCAGCCAGTTCAAGTCCACGCCGGGATTGACCTCGGCGATGAGGCCCGGCGGCACGCCGACCCGACTGGCGATGATGGTCAGGTCGTCGCCGGATTGGACGACGTAGGAGCGGAGGGGATGGGTCAGCGGCAGCTCTACCGTCCCGCCCCCCTCCTCGAAGACAAACAGCACCCGTTGGACGGCGCGGTCCAGGTTCAGTTTGCGCCCCTCGCCCAACTCTGCGGACAACTGTTCCAGGGTGGCTTGTACTGCCTCCTCGGCTACCCGGATCTTGGGACTGCCATCTTCCTCCGCTGGTTCCACCCGCAGCCAGGTGATGATCGTCTCACGGTCCAGCCTCCAGGTAAAGGTCTCGTCGGTCAGCCAATCGTGGGTCGAGATCGTCACATGGCGGTCCAACATCTCCTCGGCCTGGGCCTGGGCACCTCGCGTGTCGGTGAGCTGGGGCGGCAGGATGCGAAAGGTCAGGGCGAATTGGTTATCGGGCCCGAGGTGGCTCACGGCGGCGACGATGTTGTCCAGTGTGCTCTCCACGTCCAGCTCCTGGCCTGGTTGGCCCGGTTCAGCCACAAGCTCGTTTCCTTCCAGGCGGAGAGTGGCGTCTGTGGGAGGCGTGGACAGGACGGGGGCCAGGTCTTCCAGTGCGCTTCGGGCCAGTGCCGGGTCTATCACAAAGATGGGAGCGACTTTACGCGGCGTGTCCCAGATGCCCAGCAGGTTTAGCAGGGTGACCAGATCGGTTTGCGTTCCCTGGTCGGCGCGGCCCTCGGAGAAGGCGCGCTGGGCGGTCGCGTGGGCGTCGAGGCGGAGGCCGGCCTGACGCCAGGGGGTCGTCCAGAGCCGGGCGCCGTCAGAGAGGATGAGCTGGCCGGCGTCGTAATCGCCCAGTTCAGCCGCGATGCGGGCGGCAGCTTCGTCGAGGGTCAGCCCGCCCACGTCCAGCTCCAGGACGTGAACGCGGGGATAGATGCGGGTCTCGTAGGGGCGCAGGGCGGCCTGCTGCACAATCCAGGCGGCGAAAAGACCGATGGCTGCCAGGCCGATCAGCAGCGCGAGGGCAAAGGCGGTGGATAGAAAGCTGCCATGCTGACGGGGGCGTCGTTCTTTTTTCGCGTATTCGGCCATTAGTTGTGACTGCTCACAGCGCTGGCGTGGGGTTGGCGCACAAAGCGCATTCTCATCACTCGTTCGGTGTCTGGGGTGACGGCCGCCGTCTCGCTGACGCGGTGACCGCAGACCCACAGGATGTCGCTGCCGCTTTCGGAGTGGGCCACGAGCAGGGGGATGTGGTCGCGCCAGGCGTGGGGGATTTTGACATTGGTCATAAAGGCGCTCAGTTTGACGGTGTGGCCTCCCATTCCCTGGGGTCGAAAACGGTCCCCCGGCTGGCGGGAGCGCAGGATAAAGGGGGCGGTACAGGCATCCGCGTCCAGGTAGGCGATCCAGGGATCGGCATTGTCGGTGATTCGGGGGAGGTTCCATCCAGAAACCCGGTCTGCCTGCAGCACCCAGTCCGAGTCCGGCAGCAGCGTCACGCCGGGCGTCGCCACCACGAGGGGGGCGGAATTCCACAGCAGCGGCTCGTCGGCAGGGAGAGGGGGGACGACGACGGCGGTGTCGCTGATGGTCAGCTGCTCATAGCCCACGGTGAGGACCAGGCCTCTGGGGAGGATGGCCTGGGCGCCGGTCTCGCCGGTCAAGGCGACATGCCGTCCATCCTCGATGTGGACGAAATCAACATCCCGCAGGTCCTGGCGCAGCCGGCGGATCGCTCGACGCAGGGTGGCCCGCTGTGCCGCCACCGGCAGCGCCCGCCAGCGGTCGAGGTCAAAGCGGATGGCCGTCTTCTGTTCCTCGATCACCGTGTCGCTCCAAGCCTGGTCGTACAATAGGATCAGCAATTCGTAATCGGCGGCGACGACGGCGGCGGTGTGGCAGAGTCGGGTATGGATGTTGGGGTTGTAGGATTGGAGCAGGGGGAGCAGGTCGTGGCGCAGGCGGTTGCGAAAGTAGGTGGTATCCAGGTTGGAGCGATCAAAGCGCGGTTCGAGTCCCTGGGCGGCGCAGTAGCTCTCGATCTCGGAGCGGGGGATGTCGAGGAGGGGACGGATCAGGTCCAGGTCCGCGCGGGGTGAGAGGCTGGTCTCGGTGGTCAGGGGCGTGAGGAAGCGGTACTCGGCCAGGGGGGTGAGGGGGCGCATGCCACGCAATCCCGCCAGTCCCGATCCTCGTAGAATGTGCATCAGCACCGTCTCGGCCTGGTCGTCGGCGTTATGCCCCACGGCGATCCTGGAGGCGCCGACGCGGACCGCTACCTGGGCGAGGAAAGCATAGCGCACCCGACGGGCGGCTTCCTCGAAGGTTAATTTGTGCTGGCAGGCCAGGGCCGGCACGTCGTGGCGTTCAACTGTGACCGGGAGATGCCATGCGGCGGCCAGGGCGGCCACGAATTCAGCGTCGGCGTCGGCGGCGGGGCCGCGGGCGCCGTGGTGCAGGTGGGCGACGTGCAGCGTCAGGCGGTAGGCTGGCTGCAGGCGCAGCAGCAGGTGGAGCAGGCAGAGAGAATCCGGCCCGCCCGAGACGCCGACGACCACCCCATCGCCGGCGTCCAGCAGGCCGTGTGTCTCGATGGTATGTTGAGCCAGGTGTAACAGATCGGTCACGGCGCCGGTTCGAGTTACAGGCGAATGATCGAGCCGCAGTAGTCGCAGGTGATCTCTCGCATCCCGCGCACGATCTCGACGGCGAGGGTCGCGCCGCAGGTAGGACACTTGGTCGGGGCGGCCTGTGCGGCTTCCACGACTGCTTCATCCTTCGGCTGGGTGCGCTCCTTGTCTATCTCGCCGGACTTGACGCGCCCGATCAGCCTGACCCATTCCTCGTTTTCAGCGCCCAGCAGGCGGAGCGTCGCACTTCTCAGGTCGGCCCCGGGAGCAAAGAGCAGTTCCAGCATCTCTTTGCGGCCCAGGAATTTTTTCTTGTCGCTGGCCTTGGCTTCCTCCACCTGTCCGATAGGGATGGCAAAGATGAATTCCTGAACAGTCTCTTTTTGGGTGGTGATGAAGAGCACTTTTTTGGTGGCGACCTCTTCTTTTTGCTCAAAGAGGATCCGCTCGTCGGTGAGGAAGAGCAGCCCTTCCGGGCCTTCTGCTTCCCGTTCCATCAGGCGGGCTTTGCAGGCGGCAATGGGGCATTCGGCCGGCAGGAGCTGAAAGCTGGCCTCGTCAATCTGCTCCAGCAGCTGGCGGATTTCCTGGACCTGCCGGTTGGTCTGGTTCACGTTCTGCTTGAGGGGGGCGTACATCGCCTCGACTGCCGATCGGGCGGCCCGAACCTTGCTCTCGAAGGTGTTGATGGCGCTCTCAGCGCGACTGATCTGGGCGGTGTTCCCGCTCATGGCCTGGTGCAGGGCGCTCTCGGTCGTGTCAGAGTTTCGCTCCAATTCTTGGACCCGCTTGCTGACCTCACGCGCCACGCGATCGTTCATCTCCTGCCATTGCTCCGTCAGCACCTGGACTTTCTCCAAAAAGCTGCGAAAGACATAGCCCCGTGTGCGCAGTTCCTCGATTTCGGTCGGGAGCAGCGATAGGGTGGAGTGGATATCCGCCATCTCGTTGTGGACGCTGGTCAGCAGCTTGGACTCTTGGAGGCTGCCGAAATCTCTTTGTAACCGGTCCAGCTTGGCGCGGGTTTCCTCGGTCAGCGCCCCGGCTGCTGCTGCCGTTACGGCTGCTGCTCCGGTCACTCCCACGGCCACGCCGGCGATTCCAGCGTCCTGGCGGCCGACCGTCGTATCTCGGAGGCCCGGCTTTTTCTTGGGCGCGCCGACGGATTTGGACGATGGACGGGCTACGGGCCCTCCGGCTCGATCTATGGACGTCGGCGAGGGTTTCTGGCTGGGCGGCTTTTTTCTCCCCGAAATGGGTGGTTTTTTGCTCGTCTTTTGATCCTTCATACTTTTTTCTCCTCTCCTATTTGCTCATCGAGACTCGGATTCATCGGCCGAGTTCACACTGCCCATAGTATGGCGCAGGTACGCCTCCATAAACCGATCTAGTTGCCCATCGAGCACGGCGGATACGTTGCCGGTCTCGTAATTGGTGCGGTGGTCCTTGACCATCTGGTAGGGATGCAGCACGTAGGAGCGGATTTGGTTGCCCCAACCGGCGTCTATGTGCTCTCCCTTCAGTTCGGCGATCTCGGCCTGTAGTTTTTCTTCCTCCAACTGGATCAGCCGGGCACGCAGCACGCGCAGGGCGTTCTCCCGGTTCTGGGTCTGGGAGCGTTCGTTCTGGCAAGAGACGATGATGCCAGTGGGGAGGTGGGTGATGCGTACAGCGGTCTCGTTCTTTTGCATGTGCTGTCCTCCGGCCGACGAGGCACGGAAGGTATCAATCTGGAGGTCGTTCGGGTCTATGGTCACCGAGATATCGTCTCCCATATCGGGCCAGACTTCGGCCAGGGCGAAGGATGTGTGGCGGCGGTGGGCGGCGTCGAAAGGGGAGAGGCGCACCAGGCGGTGCACACCCCGTTCGGATCGCAGATACCCGTAAGCATAGGGGCCGGTGATGGTGATCATAGCTCGTTTGACGCCGGCCTCTTCGCCAGGGAGCTGGTCCACGACCTCGGCCTCGAACCCTCGGATCTCGGCCCAGCGCAGGTACATTCGTAACAGCATCTCGGCCCAGTCCTGGGCATCGGTTCCACCGGCGCCGGCGTGGATGGCGAGAATGGCTCCCTCGCGGTCGTAGGGATGGGGGAGCAAAAGTTGGAACTCGCGCCTGCCCAACTCGTGTTCCAGCGCCTCTGTCTCGGCGGCCAGATCGTCGTACAGTCTCTCGTCTTCCAACGCCGCCAGCTCCAGCGCGTCCCGGGCGCGCTGCTCCAAGCGATCCCAGATGTCCACTTCTTCCCGCAGGCTGGCAAGCTGGCGCATTGCCCGCTGAGCGGTCTCGGGATCATCCCAAAAGTCGGGCGTGCTGGCCTGTTTTTCCAGCTCGGCGATGGTTTTCTCTTTGGCCGCTAGGTCAAAGACGCCTCCGGATGGTTTTGATTCTTTTGGTCAAGGCCGACAATCGGTCACAGATGTCTTCCACGTTATTCTCCTTTGTGTTGTATCAATTGTTGGTAGGTCCGAGCAAGCCATCTATAAAAACGTCGGCGTCGAAAGGAGCCAGGTGCTCGATCCTTTCTCCAGTACCGACAAAGCGGACTGGCAGGCCCAGTTCACGCGCGATAGCAAAGACCATGCCACCCTTGGCGGTGCTGTCCAGTTTGGCCAGGATGACGCCAGTCACGTCTACCGCTTGCTGGAAATGTTTGGCTTGAGACAGGGCGTTCTGGCCGGTGGTGGCGTCGAGCACCAGCAGGGTCTCGTGGGGGGCGGTGGGGACATTTTTGGCCGCCACAGTGCGAATCTTGCCCAGTTCGGCCATCAGGTTGTATTGGGTATGCAGCCGGCCGGCGGTGTCGGCGATGACCAGGTCCATGCCCCGCGCTTGGGCGGACTGCAGGGCGTCAAAGATGATGGCCCCGGGATCCCCGCCCACGGAGCCGGTGATGATGTTGACGCCGGCCCGGCCGGCCCAGATGCCGAGCTGATCCATGGCCGCAGCGCGAAAGGTGTCGGCCGCGGCCAGCAGGACCTGGCGCCCCTGTTGTTTGTAGCAGTAGGCCAGTTTGGCGATGCTGGTCGTCTTGCCAGAGCCGTTCACGCCGACGATCAGTATCACGTCCAGCGGGCGGTTCCCCAGATCGAGGGGGGGC
>Ga0209614_1001529_pt1 | contig 17023 bp, 15 predicted proteins | sample BlaSprsedimmetaG_FD_185484 | JGI IMG/M metagenome (GOLD analysis project Ga0209614, IMG submission 185484) | Hot spring sediment bacterial and archeal communities from California, USA to study Microbial Dark Matter (Phase II) - Blank Spring... ... | reverse complement strand
GTGTCCCGCTGCGTGTCCCAGGCGCGATGTATCGCGCCTGGGACACGCAGCGGGACACACCGGTATCGGTCAAAGAGTTGACGCCCCAACCCGAGATGGATCGCGCGACCCTCGATCGAGTACGGCGCGAGTTCGAGCGCGAGGCGCGGATTCTTCGCACACTGCGCCATCCTGCCATGGCGACCCTCCACAATTTCTTCCACGCCGAGGACACCGGCAATACTTACCTGGTGATGGACTTCGTGGAAGGGGAGAGCCTGGCGGACTGCATCGCCCGCATTGGTGCGCTGCCCGAAGCGCAAGTGAAAGTCTGGGCCGCGCAGATTTTGGATGCGCTTGAGTTCTGCCACAGCCACGGCGTGCTCCACCGCGACATCAAACCGCACAACATCATCCTCCGTCCCGACGGGCAAGCGGTCCTGGTGGGCTTCGAGTTGGCCAAGCTCTGGGACCCCAACGACCCGCGCTCCTGGACGGCCACGCGGGTGATGGGGACACCGGAGTACGCGCCGCCGGAGCGTTGGGGCCTGCAATCGTGGCACATCGACGCGCTCAGCGACATGTACAGCCTCGGCGCGACGCTCTACCACGCACTGACCGGCAAAGCGCCACAGACCGCCGGAGAACGCACGTCCAATCCTTACCAATTTGTCCCGGTGAAGGAACTAGGCCGGGTAAGTGCAGCCACGAAAACCGCCATCGTACAGGCGATGGAGCTACCCCGTGCCAAACGATTTCAAAGTGCAGCGGCGATGCGGGCCGCACTGCTGGATGAAACACCGGTGAGCGCCATAGAAGAAGTCCAACCGGCCCGCCTGATGCTCACCTCGCGCGGCGAAAAGATACGCAACTGGGCGCTGCTGGTGCTGGTGAGCTTGGTGGTATTGAGTATGGCCGGCCTTCTGGGTATGGCGGGGCGAATGTGGCTCAGTGCGCGAGACGGTGAAACACCCGCGCTGGAAACTATCATCCCGGCGACGACAGCGACGACAACCAGCGTGGCACCGGACAGCAGCGATACGCCATCGCCGGACCCATCCGTCATCCCCACAGAAACGCCCACGCCGCGCCCGACCAACACCCCGGCTGCCGTATCCGCAGCTCTCACCAACTGGACGCTCACCTTTAGCGACGACTTCTCTGACAACGTTCACGAGTGGACTATCGGCAGCTACGAAGACGATTGGGGAACCGTCGCGCGGGTCATCACCGACAATCTGTACACGTGGGACATCACCGCCGCGCGTAGCGTTATGCGTTGGACCAAACCCGAAATTGCGCCGGTGGCCGATTTTTACCTGACGGTGGACGCGCGCCGGGTCAGCGGGCCGCTCGACGCCAGCTACGGCGTCGTCTTCCGGCATAACGCGGGGAGTTACTACCTATTCAGCATCCGCGACGACGGCTTTTTCAACTTCAACCTGTGGTACAATTTTGCCTGGCGCGCCGTCATCGATTGGACGGGAACGCTGGCGATCCGGCCCGGCGAGGTGAACCAACTGGCGGTGTTGGCCGAGGGAACACAGTTTACGCTCAGCATCAACGGGACAACGGTCGCCGAAGCGGAAGATGCACAGTTGGCGGAAGGCGAAATGGGGCTTTCGGTACTCTTTATCACCCCCGGCAACGCTGTGTTCACGTTCGAACGCTTCGAGGTTTACACACCGTGAGGTCTATAAACCTGACAGGTTTTTGAAAACCTGTCAGGTTTATAAAATGTGGTATGATAGGGAAGATTAAAATTAGAAAAAGGATAGGAAAATAACTGTGATACGAGGGGCACTTTATACTGCAGGCCGTATTTTGATCGCGCTGTATATGCGGCTGTTTATGGAACTTGAGATTCTATGGCAAGCGCCGCTACCCGAGGGACCGAAACTATTCGTAGCAAACCACCCGAGCTTTAGCGATCCTTTCGCCATCTCATTGCTCTCCGCGCGCCCGATAGCCATCCTGATCACCTCCGTGGCTTTTCTGGTGCCCATCTTTGGCTTCTACCTGAAACGGTCGCGCCACATTCCGGTGGTGCCAGGGGGAGGACGTCCGGCTTTCGATGAAGCCTTGCAACGACTGAAGGCCGGTGAAACAGTAGCGCTCTTCATCGAAGGCACGATCAGCCCACCGGATGGCAGCTTCTACCCGCCGCGCACCGGCGCAGTGCGGCTGGCCTTGAGCGCGGGCGTGCCGATTATCCCTGTGGGCATACAGATCGCACAGGAGCGTCTGCGCGTCATCGAGGCCAAAATCAAAGGGGAAGTCTACCCCCAACAGTGGTATCTGCGCGGCCCGCTGCATATAGTCGTGGGCGAGCCGATGCACCTGGAAGGAGACGTCGAGGATCGCACCCGCGTGAAAGATGAATCGCAACGCGTCATGCAGCGCATCATCGATTTGGTCTGTGAAGGCCAGCAGCACCTCGAAGACAATCCTCAAGCACAACCGGAATGGAATCCTACTGTGCCAACCTATGCCACCAGAACAATCAACTAAACAAACAGAATTCGAACGACGCCGGCGTATTAAAAAACGCTCAAGTGTGAGCGCCCTGATCGCCAATGCGTGCGGCGTTGTTTTGATCTCCATTTACTTTGCACTGACCAATATTGGCTACGCAGCACCTCAGACCACGGAAATCACCCCCTCCGTCAACCTCGGCTTGTTGATTACTATGCTCCTGCCGGCCCTGCTGCTTATCGCCGGCGCGATATGGGGCAATCGCCGTTCAAAATTGTTGACAGATTGGTATTTGCACCAATCCCTGGAACATCCGGACCAACTACCGCCGCCCCACGTGCGCGCGCTTGCCCTGAACCAACCCGCAGAGACCAGCCTGATATCAATGGCCATGTGGTTCCTGGCCGGCATCATCGTGGCGATGGTCAATTTTAACTTTGGCCGGGATGCCTGGGACGCGCTAACGACCTTTCTCAGTGTGGGTGGATTAGCCGGATCTATCGTGGGGATCATCAGCTATTTTTTGACGGAACGGTTGTGGCGGCCCGAACTGGCGATCTTTTTCCCCACAGGGGAGTTGAGCGATACCCGCGCCTTTCGAATCACCGTGAGGCGACGGGTGTTGCTCCTGTTCGTGATGTCCGCCATCCCCCTCCTGCTCCTCGCCTTCACCGCATACAAACACGCGACGGTGATGATCCAGGCGACTGATCCGGCAGCGTTTCTGCCGGGGTTGTTGGCAATAGGGATATTTTTTGTCGGCGTGGGGCTGTTGATGGCGGTCACGTTGGGGTTAACCCTGGGCGCGTCACTTATCGAGCCGGTAGAGACCTTGCGCGTCCACATGGCCGCCGTGCGCGAGGGAAACCTGGAACGCCAGGCCCCGGTACTTTCCAACGACGAACTGGGGGAGTTGGCCGAAGGGTTCAACGCAATGGTCACAGGATTACGCCAAGAGGAAACTGTCCGCCGTCTATTCAGTCTTTACGTGACGCCCGAAGTGGCCGAACACGCTATCGAGTACGGCGCGGAACTGGGTGGGCGGTTGGCCGAAGCTACCGTCCTCTTCGCGGACATTCGCGGCTTCACGGCGATGACCGAGCAGATGCAGGCCGATGCCCTCATCGCATTACTCAACCGTTATTTCGACGCAATGTCCAACGCCATCATCACGCACGGCGGACTGGTCAACAAATTTGGCGGCGATAGCCTGTTGGCCGTCTTCGGCACGCCGCTCAATCCGGCGACAGATCATCCGGCGCAGGCAGTGCGGGCAGCGCAGGCGATGAGCACTGCACGGGAGACCTTCAACGTGGATCAGGCGCAACGCGGGGAACCGGCGCTGCACATCGGCATCGGCATCGCGACGGGTGCGGTGGTCGCCGGGAACATCGGCGGGGCGGAGCGGTTAGAATATACCGTCATCGGCGACACGGTCAATCTTGCCAGTCGATTACAAGCGATGACCAGGGAAATCAATACGACGATACTGATGAACGATATAACGGCTACAGCGGTCGAAAGTTGGGCGCCCGTTGTGTCCATCGGCAATATCGCTGTGCGCGGCAAACAAGAGCCTGTGCCGGTATACACTTTGCAGCATGAGGGGTAAAGCATGATCGATGTTTGGGGTGTATTCTTCAACAGTTTGTGGATTCTGGGATTGGCGGTGTTGCTGGCCGTGTGGAGCTATGCCTCTTACGAAGCCGGGCGGCGCAAACAGAAAGTCCGCCACGTCACCAATGAACTGGGCTACGCGCTGGCGCTCAACGCCGGGATGCTGCTATTCCTCGTGGGGATGGCGACCACGGAAGATCGCGGGTGGGCGCGCGGCCTGTGGATCGTGGTTGCCCTGGGCGTCGTCGCCGAGAGCGTGTGGCGCATCGTCCAACACCGGAGGGCCGCTGCGCCATCGACAGATGAACGCCAATAACGTTGTGAAACGGGGATCTGGCGATCCCCTTCAAGCAAGAGAGGCAATCACGCCATCAGACCAACGTCAGCGCATCTGGCTGGCCCTCATCTTACCCATCGTCGTGATGCTCGGTGTGAGCCTGGTGGGAGGAGTCACCGGTCACATCATCGGGCGCACACTGCTCGGGATGCTCGGCGCGGCAGCCGGCGGGCTGGCAGCAGGGATCACTGTGAAGCGATTCCTGGCGCACGGCAAAAACAACGGCGAGGTGCTCTTCGGTCTCGCCGCGACGACGGCCATCGGCGTGGTTGCCATCGGTTACCTCTACATGTTCTACATCGATAGCGACATGCAGGCCATCCGCACCCTGGCGCGCAACGTCGAGCAAACGTCCATCTTCGTGGAATTCATCGCCGCTCAGTACGCCGGAACGCTGTGGGCAATGCGCCTGTTCCCCCATCTGGAAGCACCAGATGAAGTGGATTAATCTCTCACCACGTTGCCGGTGGATCGCCGGTTTCGGTGGATTGGCCCTGGTCGCGGGCCTGCTCGTCTGGTTACGCCGCCGCACCGGCAAAGCGACCATCCAACGGCGCTTCTGGGACGTGGTCTACGACCGGTTGGCAGTGCTCTACGACGGCGTCGATTGGTTCACCGGCAACACAACCCATCGCTTACGACGCCGCGCGCTGCCTCATCTGCCGCCAGAAGGCAGCCGGGTGCTGGAGATCGGCTTCGGCAGCGGAAAGCTGCACGCGGAACTGGCAGAACGCTACGCGATGGCCGGCCTGGACCGCGCGCCGGGCATGGTGCGGCTCACCCAACGGCGGCTCGAATCCCACGGCCTCACATCCGAATTGCACGTAGGCGACGCCACGGCGCTCCCGTGGGGAGACGCAACCTTCGACGCCGTCCTCTTGACCTTCGCCTTCAGCGCCATCCCGGATGCCGACGCCGCGCTGGCCGAAATGGCGCGCGTGCTCAAGCCGGGCGGTAAACTCATCATCGTGGATGCCGGGGAGGCCCAGGATGGCAACGCGATGGCGCGCTTCCTGGCGCAGCTTTGGCGCATCCTCGGCGACTATATGCGCGACGAAGTCCCCCTGATGAGAGCACGTGGCCTGACCGTGACGCGCGAGGACTACGGGCCGTGGAATTGCGTCCACGTGACCGTAGGAACGAAAACCGGATAAAACAAAAGCGTGAAACGCAAGCACGCTCACGTTTCACGCTTCCCCTCCTTTGACAGCGAACCCTTGCGAAGGTTTCAACCAGTTTGATATTCTGCAATCACCGGGAACAACGAAACCCGCTCGGTATCCCAGACAATGTGAAACCTTCGCAAGGATAATCATTCACCAAGCCGTGTGATGCTCCCCGAACCGGTGATTCTCTGATTCATGGACGGACGCCCGGCGTAGGCTACGTCTCCGCTGCCCGCGATGTGAATGTCGAGTGACTCATTCGCCCACAGCGTCACCGAACCACTGCCGAAGATGTCCACCGTAACCGCATCGCTATCCACGTTTCTGGCCCGGTAATCGCCGGAGCCATTGATGGTAATGGTTTGCCGCGTCACCTTGCCCGCCGCGATATCGAGCCGGCCTGAACCGGGAACGCTCAAGTCCAACATGACGGCTTGGAGAGCATCGAAATCGATATGCCCCGAACCGGCGATGCGGACATCCACGCCATTCGCCGCGCAATCCGCGGCGCGCAAGTTGCCGGAGCCGGTAATCCGTAACGTGATTTTCGCCGCCTCCAGGTTGCCCAGGGCGATGTCGCCGGAGCCGGAGATGGTCACGGCGATGCGCTCGGCTTCCAGATCGGGCGCAGTGACGTTGCCGCTGCCGGAGAGCACGATTGTATCGAGCGCCTTCACCGTGAGGTAGAAGCGGACGGGCTTCGTCGGGCGCATCGTCGTGTTCATCCGGCTGTCGATCCGCACCTGTCCACCGCTCGTGGTGATCTCGAAATACGGCAACAAGTTGTCCTCGGCCTCAATACGCAATTCCTCCTTGTCGCCAAAGGCGATGGTCAGATCGCCGAATGTCGCCAATTCCACACTCGTGACGTTGTTGAGCGCGTGGGTCTCGGTATCGATACGGCCCGATCCGCGAACGACGCCGAAACTCGCCGGGCCGCACGCCAGACTGCTCGCAAGCAGCACTAATACAACCAACATAATCCCCAAATTTTGCTTTTTCATTGTAACATCTCCCCTTCTGTTTTTAACCATCTTACCGCTCAGAGACCGGCTCACGCAAGTCGAGGCGCGGGCGCGCGTTCGAAAAGAGCAACAGGACGCCAATCCCCACCAGCAGGGCCGGGCCGATCATGTTGAGCACCCACCATCCGGGCCGGAGAGCGACCAGCCCTAACATCCCGATCATCCCAACAGCAGCAATCGCGCACAGAATCGTCCCGGCGACCAGCAACCCGGAGCGTCGCTTGAAAAAGTAGACGAACAGCAGCGCCAGCCCCACGGAGAGCGGTTCGATAGTCCACAGCACGGACCATACCCCCCACCAGCCGGTGAGCGCGCAGAATTGGAACAACAACCCGTTCATCCCGATGATGATGGCGGGAATCATCAGCCAGACGTTGCGCATATAGAGCGCCGCCAGGGCAAAACCGAGCGCGACAGACCACACTTCCACCGGCCAGAGCCACGTCCAGGCTCCCCACACGTTGAACGTACTCGTGAAGAGCAAGATACCGCCCGTCGCCAGAATCGGCGCGCCGAAAATGAAGAACACGCCTAGACCGCGCTTGTGAGGCCACAGCAGCGGGATCAGCATAAAGAACGCTCCCACCCCAACCACCAACGACGGCCACAACCGCCACACGCCCCAGCGCCACACGCGGAACCCGAGCAGCGGCAGCGCCACGTTGAACGTCAGCATCATCCCGCCCATCAAAACCAGAAAAAGACCAACCAACATCGAAACTCGCTTGTTCATAATTTTCCTCCTTAACATGAATATAGCTATAGAATAGCATATGGGCAGGAGGAATGCCTATTCGATAGCTAACAGGTAGCTAACGAATGGCGGTAGAGGGAGCGGGAAAGTTGCTTTTCGGGGGAATTTGCGATATAGTGAAGGTCAGGAGGCAATCATGGATCAAAAACAGTTGCTCGTTATTTTGCAAGCTCTGGATACACGCTTAACAACCAGTTGTGATGTAGTCCTGGTGGGCGGCGCGGCCATGATTTTGCATTTTGGAGCTCAACGTGCAACTCACGATAGCGCCTAACATCTCTGCCATTCCCTTTACAGCATTTACGGCTCTACGTGCTCGGCCGGCCCGAACAAACAGCACTCAAAATTGTTGCCTTGCGCGAACAGGATTTAGAGGATTTGGAGCTGCTGTTACCTATGCTTTCGGAAGCAGATAAGACAACCCTGTTAGACATTATGCATCATGTCGGCACATTCCGGCCTGATTGGGCTTTGAAAATCCGCTATTTTTTGGAAGAGCAGGGATGGAAAACCGATTAGAGAAGTTGTTTGCTGAGTGGTATGCTCTGGGAGGCGCAGTTTTATTGGCGACTGCGCCAGTAGACAACCCACACCGTTCTCCCGAACAAGTCATTGGAGAAAGCACTGCACATTGCCGCGATTCAGGGCGATTGACTTGGGTCGTGTTAGATTGGTTGCTACATCATATCGAACAGATAGATATAAACGTGCTGTTACAAGAGACACGCCGTTTAGGCGATCTTTCAGTATTAGGCGTTCTATGTGATGCAGCACAGATGCGTCGCCCTCATCCCAAATTCAAAGCCATCATCCGCGCCTGTGCGCCGCCAGAGCGCATAGAGCCATTCTTCCACCGCGTCGCCCAGAGTCGCTTGGCGCGACGGTTAACCGAGGAAAATCCATTAGAGGTATTTCGCCGCTGGAATTACCTTTGCAACGAACTACGATATTTATGATGTGAGCTAATTTTGACCGGTCATCAAGGCCGTGTCTCAGACCTCGATTTGATACCGCGCCAAAATAATGTCCCCCGCCACTGTGTACTGCAACGTCGGCGTCTGCGGCACACTGCGATCCACCGCCCACGCTTTGATCTTGTCTGTGACGTAGCAGTTGGCGTCGGAGATAGTGACGAAGCCTTTGCCGTCGCGGTCGGCATTGCCGCTCAGGGCTTCGGGACGGCCAAATCGTTCACCAGGGCATCCAGTTGTCCATAGCAGGCGTCATCGGCGGACGTTTGATCTCGCAGGACGCATAGCAACAAGACCAAAGCATTGTCGCCCTGGGCATTGTTGCGTTCCGACAATTTCTCAATCACAGCCTGGACGCGCTCGGCGGGATTATCCCGCGACGGCAACAGATCGCGCCATGGGCTGATGCGGCTATCCACAAACAGCGGCGCGAGCGCGTTGTCACTGCGGAACGGCCCGCAGCGCAACAGCGTGGCTTGCAATCTGCCATAGAGTTGCGGAGAAATGCCCGGTGTCTCCACCGCCGAGACTTCCAACGCTTGCGGCGGCGTGGCGGTTACCACATTTCGCGCCAACCCCCACGGATCCGCCTCAAGCACCTGGATCATCCGGTCGCGCCAGACGCGCTGCTCCTCCTCCGGCAACCCCGGCCAGACGGCATAGGCGGTGCGGGCGAAGCGCCCCATCTTGTCCAGTACTTCGCGCCAGAGCAGGTGGAAGTCGGGATCGCTGAGGTTGTAGCCCAGGAAGAGCACGGTCTGCTTCTTGAGCAGGCTCCGCACCTCGTCGAGCAGGTTCTCTTTGTCGCGGTCGCGCCAGAGGCCGTAGTGATCGTCCTCGGTGACGACGAGCGTATCAGGCATCTGCACGTCGCCGTAGAGTTTGATAAGCGCCAGGCGGTCGGGGCGGGCGAAGGCCACGTCGCTGCCGCGCGCGAGGCGGTCGAAAGGGGCGCCCGCATCGCGCAGGGCGCGCTCCAGGAAATCATCGTAGGCGGTGGTGACAATGGCAGGCAGAGTGTGCGCTTTGGCAAAGGCCGCGAGGGTGCGGTAGAACGCGGGGACAGGCTGGCCGGCGGTGTCCAGTTCCCGGCGGAGGTAGTCGGTGAAATCGAAACGATTCCCGGCGCGGCTCACCCGCTGCGCGACTTGCGCCAGCGACAGGGCCGCCTCTAGGCCGTGGCGCTCCGCCAGGCCCCGCGCCAACTCCGCGCGAGAGGGTAGACTGGTGATGGTGTGGGGCAAGTCCGCGCCGAGGAAGAGGGCGAGCGCGCCGCGTTCCAAGCTCTCGTGTAAAGGCGTCGTTGTCGTCATTGCGTCACTCCTTTTTTGTTGTGGATTCTCCTGAAAAGAATCGAACCGCCAAGATCGCCAAGATCGCCAAGAAAATCAGAGCGAGCTTGATGGTTCAACTCGGATTGTTCATTGTCTTGGCGTCCGTGGCGTCTTGGCGGTAGGAATAACTCTTGTGAAATCACAGTTGCTTCCAGATGCAGATACGCTATACTTGAGTCAAGGATCACATCCCATTCAAGGAGGCTGCGATGACCGTATTGACGTTAACGTCCGCCAAACCCCGTCCCTTGCGCCCATTGGTGGAGGCCGCGCTGGAAAACCAGTTGCGCCTGCTTCACGCCGGGATTGCGCGCACCGAAGCACGCTTGCGAACCTTCGAGGCGGAGTATGGCCTCTCCTCGACCGAGTTCATCCGCCAGTACGAGAACGACGAATTGCCCGAAACCCTGACGCTCGCCGAATGGGTCGGTGAAGTGCGGATGTTGGCGCGGCTGCAAGAAAAGGCCGAGACGTTGCAGGAGATTCGCGTTGCGGATTGAGCGGTATTTCGCGCATCTCCAATCCGTCATCGAAGCCTGTCCCGTTCTGCAAACGTTCAACGTTACCTACGACAAACGCAGCACGTATGAAGGCTTTATCCACGGCGAAATCATCTTTGTGGATGATTCGCGCCTGCACCTGCGCGAGTTCGTGGATGTGGAAATCGGCATCGACCGCCTGACCTACGTTTACCAATATATGGATGCCGCGCAAACGTTGGTATTCCGCTATGATAACACCGGACACCACCGCAAACTACGGCTCCCGACTTACCCGCATCACAAACACGACGGCAGCGAAGCCAACGTGACTGTATCCTCGTCGCCTGACCTCCCCGCTGTGCTGCGCGAAATTGCGTCTTATGTCAATCTGACGCCTTGAATGTTTTGAAACTGCCGCTTCGAGCGGATCGCCAGATCCGCGTCTGTGCGCCAAAGACGGGGAACTGCCGTTCCCCTCGAAGCATTTGTTGGCATGTTATGTTATGTAGCAGCTTGAAGCGGATCGTCAGATCCGCGCTCCCCTTAAGCCAACGCCACCCGCACATCATCTATCGGGATGATCGCCCGCGCATCGCTCAAATAAAAGCGCGCGCTGGACCACAAATAATCTACCGCACTTTCCGCCAGATTCCAGTGCGGTTGGCAGGGATTATTGTGGATGTAGTTCATCTTTTGCTCCACGAACTTGGCCGAGTAGGCGGTCTTCGCCAGATACCCCTCCTCCCAGACGACGTACTGCTGCCGTTCCGGGCGAGCAACCAGAGAGGCCAAGTGTATCAAAGCCGGTTGGTTGTCCTCGGCTTGCAGTTGCCGAATCAGCCGGTCGGCAACCTGCTTTTTGTAGTCACGCATAACGTTGGCGAAAGGGTCATCGGCGCTGCACTGAATGATCAAGTGGATATGGTTGGGCATAATGACGAAAGCGTACAGTTTGAACCGCCCCCGAAGACGCATACAATCCAGCGTATCCACAAGGAGGCGCTTGGTGACATCGCGGTGGAAGAGGTGCAAGCGTTGTATGGCGGTCGTGGTGACGAAGTAGAGGTATGCCGGATCAAATTCAGGTCGCCATTCGGTGGTCATTTATCCTCCATAAGCAAAAATGCTTCGAGTGCCACAAAAATGCTTCGAGCGGATCGCCAGATCCGCGTCTCGTAACTAAACCACGGCCCTCGCACAACACGGGGATCTGCCGATCCCCTTCAAGCAAAGAATAATAGCAGTAGAAACGCTTCAAGTGCTACAAAACCGCTTCGAGCGGATCGCCAGATCCACGCCGTGCAACACCCACGCCCCTGCCGCTAAGCGGGGAACTGCCGTTCCCCTCGAAGCGCATTGGCGGGTTAGCGGGTTAGCGGGTTACAAAATGCTTCAGCGGATCGCCAAATCCGCGCCTCCTCACGCCTTAAGTGGTGCAAAAATCGCGCTGCGCGCGGCTTAAGGGGCGTAGCCCCTTAAGAATCCCCCCACCCTGCCCAACCAGGCACAGCGCTTTGTTCAAAGACCAAAGGGCAAAGATCAGCAAGAGAAAAGAGCCACCACCCCCACACCCACCCGAAAACCGCGGTAGTCGTTACGAAAGTCCGGGCTGCTGCGGGCGCGGAACGCCGCGCGCACGAGGTCCTCATTGTCGAGGAACGACCCGCCACGCACAACACGGCTACTCAAAGAACTCATGTCCTCGCGCCCGTCATCGGCCTGATAAGGATAGTCCTTGTACAAACTGCTCGTCCACTCCCAGACGTTGCCCACCATATCCGCGCACCCGTAGGGGCTATCGCCCGCCGGGCTGTACTCCCCCACCGGCGTCGTCGTGCCGATGCCGGATTCAGACGTATTGCACTTGGTCTTATCGAACTCATCGCCCCAGGGATAGCAGCGCTTTCTCCCTTCCAGCCGGCCACGAGGGATCGCCCCTACACCTCTTGCTTCTTCCCAACTCGCCGCCTTCTCCCACTCCGCCTCGGTCAGCAGCCGCATCCCGGCCCAGGCCGCGTAGTCGCGGGCATCGTACCAGGTGACACTCACCACCGGATGATCGTCTTTGCCTTGCGGGATGGTAAACGGCTGTTTGATGTCTTCCCGATAGCGCGCGTACTCGGCGTTGGTCACGAGGTATTTGCCGGTGTAGTAGGCGTCCAGATAGACTTCGTGAGCCGGTTTTTCATCATTTCGATCACTTTTGTCATCCCCCATGATAAACTTCCCGGCGGGGACGTAGCACTCGTGCTCGAGGTGCGCCCGCCACGCGCCGTCCGGTTGCAAAGCTTCCAGCACGGCAATCGCCGCCACGCGCACCTGAGGATAGTCGTCCTCCAACCTCCCGATCAGGTCGTCCACAAAGTCCTCGCCCAACTGCCCTAGCGCAGTCACGGCGGCGGCGCGGATACGGAAGTTGTTGCTCTGCAAGCCCGCGCGAGCAATGGTATATACGTCCACGCCGGCAGCGCGGGCGCGTTCAAACCAGTAGGGGCAACCCTCGTAGTTGCCCGCCAGCGCGGAGCGGAAGAGGAGGTCGAGTTCGTCGGGGTGCAGGCGCTTCAAGTCCTCGCAGCAGGCGTGGATCAGGCGCAGTGCTTCCACAGGGATGAGCAAGCCCGCGTGCCGCCAGTTATCGAGCGCGCGGCGCAGAATCTCCCGCGCCACGCGGGTCTGCATTTCAGCCTGGTCAATCCAGGTGGCGATCTCCTTCGCCAGCGTGTCGTGGGTCAGTTCGTAGGTGGGCGCATTGTCGCGCTCGAAGCTGCGCAGCAGGCGCACGTGCTGCAAACCCAGGAGCGTGGCGTCCACCAGGCTGGCGTCGCGCCGGTGGTCGCGCTGGATGGCGCCGGCTTCCACCAGCCGCTCGCCCAGTTCGGCCCGCGTCACCGCCGCCTTGGTCGCCTCGCCCGTCACCAGGGCTTTGAGGATTTCGCGCGCCAGGGCGGGGTCGGCCTCCGGGGACAGGTGCGCCAGGCCCTCGGTGACGTAGCTCGCCAGGATCGCGTCTGCGCCGTGGAGGGTCTCCGGTTCCTCGCCCTCGCGCTGGCGGGTGTGGGTGATGGCGTTGTAGGCGTCCAGGGTGAGGGTGAGGCCGGGCGGGGGAGCGGGAGCGGGGATCTGGCGATCCCCTTCGAGCGTTTGACCGAATTGCACGTAATTGACTTGCTTCGAGCGGATTGGCAAATCCGCGTCGGCGGCGGGGATCTGACGATCCCCTCGAAGCGTTACAAGATGTGCTTTGAGCGGATCGTCAGATCCGCGTTCGGCGGGGGAGGCGGGGAACTGGCGATCCCCTCGAAGCGTTACAAGACGTGCTTTGAGCGGATCGTCAGATCCGCGTTGCGCGGCGGCAACGGGGAACTGGCGTTCCCCTTCGAGCATTGTAATACCCTGGCGTTCCCCTCGAAGCGTTTTAGATAGGGCGTCGCGGTAGAGGCGGTCGAGCACGATCTGCAAGGCCGCCGGGAAGACGCGCCCGGTGTGCTCGTCGTGTTCCACCAGCGCGCCGGAGACCTCACCCCCAGCCCCTCTCCTATGAGGAGAGGGGAGTTGACCTTCCGCGCCCACGAGCGCGTCCACCAGAGCGGGTTCGACGGTCACGCCGGCGCGGGCCGCCGGTTCGGTGATGGCGACGCGGGCATTGGCGCGCTCCAACGCGGTGAGGCGGTAGCTGTTGCTGAAGATGTCCGGCAAGAAGTCGCGCGCGGTGTCGAGGTGCGGCAGGTAATCCTCACGCAGGCTGAGGAGCACGCGCACGTCGCGCTCGCGGGCGTCCAGCGCCTCGGCCAACTGCCGGAAGAACGCCCGCTGCGCCAGCGTCCCCACGCGGATGAAAAGCTCCTCGAACTGGTCGAGTACGACCACCAGCCGGTCGCCTTCTTTCAGCGTGGCGACGAGGAACTCGCGCAGCGTCCCCGCGCCGTCGTCCTGCTTTCCGGCGCGGGCCGCGATGGCGCGGCGCAGCGCGGGCAGCGGGTCATCCAGCGCGCGAACGTAGATGTGCTGGTAATCCCACGCCGCCAGTTGCGGCGTCACCCCGGCCAGGAGCAGGCTGGTCTTGCCCGTGCCGGAAGGCCCAAAGAGCGTGAGCAGCCGGTGCGAGAGCGCCAGCCGCGTGACGATCTGCGTCTCGGTGTCGCGCCCGCAGAAGATGTCGGCATCGGCAGCAGTGTAGTAGTCGAGGAACATGTAGGGCGGACGATTAACGTGAATCCGCTTATCTTTCACCGCAGCGGCGCTCGGCAACTGCGCGGCCAACGCTTCGAGGAAGGCGGTCGCATCGGCCTGGATGAACGCGACGTTTTGCCCTTGCCACATCGCGCGCGCCGGGCCGGGATCGCCGGGCCAGATCGCGTAGGCGCGGCGCATGTGTTCCACCAAATCTATCGAAGCGTGCGCGTAGAGTTGGAGCGGCACGACATCGGCCAGATCGAAGCCCACGAAGAGCGGGGGGCGCAGGGCGCAGAAGGCCGTCACAATTTTGAGCTTCTGGCTCAGGCGCACCAGCAATTGCGCGTGATCCCACGCCGTCAGCGCCAGCGACTCGGGATCGCTGAGGCCGCCGTAGAGTTTGATGACCACGACGTCGCGCGCGCCGGTCTCGGTGTAGGGCAATTGCTTATCGCGGACGACGCAGTTGACGCGGTACCCGGCGGCTTTGAGCGCCTGCTCCAGGCCCTCGTCGTACCACGCCGTCACGATGGCGCGGAAGCCCGCCCGGGCGATGGCCGCGTGCAGGCGTCCCGGCCCCGCATCCAGGCCGCTATGGTCTCGCACAAAGCGAATCAACCCGTTGCGGTCGTTGGCGTAGCGCGTCAGGTAGGCATCGGCGGTTTGCATCCAGGATGAACCACGCGGCAAATCGTAAGGGTTCGTAAAAATATAACTTCCGGTGTCCACCTTCCCGGAAGCTGCGCTTGGATATGCGGCTGCACTTGGAAAATGCTTTGATTGAGCTATGGCCAGCTTCCGGGAAGGTCGCAGTCAGGAACTTATTCTTTTACAGACCCTAAGTCTCCGCCAGCGCGCGCGCCAGTTCCGGGCGACAAAGCGGCGCGCCCGCGTCATCCAGGGGCAAGTCCGCGCCGAGGAAGAGCACACGGTCGCCTTGTTTCACATCGCGCAGCAGTTGATCGGGAATCAGGCCAGTTGGGTTGCTCCTCATAAGTCATTGCTCTTCCAGCTTCAGCGCCGCATACGTGTAGTCAAAATACGACCAGGCCAACATCAAATCGCCCACGCTTACAACGACCGGCGCAGCATCCATGGCAGGATCAAACAAATAGGCTCGCTCATCCTCGACGCCTACCAAAACAACAGCGTGAGGTGTATCCACATTCCAATAAGGCAGTTCGCAAGTACGCACAAACACGATCACAGGCGCGCCGCGACTCAGCCACACGCATAGGTCTGACAAAGAGCCGGTAGTATACTTCACCTCAAAACCGCGTTCGGCTAACCGTTGGATACGGCTGGCCGGCGCGCCGCCGCCGCGCACACCTAACCAACGCGCCACTTCTGCCTGTGATAACGGACGTCGCCAATATGCAGCGACCATCGCAACACAAGCTGGTAAACACCACCCGGCTTTACTCTGCTTGTGATGTGGTACGTTCAACCAGGGCATGCGCGCGCTCCTCAATGTCGCTCAACAACGCAGTCGTAGTCAACACTTCGCCGGTTTGCGCATCCACATCAAGCACGCCGACCTGTCCTAGCGGCCCGGTGGTGGGGAGCGCCACCCATACCGGCACGCGCCATAACAAACGCCGTCCGGCAACCAGCGTTGGCCGTTCGCCATAGAGCAGATTGCCAACTTGATCGAGCAAAACCTTGCTGACTTTGCGCTGCGCGGTGAAATCGGTGACATTGACCCGTGTACTGAGAGAAAACTCGATCTTTACCTCAGCCGGCGCCGGTAATGTGAGGGCCTCAAACTCAACAGTCATAGCGCACCTCCTCCTCTGCTTTTCCCCATTTTACACCGGATTTTCAAATTTCTATTCCTGATAACGCCAATAGTCCTATCAAATACTGGCGCAGCGTGCGCGAAAGGTTCCCGTTAAAAAATCGCGTTGATGAGCGCCGTGAAGTACTGCGGCGTGATCCACAAGGCGATAGCCAGAATCAGCACAATCGAGATCAGGCCCAGGATCACGGCGAAGATGCGCCCTAGCCCGCGCGCGAGCGTCTTGTTCCGCGATAGCCAGGCCGGGAGCACGAGTGAACCAATAGCGACCCACACCAAAATGATCCACGTGACGCGCCAATGATCCCAACTGGCAAAAAACTCGCCGTAGGTTAAAAGGACGGCGACCGTCAGCGCCGGGCCGGCAAACGGCAACACCCAGAGGGAGCCGGTGGCATACATGATGAAGCACAGGCCCAACGTCCCCAGGAAAACCTGTATCGGCCAACCACGCTCATAAATCGCCCAATTGTCAGTCGGTACGGCGACGGTGAGCATCACCAGGTTGCCAAGCACGACGAGCAGCAGAGCATTGAAAATTGCCCGACCGACGCCATAAGGACGCGGCGTGCGAGATGCGGGCGTCTCCGCCGTCTTTTCAGCCGCAGGGGACGCGACCGGCATGGTCACAGGAGCGACTGGCGCTGCGGGCGTCTTCTCCGCCGCGAGTGCCTGGATTCGCTTTTGCCCCAGCGTGATGTCCGTTTCGTCGTCGGCAAACGCAAGATCGCCGGTGGGACGTTGTGCGGCCATCACCCGGCGCGTATCCCCGGAGATGACGGCGACCGATTCCGAAGGCGCATCCGTCGTGGTGAAAGAGAGCGGCAGCGAGATACGCGTTGGCAACGCGATCTCCGCTTCTTCGGCGGCGGCTCGCAATGCCTGGGCCATGTCCGCCGCGCTCTGGTAGCG
>Ga0209614_1001528_pt1 | contig 17030 bp, 16 predicted proteins | sample BlaSprsedimmetaG_FD_185484 | JGI IMG/M metagenome (GOLD analysis project Ga0209614, IMG submission 185484) | Hot spring sediment bacterial and archeal communities from California, USA to study Microbial Dark Matter (Phase II) - Blank Spring... ... | reverse complement strand
GGGATCGAAAGCCAATGATGCCGGCATCCAGAAAATGGTGGTACAAATGAAAGATGAGCTGGAAAAGATCAAGGAGCAACTGGCCAACATCTTGTGATAAAAATCCTCTGGTGAATGGCAGAATCTGCACAGAAAGGCAAAATGATCATCATCTCGGCGCCCTCGGGAGCGGGAAAGACCACCATTGTGAAACACCTGCTGCAAACCGTTCCCAGCCTGTCCTTTTCCGTTTCAGCATGCAGCCGTTCCCCGAGAAAAGGGGAAGAAAACGGAAAAGATTACTGGTTCATGACAGAAAACGAATTCAAACAGAAAATCGATGCCGGTGAATTTGCTGAATGGGAAGAGGTATACCCGGGGCATTATTACGGTACCCTGAAGAAAGAAATCGAACGGATATGGGAGGCAGGAAAACATGTGGTATTCGATGTGGATGTAAAAGGGGGGGTGAACCTGAAAAAACAGTTCGGTTCCCGTGCCCTGGCTATTTTTGTCAGCCCCCCCTCCCTGGAAATTCTTGAAAAAAGGCTCCGGAAACGTTCCACGGAAACCGAAGAAAAGATCAGGGAAAGAAGGCAAAAAGCCGCCCAGGAAATGGAATTCGCTTCCCGGTTCGATACCGTACTGGTAAATGACAGGCTGGAAGAAACCCTTGAACGTGCCGTAGAACTGGTTACAGCATTCATTGGAAATTCAAGATGAAAACTACCGGTTTATTGTTCGGATCTTTCAACCCCGTTCACATGGGACATCTGATGATCGCCAATTACTTCATCGAGTTCACCCCCGTGGAAAACCTGTGGCTGGTGGTCAGCCCGCAAAATCCCCTGAAGAAAAGCTCCGTCCTGCTTTCCGGAACTGAACGGCTGGAAATGGTGAGGCTTGCCCTTCAGGACGATTCCCGGTTCCTGGCCTGCGACATTGAATTCCAGCTTCCGGAACCCTCCTATACGACAAACACACTCAGGCACCTTACCGCAAAACATCCTGACCGGGAATTTATATTGATCATGGGGGCCGACAATCTGGCTACCCTTTCCCAATGGAAAGATTACAAAGTGTTGCTGGAAAAGTACCGGATTTTTGTCTATCCCCGTCCGGGATACCCGGTAGACGAAGATGCGAAACACCTCAATATCAGCCTTCATGAAGCCCCGATGGTGGAAATATCTTCCAGCTTTATCCGCGATTCAATCAAACAGGGAAAGGACATGCGTTTCTTTCTTCCCCCCCGGGTATACGAATACATTCTGAAAAAAGGATTCTACCGCTGAAAATCACGGTAAGGACCCTGTCCTGTGATCACTTCTGATTGCCGCTCCCACTTCCGCACACTAGGCAGGCTGATAAACTTCCTGGATAATTTCCATTCCGCGTTTGATGGCTTCCTCGTTCAGGGAGATCAGGTGGTGATACCTTTCGGGAAGTGATTTTTCAAGGCCCCTGTGCACATTCTCCATCTTCAGCAGGGGTTTGATCTTCAGAAAACCGCCCAGGACAATCATGTTGAACACTTTGTTCGATTTCATCCGGGCAGCCTCCTCCGCTGCATCCACCCGGTAAATGGTGATATCCTTCCTTTCCGGATGCCGGGTAATCCCGTTCCCGTCATAAATAAGCATCCCCCCGGGCTTCACCGTCTTTTCAAACTTGTCCATCGACTGCTGGTTCAGAATAATGGCTGTATCATAGGTGTTCAGAATGGGCGAACTGATCCTTTCGTCGCTGATGATCACGGTAACATTGGCCGTTCCTCCACGCATTTCAGGCCCGTAGGAAGGCATCCAGCTCACTTCCTTGCCTTCCATAACTCCTGAATAACAGAGGATTTTACCCATCGACAGAACCCCCTGCCCGCCAAAACCGGCTATGATGATCTCTTCGGTCATGATATCTTCATTTTTTGTTTATTCTTCGGGTACTTTCAAATCACCCAGCGGATAAAAAGGAAGCATGTTCTCTTCCAGCCACTGGTTTGCATCAACCGGCGTCATTTTCCATCCGCTGTTGCAGTTGGAAACGATCTCTACAAAACAGGTTCCCTGGTTGCGTTTTTGGTATTCCACCGCTTTTCTTATGGCCTTTTTGGCTTTTCTAACATTTCCGGGCGTATGAACCGATTGCCTTGTTACATAATATGATCCCGGAAGAGTAGCCACAATATCGGTTATCTTCAGCGGATTCCCCATCATTTGTACATCCCGGCCGTAGGGACAGGTAGATGCTTTCATATCCGGAAGGGTGGTCGGAGCCATCTGCCCTCCGGTCATTCCGTAAATCCCGTTATTGATAAACAGAATCGTAATATTTTCACCCCGGTTGCAGGCATGAATGGTTTCCGCTGTCCCGATGGCGGCCAGGTCTCCGTCTCCCTGATAGGTAAAGACGAATTTTTCGGGCATCAGTCGCTTGATAGCAGTGGCCAGGGCCGGAGCCCTTCCGTGGGCTGCCTCCTGCATATCAATATCCATATAGTTGTACATCAGCACCGAACATCCCACCGGCGTGATTCCAATGGTTTCAGACTGCAGGTCGAGCTCTTCGATCACCTCGGCCAGCAAGCGATGGACAGTTCCGTGACCGCAGCCCGGACAGTAATGCAGCACCGTGTCGGTCATGATCCGGCTCCTGGTATAGACCATGTTTTCCGGTTGAATGATCTGATCAAGCGTTATCTCAGCCATATTCTTATCCTCCGATAATTTTCTTTTCAAGCATTTCTACAACTTCGTCAGGGGTAGGTATAATACCGCCCATCCTGCCGTAATAATCCACTTTTATTTTCCCCTTCACAGCCAGTCTGATGTCCTCTACCATCTGGCCGGCACTCATTTCCACTGACAGAATCCCCTTCACCTGTTCGGTCATGGCAAATATTTCCTTCGACGGGAAAGGCCACAGGGTAATGGGCCTGAAAAGTCCCACCCTGATCCCCCTGGACCTCGCCAGTTGCACTGCCTTCTGTACCACCCGTGAACTGGTCCCGTATGCCACAAACAGGTATTCAGCATCATCACACTGTATTTTTTCAAACCTTACTTCCTTTTCCTCAATTTCCCTGTATTTTTTCTGAAGTTTCAGATTGAAGTCCTCCTGCCTTTTCGGATCGAGGTCCAGCGAGGTGATGATGTTCCTTTCCCGGTCGGGTGTTTTTCCCGTGGTGGCCCAGGGCAGAATCTCCTTGCTGCGGGGAACAGGGTCGAAAAGTTCCACCTTCTCCATCATCTGGCCAATGGCCCCGTCGGAAAGGATCATGGCAGGATTCCTGTATTTGAAGGCCAGTTCGAATCCCAGCCTGACAAAGTCAGACATCTCCTGAACGGAAGCAGGAGCCAGCGTGATCAAACGGTAATCGCCGTGACCTCCTCCCTTTACCGACTGGAAATAATCCGACTGGGCAGGCTGAATGGTTCCCAAACCGGGGCCTCCGCGCACCACGTTCACCAGAAGGCAGGGCAGTTCCGCCCCGGCTATATACGAAATCCCCTCCTGCATCAGGCTGATACCCGGACTGGATGAGGAAGTCATTACCTTTTTACCGCATGCGGCTCCCCCGTACACCATATTGATGGCAGCCAGCTCGCTCTCGGCCTGCAAAACCACCATTCCGGTCCTCTCATGAGGTTTTTCGGCCATCAGGTATTCCATTACCTCCGACTGGGGTGTAATGGGATATCCGAAATAACCGTCCGCCCCGGCACGTATGGCAGCTTCTGCCACCGCTTCGTTGCCTTTCATTAATCGTAGTTCTCCCATGATATAAAGCGGGTTTATGTAATTTAAGTAGTTTTAACTCTGTATACCGATATAACCCCGTCGGGGCAGATAATGGCACAATTGACACAGCCCGTGCAGGCTTCGGGATTTTTCATGTAGGCATAATGATACCCTTTACTGTTCACTTCTTCTGCCATACCGATAACATCGGTGGGGCATGCTCCCACACACAGCTCGCAACCCTTGCAACGTTCCGTATCAACAACGATAGCACCTCTAACTTTTGCCATAATGATAAATTATCAGATTAAACAGCAAACCAAATATAACAAAATTGATCGGCAGCACCCCATGATGAAACTCATGCGGGAGGCTGTTATTGAACACAAGATATATTATGTAATTAATTACCATAATGTTACGAATCTCAATCCACTACCCTGCCAGATCTATCCGGAATGGTCACGGTGAAACCTTTTCAGTCTCTCCTCCAGCAGTGACATCTGGTCAGGGCTTACCTGCGATACACAGGCCCTGAGCCCTTCCGTTCTCCGGCTTCCGGTAATCACCAGCGATATGGAACTGATCCCGTAATACAGCATTTCTTCCAGTAACTCCGGGCCGGAAAAGCCGGGGTAGGAAAAGGTAAAATAAAATCCATCGGCCAGTTCCCGGTCGATATCCCTGTCATACACTATGTGAAAACCGTTTTCAGTAAACAACCTTTTCATCAGGGAAGCCCTGCGTTCATATTCTTTTACCGAACGTATGAAGTTGAACTCTCCTTCGTTAGCGGCTTTCAGCATGGCCGCCAGGGCATACTGTGCGGAATGAGAACATCCCGATGAAAGGGCATACAGAGCCCCGTATATCATGGCATGCCCGAAGCGATCGGAACTGTAATACCTCTTCAGATCGGGATACTGCCGGTTAAAAAGCACATCTGACATGACCATCATCCCCACACGCTGCCCGGCATAACTGAACACTTTCGAGCTGGATATGAGTAATATGTAATGGCTGGTATATCTGGCCACCGAAGGTTGAAAGGGCGGGCTACCGGGCAGGGAGTAATCTTGACGGTAATCCATACCAAAATAGGCCAGGTCTTCGATCACAATCACATCGTATTTCATCGACAGTTCGCCGATCATGCGCAGTTCTTCTTCCGTAAAACAGATCCAGGCAGGATTATTGGGATTGGAGTACAATATGGAAGAAGCCGCAGCCCCGGCAAGCACCGACTCCAGGCGGTCTTTCAGTTTTTCGCCCCGGCAGTCGTACACATCAATGCTCTCATACTCATGCCCCAGCATACGGCATTGCTGTTTCTGAACCGGGAAACCGGGATCGAGAAACACGGTACCCTTGCGGTAACGGTCGTTCCGGTTGGCTGTGAGGAATGCGGCCATGCTGCCCATCATCGATCCCACGGTGGGAACACATGCGGCCGGACTTACATCAACATCGAGAAACAATTTAACGAACCGGCTGATCTCTTCTTTCAACTCTCTAACCCCTTCGATCATAGGATATTTCGATGCCACCCCCCTGCGAAGTGCCTGTATCTCGGCTTCCACCCCCACTTCGGCGGGAGGCAGACCCGGCACCCCCATCTCCATCCTGATAAACTGCTGGCCCGTTTCCTGTTCAATTTCATTCACCAGCCTGACAATCTCGCGGATACTTGAAGAACCTACCTGAGGAAGGCGGCTTTCCGAAATCTTTTTCCTTACCGTATGAAAATCAATGGGCGTATCGTGTTCACGGGATGAATCGAAGATCCTCATAAACAAAATGGTATTAACGATGAAAGCGGGGAAGTATTTCCTCAAGCCATTTTTCAACCCGTGGGGAGGTTTTGTCGGCTTCGTAATCCTCATCCAGGGGTAAACCGATGAATTTCCCGTCTATCAGCCCTTTGGAATGGGAAAAGGTATAGCCTTCCGGAGAAACACGCCCGATGATATCTGCACCGTTATCCAGCAAACGTTTGCCCAGCACACCGAGTGCATCCACAAAGAAATCGGCATAGGCAATATGATCTCCCAGCCCGAACAGGGCCACCTTTTTGTTTTCCCAGTTTACCCGGTCAATTTCGGGTAAAAACCGGTCCCAGTCGGCATCAGGCCCTTCGGCCTCCCAGGTTTCACGACCCACGGTCGAGATTCCGAAGATCAGGTTCTCATATTTTTCGATATCAGCAGCTCCTGAACTTTTTACCGGGAGGAGCTCCACCCGGCGTTCCCCGATCATATCGGCTATCAGGCGGGCCACCCTTTCCACCGAACCTTTTTCGGGACCATAAAACAATCCTATTTTTTCCATATCTGCAGGGTTTATTTTTTTTATCCAATGAACAGGGTGCGCCGGCATACACGTTCCGTTAACACACGAACCCTTATTTGCCTTTTTCTATCCTGATCCTGGCATCCACTGCTACCACCCTGTCTTCCGATCCCAGGAGGGGATTAATATCCATTTCATAAATTTCGGGAGCTGTCTCCAGCAGAACCGACAGGCGGCTGATAATGGCAGCGAATTTTTCGGTATCAATACCCGTCCTCCCCCTCACACCCTGCAACAGGGCTACTCCCTTCAATCGACCGATCATGGCGGCCGCTTCTTCCTCCGTTACCGGAGAAAGAGCCACCTGCACATCCTTCAGCACTTCCACGAAAATGCCACCCAGCCCGCACATAACCAGATGTCCGAATCCCTCTTCCCTTTTTGCCCCGGCAAAAAGTTCGATCCCTTTCAACATGGGCTGGATCAATACCCCGGTGGCTTCCGGGATGCCCATCAGCCGGTTGTATGTTTCCTCAGCTTCTGCCAGCCGGTTTATGTTTAGTTCAACCCCTCCCACATCCGACTTATGTACCGGTCCCACCACTTTCATCACCAGGGGAAATCCGATGGCCTCACAGGCTTCCTTCATCTCACGGTTGCTGACCGCCACCCTTTCGGGTGCACGGGCAATGCCGGCTGCATCCAGCAACAGCTGTACTTTCTCCGGCATCAGGTAGCCGTTGCCGGCTTTCCCGATCACATCGCGTACGGCTTCCACATCTACCTGCGGCAGGCCGGTGCGGGAATACCGGTTTGTTTCCTGTTTCATTAATTTTCCCAGAGCATGGGCAAGCAAAACCTCGTCGGGAAAGTTGATCCTTCCCCTGGCCAGAAACCGTCCGATCTCTTCCCTGGCATTGATCACCGAAGGAAGCACTGGATAAATGGGTTTTTTGGAGGTTTTCATTCTCCGGTCAAGCACATCGTATACCTCGTTCACCGGGAAGAGACCCGGACTACCGAAAATCACCGCGATGGCATCGGCTGCATGAAACTCATTCTCACAGGCTTCCAGTATGGCATCCAGCTGTTCGGCTGTACCGGTGGCCAGAAAATCAATGGGATTGGCCACCGATGAGCCGGGGAACAGTTTTTCCAGCAGTTCCGCAGCAGCAGGTCCATCGAAAGGTGGTATGTCAAATCCTTCGCGGGAAAGGGCATCGGTCAGCATCACTGCCGGACCTCCTGCATGAGTAACAATAGCCATCCTTTTCCCCCGGGGAATAGGATGCATCATGACCGATGCCACGGTAACCAGTTCTTCCCGGCCCTCACAACGCACAATACCAGCTTTACGAAACAGGGCATCCACAGCGGTATCCGGGCTGGCCATAGCGCCCGTATGGGAGGAAGCCGCCCGGCTTCCTGCTTCGGAACTTCCCGCTTTGACTGCGGCTATGCGGCAACCTTTGCTGATGAGGGAAGAAGCATGTTTGAGCAGCATCTGCGGCTTTTTCACGCTTTCCATATACAGCAGCTTCACACGTGAACTTTTTTCCGGATCATACTGCTCGTCCAGGTATTTCAGTACATCCTCCACCCCCATCTGGGCGCTGTTTCCCACCGAATATACGCTGGCGAAGGAAAGTCCTTTGGGAATGCCCGATTCCATAATGAAAACCGCCGTGGCGCCCGAACCTGAAATGAAGTCACATCCCTTCGGATCGAGCCGGGGAATGGGTTCGGTAAATACCCCATTGTAATTGGGATTCAAAAAGCCGATGCAGTTCGGTCCGACTAAACAACCATCCACTCCGTTCACAATCTCTACCATCTGCCTTTCCAACTTGGCCCCTTCTTCGCTTTCCTCACTAAACCCGGCCGAAAGGACAATAAAGGCACGAACTCCCTTCTCTCCGGCCAGTGTTTTCATAACAGGCGGGCAGTGACGGGCAGCAATGGCCAGGATGGCCAGGTCACAGAACGGGAGATCAGCAGGGTCGCGAAACGATTTCACTCCCTGCACCTCATCAGCCTTCGGATTCAGCACATACAGCTCACCTTCGAAATTCCCGTCTTTCAGATTTTTTAACACTTTGCCCCCGGGCTTGGCGGTATCCTCCGAGCCACCAACCACTACAATACTTTTTGGATCAAGCAGTTGCCGGTTGATCATATCTCACAGATTTGGTCATAAATATACAATTTTCAGCAGGTACAGTGCTTGTTGTTTAACATATCACCCGGCCGGTTCCGGTTTTTTTTCTAATTTCATGATCTTATTTAAACCTTTTGCACAATGAAAAACCTGTATCTGTCATTGCTGGTTATTTTTTCATGCACCACGGCATATTCCCAGATGCCGGTGGATTATTACCTTCCGGCCAACGGACCTTATAATCCTGACATAACCACCCCGGAAGAATTTCTGGGCTATCTACCCGGAGAATTCCATGCCTCCCACGACCAGCTGGTCAGGTATATGGAAACCATTGCAGCGGAATCTGACCGGGTCGTACTGCAGGAATATGCCCGCAGTCATGAACTCCGGCCCCTGGTGCAGCTAATTTTCACAGCGCCTCAGAACATACCGCGGCTGGAGGAAATGCGAAAAAAACACCTGGCAAATGCAAACCCGGAAAATGCTTCCCCTCTGCCCCCGGATGAAGTTCCCCTGGTGGTCCGCCTGGGCTACGGAGTACACGGAAACGAATCGAGCGCCTCTCATGCCGCCATGCTGACGGCCTATTACCTGGCCGCGAATGAAAGTCGACAGATCAGGGAACTGCTCGATAATACCGTGATCCTGGTGGATCCCTGCCTCAATCCCGACGGATTCACACGCCACACCACATGGGTCAACATGCACCACAGCCTTGTACCCTCGCCCGACCCGGCTTCCCGCCAGTTTCGTGAAGCCTGGCCCGGCGGACGAACCAACCATTACTGGTTTGACCTGAACCGCGATTACCTGTTGCTGGTGCATCCCGAATCCAGAGGCCGGGTGGAACAGTTCCACCGGTGGAAACCCAATGTGGTAACCGACCACCATGAGATGGGTGCCGGTTCGACCTTCTTTTTCCAGCCCGGTGTGCCGGGGAGGAACCATCCCGTCGCACCGGCAGAAAACGAAGAACTCACCCGGATGATCGCTGCCTGGCACGCCCGGGCCCTCGACAGCATCGGCTCTTTGTATTATTCGGAAGAAGTGTTTGACGATTTTTATTATGGGAAAGGATCTTCCTACCCCGATGTCAACGGGTCGGTCGGCATCCTGTTCGAACAGGCCGGATTCCGGGGAACCTGGAGAGAAACCGGTTACGGTCTCAAGCCCCTTGCCTTTGCCATCCGCAATCAATTCACTGTCACCCTGTCTACCCTGCGGGCTGCCCATGAAATGAGAAATGAATTACTGGATCACCAGTACCGGTTCTCAAGGGAAGCACTCGATCTGGCCCGCCGGGACCCAATAAAAGCCCGTATTGTAGGTGACCCGTACAACCCCACCCGCACCGCCCAGTTCATCGACCTGCTGCTTCGGCATCAGATCAGGGTATACGGCCTGAAGGAGGAAGTACGTGCCGGCAAACAGGTGTTCACCCCGGGCCATGCCTATGTTGTTCCCACGGAACAGGAACAGTACCGGATGATAAGCGGTTTGTTCGAAACGATTACGGAATTCAGCGATACCACATTCTACGACATTTCCACGTGGACCATGCCTCTGGCTTTCAATATGCCGGTAGCCGAGCTGCGAACCGCCAGGGATCTGAACAGATTCCTGGGCGAACCGGTCACCAGCCTGGATCTACCCCGGGGAAAGGTAGAAGGAGGAAAAAGCCGGTACGGTTACCTTTTTACCTGGGATGACGACCGGGCTCCACGCGCTCTGTATATTCTGCAGGAAGCAGGCCTGCGAACCCGGGTGGCCACAGCCCCTTTCAGGGTTCGCAGCGGGCAAGCCGACAGGGAATTCGGATACGGAAGCATCATGGTACATACGCAGGATCAGCCACTGAACCCCGATGAAATCTACCAGCTGATTCAACAGGTGGCCCGGGAAACAGGAGTGGATTTTTTGTCCCTCGAAACCGGCCTCACCCCTCAGGGAATCGATCTGGGCAGCAGTTCTTTCCGGATGCTGGAAAAACCCTCGGTCATGATGCTGGTGGGAGCAGGTATCAGAAGCCAGCAAGCAGGAGAAATATGGTTTCATTTCGACCAGCGTGATCAGGTCCCGCTTACCCTGGTCGATATCGCCCAGGCAAGACAAACCGGCCTGAACCGGTACAATACCATCATTCTGCCTGAAGGATCCTATCGTAACGCCGACAACGGTTTCGCCGAGAACCTGGCCGGCTGGATACGCAACGGCGGCACCCTGATCGCCTTCGGGCAGGCCGGCCGGTGGCTGGCAGAACAAAAAATGATCCGAATGGAATACAAATCCCCTCCGGCAGGGGATACCACCCGGCAATACAGCTACAGTGAACGATCAAGATTATATACCCTGAATAACATCCCGGGTTCCATCCTGCAGGCGCGGGCCGATCTGTCTCATCCGCTGCTCTATGGATACCGCCGGCCTGTACTCCCGGTCTTTAAGGAAGGGGCAACCGCGACCGTTCCGGGGTCTTTTCCCTGGGCCGAACCCCTGCATTTTTGCGATGATCCTCTGATGAGCGGGTATGTTTCAAAAGAGAACCTGCAACGCCTGGCGGAAACCCCCGTGGTGAGCCTCAGGCAGTTAGGAAGGGGGAATATCATGGTATTTCATGAAAATATCCTCTTCAGGGGTATATGGCACGGAACAGCCAGGCTTTTGTCCAATGCCGTATTTTTCGGAAATGTGATCAGCCTGTAACGAACAATTCTCCCCTTTACGCGTTGGTAAGAGAGAGTATGAAACAACGCACTGTACCACTGGGAAAAACGGAGATCAGGATCACTCCGGTAGGACTGGGTACCTGGCAGTTCTCCGGGGGAAAAGGAATGGCCGGTTCTTTCTGGAAAGCCATTCCACCCGATATTACCAATGAAATCGTAAAAAATGCCCTGGAAGGAGGCATTAACTGGTTCGACACCGCCGAGGCTTATGGCAGGGGCCATTCGGAAGCTTCCCTGGCAAAGGCCCTGAAAACACACAACATTTCTCCGGATGATGTGGTCATCGCCACCAAGTGGTGGCCACTGTTCCGCCGGGCAAAAAATATGCTCCGGACCGTGGACGACAGATTGCATCATCTGAACGGATACGGGATCGATCTTTTTCAGGTGCACACGCCCTTTGGATTTTCTCCGGTGGAAGCGGAAATGAAAGCTATGGCCAGGCTGGCCGAGCAGGGAAAGATCCGGTCGGTGGGAGTCAGTAACTTTTCTGCAAACCAGATGGTAAGAGCCCATAAAACCCTCCGGAAAATGGGTCTGACCCTGGCTTCTCACCAGGTAAAATACAGCCTGCTTGACCGCAAGATCGAGAAGAACGGAATCCTTCAGACGGCAAAGAAGCTGGGCATCACCCTCATTGCCTATTCACCACTGGAACAGGGCATACTGACCGGAAAATTCCACCGGGATCCGGATAGAATCCGGTTCACCGGATACCGAAAATGGCGCAAACTTTTTCACCGCCCGGCTCTGCAAAAAACCCTCCCTCTCATCCGGTTGCTGGAGGAGATTGCTGAAAATCACGGCACCACACCCGCAGCCATTGCCCTGCACTGGACCATCCGTTTTCACGGGGATACCGTTGTAGCTATTCCCGGGGCAAGCAAGCCCGGACACATACAGGCACATAGCGAGGCCATGAGAATCGATCTGGGCGAGGAAGAACTTCACCAGATAAATGCAACATCGAAAACAGTGTGCAGGGAACTGTCATGATGCCTGATCGTTCACAACAGGAGAAGCTTTCACCCCGATCTTCCCCCTGCGCAGTGCCAGGTAAATAATGGCAAATGTGAGCATAGACACCGTGATCCCGAAAATATTCGCATCCAGCCCCCAGGGCAGTGGAGTTTTGCCGGCAATAAGCACCAGGGTAGTACCCCCTCCCAGCATCATCGACCAGAGGGCAGCAGCAGGCGGGCTGCCTTTCAGAAACAATCCCCCCAGTACCGGAATAAAAAGACCCGAAACCATAAAAGCATAGGAATACAGCATCAGTTCCAGTACGTTTTCCATGGAGGTGGCCAGCCACAGGGCCAGGGCCCCGATCACCAGGGTCAGTATCTGCGAGTACCTCAACGTGCGTTTGCCTGTTTCCTTCACTCCCATGATATCGGTCAGCACATTCCCCGAGGCTGCCATCAGGCAACTGTCGGCTGTCGACATAATGGCTGAAAAATAGGCCGACATCATCAGTCCCATCAATCCTATAGGCAATACCGTTCTCAGCAGCAGCGGAAGGCCCATTTCCCCGTCCATACCTTCCACACCGGGAAAACCCAGCGGGGCAAACATGCCATTCTCGGCCCCCACCCGGGCAAAAAGACCCAGGGTTACTCCCATGAACGACATCAGCGGATATTCGAACAATCCGGCAATAAACCAGGCTTTCTGAGCCTGACGGGGCGTTCGGGTAGAGTAGATACGCTGATACAATGTCATTCCCACAAACCAGATGGGCAGGATGGTAACCAGCCAGTTCAACATCTGTTGCCAGCTGAGATTATTCAGTTTCAGGAAATCGGCCGACAGGGTTTCCCTAACCGCCTGCATACCTCCAACACTTTTCAGGCCGATGGGTATGCCAATCAGGATCAGTCCGCTCATCAGCAGGGCCCACTGAATGGTATCGGTATAAATCACGGCTTTCAACCCTCCCATGGACGTATACACCACGGCAATCACGCCCATGATGATGAGAGCGGTCTGCATATCCAGCTTCACAAAGGCCGCCGATGCCAGCTTGGCCCCGGCCAGGATCTGAGAACTGGTGAAACCGATGTATCCAATCGCTGAAATAATCCCTGCCACCAGAGCCACCCGGGGACTGAACAGGGTTTGGAGCATCTGGGGAAAGGTAAGGAATCCCCATTTTTTCGAAAGACGGCTCACCCGGGGGATCAGAACCACAGCACTAATCCAGGCTCCAAGCAAACCGGTAAACAGCATCCACGAACCCGACAGGCCCATAATAAACCCAAGGCCACCCAGCCCGATGGAAAAACCTCCACCCACATCGGTAGCCACCACCGACAAACCCACATGCCAGCTGCCCATCGTTCTGCCGCCCACAAAAAGATCATCCGTATCCTTGTTTCTGAAGTGAAAGAATAATCCCACGCTCAGCATCAGGAGCATGTAAATTCCGAATATGGAAACATCGATCCAGTGCATGTTTTTGCCCTCAACAATAACATTTTTCCGGCGGTTGACCAAAAAAATGCGGAAGGATTATGACTTACGCTGTTAGTCTCCCTGATCCAGAAACAACATTCCATGCGGCTTACAGCCGGCTCAGGATGCTGAAAGAAGGGACCGGGATCAATCGAACTGCATGGTACGCACATGCACCCCATCAATGGCATTCAGGGCCTTCTCCAGGGAATCCATGTCACCTGCCGGCCCGGTCAGCTCAAGCAGGATCAGGCCGTTGGGGCTGCACAAATCGTCGGTTGCCTCGTGCAATCCCAGGCGGGTTTTTATGGAACAGCCGTACCGGGTCAGTGTTTCCTGGACCTTCACGGCAGCTTTCTTTCTGTCGGTGATCAGAACCCCGACAATCCTGATGCTCTGTTTTTCTGTCATGGCTGTTGTTTTTTTAATGTATTCTTTTTCTTGCATTATCCGGAGGCCGGCGATCCACCGATCATCCAAATAACCCCTTCAGCTCAAATATAACAGAAAATATACACCACACCCTTCCGCTACGCCTATTATTCAGCATGCCGGTTACATGCAAAAAAGGCTGCAACGGGAACCCCCAGCCCGCTACAGCCTGTCACCACTCCTCACAGGAGGGGGCTCAGAAATCGATCCTGAGCCTGATAAAGAAATTCCTTCCGGGTTCCACATCCACCGTTCCCCGGTTGGAGGTCAGGTGGTTTCTCCAGACCCGGTCGGTGATATTTTCCACCCCTGTATACAATCTGAGGGAGGCAGGCCCCAGTTCCAGCGGTACGGTCTGAACATAAGCATGATAGACGGCATACCCGGGTGTGGAACGTTCCCCGTCAGCAATCCGGCACTGGTCGGCAGCAAATTCCGATTTGACAGTCACCTGACCTGCTTTTTCTATTCTGTATCCGGCAAACAGATTGCCATTGAAAGGAGGTATCAGGGGCAGGGCATCGCCCGTATCCAGATCCCGGGCATAAACGAAACCTGCCGAGCCTCCGGCAAAGAACCTGCCTGCCGGCATCACTTTCCAGTTCAGATCGAATCCCGTAAGCAGGCCTCGGTCGATATTGGTATTCACCAGGGCAGGAAGGGTATCGCTTACCCAGGTATCCGAACCGGTATATACATTATAGACATATTCTCCCGGCATTTCAGTGATCAATCCATTCACCCTGTTCAGAAACGCATTGAAACCCAGTTCCAGCGTAGAGTTCCAGGTTCTCCATCCCAGGTCGGCCGACCAGCCGGTTTCAGGTTCCAGGGCAGGATCTCCCACCCTGACCATGGACCCCAGGTCGATGTACTTATACCTTTCTTCAAGAGAAGCCGACCGGTACGCACGCGCCAGGGAAACGGTAAGATCGGAAGAGCCTGATACATGTACCAGCATGCCTGCATTCAGACTCCAGGAAAGGTCGTTTTCCTTTCCTTCCGGAAAAGTGATGCGCTGATTGGGCGGTGTTTCGTTCAGCGTACCGTTCATAACCAGAAACAGGGGATCACGGGCTTCCTCATTGCTGATGAATATTGCGTCGAACCTTCCTCCCAGCTGCAGGCTGAACCGCCGATCCTGCAGGCTTATCTCATCATGGAAAAACACGCCGGCGCTGGTAAACCGGGATTCCGGAATGGGTACTTCTCCCCGCTCCAACTGGTTCACAGCGGTTACTTCCCCCTCTTCGTCCAGCATTTCGATCTGAATGTATTTGGTGCGGTCGGTAAACAGATGCCGCGACCACAGATCGGCCCCGGCCACCAGGGAATGATTCCCTCCCGGGTTCCATTCGCTCTGAAAACTGATGCCTCTGGTACGGTGCAAACCATAGGGAGTAAAATACAGCGGGGTGATAATCCGTGTAGAGGTTTCTACCGGAGGAGTATTTGGATGTACCGTTACATCCCTCAGAATATCCTGGTAAAATGCCTTAACCGACCAGTTTTCCAGTATCCTGCCAGGAGTACCGGCCAGCTGAAGATAATACAGGTCACGAATGGCTCTTTTGTATGTGGCTTCGGCTGTTGCCGGAAATGCCAGCCCTCCGGGAATACCCACATCCCCCGCATACATATGTTGCAACCCGGCACTGAGTTCCAGCTTATCGGTAAGCATCACTCCCGCATCGGCTATGAGGCTGCGGTCATGGAACTGGCTGTTGGGCAGTTCCCCAATGGGTGTCCGGGTATCATCGGCTCCCCGCAGGTTACCCGAAAGGGAGGCCCGCCATTTACGGTTTCCGGCTTCAAGGTGTAGTCTGCCCGTATGCATGGCGTTCACCGACTGCCATCCCGATGTCATATCTCCTTTCAGGATAAATGCATCCGCATACCCGGCTTTGCGTGTAATGATATTGACCACCCCTCCCAGCGATCCGGAACCGTAGAGCGAGGAGGCGGCTCCTTTGATCACCTCTACCCTTTCCACATCGGCAGGATCAATCAGCGACAGGGCGGCGGCCAGATCTGTGGCAGTTTCCAACCGGTTGCCGTCAACCATGGCAATGATCCTGTTCTCTCCCAACCCGCGTATATTCAGGCTGGTAGCCCATATTCCGTCACGCACCAGGTTGATACCCGGCTGTGCGTTCATCATTTCCGGAAGGGTAGGATACGGCAGGGCTTCAATCTCACCGGACTGCACCACGGCAAACGGCAACACCGACTCACGCAGGGGTTTTGTCTTCCGCAAGCTGGTCACCACCACTTCTCCCAGCTCGGCCTGCCGGGGTTTCAGCGCCATGTTCACACGCACGTTTTGCCTGTCGACCTGCATTTCCATCCGGAACGGTTCGAAACCCACATAACTGGCTTCGATTACCACCCGTCCATACGGCACATTGGCAAATTCAAAGTATCCTGCAGTTGAGGATACGGTCTGACGTACATTCACCGCTCCTCCGGCTGTTGCAGCCTGCAGGGAAATGTGCGCTGCCGGAAGAGGATTTGAATTGTCTGCATGAATCACCCGCCCGGTGATTGTGGCCTGCTGGGCCACCAGCGGCATATTCATGCCCAGCAGAAGAACTACAATGGCATTACATTTTTTCATGGTTTAACCGGTTTTTAAGTACAACTGACTTGACTTCCACTCCGTGAAGCCGGCCAAGCTGTCCGGTCAGGGACCCTATTTCATCGGTAGTTCCTTCCAGCACCAGGGAGATGATGCTGGCATGGGTATCGCGCAGGGGTATTCCCTGTCGTCCGATAATGATCTCACCATGTTGCGAAAGGATGCGGTTCAGTGCCTGAACCACTTCTTTATCCAGTATCAGAATAATCGCTGTGCCGATTCTCTTTTCCATCAGATTACCTCCGGATCAGAATTTTTAGGGTCCTCGGAGCCACCGAAGCAACTCCCCAGACAGTTGGTGTTAAATGATTAACAAAAGTAATGTTTCCTTCCAATTTCGCAAAACAATTTTTTGAAAATAATTCATTAATTATTCCCACATAATTTATAATTGTATAATCAGAAATATGCATTATGGTTTTCTCCAATAAAATGTTTATTTCGTTGTCATTCTATTATTTACTACGTTGCAATCTACGTAGTTTTCAACGTAGTTTTCTGGCTATGTACTAATATATGGTGTGCACATTTTTAATTTTTTCAATTCAGCAAGTGCATTTACAACACTTAATGACAGCCAGAACCATAATTTAACCTTCTCGCTTTCTTTGAT
>Ga0209614_1001525_pt1 | contig 17085 bp, 16 predicted proteins | sample BlaSprsedimmetaG_FD_185484 | JGI IMG/M metagenome (GOLD analysis project Ga0209614, IMG submission 185484) | Hot spring sediment bacterial and archeal communities from California, USA to study Microbial Dark Matter (Phase II) - Blank Spring... ... | reverse complement strand
CCCCAACATCGCGCCCAGGCGGTCCACCACGTCGAAACCCATATTGTGGCGGGTCCCGGCGTAGGCGTCGCCGGGGTTGCCCAGTCCGACGATCAGCTTCACCGAGGCCGGACGCTCCTTGCTGAAAAACCACAGGCCCACGGCGATTACTCTTGCTCGGTCTGCTGAGCGGCCCGCGCCGCGCGCTCGGCCTCACCGATGACCTCCGGAGCCGCCGGGGCCTCTTCCTCGGCCTGCTCGGCGGTCTTGGCCGTGGCCACCAGATGGCAGGTCACAAGGACCAGCTCCGGAGAACTCACCAGTTTGATCCCCGCCGGAAGTGCAACCTGCCCGGCATGGAGGGCATCGCCGACTTTGACGTCCTTGACCGAGACCGCGATGGACTCCGGAATGTCCGTGACGCTGCACTCAACCTCCAGACGGTCAACGTGTTCCTCGATGATCCCGCCGTGGTGAGTCCCTTCGGCCGTGCCCTTCAACTCGATCGGAACGACCACCCGAACCAACTCCGTCACATCCACCCGCTGAAGGTCCACGTGGACCAGGTCCCGCCCGAGATGGTCGTACTGCAGGTCCTTGATCAACACCGTCTCGGTCGTGCCGCCGACTTTGAGGTCCAGCAGGCGATGCCCGTGATGCAGCCCTTCCGCGAAATCGTGGGCATCGATCGACACCGCCAACGCGTCTTTCTTGTGACCATAGACCACCGCGGGCAACCGGCCACGAAGCCTCGCCGCCGCCGCCTGCCTCGAGCCCGTCCGTTCCCGCAGTTCCGCTTTCAAGGATAGATTCTTGCTCATGTGCTCCTCATTTCATTGCCACAATACATACGTATCAAAAACTCGTGAACAGACTGCTCACCGATTCATTTCTGTGAATCCGCTTGATGGCCTCGCCCAGCATGGACGCCACCGAAAGGACGTGTATCCTGGCGGCCTGGCGGGTCTCCGGGCTCAGCGGTATCGTGTCCGACACGACCACCTCGGTAAACGGCGCCTCGGCCAGGCGTTTGATCGCCGCCCCGGCGAAGACGCCGTGCGTGGCGCCGACGTAGATATCCTTGCCGCCGCGCTCCTTGATCAGCCGGGCGGCGCTGCAGATGGTGCCGGCGGTGGCGATGATATCGTCGCACATCAGAATGTTGCGGCCCTCGACGTCACCGATGATTTCGGCAGCTTCGACATCACTGCCGCTGAGCCGTTTCTTGTGTATAATCGCCAGGTCCCCGCCCAAGTGCGCGGCGAACCGCGCCGCCGTCTTGATGTTGCCCACGTCCGGCGACATCACCGTCAGATTGCTGAGCCGTTTGCTCAGGAAGTACTTGCTAAGCACCAGCTCGCCCGTCAGATGGTCCACCGGTATGTCGAAAAAACCCTGAAGCTGCTGGGCGTGAAGGTCGATCGCCAGGACGCGGTTGGCGCCGGCGGCCGTGATGATATTGGCCACGAGCTTGGCCGTGATCGGCACCCGCCCCTCGTCCTTGCGGTCCTGACGCGCGTAGCCGAAATACGGGATGACCGCCGTGATCCGGCGCGCGCTGGCCCGCCGCAGACAGTCCAGATAGATCAGCAGCTCCATCACGTGCTCATCCACCGGCTTGCACGTCGACTGGATCACAAAACAGTCCGTTCCCCGCACGTCGTCCTCGACCCGGATGACCTTCTCCCCGTCCGGAAAACGCTGTATCTCGGCGCCGCCCAGCGGGATGTCCAGATACCGGCACACCGCCGCCGCCAGTTCCGGATTGCTCGTGCCCGAAAATACCTTCAGATTCTCGTTCAGAAACATTACTGTGCCCCAGCCCCCAACGCATTGACACTATCCTGCGATACCACCGTTCCCGAGGCGATATGCGCCCCGTCGCCGATCTTCAGCGGCGCAATCAGCACCGCCCCCGTTCCGATGAAACAATTGTCGCCCACAATGGTTTGCTGAACTTCGTGGCCGTCAAAGTTCGCCGTCAGGGACCCGGCGCCGATATTCACGTTGCACCCCACTCGGGCATCGCCCAGATAGCTGTGATGCCGCACGCGGACGCCGTCGGCCAGGCTGGTGTTCTTGAGTTCCGTGAACACACCGAGGACCACGTCGTCCCCGATCTCGGTGCCGTGCCGGACATAGGCAAACGGCCCGACCCGGCAGTTCTTGCCGATCCGCACCTGGCCGTGGATATACGTAAACGGTTCGATCACCGTGTCCTGCCCGATGATCGCCCGCGCGTCGATCCACGTGTTGTCCGGGTCCACAATGGTGACACCGTCGTCCATGAGCTTCTGCTGAATGCGCTGCTGCATGATCTTGCTGGCGACGCTGAGCTGGGCCCGGCTGTTGACGCCCATCGCCTCTTCCGGCCGAACCGCCGTGATGGCCGTGACCTTGTGGCCCGATGCGATGATCAGCGACAGGGCGTCGGTGACGTAGTACTCGCCCTTGACGTTGTTCGGCTTGATGTTTTCGAGCGTCTCAAAGAGCAGCTTGTTATTGAACAGATAGTAGCTCGGGTTGACCTCCCGGATGGCCTTCTGCTCGGGCGTGCAGTCGCTCTCTTCGACGATGCCCTGGATATTGCCGTAGGAATCGCGAACGATCCGGCCGTAACCCTTGGGATTGTCCAGCACGGCCGTGGCCAGCGTCGTGGCCGAATGGCCCGCCTCGTGCGTGGCGATCAGCGTCCGCAGCGTGTGCGCTCGAATCAGGGGCCCATCCCCGCAGAGCACGAGCGTCTGCCCGTCGAAATCCTTGAGGTGCTCCTTGCAGCACATCACCGCGTGGGCCGTGCCCAACTGCTCGACCTGATGCACCCAGGTGATGTGGTTGCCGGGCCCGTAACGCTCCTTGACCTGCTCGTGGCAGTACCCGACGACCACGTAAATCCGGTTTATGCCGACCTCCTGGCAGGCCTCCAGCACGTAGTCCAGCATCGGCCGACCACAGACCTCGTGCAGCACCTTGGCCAGGCGCGTATTCATCCGCGTGCTCGCCCCGGCCGCTAATATGATTGCCGCCCTTTCCGTCATCTTGCCTAAACCACCTGTCTATACCGACTCAAGATTCACGATACACAACCCACGACTTTCGAGAACCAACCACCAGCAACTATGAAACTACCCGGCCAGGACTCGAACCTGGAATCTGGGCACCAAAAGCCCATGTGTTGCCGATTACACCACCGGGCAAACTCCAGTAGACCGCGAGAACAACGGCGCCCGTCGTCAAAAACGATGAAAATCAAAGCAGGTCACGGAAGACCATACGAATGGCCCGGCCTGACCCTGTCGGAGGCTTGAGTCAGCCATGCCGTGAAACAACCGACCCCAAAAAGCGGCTCAAAAACCGCCTAAGCAACCCCATGCGACAGAGCAATAGCGGTAGAATACCCCAGCCCGCCCCCCAATGCAACACTTTTCCAACAATTTTCTGAGTCCGATAATAAACATCGAAGCAGCTCTGCGACCCGAGACTATCACTCCGCATGCGACTCCGAAACGAAGAGACCGGCGGCTTGCTGCATCCTCAGTCTAAGATGAAGTGGGGCGAGCATGTTCATCAGGGCTTTCTTGGCCCGACTGCCCGCACATACTGTTCCATATCCTTGGAATCCTCCTGCTGCTCGTACCGGCCGACCTCGATGATGGTCGTGCCCTTGACCGTCATGGCAATCGGAACCTCTTGCGTCGGCCGCTCTGGGTTCACCAGCACGACGTAGCCGGTCAGTTCATGTTCGAGCTTCGTGCCCAGCCCGATGCCCGTTTCCAGGTCGAGCCGAATCCGTCCCTGCTCGGTCCCGGTCAACTCGAACCGCGCCCGCACATCGCCCCAATCGACCGGTTCGGCCTTGGGATTCGGCGAGAAACGCGATTGTATCGAGATCTCGCCCACGCCGTCCTCGGCCCTTTCCAGCGTCAACTCGCTCTGACGAATCCCGCCGCCCTCCTGGAATTGTTCGACCCGCGTTGACCAGGATCCGCCTACCGCCACCGGCCGGTTCGGATACAACCCGAAGCCTGTCTCGAGCATCTCCTTGACCGTCTTGTCATCCACGTAGCGGCGGACCTCCCGCATGAACTCATCGCCCAGTTCACCGGCCGGCAGCTTCGCCCGAATCCGCTGGGCCATCGCCTTGAGGCCCGCCAGGCCGCTGATGCCCCCGTCGCCAGCCACCTTGAAGACGAAGCCCTCTCCGATCATCGCCGCATAACCCAGGCAATCGGTCGGCACCGGCTCGTCGGCCTTCGACGAATCATAGACAAGCTCGCCCCCCACACCCTGCCGCTCATACTTGATCCAGCGATATGTGCTCCTGATGGTTCTGCTGCCGTCGTCGGCGACCCGCAGCACCTCCAGCTCCTCCCCGAACCCCTGGCAGTACCAGCCCTTCTCCTCTGCGCCCATATAGAGCCGCGTTACATCCTGCTGGACCACCGTCTTGATGTAATACCGCTGCCCGTCCGCCGGGGCGAACCGTATCGCTATCTCCTGCCCCCCCGCGCACGACGCGGACGCCACCCATAACACAGCTAACAGCCCCAAGAACAACCGCCTGCATCCCATAATAACGCCTCTTTCAGTGCGATCATCAGATGACTTCAATCGTCCCTCTTGCCCCCAACTACCAGACCGGCCCCTTGGTCACATAAATGCTACAGTTTCTCAAAGAACACCCCTTGGTGACTCTCAGCCACAAGGCACTTCGCCGCACGTGTCTCGACCATTCCTGTGTTCCGCGCCGCCGCACACACTTCACCCCAACTCACGAAATAGCTGTCATAATACACAATCGGGTATCTTCCCAGACGCTTGACATCGTCGCGACTTGGCATCCGCCCGATCTCTCGCGCAATCCTCCTCACCTCCAACTGGAGCTTCTTTTTCGGGACTTCGTACTTCTGTTGGATCATTCTTCGCACGGGGCTGTTCTTTGCGCCAGGCATGTCCCTCCTCTTACGAAATGGATCGATGCCATCCCGGAGTTCCTTATGGCGCAAATCTGCAATCTGATGATAGTAATCCGATAATTCAATACCGATGAAGTCTCTCCCAACCTGTTCTGCGGCGAGAGTGGTGGTCCCAACCCCATTAAAAGGATCCACAACGGTTTCGCCGCGGCGAGTATACAGACATATAAGTCTCCTCATGAGCGCCGGTGGCAGTTGGCATGGGTGATCGGCGCGTCGACTGTTGTGTTTCAGCCGATGAATGTCCCACCAAAGGTCCGTGATTTCACTTCTGTCTTTCGCGCCGGCGCGCTTTCGGTATTCGAGACATGAGGTTCGCGAACAACACCATTCCTTCAGTGCGTTCAACTCATTCCGATCGATCACATCATGCATCCCACTCTCAAGCCCCGGCAAGTAACGAGGACGCCCCTTTGAGAAACAGACGATCGGGTAATTGGCCGGCATGATCATCCGTACCGGCAGACTCAGCCCCTCCCACACAATCCAGTCCTGAAACGTCAACACCGTCCTAAGAAAAGAGAAATGCCGGGCAGCCCACAGCGGAATGTTCAGAACCGCCAATGTACAACCCGGCTTGAGTATTCTCGCCATCTCCGCCAGCCACGTATCACACCACCCGAAGTATGCTTTCACATCCAGTGCGTCGTGCCAGTTGTCGTACTTCTTCTTCAGGTTATACGGTGGGTCGGCGAAGCACAGTTCCACGCTGTCTGACGGGATATGCTTCAATACTTCCACGCAGTCCCCACATACCAGCATCTTCGATCTTATGGAGTGGCGCGTCTTACCGACGCCGACCATTCCAGACTGCCCTTGGATTGGAGCAACGGCCGCGCCGTCGAGCGCCGCCCGGAGATCAAGACAATACAATTGTTCGTAGGGATCCAGGCCAAACAGGTCACAAAGCCTCTCTACAAGCTCTCGCGGATACTCGCCCGGAACGCACGTAATATCCCGCCAGACGTCGGACATAAGCGTCCCATATTCGTCGTACGTGTGCTTCTTTCCTCCATAGTCCTTGGTAGTCTTATCGCAGAACGGACAGTATGAGTATGCTATCCGCGTCTTGGTATGTCTGAGCGTGCCCTCGTATCGCGTCAGTATCAGCAGCGCGGCATGATGTCGGGCAAGGGCACCCCGTAGTTTCTTCGGTGATTGGAGTTTGACTGAAATCCACATCTGGTAATGCACGCCCCCTCTCAAGTCCTCAAGCAGCCTCGCTGCGGTACCGGGCGTTGTAAGGATACACATAACACTCTGCGAAGTACTCGCCGCTGCCAGATCCCGGATCGCGTTCTGCCATTCCCCCCCAATTTCCCCTTGCGTCTCCGGATCAAATGGAAGAATCAGAAAATACACCGCATGCTGCCTGCGAGCCTTGGCTGCAATCTCCCCGACCGCCATTGGCCGGGAATCCCCTACGCCCAGCCGTTTCGCAAATTCACTTACATGTGCCATCCGATATAGTCCGGGATAATGGAACGGCGGCCTCATGCATCCAATTCTTGCAGAAAGGTAGCCAACCGCTCAAGTTCATTTTGCCGAAACGTGACAGTGCAGTCGCTGAACTGACAAATCGTAGACAACGCTGCCTGGCGCTCAAAGTTGCCGACGCCATCGATCACGTAGGCGATAGCGTGTCCTGCATCATGAAGCGCCGATTGCCTTGCCTGAGCCTGTCCTTGCTTCCTCTCTATTGTGCTGTTCGTCGTAACTTGAAAGCTCACTTCAATCGCACAGTACTTGCCGCTTGGGGACTCAGCAACAATATCGAACGTCATGTCCGTCCGCCCGTCGTTCTGCGTAATCCCGTCGATTCTCTTGCTGGAGAAATCCCACCGCGGCAACAGAATCCCAAGTTGCTCCCTCACGAAGTCTTCCGCCAAATGCCCCAAGCGATTCGCACTGGCTCCTCCTGTGATCCGGCTCACCCAAATGTAGCGCTGCCGCACAAACTTGTTGAGTTCGGCCCTCTTCCCTATCATACTGCCGATAATACACCGCTCCAAGACCACGGCGGGGATCCCCGGCTGGACCGTGGCCCCTCCATGCAAAATGAGCATACATACATCTTCCATCGCTTCGGTGAGTTCTCTCCCGGCAAGCATCCCTTTTGCATCAAGGTAGAGCAATGGGTTGGACCATAGACCTGGCTCCTCCAGCGACTGGAAAGTGTATTCCGTAACACGACCGCACCATACATACCGTAGCGTGCGGTCAGCAAGATTCGCCTTGAGAACAGGCTTGACGCGCTTGAGCAACTCTCCGCCAAAATCTGCAAGCACAACCAAGTGCTTCAAGAACAGGTTCGCGCTCAGATTCGCCGTTTCTCGCAGGACCGTCTTCCAACCATCCGGGGATCCATCGGCCACATGAAGCACACTGATGAACTTCGACTGCGTCTCAATAAGTCGTGGGATGATGCTTGCGTTCTGCTCACGTTCAATAAGGCTATCAGGCCACCAAAGGACCGCTTCTCTCTTCAGATCCTCGTATGATCTTGCAGAACGCACTGCTTTTTCACCTTATCTATGATCGCCGGAGAACCCAGAATTGGCCGTCCAGTACATGGCCCCAAGAGGCGGCCACCCACTTTTTCCAAGAGGGCTGACAAGGAGTATACCTGCCCGCTGCCCCCAAAGCAAGTAACAACCCCGTGATTCTCTGTCCTGCCAACACCGCGCTTCCATATTCGTGTCTTGCCGTTAGGCGTCCGATCCACCGGCGGCGAGTCTCCGCTCCCGCCAGCGTTTGCGGGCGCCCGATATGGCCCGGCCCATCCTGCGGTACCGCATCCATCCGACCGTCATCACCACGGCCGCGCCCGGCAGACACGCCAGGCCCGTCACCAGGAACCACGCCCGCTGGGAGAAGTGGATGATCGAGATGCCCGCGATGACCAGCCCCATCCCGGCCCGCAGGTACGCCAGCAGCGTCCGCTCGTTCGCCAGCATCGTCCGGTCCATCGCCAGCTCGTCGCGCAAGGTCAGTTGCGAGCGGTCGAATTGCGAATAAGCGAATTCCTCGGCCATGACAAAAGCCTTTCAACTCAACAAATGAGGCGACGCTGCACACCACCGGCGCCGGCTGTGGCGCCCATCATACGGCAGAGGCGACAGCCTATCAAGCCGGCGGCAGTGTTCATGGGCAACCGCCGACCACTGAGAACCGCAAACGCAAGACCCAAAACCGCCCGCTCAGCGTGGCCCGCAAAGGGTTTGAGGGTTTCGGCTTTGGTTTGGCGTTTGGCGTCTGGCACTTTGGGTTTCCCTTTGGCTTGCGGTTGCCGGGGAATGTGAAACAGTCGCCCCGGCCTTCTGACAGTAGACAGACTCCCGCCGCCCGCCTAAAATGGTAGGCTTGAGTCGGCTGCCCGCCGCCGCGTTTAATGCACCAGGAGGCCCTTATGCCCATCACGCTCGAACCCATCGGCATCGTTCACAGCCCGTACACCGACACGGCCGGCATGCCCATCCAAGGCGTCTTCAAGCCCGGGATCGAGGCCTGCCTGGAGGTCTACGAGGCCTACCGCGAGGGCCTGGCCGACCTTGACGGCTTCTCACACGCCATCCTCATTTACCGCTTCCACCGCGCCGCCAGGACGTGCCTGCGGACCCAACCCTTCCTGGAGGACGTCGAACACGGCGTTTTCGCCACCCGCAGTCCGAACCGCCCGAACCACCTGGGCCTGTCCATCATTCGCATCCTCGCGGTCGCCGACGGCCGCGTCCGATTCACCGACGTGGACGTCCTGGACGAGACCCCCGTGCTGGACATCACACCCTACGTCAAGCACTTCGACCACCGCGACGGAACCCGACACGGTTGGATCGACAAGCACTTCCGCGACGGCCCGCCGAGCCGAACCGTCATCGAACAAGCCGGATGACCCAGAAAACGCTTATGATGCCATGATTCTGGTTAGAAAGCGGGCCGTGCCAACAGAAACAGTTACAGAGGGCTGCATCGCCATAAGAACGATTACGGCGGGGGTGGATTCCGTGCGAATAGCGGTGATTTCCCAAGAGCCTAGGGGCTCCGGCAGGCAGATCTTCTGCGCTATCAACGGTGCTATCCAACCGTTCCTCAGACTTGTCTGGGATCCGGGTGGGTCCAGGGGCTGCGATACGGCCGGGCCAGCCGCTGGTTGGCCTCGGGGTCGCCGACAACCTGCCCGGCGTCCGGGTCCCAGGTCAGCGTCCGCTTGAGGTCGCACGCGATATTCGCCAGGATGCACGCCGTTGCGGTGATATAGCCCTGCTCGATATCCGAGACCGGCCGCTCCCGCGACTCGATGCACGCCAAGAAATTCCGCCAGTGCGCCCGCATCGGCGCGGCTACGTGCCGCTCCAGGTCCTTCTCCGTCTCATCCTCCGGATACGTGTCGTACTCGTAGAGCGCCTTGCCCGTCATTTTCTCGCCCCGCCCCTGTGGCACGAACTCCCACCGGTGCACATCCGCCTTGAGCGTCCCCTTGTCGCCGTAGATGAATCCCGCCCACGGATACTCCGGATCCGGCGCCGTCCCCCACGTGCGATGCGTCCAGACCACCGGCACATCTCCAAAGTCAAACGTCGCGGTCTGCGTATCCGTGATATTCGCCTCGCTCTCGGGGTCCATCAGGATGCCGCCCGAAGAGCTGATCCGCCTGGGCCAGCCCAGATCGAGCATCCACCGGACCATATCGAGCATGTGCACGCACATATCCCCCACGATCCCGTTGCTGTACTCCATGAACGCCCGCCAACCCCGCGGATGCATCGTCCGGCTGAACGGCCGCATAGGGGCCGGACCCGTCCACATCTCGTAGTCCAGGTGCTCCGGCGGCGTTGCGGCCGCCGGACGGCTCCGCGACCGCATGTGGTAATAGCAGCACACCTCCGCGTACCGGATCTTGCCCAGCAGGCCCGGTTTGATCACCTTCTCCACGGCCTCCACCAGGTGCGGCGTGCTCCGCCGCTGCATATTCACCTGCACCACCCGCTTGTACTTGCGGGCCGCGGCCAGCATCGTCCGGCCCTCGACCACGTCCACGCTGATGGGCTTTTCCACATAGACATCCGCCCCGGCCTTGACCGCCTCGATCATCGTCAGCGCGTGCCAGTGGTCCGGCGTGGCGATATGGACAATGTCAAACTGCTCATCCTTGAGCATCTTGCGAAAATCGCCGTAGAGCTTCGGCGTCTTGCGCGACGCCTGGCGTCCGGCGATGATTTCCGCCGCCTCGGCCGCCATTCGGCTGTCCACGTCACAGATCGCCACCACCTCCGCCGGCGCGACCTGGTGTAGCCGCAACTGGGCGCTCTTGCCGTACCACCCGCAGCCGATCATCCCCACCCGCCTGGGCCTTTCCCCCGCGAACAGCGGATTCCACGCCCCGGCCCCCGACAAAGCCAACCCGGCCGCCGCGGCACTCTTAATGAACTGACGACGATCCATAGTCATACTCCTTGTACCAAGCCAACGATCCGCAAAACCACAACCCCACCTTAGCCCCATCCATCTCCCAGGTCAACCCTGCATTCCTACCCGCCCGGCCGATGATAATGATATCGCTCCACGGGAGGCGGCCGACCCAATGCGCCGATTCCGACCGGCCCAGTGTAATTTGGGCATGGATTAGGGTATGATCTTGGGGATGACCGGCAAGGATGTGTTTCTGAATGAGCGGCGAACGATGCTGGAGGTGCATCTGCGGGGGCGTGGCGTGGTGGATCCGCGGGTGTTGCGGGCGATGGAAGAGGTGCCGCGGGAGGTGTTTGTGCCGCCGGAGTACCGGCACCAGGCGTATGCCGATGGCCCGCTGCCGATCGGGATGGGCCAGACGATCTCGCAGCCGTATATCGTGGCCCTGATGACGCAGGAGCTGCGAGCCGATGGCACATGCGACGTGCTGGAGATCGGGACGGGCTGCGGCTATCAAACGGCTGTGCTGTGCAGGTTGGCGCGGCGGGTCTATACGATGGAGCGGATCGCGGAGTTGTCGGCCGTGGCGCGTGAGAACCTGGGGCGGCTGGGGGCGGCGAACGTGGAGTTCCGCATGGGCGACGGCAGCGCGGGCTGGCCGGGCCGGCGGACGTTCGAGCGGATCATGGTGACGGCCGCCCTGCCGAGCCTGCCGCGGGCGATGACGGAGCAGTTGGTCGAGGGCGGCCTGATCGTGGCGCCCGTGGGCGGCGGGTCGATGCAGGAGCTGATCGTGGCCGAAAAGCGGCGCGGGCGGATGGTGGAACGGCACCTGTGCGGGTGCCGGTTTGTGAAACTGATCGGAGAGTATGGCTTTTCGCAGTGACGGGGGGCATTCTCACCGCAGAGACCGCAGCAGCCGCAGAGAAGAAGGAGGAAGGGATGGATACTGGATACCGGATACTCGATACTTATTCGCATGAACGTGGCGAGGGCGTCCCGCCCTTGCGTGCCGCGGGCATCTTGCCCGTGAATTGAATAGAACTCCCCCGGCCACCGACGAAAGGAACTTATGGGCGAACCGCTCACAGATACAGACCACTTCCTGCCTCGCGGATTCCGCTGGTATACCCTGGCGGTGATCCTGTTCATTCTGGGGTTGGGAGTCGTCACGGCCGTCTCGGGCCTGTGGAACTTCCTCATGTTGGGCGTTGGGGAATCGGCGCTCTACGCCGTTTACCAGCGAAAGTGGAAGGCTGTCCACCGAACCGTCGCCCCGGATCTGCAGGCAGCCGCCGGGACCCGGACGTTGTCCTTCGGACGTTACGTCCTGCTGGCCTGGGCCTACGCCATGCTCATGGAGTTCTGCGTCGACTTCGGTTCCTACGGCACGCTTAACCCCGGCGTGGTCCTGCTGATCATGCTCGTGCTCACGCCGCACTATCTCTTCATGGCGGCCGTCTTCCGGCTGTGGTTCCGCTGGTATACGTACAGCCCGCGCGAGGCATACTTCACGATGGGGGCGGTCGGATTTTTGCTGGAATCGATCATCCTGAAACTCTTCGCCGGCACGTTCGAGTGGTCGGGCATTTTGCTGTTTCCCGTCGATGTCCCCGTACACATGCTCAATTACGGCGGCATCGTGCTGATCCCCACGTTCTACCACAATCAGACCGACCGCCGGACACCCGTGCGGACAAGAAAGAAGTTCGTGGTCGGCGTCGTCGGGACCCTGGCCCTGACCCTCCCGGAAATCGCCGCCACCTACTGGTTCGTCTACGGCGTAATCCTCCAATGACCCTGCGCAGGTGTGGCCGGCCGTGCGCTTAGCGCTTCTGGGGCTTCCAGCGGCCTGCTGTATCCCGGGCCGATAAGGAATTCCGGGGACACCATAGTCATTTCTACCGTCCCTTTGCCGCATCATGCGTGAGAGGCGCCTGCCGTCATACTCAGCGAATCAACCGAATAATTTCCTCCAGATCATTCGGCGCTTCGATGGGCGGGTTGCTGAACGGACCCTGTTTGTCCTTGTGATAATTCACCGTGACGTTCGGGTCCTTCAGCGCGTGGCCGGTCAGGACGCAGGCGACCGTTTCATCGGCCCCAATGACCCCCTCGCCCGTCAACTGCCGCAGGCCCGCCACCGACGCCGCCGACGCCGGCTCGCAGCCCAGACCATAGCGCCCGACCACCGCCTTGGCGTCGCAGATCTCCGGGTCCGTCACGGCCCGCACGACCCCGCCGCACACGTCGATCGCCCGCAGGCACTTCTTCAGGTTCACCGGCCGCGAAATCTCAATCGCCGAAGCGCACGTATGCGGCGAATACCCCCGCGCCGTCAGGTCCGCGTAATACGCATCGATCACGGCCTGTTCGACCCGTCCGCCGTTCCAGACCAGGGCCTTGTTATTGACCAGGTCCGTCAGCGTATCGGCCCCGGCCGCGTTGATAATCGCCAACCGCGGCGGCCGCTCGATCAGGCCCAACTCCTTCAGCTCCAGGAAGGCCTTGCCGAACGCACTGGAATTGCCCAGATTGCCGCCCGGCACGACGACCCAGTCCGGCACGCGCCAGCCCAGGCCTTCGATAATCCGGTACATGATCGTCTTTTGCCCCTCCAGCCGGAAGGGATTGAGCGAATTGAGCAGATACAGCCCCAATTCGCGGCAGACATCCTGCACCTGTCTCATGCAGTCATCGAAGTCGCCGGCGATCTGCACCGTCTGCGCACCGTAATCCATCGCCTGGCTGAGCTTGCCGAAGGCGATCCGACCGGACCCGATGAACACGGTGGACTTCAAGCCGCAACTATGCGCATAGAGCGCCATCGACGCGGATGTGTTGCCCGTCGAGGCGCACGCGCAGGACTTGGCCCCCACCACCATCGCATGGCTGAACGCCGCGCTCATGCCGTTGTCCTTGAACGACCCGGAAGGATTCAGCCCCTCGTACTGCAAATGCAGCCGCCCTGCCTTCATCCCCGCGTACTCGCCCGCGCCGTCGTTGGCCTGCAGGATCGTCTGTCCCTCGCCGGTCGTCACCTTGTGCGCATCGTCGCAGAACGCGAGCAACTCGCGGAACCGCCACACGCCCGAGAAATCGAGCTTATGGTCGCGGCTCGCCCACCGCCGCGCAAAGTCGCTCATCCGCTTCGGAACCTCGATGCGGTCCCAGTCATAGCGGATATCGAGCAATTCCCCGCACATGGGGCACTTGAATATCGCTTGGCCCGTATCGAACGTAGCCCCGCACGCCGGATTGATGCATTTCTGATAGGCAATATCACGACTCATTCGGCATGGTACTCCGTAAGACCATAGACCCAAGACCATAGACCATAGACTACAGACTCACGACGTATAACACACGACTTTTCACCCATGCTTTTTTCCTATTGCCTATTGCCTATTACCTTATGCTCTTATGCTCTTGTGCTCTTGTGCTCTTGTGCTCTTACATCTCATTGATCCTTCGAATAACCCCCGGCAACTCCGCAATCGGCTCGATCGCAATCGCCCTATCCGGCGGCGGCTCTGTTTTCTCTATGCCGCGATGACGGGGGCCAAATCAACCCGTTTTAGAGGCCGAAGACCAAGCTCCCGAAGTACTCGATTGAAGGCAGCCAAGGTGAGCTTGTCCGGCGCTGCAATTTCGATTCCGATGGGTCTACCGTCGGGCGAAAAATCGATCACAAGCCCGGGCTCAACCCGCCGGGTGCGATGACTCTTATCTTTCGGACGGCGCGGCAAATAGTAGTACGCAGCCATTGGCCGCCCATGCCGAAACGTCACTTCCAAGTATGCATGATTCATATCACGATTCCCAATATGGGTACGCCGTAACTATAACCAGACGCTTGGCGGCAAAATCAGGCTCGACAATTACCTCCCATGTTCGCCTGCGATGCGACGTAACAATGACCCATCGGCCTTCAACAATGTCGGGGCGGTAGCCCCTGGAATGCTCAAGCATTGCACGCAAAACCAACTCTGAGAAGCCGCGGTCCAGCATTCGCTTGAACAAGTGTGGGCCAAGCTCCAATTCCCAGTCCCACCATTGCGGCCATCGACGTCGTATCATGGCAGTGCTGCTATCCAATCGCAGATCCGGAAGCATCCGCAGCTTCTGTTCGACCTATACTTTGCTGACTACCAGCCTAAACTCCATCACCGGCTCAGTCAATCGTATTCCTGGTTTGCGGATGCAGGACTATCCGCAGGGAACCGCGGCGACGTTCAGTTCTTCGATGAGAGCGGGCAGGTCGCCCAGGTGGGTGATTCTGTGGGCGCCTCGGGGCGGGGATTTGCCGGCGTTGGTGTAGGCGGCTTTGAGGATGGCGGTCATGCCGAATTTCAGCGCCGGGCGGATGTCCTTGTCGATCCGGTCCCCCACGAACGCAATACGCTCGAAAGGCTCCCCGATCAACTCCGCCGCTCTCTCGAAAATCCCCGGATAAGGCTTACGGCGGGAATGCTCATAGGAGAACACACGCACCGGGAAGTACTCCAGGATCCTGAATTGCTCCATGTGCCGCTCCAGCGACTCGCGATTGACGAACGTATTGGAGACAATCCCGAGCTTGAGCCCCGCATCCCGCAGCGCCGCCAAGGCCGGGGGCGTGTCGTCCTGCACCCGCCCGATGCGGCCAAGCGGCTCATACCACCGCCACGCGAACTCCCGCCACTGCTCGTCCGTCAGCATGATCCCCCTGCGGCGACCGATCCGTTGCAACAGGGCGAAGGCGTCGAAGTCATTGCCCGTGATGCTCGAGACCAGCACCCGCAGCCGCAGAATGAACAGGTTCTTCCAGCAGTACCACTCGAACGGCCCAACTCGCTGCCCCAGACTCCGCAGATACGCATGGGATACCCTCGCCCCCTCACGAAAGACCCGCGTCGTGCTGAGCCTGCCAAAGTCCAGCAGCGTCTCGCCCAGGTCAAACAGCACCGCCCTTATCTTCCTGTCGCGCACGCCGTTCATCCTGTCACGCGAAGCTCAAAACGTAAAGACCCAAACGAAAAGCCATAACTCAAAGCCCAAAGCCGCTCCAATCTGCGCGACGCGCGCAAGGTTTTGGGGGTTGGGGCTTTGGTTTTGCACTTTGCGTTTTGCACTTTGGGTTTACGGTCCAGTCAGTTTTCGGTTGCGGCCGAGGGCTTCGCTGTGCCCTTATGCGCTCTTGTCACTTGCGAAGCGGCGGCAGGTCCCTGCCGAACGCCTCCTTGGTCCATGCCATCATCTCATCATCCGATATGGCCGAAATCCGGTCCGCCGTGTACTCCGTGTCGATCCGGTCCTTGATCCGAATGACCTTCGGGTCGTGCTTGGCGATCTCAATCTCGAACCGCGATTCAAGCCAGTGCTTGATGCCCGCGGCGCCGCTTTTGTCCGTCAGCGCCACGCCCACCGGCCGCTTGAGCAGCGCCAGTGTATCGAAGCAGTTGTATATCTCCTCGTTCTTAAGCAGGCCGTCGGCGTGAATCCCCGCCCGCGTCACGTTGAAATCCTGGCCCACGAGCGGGTAATTCGGCGCAATGGCGAACCCCAGCTCCTTCTGCGCGTACTCAGCCAGTTCGGTGATCGCCGCGTAGTTGACGCCCGGCGTCATCCCCTTGAGCTGGGCGTGTTCAATGACCAGGGCCTCCAGTGGCGGATTGCCCGTCCGCTCGCCGCTGCCGAAGATCGCGCAATTGGCCGCGCAGCATCCATAAAGCCATGCCGTAGCGGCATTGATGGCGACCTTATGGAAGTCGTTGTGCCCGTGCCACTCCAGCCGCTCGCCCGGCACACCGATCCGCCGCAGTCCCTGAATCATCTTCGGGATACTCCGCGGCAGCGCCACGCCCGGCCACGACACCCCGAATCCCAGCGTATCGCATAGGCGGATCTTGACCGGCCGGCCGGACTGCTCGCTGAGCTTCATCAGCTCCGCCGCGAACGGCAGCACCAGCCCCTCATAATCCGCCCGCGTCACATCCTCCAGGTGGCACCGCGGAATCACCCCGCTGTCCAGCGCCGCCCGGACCGTATCCAGGTAGCCCGCCATCGCCTGCGCGCGGGTCTTTCGCAGCTTCAGGAAGACGTGGTAATCGCTTACCGACGTCAGAATCCCCGTTTCGGCCAGCCCCATCTGCGAAACCAGCTTGAAATCGGCCGCCACCGCCCGGATCCAGCCGGTAATCTCCGGATACTGGTAGCCCCGGGCCTGGCACAACTCCACCGCCTTGCGGTCCCGATCCGAGTACAGGAAGAACTCGCACTGCCGTATCAGCCCGGACCCGCCGTCAATCTCGTGCAACAGGTCAAATATCCGCAGCACCTGCTCCGGCGTGTACGGCGGGCGGGCCTGCTGCCCGTCGCGGAACGTCGTGTCCGTGATCCAGACCTTGTCCGGAACCTCATAGGGCTCCATCGCGCCGTCAAAAACAACCTTCGGAAACTCCGTATACGGGAAGACCTCCCGATACAGGTTCGGCCGTGCTATATCCACCAATTCAGGCGTCTTGTCTGTCATGCTTATCTCCATAACTACTGTCTATACAACCACTTACCACTGCCCCTGGCACTACCGTAGGGTCGGGCTCGTCCCACCATTGCCGCCGCAAACTCAAATCTGAAAGCCCAACGCCACAGCCCAGAACCCCAAAACCGGCTCTGCCTCGGCGGCAAGGGTTGGGGGCCTTGTGCCTTGTGGCCTTCTGTCTTGCCGGCCGTTATACAC
>Ga0209614_1001523_pt1 | contig 17095 bp, 14 predicted proteins | sample BlaSprsedimmetaG_FD_185484 | JGI IMG/M metagenome (GOLD analysis project Ga0209614, IMG submission 185484) | Hot spring sediment bacterial and archeal communities from California, USA to study Microbial Dark Matter (Phase II) - Blank Spring... ... | reverse complement strand
CACCACGTTATCCAGATACCGCGCCGTGTCCGTCTCACGGGGACAAACCAGGCGCATACCCGACAACTCACTGGTAATCCGATTGCCTTTGTATGTATCCGCATTGCGTTCCGGCAGCACCGGCTCCCGTTTCCAGGCCAGGGTTACAGGCAATGCGTCATCGGCCAGCACCAGTTCACCATAAGTGAAAACCGAACACTTCCCGTCACGGGACGCAAACACGACCAGCATATCCAGGGGACGATCATCGGGATCGATGCTGAGGGGGCGTGGATCCACGCCGGCCAGGATATGCATGACCGGAACACCCGTATATGCGTAAGATCCCATAATCCGGCCGTCGGGAGTCACTTCCCGGGTGCGGACACGCACTGGAGCCAGCAGCCTGAGGCTGCGCGACGTGACTTTCCACGGGCGTTCCAGTCGACCTTCTACCAGAAGCTTTAGACCATCCGGAGGTGGATAATGCAGGGCGCTTGGCGTGGCACCGGAAAACGCATCAATAAAGCGTCCATAAGTAAACAGGTCCCAGGCCAGAAACACCAGTGCCGCGACCCCTACCATGGCCCCCGTCCAGATCCAGGACCTTCGAGTCATACGGGGCAAATTCATGCGGGGGCCTCCGGGTCGGTCTTAACCGCGGTTTTGCGATCACGGATCCCCCATTGTACGGAGTTGCCCTTCTCTTCCTTGCCCCGCTCTACGTACAATTCCAGATGCTCTCCCAGCGGCACCTGCCAGGACCAGGGACCATTCGACTCCACCGGGCCGGAAATTACCGTGGGAAAATGGCGGGAGAGATGCAGAAACTCAACACATTGCGCGCTTGAGGGGGACGCCGGTCCGGTGACCAGTCCTTCGCGGGTGATGAGCAACAGGCGGCCGTCATGGCATTGCAGGGCGGGAATATATCCGCGTTCCCCGGGTTCACGCCGAAAAGCCACGCAAGCGTTGATGCGCTGGGCCTGCCCAGGCGACTCCGACTGGTTCTCGCGACCCACGAGCTTATCCACGGCATCGACAATGAGCTGCTCCGTCAAGCCGTGGCGGATAAAAAGGCGGGAAGCCTCCGAAGCCATGCGGTCGTTGAGCCGGGTCAATTCCCCCGCCAAACGGGTCAACTCGTCCACCAAACGACGTTTGCCGTCAAAGTAATGCATCTTGTCGCTGTTATCCTGCCAGAAACGGTCGCGCAGGTAGGTGCGGATCTCTACGCCACGGCGCAGGGGACCGGCTTGCCATCCCAGCCTGGCGGCCAGGCGATCGATCGACGGGGCCGGCCGTCCGTCCGGAGCCCGGAAAAAGCCGCTGAATTCGTTTTCACGTGTCTCGGGTTCCAGCAACTGGGCCAGGTTTACCAGGCAGCGTTCCATTTCAGCGGCGGCATGGGTCGCATGTCCGTATTGAAGAAACACTTCCCGGGATAGGTCTCCGTCATTCTTTTCAGGCACCGTAAATCTCCAGCACCGGCAAGGGATACTCCCTCCCCTGCAGCGTTGTTACTATAGCACAGCGGCAACGATTTTTAAAAGGACCGGGCAGTGGTTCCGCCTGAACCCGCACACAATTCCAGAAGCGGCCGGGACAACGTTCAAGGGAATACTTGCGGTAATCCATACGAGTAAAGAGCCATCATATTGCCTGTGCCGGAGATCTACAAAACAAACTCCGTGGAGGTTGAAAGGGGCTATGACTCCGGGTCGGGGTCGAAACGCGGGGTAATGAAGTGACAATATGGGGTTCCCCCACCCCGGTTGTAATAGTCCTGGTGGTAATCCTCGGCCTTCCAGAACTCCTCGAAAGGCGTCAAGCGCGTAGCCACGTTCAATCCCAGGCCTTTCAGGTGCCCGATCAGGCGTTCGGCTGTTTCTTTCTGCTCCTGGTTGAGATAAAAGACCTCAGAGCGGTACTGCGGCCCCACGTCCGGCCCCTGGCGATCCACCTGGGTGGGATCATGCATCTCGAAAAAGCGTTTGGTTAAATCCTCGAAAGAAACTCTTTCCGGGTCAAAGCGGACTTCCACGGCCTCGGCATGGCCGCTATTCTTTGTGCAGACCTGGTAGTAGGTGGGGTTTTGAACCCGGCCGCCGGTATAGCCCACCGTGGTCTCGAGCACCCCGGGAATCTTCTGGAAATAGTACTCTACTCCCCAGAAACAGCCGGCGGCAAACACCGCCCGCTGTACCCGTTTTGCCGGAACGAAATCCATGGAGGTGGAATTGACACAATGGCGGGTATTGCGCGGAGTAAACCCCTCACCCTCAAACACGTGGCCCAGATGACCGCCACAGGCCGCACAAACGACCTCCGTGCGCATACCGTCCGGGTCGGGCCGCCGTTCCACCGCCCCGGGAATTTCCCGGTCGAAACCGGGCCATCCGCAATTGGATTCGAACTTGTCATCCGAGCGGAACAGCGCGGCGTCGCATTGGCGGCAAGTATAGTATCCGTCCGCCTTGTGATTCACAAAGCGACCGCTCCAGGGAGGCTCAGTATCCCCGTGCAGGATAACGCGTTCCTCTTCCGGCGTTAATGTATGGGTGGGTCTGTCCACTTTTACCTCCCGGCGTGGGCGCTGCGGGGTAGTCGCGAGCAATGAAGCCAACAGCATGAACACCATGCCGGATATGACAATTGGCCGCCCCAGAAACGCAGATATATGTTTCAATTGGCACATCCTGATCTCCTTTGGGGATCCGTCCATATTATATGATCATTTTGGTTATATTTCAAGTGGGGCGCTTTTCGGGAACTTTGGACTCGCCGCCAACGTATTGATTTCAGAGAGTGAGGTTGACATGAGAACGTTCCTGCTCTGGTTGTTGCTGTTGTTTCTGTGTTGGCCCATCGCCGTGCTGGGCCTTGTGCTATTTCCCCTGGTCTGGCTGTTGCTATTGCCCTTGCGCTTGCTGGGCATTGCGGTTGACGGGATTTTTCAATTGTTCCGGGCCGTCATCACCCTTCCCGCCCGCATCCTGGGGATGAGGTAGAATCAGAAGTTGAAGAGTTGGAAAGTTGAAAAGGGAAGAAGTAAAAACAAGGTGACAGGTAGCAGGAGACAGGAGACAATGCCGGGCCTCTCGCCCATTGCCAATCACCCCTGGCCATTTCCCACAGGCACCTATCATCACAGCGCTTATAAGCGCTTCATCACAGTTCGGTCAGGCCAGTCTGAACTGCCTGGCCGGTTTCTTTATCACTATGACTCCCTCGTGCTATCACCGGGCTTTGCCTTTTTACTCTTTATGCCCGAACGGGTATTCGACTTTCAACTTTCGACTCAGTTTTTCATGTTGCACTTTGCTATTATGACACCAATGTCGCGAACGCAGTGAGCCAATGACGACAAATGACAAGTGCTTCTGGCCCCTCAATGACACGGACGCATTTGTTTGGTTAATTTGATTTTGAATCATTGGGATTTGTTTGGGATTTAGAATTTTGGATTTAAAATCAGTTCACCTTGAAAAACCGTCCTCCTATGTATACCATTGGGTTGACACACCAAGGAGGCCCCATGAGACTGAACGCCCCACGCAAGGGATTGTGGATATTCTCAACCATCCTGGCCCTGGCCGCACTGATCTCTCATTTTATCGATCCAGCCGTTCTAGGCGTCAACACCGGCTTCTGGGTCATGGGCGGCGCATGGCTGCTCTTGTTGCTGGCCACCATGCTCAAGGGGTATTAACCCCGGGCCTCGATTGTTGAACATGACTGAAAAGAAAATGCAAACCATGCAGGAAATCAATTTACGAGTCGGGGAAGATGTGTTCCTGAAAAAAGGCATGATCACCCAGGTGCGCCTGGTTTACGCGGGCATGCCCGGACCAAACACCTTTTCCCTGGCACTGATCCAGACCCAGGGAAATAATTCTCAGGCTTTCAACCTTTACTGGCCCAGAGATGCGCGGCAGTTAACCATAAGGGAGCGTGAGATCTCGGTAGTGGATGTATCCGCCCAAGCCATTCGTTTCATGTTTGTTTAACCCCAAGCGTGGATCTGACAAGGCCCCGACGTCAGGCGCGTGGGATTAACGTTTTTTGCCGCACAGAGAGGGGTATTTCTCGTCTTTTTCTGAACCGCGGCGTTCCTAGCGGATGAAGCGTTCCACCAGAACCACTACCGCGGCCGGAACCGCCGCCAGAAGAATCCATTCCAGAATCGTCATGTCTCATGTATACTCTCTGAACACCAGGGAAGCAAGCGTTGCGCGCATTGACAAGGCATTGGAGGCAATGGTAGAGTAAACCCGTTTCGTTCAGGGAGCATTGATGGGTCAGAACAACATCCGGGGCATCCGCTTGGTGGTATTGGGCGCGGCCATTTTCTTTGTCCTCTACGCCTTTATCCGCATCTTCATGAACGAGACTGAGAACGTCTCACCCCTGTTCGTGAACAGTACCGCCCTGATCATCGCCCTTTGGACCATCATCATCCTGTTCAGCCTGACTTTTCTGTTCATGCTGATTCGCAACATCGTCAAAATGTACTTCGGCAAATCCCGGGAATACGCCGGCGGCCCCTTCAAGAAACGGCTGGTTTTCTTTTTCATCGCTTTCTCGATTGTTCCCACTCTTTTGCTGTTTTTCTTTGGCACCAACCTGCTCAACCGCGGCATCGAAAAATGGTTCAACACCGACATCAACGCCATCATGCAGCAGGTAACGGAGCTGGAGAAAAGTTACTACGAAAAAGCCAAGCAGGAACTCAAACATTTCTCTGATATCATTGCCACCGACGTGCGCAATTTCCGCATGTACACCTATGAAAACCGCATCTGGTTGCGCAACGAAATGCGAAAAAAGATGAAGGAGTACCGCGTAGACATCATCAACATCTACGACAACCACAACGAAACGTTCACCCTGCTCAACCCCATTATCAGCCTGCAGGAGTACAAGAACCTGCCCCTGGAGATGGTGTACCGGGGCCTGGGCAGCAGTGATTTTATTAAAGTGGATTCCATGAAGGGGGGAGAACTGATCCGCAGCGGCGTGTCATTCGACGTTTCCCCCAACCGGCGTATCCTCTTGATCACCGGCAAGTTCTACCCCGAAGACTACATCGACAACCTCAAGCGCCTCTCGGCCATGGTGAACCGCTACACGCAACTGAAATCGATCAAGGATCCGGTCAAGACCACCTACCTGCTGCTGTTTATCTTTATCACCATCCTGATCGTGTTCGCCGCTTCCTGGCTGGGCTTCTACCTGGCCAAGGGAATTTCCGTTCCCATTGAGAAACTGAGTGCCGCGGCGGCGGAAATCACGCGCGGCAACCTCGACGTCAAGATCGATTATGAATCCAATGATGAGTTCAACAGCCTGGTGATCGAGTTCAACCGCATGACCGCGGATTTGCGCGAACACCGCGAAAAGCTGAACCGGCGTACCATGGAGCTGCGCCAACGCCGCAGCTTGACGGAAACCATCCTCAAAAACATCACCTCCGGGGTGATCGCCATCAACCCCGAAGGAGAGATCGCCGACATCAATCCCGAAGCGCGGCGCATGCTGGCATTTCAGTCCCGCTTCGTGGAAAAAAAGCACTACTCCGACCTCTTTTCCGACGAACCTTATGAAGAGATCCGTTCATTTATCCAACGCGCGTTCACATCCAAGTTCAAGATCATGGAAAAAGAAGTCGACATCAAGATCCGCGGCCGCATCCTCAATCTGGCCATGAAGATCACGCAGATCCGCAACCCGGTCAATAAGAAGTTTGCCGGTATCCTGGTGGTACTCACCGACCTGTCGGAGTTGATTCGCGCCCAGCGCCTGCTGGTGTGGCGCGAAGTGGCCAAGCGCATCGCCCATGAAATCAAGAACCCCCTCACCCCCATCCAGATCTCTTCCCAACGCATCCTCAAATCCCTGGACCTGCCGGACGCCAAATTCCGCAAGGTCACGGAAGACAGCCTGCACATCATTCTGCAGGAACTGGATTCCATCTCCAAGCTGGCCGAAGAGTTTTCCAACTACGCGCGACTGCCCAAAATCCAGTTCACACGTGGTGATATCAACCTGATCCTCGAGAAGCTGGTCAACGTCTATTCCTCAATCTACGCCAACGTGGATTTCGACGTGAACCTGGATGTTGAGATGCCCATCATCATGAAGATCGACACCGAACAGATCAAGCGCATTTTTGTCAACATTATCGACAATGCCGTGGACGCCATGGACAAGAAAGGACGCATTGAGATCCTCACCCGTTACATTAAGGAGAGCCAGTTCGCGCGCATCGAGATCGCGGATGAAGGGCCGGGCATCAGCGACGAAGACAAATTAAAGCTTTTTACCCCCTATTTTTCCCAGAAAAGCACGGGCACGGGCCTGGGTCTGGCCATCGCCCACAACATTATCGAAGAACATAACGGCCAGATCAGCGTGGTGGACGATACTCCCCATGGCTCTCGCTTTATCATTGAAATCCCGGCGTAGTAGAGGCGAGTGGAGAGAACGGCCAGGGGACAATAAGTTGAAAGTCGAAAGCACCTGGCGATTGGCAATGGGCAAGAGGCCCGGCATTGTCTCCTGTCTCCTGCTACCTGTCACCTTGTTTTTACTTCTTCCCTTTTCAACTTTATTGAACCGTCTTCTCTTTGCGTTCCGCCAGTTTCTGCTCCAGGCCCGCGATAACGGTTACAACGCCGAGCTCAGGATCGTTAAGCAGGGCTTGTTTCAACTCCGAGAAGTAATCAACGATGTTTTGGCGCAAGACGGGTTGGGCCTGCTTTCTGGTATTGTAGTGATCCCAGACGTCCCAGATAATCACCCCCACGGCAATCAAGGCGCCGGCAAAGCGCCCGCCCACCCTGGCGGCCGCCTGGGCGCCCGTTTTTGAGGCCATTTTCGTGGCGGCGCGGCCCGCCATGCGCGCCGACAAGCGTGCGGTCAAGCGGGATATGGCCGGCCGCAAAAGGCGGTAGAGTACCACCGCGCCTCCGGCGGCAACCGCAGTCATGGCCTTTAAGGACAGGGAAACGCTTCGCCCCGTTTCGGCTTGGCGCACCATCACGGCCACATCAGCGATATAGCGATCCCATTCAGCGGGATGGATGTCATAGCGCCCGGCCACCACGTCCAGCCCGGAGCGAACCGACTCGGAGTAAAGCGCCACCGTATCCTTGACCAGCCGTTCCAACTCCATCTGCGCCACCTGGGGACGCAATACCCGGGCGGCGAACTCTTCCTGAACCCGCCGGGTGACCCGTTCCGCCGCCGAGGGTGTGCCGCTGTCCACCCAGTGAACCACCTGGTATAGAAGGCTCTTGAGGCCGAGTTCCTGCTGGGTCCAGTAGTTGAAGTACCATGGCAGAAAATCACTGTCCACCCGCTCCATGTTGGCGGCGATCCACTGATCCAAGCGTTGCCCGGCAAATTCCGCCGCTGCGGTGCGGCCGTTGCGCAGCACCCTGGCCACTTCAGCATCAACTTGAGTCCAATCCACCTTTTCCACCACCGGCTTGGTCTGGATCCGGGGACGCCCGTCTGCTGCATCACCACCGCTGAAGAAAAGCCGGCGTCCGACCAGGGCAAGCAGCACCACCACTACAATGATCCACAAAAAGCGTGTGACGGCACCGAGAAATCGGGTCCAACGCTCCACTCCCCGCAATGACGGGGAATCTTTTGCGTGTTTGCGGCTCATCCCTCACCCCTATGTGTAATTAATCAAAGTCCGAGTTCAGCGGCAATACCGGTCATGGCGTCCAGGCAGGTGTTGAGGAACTCATCCAGGTTCATATTCAGGCGCCGGCATTCCGCCATTTGTTCGCGGCCGGCTCCCCGGGCGAAAGCCTTGGCATTAAAACGTTTCTGCATGAAACGCAGGTCGATCGCGGCCAACTTGCGGTCCGGGTGCATAAGGGCACAGGCAATAATGAATCCGGTAGTGGGATCCGTGGTGTACAGGGCAATGTCCATCAAAGAATCCAGTCCGGCCTTGCCGTTGTGGGCCTTGATGGCGTGAAGGATGTCGGCGGAAAGGTCGTAATCCGCCAACATTTCAGTGGTCTGGATGCCATGACGGTCTGGATCGTCGGCCGTAAAGGCATAATCCAGGTCATGAAGCAGGCCGGCCAGTCCCCAGGTATGCGGATCACCGTCGAATCGCGTTGCCAGGGCACGCATGCAGGCCTCAACCGCCAGGCAGTGCTTCACCATATTGGGATTTTCCAGGTGCTGGTTGACCAGTTTCAGGGCTTCTGTTCTGTTCATGAATCGATCGCCTCCGGCACTATGGTAGCATCGCGGACGGTTGAAAGGCAAATCGGGCGCGGCGGAGGTTATGGCGGGATAAAAAGCCCGGGAGCGGCCGCGCCGCTCCCGGGCGGGAATACAGACTAATCTCTTAACTTGGTAACAGTCTTGAACAGGTCCTTCTGCTCCTCGATCTTTTTCTCGTTGCCCACTACGCACAGGTACTCCTGCTCCATGACCTTGTCGATCAGGTCGGCGTACCCACGAATCTGTTCCGCCGTGGCGGTCAGGATCTCGTCCCGCTCTTGCTGCAGCGTGGCATGGGGGATTTGTGTAATGTAGCGCTCGACTGCCACCCGGCCTTTCTGCTGGGGCGTCAGGGGGCGATCGCGGCCGGCGATGGTGCCGATAATCAGTCGGCGCAATTCCGGTTCAGTCGGCTCGAACTTGCGCAGAAACTCTCCGGCTTGCTTGTAGTTCTCAACAGTCTTGCGCAGGTTGGGATCCCGGTAAGAGAAAAACGCCAATGCGCCGGAAGGTTCGATGCGTGCGAAACCGCCGTAGGCGCCGCCGATCACACGAATACGGTTCTGCAGGTAGACCCGTGAGAGCACCTGCTGCAAAACCTCCATGGCTCCGCTGTACTCCGCTCCCAACTGCTTGTAATCATAGCCTTTGAGCACGTATTGGACCTTGGATGCGTCTTTGAAGCCTTCATTGAGTGCCTGCTTGGGGAATTCCAGGGCAACACTTTCCACATCCCGTTGCGAAAAGCCCTTGATGAATGGCGGCAGGGTTTTGCTTACTCCGGTCATGTCGTCTTCATGACAAACCACGGAAACAAACATGCCGTTGCGACGGACCACGTGATCATGGATCTCTTTGAGTCGGGTGACCAGCTCTTCGCTGCGAGCGTCGTAGTTTTTGGTCAGTTCGGCAAGGAAGCGGTAGTATTCCAATCCATTGGTTCGATCCTGCCAGGACCCGGAATTGGTGAAATAGGAAAACAGGCGGAAAGCGGCTGTCCCCATACCGTTCCGGGATAGCATCATCTCCGCCCGCGCTTTCATACGCCGTACCAGGCTTTCCAGCCGTTCGGGATCCGTTTCCCACAAAGTATGGTTCAACTGCTGATCGGCCAGATGCAACAACTTGTCCAGTTTGCCGGGCATTACCTTGCCGCTGAGCATGAAATACGGCTGCATGCGGTTGTCATCCCTTTCAACCAGGTAAGTTTGAACCCGGGTGTTGATGCCGCCGGTGTGGCGATTGATCTCGTTCTCCAGGTCCGAATACGCCAACTCTTTTGTATCCAGCATTCCCAGCAGTTCGTTGTAAAGTTGCAGATATGGGATGTGATCCACAGGTACCGCTGAGGCGTCAAAATAGAAGTCCAGGTAAACGATGCCTTTGGAAAATTCATTGTAGGCCAACAGGTCTACGCCTTCGACCTGTTGCTTTTTCAGGACGTATTCCTCTTCCTTTTTCTCTATATCTCCGATTTCCAACAAGGGAATGGTGGCCAGGGCCTCCGGTGAATCTTCACGCTGCTGGTAGGCCACCAGCTCTTTTGTTTCCTTCACCAGGTTGGCGATCTCTTCCTCAGACATCTTTGCTTTGCGTTCGGCCAGTTCGCGCTGAACGGCTTCGGCGCGTTTGCGTTCCAGGCCTGGTACGGGTTCCAGCACCACTGTTGCGGCGTGGGGATTGTCCAGCAGTGACTTTTTCGCCAGGTCTTCAAAGTAGTTATTTTCCACTTTGGCTTTTATCGATTCCAGCGGCTTTTCATATTCCAGGGAAATAAACGGATCATCAGCAAACATCCAGCCCGGCAGGCTGCCCATTGCCGCCATGATGCCCGTCCATGAGCCGCGTCCTTCCCGCAGCTGAAACTCCATGCGGTTGATCAAGCCCTCCAGCACATCGCGATCAAACCCGTCGGCGATCACTTTTTCCAGCGTGGCTTTCACTACCTGGTGGAACTTTTCCAAGTCTCCGACCTCGGCGTTCTGCACAGTGAGTTGGAACACGTTCTGCTGGATGTTGTCTACATAAGCGTTGACTTCCTTGCCGATACCCGCTTCACGCAAAGCCCGCCGCAAGGGCGCGGATTCATTGTTTACCAGTGCGTCGGAAAGGATATCCAGGGCAATAGTCGTCTCCTGGTCCGTATTGCGCCCATACATCGTGGCCCAGCCCAGATAGGTCTGCCCCTTGGTGCTTGTGCCCTCGGGAACCCCGTATTCTCCCCGCACCGTGCGCGGCGCCTTAAAGGTAGCCTGCACAGGGATATCGGAGTCCACTTCAATGGCATCAAACCCGGACAGGTAGTTGGCATCGATAAACTCCAATTCCTTTTCCATATCCGCGTCACCATACACCAAGATATAGCTGTTGGCGGGATGGTAGTACCGTTTGTGGAAATTCTTGAACTGTTCGTAGGTCAGTTCGGGGATAGCAGCGGGCCATCCACCGGAGGACTTGCCGTAGTTGTTGTCCGGAAACAATTGGCGATAGAGCAGGAAGCCCAGTTGACGGGTAGGCGAAGAAAAGGCGCCCTTCATCTCGTTGTAGACCACGCCCTTGTACACCAGGGGAGCGTCGGGGTTTTCCAGCTCGAAGTGCCAGCCCTCCTGTTTGAGAATCCGTTCATCCTTGTGCAGCAACGGTTTCAAGGTGGCGTCCAGGTAAACGTGCATGAGGTTGAAATAGTCCTTCATGTTGCGGCTGGACACAGGATAGACGGTGAAATCGCTGCTGGTCATGGCGTTAAGGAAAGTCTGCAGCGAGCCCTGCATCAGCACATCAAACGGACTCTTGACAGGGAAATTTTCCGAGCCGTTCAGGACCGAGTGTTCCATGATGTGGGGCAACCCCGTATCATCCGGCGGCGGTGTTTTGAACGCGATGCTGAATGTCTTGTTGTCGTCTTTCGCCGCCACTTTCAGCAGTTCCGCGCCGCTTTTTTCGTGCTGAAACAGGTAGCAGTCCGCGTCCAGTTCCTTGACAAATTGCTGTTTTACCAGTTTGAATCCGTGGATCATGTCTCCCACTTTCATGTCCTCCTGGCCGGAGCCGCATCCCCCAATCAGGATGGCCGTTGCCGCGACCAGTACCAAGATGGATTTTCGCATATTCCCTCCTTTTCCGCACCGGCACCTCACGTGGACCCGTCTAAAGCTGTGACACAATGGTGCCCCTTCAATCTGATCCAATAGAGGAATCCGGAAATGGTTGATACGAAACAACCCACACATATGTTTAATAAAGTTGGAGAGTTGGAAAGTTGGAGGAGAAAAACAGTTGAAGTGTTGGAGAGTTGAAGAGGAAAGAAGTTGAAAAAGTGGCGGGTAGTTACACATACACGCTGCACTTGGGGAAATTCAGATTGACAGGCTGAATCGTTCGGACTAAAATTCAGTATGAAACTCAGCCTGATCATGGTCGCGGCGGTTTTACTTGGCTTTGTACTCAACTTTTTGCTGGCCAAGATCCTGGCCTTTTCCAACCTGGTGCGCAAAACCTACCTCGCCTATTTCGCGCTGCTGGTCCTCTCTTTCCTGTTGGTCCTTTTGGATGCGGAAATCGCCGCCACTTTCCTTATGCAGGTCGAACGGATCCGCTACTACCTGATTCTATTTTTCCTGGTTACTTTGCTGCACCTGGTGGTGAAATCGATCGGATTGCTGTTTTTTGACTACTTTTTCGCCAAACGTCTCCTCTCCGTACCCCGGCTGTTGAAAGACGTGGTGATGTTCCTTCTTTACCTCACCGGCATCCTGCTGATTTTCAACTTCTACCTAGACATCAAAATTACCGTTTTCCTGGCATCTTCCGCCGTACTCACCATCGTTATCGGGCTTGCCCTGCAGGACATCCTGGGAAACATCTTTTCCGGCATTACCCTGAATTTTGAACGCATCCTGAAGCAGGGCGACTGGATTGAATACAATGAAAATCAGGGCCAGGTTGTGCAGTTCGGGTGGCGCTCCATCGTGATCCGTGACCTGGATAAAAACCAATTGATCATTCCCAACCAGAGCGCCTCCAAGGGTGATATCAAGCTTTTCGGCGATGGGCAGGGCCATTACTTTTTGCGCATGGAAATCGGCGTCAGTTATCGTCACGCTCCCGATTTCATAATCACGACGATATCTCAAGTCCTGGACGGCTGCGATGCGGTTCTGAAAAAACCCGCCTACAATATCTATGTGCTGGATTTCGACCAGAGCGCCATTGTTTACCAGATCCGGTACGCGATCCGTGATTATGCTGAACGCAACCACATTGCCGGCGAAATCAGACGCCAAGTCTGGTACGCCTTTAAACGCAACGGCATTGAGATCCCCTTCCCGATTCGCAACGTCTACATCAGGCAGGAAGCCGCCACTATGCTATCAAACAGCGAGAAAGCGGAGATCCTGGGTAAAATCCCGATCCTGCAGGTTTTAAACCCGAAAAAGTTTGCTGAAATCGCCGCAAAAACAGAAGAAGTTCTCTTCGGCAAAGGCGAGCTGATCATCCACGAAGGATCTCACAGCCATTACTTTTATCAGATCGTAAGCGGTACGGTCGAGGTGGTCAAAAACCGGTCAAGGGTGGCATTGTTAAAGAAAGGGGATTTTTTCGGCGAGATCTCTATCGTGACCGGGGAAATGGCCAATGCTTCGGTCTATGCATCTGAAGAAACCAAGTTGCTGGCGATTTCCGCTGAGTTGTTCCGCAGCGTGGTGGAGATGAACCACGAACTGGCCGAAAAATTCGCGGAAGTGATCGTACTTCGCCAACAGGAAACCAGCAAGCTCCGTAAAGAAAACGGTTCCGCCGTCATCACGAAATCGCAAACCGCCGCGAAAGGCAAGCTTCTGGAAAGGATTATCAAGTATTTCGGAATTCATTAGCCGGCTGATCAAGCAACGCTCTCATCCGCGCAGAGGAAAAGTCCAGATAGTACTTTTGCGGTATCAACCGCATCCATTTCAATTGTGGTAAACTAACAAAGGAACACAATTTTCGGAGGAGTTTCATGCGTCTTTTCAGATTCATTGCCGGCGTAATCACATTGGCCCTGGTGATTCCATTGATTGTGCACTCCGCTCCGCCCCGGATTGAAGCGGATGCGTTCAGTTTAAACCAGAAAACCGCGTCGCGTTTCGCCGACCTGGCCCTGGGATGCATCTCAAGGGAATTTCCCAACAAGCCGGGCCACGTGATGCGCAGCCGCGATGAGGTGCAACCCCCCAAACGCCTGCATCCCGCTTTTTTCGGCTGCTTTGATTGGCATTCCGCGGTTCACGGACACTGGATGCTGGTGCGCCTGTTGCGCCGGTTCCCCGAGTTGCCCGAAGCCGGAAGGATTCGTTCCGCCCTGGAAGGGAATCTTACCGAGCCGGCTTTGCGGGCCGAGGCCGCCTACTTCCGCGAAGAAGGGCGCAAATCCTTTGAGCGTTCCTACGGATGGGCCTGGTTGCTGCAAATGGCCGCCGAACTCCACACCTGGGACGACGCCGACGGCCGCCGCTGGCGTGAACGCATTCGCATCCTTGAAACCACGATTGTGGAACGGTACCTGGATTTCCTGCCCAAACAAACCTATCCCATTCGTACCGGCGTGCATCCCAACACCGCTTTCGGCATTGCGCTGGCGTTGGATTACGCCAGAACGGTCGAAAACACGGAATTGGAAACCCTGCTGGTGGAACGCGCCCGAACCTATTTTCTGGCGGACCGGAATTGTCCCGTTGCCTGGGAACCGGGGGGCGAAGATTTCTTTTCTCCCTGCCTGATGGAGGCGGACCTGATGCGCCGGGTTTTGTCGCGCGGCGAATTTTCGCTGTGGTTCAGCGCCTTCCTGCCCAACCTGGCCCAAAATGAACCCGCCGCCCTGCTCAATACGGCCACGGTCACCGATCGCAGTGACGGTAAGCTGGTTCACCTCGACGGACTCAACCTGAGCCGCGCCTGGTGCATGCGCGGCATTGCTGCGTCCCTGACATCGGAACACCCCTGCCGCCCAGTTCTGCTCGTAGCCGCGCGGCGCCACGCGGAAACCGCCCTGACCCATGTAACCAGTGGCGACTATGCCGGCGAACACTGGCTGGCTTCCTTCGCGGTCTTTCTCTTGACCGCTGAGTAACCCCGTCAACCGTGCGCGAAAATACACCAATTCGGAGACAAGTATGAAAAGATACCAGACCATCCTGGTGGAAAAAGAGGAATCGGTCGTCAAGGTGACCATCAACCGCCCCCGGGTCCTGAACGCCTTGAACAATGACGTCTTGGTTGAGCTGGAGTCTTTTTTCCAACATCAACAATCAAACCAATCGATCCGCTGCGTTCTGTTGACCGGTGCCGGAGAAAAAGCCTTTGTCGCCGGCGCGGACATCCGTGAGTTGGCCGCAATGAACCAGGCGGCCGGAAGCGCGCATGCGAAGAGGTCCCAACGCCTGATGCAGACAATCCAGGATTCGCCGTTCGCGGTAATCGCGGCCATCAACGGTTTTGCCCTTGGGGGCGGATGTGAACTGGCCATGGCCTGTGACATCCGCCTGGCCGCAACCTCGGCCAGACTGGGCCAGCCCGAGATCAACCTGGGGCTGATTCCCGGGTTCGGCGGAACCCAGCGCCTGGCCCGCCTGGTGGGCAGGGGCAAAGCCATGCGACTCATCCTCACCGGAGCCATGGTCTCTGCAACGGAAGCCCTGCGTATCGGCCTGGTTGATGAAATCCATCCCCCCGAAGAGTTGCTTCCGGCCGCCATGTCGCTGGCCAAAGAAATCGCGTCCAAGTCCCGGACGGCCGTAAGATTCGCCAAAACCGCGATTCACCGTGGTCTGGATGCTACCCTGGCAAATGGCTGCCGCATCGAAGCGGAGTGTTTCGGACTTGCCTGCGCCACAGCTGACAAGGCCGAGGGCATCGCCGCCTTTCTGGAAAAACGCCCGCCCCGCTTCCAATGACCTGGACCTGGGCCGATGCGTATAACCGCATAATCAGAGATTATCCGTTTCAACACGGCCACCACGACAATACTCTTTAACCGGCGTTTCTCACAAGGATTGTCACGAAATGGCGCAGATGGTTGTAGTGACAAGGCATGCAACAGGAATTCCTTAGAGGCATAGCAGCGCTATGGCTGAGAAGAATAACCGAGCATAACACTGTTAATGCGGCCATATCCGCCATTAGAGCAGATCGTTGTGAGAAATACAGGTTAAAGGGCTTGATTAGAGAATGAGCAGAAGTTGTTTATGTATTTTCCCGCGTCACCGGCCCAACCTTACAGCCCGATTATTATACCCGCGCGCAGGGTCCAGCCGCTCAGATCCATTTCCAGTTTTTTTGCTTGCAGGATGGTTGGATCATCCGGTTGTTCCGAAGCGACAACGACCTTTTTACCGACCCTGCCCCCCCTTTCAAAGGTAACAACCCAGAACTCCCCCTGGTTCCAATCATCCAATCCGGTTTTCAGGTCCTGGATAATGCCGCCGCCGTTCAAGGACGCAATCCGTACCGACTGCCCGACTGCTTCCACAAAGACACGCAAACGGCGCGTCAAGGGAAAGGCGGCCCCCACACCCGCGTGCAGCCCCACAGCGGTTCCCCTGCCCTGAGCGACAAAAAGCATCAGGCTTTCCTCAGTGATTGAGCGCACCTGGTCTTTCTGAATCAGGTTCAAACGTCCTGGATAAAGGCCCGCACCTGCCAAGGCATAGGCGCGAAATCCCCGCCGCCCCAAAAAGTAACGCGCGCTCAAACGGATGGGCACCACCGTGTGGCGCACTTCAGACGCATGCCTCGCCGCGGTATTTTCGCTACCCATCCACCCCACCTGCCCCATCTTCGTGTTGCCGTTCAAGGCGACTTCCAGTCCCAGCGCCCAGCGGGGAGAGAGAAAAACCAGAAGCTCCGCGCCGGCATCGTAGCAGGGACCCGGTTCCGGAATACCGCTGCCCGGAACCATGGTTCCGCCCGGCACGCGGGTAGCCGCGCTGGATTCGCCTTCACGAACCACCGCGGATATATCGTCCAGATTGAGGCGGCCGCCACCTAGACTCAGCTTGAGCATGAACCGGCCGGGGGTTGCGGCATCCACCTCTCCGCTTAAACTGCATAAAGGTATCGAGAGTATCAGGAAACAGGAAAGAACTGTGAGGCGAAGTGTTAAACGGCGCATGCAGAATCTTGGCCGATCCGGCCGCTTTTGTCAAGAGAGGAAAGGAGTGGTGGAAAGGAGTGGAAAGAAGGCAGCAGATAACTGCAGGGGCGGGTTTGAAATCAGCCCGGAATAATGCAAGTTGGGGAGTTGACTCGCGCCGTTGCGGTTGACTTTAATGGAAAATTGAGATATTAATCTAGGGTTATCGGGTATTCAGGTACAAATATTTACGCGGTTGTTGAAGGACGTCACTTGCAAGTGGGTAATCCAATTGAAAAACGGCCTATAGAGGACGGATCATTATGAAGAATGAAATGGATTGGAAAATTCGATTGGGAAATTTCTTTTTCAAGTACCGGGCCATCAGTCCCATACCCTTTATCATTATCCTTTTTGTGTGTTTTCAGCCCAGGAACCTCGGCGAACGCAACGCGTGGATCAATATCGTGGGACTGGCCGTGGTATTGCTGGGAATCACGTTGCGGGTGTTGGCCGTGGGGTACTCCCGTTCCGGCACTTCAGGCAGGGAAAATTTTTTGCGCGCGGAGGACCTGAATGTCGACGGTGTGTACTCGGTGGTGCGCAATCCCTTGTACGTGGGTAACTTCATCGTCTACAGCGGCCTGCTGATCACTTTTGCCAATTTGTTCGCGTTTATTCCATTTTATCTGTACCTGGTGGTGCTCTATACATTTATTATCTACTCAGAGGAGGCGTACTTGACCGGCC
>Ga0209614_1001520_pt1 | contig 17126 bp, 13 predicted proteins | sample BlaSprsedimmetaG_FD_185484 | JGI IMG/M metagenome (GOLD analysis project Ga0209614, IMG submission 185484) | Hot spring sediment bacterial and archeal communities from California, USA to study Microbial Dark Matter (Phase II) - Blank Spring... ... | reverse complement strand
CCGCTTCCATATCCAGAAGCATGAAGGGAATTTTTTCAGCTTCCAGCATCTCTTTCAGATAAGGATAATCAAAAGCGTGCGGATCGCAAAACTTCAGCAGTAAAAACACAACTCCGTCCGCTCTGCTTTCTTTGACCAGGCGGCTGAGGTTTTCGCCGCGCCCGCGCAGTTCCATATGCTTGGCAGGGCAAATCACTCTTTTGAGATAGCGGGCGGTAATCGCTTTCAAGGGCGCGATTTTTTCATTCATCTGCCCTTCAAAAAATCTGTAGCCGGTGCAAAGATCATCCCAGACGATGACACCGCCCGCGTCTTCGATGATGCCGTAAATGTCCGGATGTGTGCAGACGCTGCCGGAAAGCACCAGGCGCTTGACTTCGGCGCGGGTTTTGCGCGGTTTCGCTTTTTCCAGTTGTTTGATGATTTGCGTCAGTGTTTTTACATAATCATCCCTGTCCATAATCATCGCCGCTTTGATTACGGCGTGATAATCCGCGCCGCTGATGATTTGCGGATTGGCGCATCTGAGCTCATAGAGCTTGCCTGCGAGCGCGCGGATTTTATTATAGGTTTTGACGGATTTAACCAGCATCTGATCGGTGATATTTTTTCCCAGAGCCTTGCCCAGGTCTTTTCTGAATTTTTCCAAGACATCGGCCATGTATTTTTTGGCGCTGGGTGTATCTAACTTTACGGGCAGGACGACATCAAGATGAAACTGCTCGGGGATGTTGAGCCGCCAGATATCGGAGAGCCGTTGAAAGGAATCGCAGGTATGCGGAAAAACCACACCATCGACAAAATCCAGGCTCTTGTCCAGGGCTTCTTCCAGAATGCCGCGCACCAGCGAGCAGCAGTACGACTGCAGGTGCGTGTCGGCCAGGTGAATGTTTTCGTTGGTGCCGAACAACCGCACGGGTAGCGCGCCCGCGGCCCAGATTATTTCTTCCGGCGCGTAGGAGCAAAAATAACCGACAACTTTTCTGCCGGTCTGCTTCTTGTATTTGCGTACGTAGGCGTAAGGGTTGGAAACTACTTTTTTCAGTTGGGCGAGTTCTTTCATAAAATGCTACCTTTTATATTCTAATTTTAATTACCGGAAAATTTACCGGCGGTTTTCAGTTTGGCGATTTCTTCCTTCTCCAGCACATTGAAGGCTACTTTTCCGACCAGCGTTTTGGGCAGGCTCTCGCGGAATTCTATTTCGCGCGGGCAGCTCCATTTGATAAGATGCTCCTGGCAGAAATTTATCAGTTGTTTTTCCATCTCCGGCGATGCTTTTTTGGCGTCTTTTAAAACGACAAAACCTTTCACCCTTTGTATCTGCGCCTCATCCGGCACGCCGATGACGCAGGCTTCCTGCACGTCGGGATGGCGGTAAAGAATATCCTCCACCTGCGCGGGATAGACGTTCATACCGGATGATTTAATCATGCGCTTCTGGCGCAGTTTGAAATAAAAGAATCCGTCCTCGTCCATCGTGCCGATATCGCCGGTATGCAGCCAGATTTTTCCGTCGGAGTGTTTACGCAGCGTGTCCGCCGTTTCTTGGGGCTGATCAAGGTAGCCCATCATGACGGCGGGGCCGGAAACGCAGATCTCGCCTTCCTCGCCGCAAGGCGCTTCTTCGGTTGTGCCGGTACAGACGATTTTTGCCAGCATGTCCGGAAAAGGGACACCGATGCTGCCTTCTCGATACTGGTTAAGCGGCATGGACATGATGGCGGTGACCGCTTCGGTGAGGCCGTAACCTTCTAGCAACTGAACAGTGCCACCTTGTTTTCTCACTACCTCTTCAAATCTTTCCTTCACTGTTCGGGGCAGAGTATCAGCGCCGCTGAAGGTGCCGCGCAGACAGCTTAAATCCGCTTTGCAGAATTTTGGATTGCGGCTGAGAGCGTCATAAAGGGTGGGAACGCCCACGACAAAAGAAGGTTTGTGTTTGTAGACAAGTTCAGCGACGGTTTCCGGCGTAAACGTCGGCACAAGAATTGTTTTGCCGCCGCCCATGAAGCAGGAATTAACGCAGACGCCCAGGCCGAAGCCGTGAAAAATGGGCAAAATGGCCAGTATGGAATCGGCATCGCCCATCTTGCCCCATTCAGCAACCATCTTGCCTTCGGAAATAAAGTTCATGTTGGAAAGCATAATGCCTTTGGGCACTCCGGTGGTGCCGCCGCTATAAAGTATAACGGCCAGATCATCTGTATCCACCTTCACTTCGGGCGCGGGCGGATAATTGCCCCGCATCAGATCGCGCCACCAGATTATCATCGGGTCTTTCGGAACTTTGGGAATCTTTCGCCCCAATGTCAGGTTAAAGCCGATTCTTTTGAGCGGCGGCAGATAATCGGGAATGCGCGCGAGGATTAGTTTTTCCAAGGGAGTTTTGTCTTTGACTTCTTTGAACTTGCCGTAGAAAGCATCGAGCGTCAGGGCGAACTTGCTCTTGGCGATATTGAGATAAAACTCGATTTCCTTGGCGGTGGAAAGAGGGTGAATCATGCTCGATACAGCCCCTAATTTGTTGGCCGCATAAAAACAAATGATGCCCTGCGGGGATGTCGGCATGGAAATCGTGATGCGATCACCTTTTTTTACGCCGATGGCGGCCAGCGCTTCGGCGCAATGATCGATTTCCTCCATAAACCTCCGGTAAGTGGAGGTATGTCCCATGAAATCGTAGGCCGGCTCATCGAGATGCTCTGCCGCGGAGAGCCGGATTGCTTCATACATGGAAACCCGCGGATACTCCAGCGTTTGCGGGACCTCACCGTAAAACTTCAACCATGGCTTTTTTTCATACATTTTATGACTCCCGGTTATTATATTTGGGTATAGAAAACCCGAAAATGATGGCCTAGTCAACGAAAAAGTATTTTTTTATTAATGGATAAAAATGTTACGAAAATATTTTAATAAAATTCATTACATATCTTATTCAACAACACTGTTGCTAAATTATATATTACAGCATAGAATGATTCTGCTAAAAATTAAGGAGATATCCCGATGAGAAGATTTACCGAACTAAAATTTCTGGATGCCACGGCGCTTGCCGGATTGGTAAAAAACAAAAAAGTTAAAGCCAAAGAGCTTGTCGAAATAACCATCGAAAATATTGAAAAGCTCAACCCTAAGCTCAATGCCGTGGTGACGCCGATGTATGACGAAGCGCTGAAAGCCGTGAAGGGAAAAATCCCCGCCGGCCCTTTTGCTGGCGTGCCTTTTTTGGTGAAAGACCTGGTTGCTTCCTGCAAGGGCGCGCGCATGACCTTCGGCACTAAAAATATGAAAGACTATGTACCTGATCATGATTCGGAACTGGTCAGCCGTTATAAAAAAGCGGGATTTATTATTGTAGGAAAAACAAACACGCCGGAGTTGGGCCTGACGCCGGTTACGGAATCAAAATTTTTGGGGCCGTGCCGCAATCCGTGGGATTTGAACCGGACGCCGGGAGGCTCCAGCGGTGGTTCGGCGGCGTCGGTGGCCGCGGGAATTGTGCCCGCCGCGCACGGCAACGACGGCGGCGGCTCCATCCGCATTCCGGCTTCGTGCTGTGGTTTATTTGGCCTCAAACCCACTCGCGCCAGAAATTCCCTGGCGCCGGACGCGGGCGATGCCATGAGCGGGCTGGTAAACGAACATGTGCTGACCCGTTCCGTGCGCGACAGCGCGGCTATTCTGGACGCGACGCGCGGCTATGTTCCGGGCGATCCTTACGTGGCACCCCAACCCGCGCGTCCTTACACGGAAGAGATAAAGAAAAAACCCGGCCGCCTGCGCATCGCTTATACGGCGCAAACGCTTGATGGAAAGGATATTGATGATGACTGCGCCAAGGCGCTGCAGGACGCGGTGCGTCTGTGCCGCAGGCTGGGGCACAAGCTTACGCAAAAAAATCCGGTTATCGATAGAAAAGTTCTGGGGCGTGCTTTCAATGTTATCTGGGCGGCCAACTGCGCCGCGACCATTGATTGGATCACGGATATTACGGGCCGAAAAGCGGCGCCGCAGGATTTTGCACCGCTTACCTGGGCGCTTTATGAGCAGGGGAAAAAATTTACTTCCGGTGATTACCTTACCGCGGTAAAAAAGACGCAGAGTATATCACGCGATGTGGCGCGCTTTTTTCTGGACTTCGATATTTTCATGACACCCACGCTGGGCGAGCCGCCGCTTTTGATCGGAGAGCTGGACGCGACGCCTGATAACCCGCTTAAGGGATGGCGCCGTTCAGCAAAATTTGTCCCCTTCACACCGCTTTGCAACGCCACCGGTCAGCCGGCGATGTCTGTTCCTTTATGCTGGAATAAACAGAACCTGCCGATTGGTATTCAGTTTGTGGGCTGTTACGGCGACGAGGCCACTTTGTTCAGGCTGGCCGCGCAACTGGAAAAAGCACGGCCCTGGGCAAAGCGCATTCCGCCTGTCGCGATCTAAAGGTTAAGCTAGGGCAAGCTGTTTTTGGGCAGCACGATGGAGTTGATAATGTAATCTTCCAGCAGCGCTTCTGTTTCTTCTGTGGAATATTTTCTGGAAAATAGCCAGCCGCGCATGGTAAGAAATATCAATTGGTGATAAACCATGCTGGCGGCAAAAAATGAATCCTGCGGACGGAAAAGTTTTTCGTTGATTCCCCTTTGGATAATTGTTTCCAGGATTTGAATTTGGGTCATTTCTTTTTTTTGCGCATTTTGCAGTTCGTTTTTTGGTAGCGTCCGGGATTCGCGGTACATAAGAATTATTTCTTCGCGGAATATTCGCACATTGTGCAGCGCGCCACGGACAAATAATCTTAACAAATCTTCAGGATTGTTAGAAGTGACACCTTCCTTTTTGTCCAAACTTTCCTGCGCGTATTGATGATAAGCGTTAAAAGCGAGAGACAGGACATCTTCTTTTCTGGAAATGTAACCGTAGAGGTTTCCAATCGCCATGCCGGTGGCTTTGGATATCTCGCGCATTGTCGTCTGGTGATATCCCTTTTTGATGAATAACTTTGACGCCTTCTTGGCGATATGCAGATGCTTTTTGCGGACAAGCTCAGGGTTTTTAATCCGGCTGGCAACTGTTGCAGAGATAACCTCGTTGTTCTTTATCTTTTTTTGTCCGGTTATTACAGTTTTTCTGGCGCTTTTGGGCGACTTGTTTTTTAAACTGCGGGTCATAAAAATATTTTTAAATTACCCCCGTTAATATTTTTAAAAAAAAAGAAAAAACAAAAACAAATTTAACTTGCACTTAGCACAAAGGCATGCTAGCTTGCAAGAAAAAAAGAACGGTCGTTCTTTAAACCGGCAATGCCGCAGGAAGTCCGGCATTTATTGGAAGATAGAACGTACACCTTTTCGGGGGTAGGATAATTTTTAGCAGATAAGATTCCAATAGTTTTTCATCGGCGTTATAATTTTTTTTGCGGTATCAAACAACATAGCAAAAAAGGAGGCACAAGATGAAGTTTATTGGCAAAAGTGTTTTAATTGTATTATGCGTTTTTTCTTTCCTCTTTCTCAACATTTATAATCCTTCAACAGCTTTGGCGCAGAAAAGTGAAGTGCACACCAAATTAATTCAGGCAAATTACGAATTTGACGTCGACAAAATGGGCGATATGTCCGGTTTTGATCCGGCGACCGTCAAGTTCCCGAAGGGTGATACAATAAGAATCGCCGTTATTGCCTCTTTTTCCGGCCCCGCCGCCATAATGGGAGACATTTTCTGGGCGGCTGTTTCCTCGGCAGCCTATGATATCAACCAGAGAGGCGGAATCATGGTGGACGGCAAGAAAAAATTTGTCGAGGTATTAAAGGGTGACCACATGAGTAGGATAGACCAGTGCAAGAGGGTCGCCGAAAGGATGGTTTTAAAGGAAAAAGTTCATGTTCTTGTGGGCACGGACGGCAGCCATCTGATGAAGGTTATCAATCAGGTTGCCAATCAACATAAGGTTATCGCCCAGAATATAACGTCAACGTCGGATGACCTGATGAATGCCACTAATTTTTCCCGCTTTGCTTTTATGAGCTGTTTATCGTCCAGCCAGGTCGGACGTGGGCTTGGTTATTACTACGGGCAGATAAGAAAAAAAGAAAGAAAGTTTTATATAATCTGCCAGGATTACGCCTTCGGCCGCAGCATTGCGGACAGTTTTAAACAGGGGCTGAAGGAATATTATCCTAAGGCGAAAATTGTCGGCGAAGACTATCACAAGCTTTTTACAACCGACTTTGCTCCTTATCTGGAAAAGATAAGAGCGGCAAAGCCGGATGTTATTTTTACCGGCAACTGGGCTCCCGACGGACCTAATCTCTTCAAACAGGCCAGACAGATGGGGCTTAAACAGCCTTTTGCTAATCTGTTTTTGGACGACCCGAATTTCCTCCATGAAGTCGGCCCGGAATCGGCATCAGGTAATATTCAGATTACGCAATATGGTGTTGATGTGCCGGCGTTTAAAACACCCGAACAGATTAAATATTACAAAACATGGCATGACCTTTGGGCCAACAAGTGGAAGACGGAGCCCTACAACACCAGGCTGTTTGAACACGGCTCCGGCAATCTCGGCTCTTACCGTCAGCAGGTTTACTGGCTTCTGAGTGTGATTGAAAGAGCGGGAAGCACGGATCCGGAGAAGATTATTGCCGTATGGGAAAATGACACGTATCGCCTTCCTACGGGGAAAGTGTTGAAAATGAGGGCATGTGATCATAGAGTAATTCAGGATCTCCATGTGGTTGAATATGCCCCGGCGGACAAGCAGAAAGTTTCCATGAATATACCGCCCTATTACTGGTACAAGGACGCGGCGTCTACCGGGCATACCTGGAGAATACCCGCAGAAAAAGTTCTGCCCTGGATGGATCCGAAGCTTGACCGCTGTGCGGACAGGGACGAGTGGGGAGAATAATTAATTAATGCGTTAAGGCCGCATGGTGCATGAACCGCAGATATGACTGTTCATGCATCATGCGGCCATCTTTAATCTGAGAGGACTGATCAATGGAGTTATCAACCTCTATGCATATTGCTCAGGGAATTCACGGTATCGCCTTCGGTATGGTGCTGTTCCTTATCGCCTCCGGTCTTAATGTTATCTTCGGGATGATGGGCATTCTCAATCTGGCGCATGGAGCCTTTTTTATGTTGTCCGCTTATTTCTGCTACCAGGTAATAGCCTGGACGGGAAATTTCTGGATAGCCCTGATTCTGGCGCCGGTTTTTACCGCCCTGGTGGGTATTTTCGTCGAGAGGTTTTTTATCAGAAAAGTGCAAGTAATGGGGCCGCTGGGGGAACTTATCTTAACGCTCGGTATCGCGATGGTTATTCTGGGCGGTGTGAAAACTTTCTGGGGAACGGAAAATCTTGCGGTTGCCGTCCCGCCGGTTTTGCAGGGAATGGTTTCCTTGGGAGGAATGGATTATCCGGTTTACCGGCTTTTCATGATCGCGCTGGCGTTAGTGGTTCTGGGCATTATGGGTCTGCTTTTATATAAAACTCGTTTGGGTAAAATTGTCCGCGCGGCCGTATCGGACAGGGAAATGGTCAACGCGCTGGGAATAAACATCCCAGTCGTTTTCATGCTGGTCTTCGGTACCGGTATCTGGATGGCCGGAGTCGCGGGCGTGGCCATCGCTCCGATTCTGACCGTTTTTCCGGGACTGGCTGATCAGGTGGGCATGTACGCTTTCATTGTTGTCGTTACCGGCGGATTGGGCAGCCTCAAAGGCGCGTTTATCGTGTCAATTATATTCGGCCTGCTGAGTTCCTACGGCGTTCAGTTTCTGTCCCAACTGGCGCCTGTTCTCATGGTCGGTTTCATGGCCCTGGTTCTGGCGATTAGACCGCACGGCTTATTCGGAGTGAAAGAATGATGATTGGTCAAATTAAAGCTTGGATACTCTGGGCTGTTTTTATCGGTTTTCTTCTGGCGTTTCCGAAGTTATTCGGCATTTACTATACAAATGTTTTTGTTACCTTCGCGGTTTTTGCCGTATTTTCCGTATCGCTCAATCTGCTTCTGGGTTACACTGGTCTATTGAGCTTTGGACACGCCATGTATTTCGGCGCGGGCGGTTACGGCACAGCGCTGGCCCTGAAATACATTTCCGGTTTGCCGCTTCTTCCGGCTCTTGGTTTCGGTGTATTGTCCGCGGTGCTGCTGGCGATGATTGTTTGTCCGTTGGTGGTCAGGGTAAGCGGCGTGGCTTTTGCCATGATTCACCTGGCCTTTGCCCAATTTCTCTACGTGCTGGTGCTCAGGATGAGAGGGATTACCGGCGGGGAAGACGGCATTGCCAATTTTCCGATACCGGCGTTCACCATTCCCGGTCTGGTTTCCTTCGAGATGAGGGGGGCGCCGGAAAATTTCTACTACTTCGCCATTATTGTTCTGGGGCTCAGTGTTTTGCTTATGTGGTTTTTTACCAAGACACCGTTTGGCCAGATTCAGGTCGGCATTCGCGATAATTTGAAGCGGATAGAATATATGGGCTTTAAAGTGCCTCATTCCAAGGCCGTTATCTACCTGGTTTCCGCTTCGTTTGCCGGCGTGGCCGGTTCAGTTTACGCTTTGTTTAACAATCTCGTTTCTCCGGACGGCTACCTGGGGCTGATGGTTTCCTTTACGCCGATTATCAATACAATGCTCGGGGGCATTGCCAGCTTTTTCGGCCCGATGTGGGGCGCGGCCATTTATGCTCTTATCGAGGAATTTTTCCTCAGGTTTACCGATAAGGTGGAACTGGTTATCGGCGCGATATTCATTCTGGTGATTATGTACGCGCCGTTGGGATTTTCCGGTTTTGTGATGAAGGTGAAATTAAAATGGTTGTTGTTTAAAGGTCAAAGAATGAGGAAAGTCTAATTATGAAAATGCTGGAAACAAAAGGGCTGTATCACGATTTTGACGGCTTGGAGGTTTTGTTCGACGTTAATCTGCAGGTGGAAGAAGGTGAACGCCACGCGGTAATCGGGCCCAACGGCGCGGGCAAAACAACTCTCTTTAACGTCATTACTGGAACATATAAGCCCAGCAGAGGCGAGGTGTTTTTTAAAGGTAACGAGATAACCGGCATGAAGCCCTGCGATATATGCCGCGTCGGGGTGGGGAGGTCTTTTCAGATTACCAGCACATTTGGCCGGCTGACCACATTTCAGAATATACGCCTGGGAATTTTGTCCAAGCGCGGTATCCGGTTTAATATGAGAGGCAAAGTCGACAAGCTGGAAAATGTTACCAGGGAAACCGACGAATTATTGCAGCGCATAAACCTTGGCGGGGAGCGTGATTTCCCTGCCAGCGCCTTGTCTTACGGCAAGCATCGCGCGCTGGAGATAAGCCTGGCTATGGCGACGGATCCGGAATTGATTCTGCTGGATGAATTCGCGGCGGGAATGTCGCGCGACGAAACGCATAACGCCGTGGAGTTGATAAAAACAATGACCAAGGGCAAGACCGTTGTTCTTATTGAGCACGACATGGACGTGGTTTTTACGCTGGCTGACCGCATTACCGTTCTGCATCATGGACATATTTTAGCTACAGGGAAGCCGGAAGAAATCAGGCAAAATCAGGAAGTAAAAGACGCCTATTTAGGCGATCTGGAAGTCGCCTGCTGATCACTTCTTTTAACACAAGGAGACACAGATAATGCTTTTGGAAGTAAAAGATTTGAACACCTTCTACGGCTTGAGCCACGTTCTGCAGGGCATATCGCTCAATATTGACGAGGGAGAAATGGTCGCTCTCTTGGGACGAAACGGTATGGGTAAAAGCACCACACTGAAAAGCATCATGGGAATGGTCAGCCCGCAATCCGGGTCGGTCATTTTTGACGGCAGAGACATTACCGGCTGCCCCCCTTACAAATCGGCGCGTGCCGGAATCGGTTATGTTCCTGAAGACAGGCGTATTTTTCCCGAGCTTTCCGTAATGGAAAATCTGTTTCTGGGAATCAAGGGCGGTAAGATAAGGGAAAACGGCGGCCCGCGTGTATGGACTTATGAAAGAATTTTCAGGCATTTTCCGATGCTGAAAAAAAGAGCGCACCAGAGGGGAAAGTTCCTTTCCGGCGGGGAACAGCAGATGCTGGCCATCGGCCGTTCGCTCATGGGCAATCCCAAGCTTTTATTGGTGGATGAGCCGACGGAAGGACTGGCGCCGCTGATGGTGGAGGAAGTAAGAAACGTACTGGAGGATATCAATAAGGCGGGGGTCACAATTTTACTTGTCGAGCACAACTTGAAAGTCGCCCTTTCTCTGGCGGGCCGGGTTTATTTGATGGGCAAAGCGCATATCGGTTTTGAAGGCACGGTGGAAGAGCTCAAATGCAACGATGAAGTGCGGCAGCAGTATCTGGAAGTCTGAAAATAAATATTTATATTCGGCGCAAAATTTTAGAATTATTTAAAAGCCCCGGCCTGTAAAGGCGCGGGGTTTTGTTTTAATAAATTAATTTGCCATTGTGTTTACAGATATGATAGACGCAGAATCATAAAAATGAGGAGAGAGATGATGAAAGAAAATAAACCTGTCGCCATTGTTACCGGCTCATCGCGCGGTTTGGGCGCGGCCACAGTGAAGATGCTCGCAAAGCGCGGATATAATGTGGTAATTAATTATTCCCAAAGCGAAGCCGAAGCTCGCGAAGTTCAAAAAGAGTGTGAAGAAAAGGGCGCCGAAACTTTGCTTTGCCGCGCCGATGTTGCCGAAGATGCCGACTGCCGGCGCATGGTCGATGAAACAATGAACAAGTGGGGGCGCGTCGACGCGCTGGTGAATAATGCCGCCACGACAAAGTTCAACGCGCACGGCAATCTGGAAGGTCTTTCCAAAGAAGATTTTCTCAACATTTACAGCATCAACGTTGTCGGTCCTTATCAGATGATCCGCGCTGTGGCGCCGCACATGAAAAAAGAGGGCAGGGGTGCGGTGGTAAATATCGCGTCTTTGGCCGGCGTGAAGGCCATCGGCAGTTGTGTGGCTTACTGCGCCTCGAAAGCTGCGTTGATTAATATGACGATGGCGCTGGCGCGCGCGCTGGGGCCGGAGATTCGCGTCAACGCTATTTGCCCCGGTTTTATCCAGGGCGAGTGGCTCAAAGCTGGTATGGGCGTGGAAAAATATAATAAACTGAAAGAACAGATGGAGGAGAAGCTGCCCCTGCGCATGACGGCGACGCCGGAGATTATCGCGGAGACGATCCGCTATTTTATTGAAGACGCGGTTTTGGTCACGGGCGAAACCCTGCTGCTCGACGGCGGGCATCATCTGGTTTAAGATGCATCGTCTTTTTTCTGCGAATTATTCGCGTTTGACAGGCAAGCGCAACTGCCGTATGTTTCTCCAGCTTTTATCAGACGCATAATGGTAGCCAGCGCGCGACTGAGGAGGAAATTATCTTATGTTAAAAATCTGGCTTATGGAAACCCGCCCGCAATACCTTTTGCTTTCGGTGATTCTGGCTTTCTTGGGAACATGTATGGCCTGGTACTATCAGGATGTGTTACATCTGGGATACGCGCTCTTGGCCGGCTTCGGCCTGGTGCTCACGCACATCAGCGTCAACACGCTAAACGATTATTTTGATTTTAAAAGCGGCGTTGATCTGAGAACCGACATCACTCCGTTCAGCGGGGGCAGCGGCATTCTCAAGGCCGGGCTTTTAAAACCGAACCAGGTTTTATGGACGGGTATCATAACATTGCTTCTTGCCGCGCCGGTGGGCATATATTTTGTTATTGCTCAGGGTTGGCTGCTTCTGCCGCTTTTGATTGTCGCGGCGCTTTGCGTGGTTCTTTACACGCCGGTTATATTGAATCACAAATGGCCGGAATGGTCGGCGGGTTTGGGGCTGGGTATGCTGCCCGTGCTGGGAATGTATTTCGCGCAAACCGGCTTTTATTCCTGGCTGGCTTTTTTCGGCTCCGTACCGTCGTTTGTCCTGGTGCACAATCTTTTGCTGCTCAATGAATTTCCCGATGTCGAAGCGGACAGCTTTGCCGGACGCAAAACCCTGCCCATTACGATGGGAAAAACAAAGGCGGCAAAATTTTTCACAGCCATGACTGTCCTGCTTTACCTGTGGATTGCCGGATGCGTTGCCGCCGGTGTGGCCCCGGCATGGACACTTCTCGCTTTTCTGACCCTCCCTTTTTCCGTCATGGCGGTACGCGGCTCTTTCCAACATGACCAAAGAGACAAGCTTATCGCGGCGATGAAAAATAATGTGCTGGTTGTGCTGGCCACGCAGTTTCTTCTGGCCGTAGGTTATCTGGTCGCGGCGGTTACATAGCCGAAAGGAAATTATGCGCGTTCGTGATGACAAAGAGATAACCGGCGAAGATCTTTCTCCCATGTTTGGCGGCATCATCCGTCACTATGATCTGATTAATCATGTTTTTACCTGGGGCATGGATATCGGCTGGCGCAAAAAACTTGTTGACCAGTGCCTTAAATTAAAACCCGAAAAATTTTTGGATTTGGGCTGCGGCACGGGAGACCTGGCGATAAATATTGCCCGCCTTGCCCCCGAAAACCTGCAGGTTTGCGCCGGTGATTTCAGCAAGGAAATGTTGGCGATTGCTTCCCGAAAAGCGCGGAAGGCCGGTGTGGATGATAAAATATCATTTATTTATGCCGACGCGGCGCGCCTTCCTTTTGCCGATAATTATTTTGACTGTATCGGAATTTCCTTTGCCTTCCGCAACATGATTTATAAAAATCCGTCAGCTAAAAAAAATCTCGCCGAAATTTTGCGGGCGCTCAAGCCCGGAGGCTCTTGTGTTATCGCCGAATCCAGCCAGCCGAAAAATAAATTTATCCGCGCGCTGCATCATTTCTACCTGCGCACGTTCGTATTCGGGATGGGTCTGCTTATTTCCGGCGATCGGCCCGCGTATAAATATCTTACCGAATCGGCAGTAAATTTCTATGGTCCGGATGAGTTAGAAAAGATTCTGATTGCCGCTGGCTTTAAGCGGGTTTTTTACCAACCGCTTTTTTTCGGCGCGGCGGGAATTTACCGGCTCATCAAATAAATGTTTTCCTGGAGAAAATCATGATCATTGTTACCGGAAATATCGTGGCCAAAGCCCAAACGCTGGATGAATTATTTGTCCTGGCTTTGGAGCACTCGCGGCGTTCGCGCATAGAGCCGGGCTGTCTTTCGCATGCTATTCATCAGGATTGTGAAAATCAGTTGCGGTTTGTTTTTTTTTGAACAATGGACTGACCATGCGGCGCTCGCGGAACACTTCAAGCTGCCCGCGTCACGTCTTTTTGCCAAGAAAGCTTTCGCGCTGGCTGACGGGCCGCCAAAAATAGAAATTTATGAAGCTTTCGCGGTTGATAGAAAAGAGTGAATATAAATCCGTGATGCCGGTCTTGACTTGAATATGTACGGTTATGTATAAATTACGCCCAGAGGATGCTTTTATATATGGATAAAAAAACAGGCAGTTGTGATTTATCGTCTCTTGATGCTTTTTTTAAGCCGTCTTCCATCGCGCTGATCGGTGTTTCCAAGGATATCCGCCGCCCCAGCGGCAGATCATTAAACGCGCTTTTGAAATGGAATTATCCCGGGAAACTTTATCCGATCAACCCCAACCATACGGAAATCCACGACCTGCCCTGTTATCCCGCTTTGCCGGATGTTCCGGGTGAGGTGGATATGGTTATCATCAGCGTCCCCGCGCCTGCGGTTATGGCGGCGCTGGAACAATGCGCGCAAAAAAAAGTCAAAGCGGTGGTTCTTTTTACTTCCGGTTTTGCCGAAATCGGCGCGGAGGGAAAAGCCCTGCAGGATGAAATCACGCGATTGTCCCAAAAAAATAATTTGCGCATACTGGGGCCCAACTGCGTGGGGCTGGTGAATTTGAGCAACGCCGTGATGGCATCGTTTGCTAATATTGTTGACTTAAAACCTGTTTACCCGATGACGCTGGGTTTTGTCACGCAAAGCGGCGCTTTTGGCACTTTGATTTTCGCGCACGCGGTAGCGGCGGGAGTCGGCTTCAGCTCTTTTGTCAGTGTGGGCAACGAAGCGGACACGGAGTTTGCCGATTTTCTCTATTATCTTCTGACCACGGAAAAAACAAAAGTTGTCGGCGGCTATCTCGAAGGCGCGAAAAACGGTGTCAAACTGCGCAAGGCCGCCAAGGAAGCGCTAAAACTTAAAAAACCGATCCTGATTATGAAAGTCGGGCGCACCGGCGCGGGCGCGCGCGCGGCTTCCTCTCATACCGGCTCGCTCGCGGGCGACGACAAAATTTATGACGCTTTTTTCCGGCAGATGGGCATTATCCGCATCGAGACGCTGGCGGAACTTACATCGTTTGTGATCGTGCACCGAGGTGGACGCCTGCCCCAGGGAAACAATATCGGTATTCTTTCCATTTCCGGCGGCGCGGGGGTGTTGATGGCGGATAAATGCGAAGCGCTGGGTCTCAACGTTCCGGAGTTCACCGGCGAGACGCGGCGCGCGCTGGAAAAATATCTGCCGTCTTTCGGCTCGGCCAAAAATCCGGTGGATTTGACCGCGGCCGCGGTGGCGCAGCCGGAGATGCTGGGCAAATGCCTGCGGGCACTGGTGGCCGATGAAAATATTCACATGGTTTCCGTGGCGATGGGTTTCATGCCGCACAGCGCGCCGGTTCTGGCTCATGATCTCATTGAAATTTATCGCTCTACGACCAAGCCCATAGCGCTAACCACCTATAATATTTCCGAATCCGAAATCGTCGCCAAGGCGATTAAATCAATCGAAGAGGCGGGCATGCCGGTTTTGCGCGATCACCTGCATTCGGTGCACGCGCTGGCCAATCTGGCCTGGTACGCGGGCAAGCTCAGACGTTTTGCCGAAATTAAAACACAGAGGCAAGTAATCAGCCCAAAACCGGGAATTGAAAAGCTCATCAAAAAGCCAACTGCTCTTTCGGAATATGAGGCCAAGAAGATTTTAGCCGCTTACGGTATTCCCGTAACACGTGAAAAACTGGCAAAGACCGCCGATCAGGCTATAAAGTTAGCGCGTAAAATCGGCTATCCGGTGGCGATGAAAATTTCTTCGGCGCAGATAATGCATAAGACAGAAGCAGGCGGCATTTTGCTGGATATAAAAACAGACGCGCAGGTGCGCGCCGCGTTTAAAAAAATTATCGCCAGTGCCAAAAAATATATGCCGCAGGCCGATATTCAGGGAGTGCTGGTGCAGGAGATGCTCGCAGGCGGCACAGAGGCGATTGTCGGCACAATTGATGATCCGGTATTCGGTCCGTGCGTGATGTTTGGCCTGGGCGGTGTTTTTGTGGAAGCGCTCAAAGATGTTTCCTTCCGCGTCGCGCCGGTAAGCCGCGCTGATGCCGAAGAGATGGTCAGAGAAATAAAAGGATATAGTGTCCTGCGGGGATTGCGCGGCAAGCCGCCCGCGGATATGGAAGCGCTGATTGATGTCATTTTAAAAGTATCGCGCCTGGCTTACGATCATAAAAATATAATTAAAGAGATGGATATCAATCCGCTGATTATTTTTGAAAAAGGCGCCAAAGTCGCGGATGCGTTGATTATCAAAAAATAAAAATAAGCAGTTCTAAAAACATGAAACGGGGGAGTGGGGTAATGTTTGATAAAGACGCGCTGAAAAAAATTAAAACTACCAAAGACAATTGGGAAAAAGAAATCCTGGATAAGGCGCTGGGCAAGGAAAAGGAGCGCAAGGATGTTTTTACCAGCATCTCCGGCGAGCCAATCGAGCGGCTCTATACGCCGCTGGATGTTTCCGGCCTGGATTATAATGAGCAGCTTGGCTATCCGGGACAATTTCCTTTCACGCGCGGTGTACAGCCCACGATGTATCGCGGGCGTTTCTGGACAATGCGCCAATACGCTGGTTTCGGCAGCGCCAAAGAAAGCAACGAACGCTACCGGTATCTTTTGGAGCAGGGGCAGACGGGACTTAGTGTCGCGTTTGATCTACCCACGCAGGCAGGTTACGACAGCGACCATCCTCTTTCGATGGGTGAAGTCGGGAAAGTCGGCGTGGCGATTGATTACATCGGCGATATGCGCGTGCTCTTTAATAAAATTCCTCTCGATAAAGTAACCACATCCATGACGATTAATGCTCCGGCCACGGTGCTTTTGGCCATGTATCTGGCGATTGCCGACGAGCAGGGCATACCCTACGATAAGCTCGGTGGCACGGTGCAAAACGACATTCTTAAGGAAATCACGGTGCGCGGCCAGTATATTTACCCTCCCGCGCCCAGCATGAAGCTCACCGTGGATTTGATTGAATACTGTTTTAAAAACGTTCCCCGCTGGAACTCCATCAGCATCAGCGGCTATCACATCCGCGAGGCAGGTTCCACCGCCGCGCAGGAAGCTGCTTTCACCATCGCCGACGGCATCGCTTACGTGCAGGCCTGTGTGGAAAGAGGCCTTGATGTGGACAAATTCGCTCCGCGTTTGAGTTTCTTTTTTAATGCTTTTACCAATGTTGTGGAAGAGGTAGCCAAGTTCCGCGCGGCGCGCCGCGTTTGGGCAAAAATCATGAAAGAACGTTTCGGCGCCAAAGACCCGCGCTCGCTGATGCTGCGTTTCCATGTGCAGACCGGCGGCGTTACCTTAACCGCGCAGCAGCCGCTCAACAATATCATCCGGGTCACGCTCCAGGCATATGCCGCCGCGCTGGGTGGTTGTCAGTCGCTCCATACCAATTCCTATGACGAGGCACTTTGCCTGCCTACCGAGCAGGCGGTAACGGTCGCGCTGCGCACGCAGCAGATTGTGGCCGAAGAAAGCGGCGCGACTGATTCGATTGATCCTCTGGCCGGCTCTTATATGGTGGAGGCGCTCACGGATAAAATTGAAAAGCAGATAAATGATTATCTGGAAAAGATTGAGCGCATGGGCGGGACGTTAAAAGCCATCGAAGAAAATTATGTTCAAAAAGAGATTCAGCAGAGCTCCTATCGCTTTCAGAAGGAAATCGAAAATAACGAACGTGTTTACGTGGGGATAAATAAATACACAATGGAAGAGGCGACTCCGGCCAATTTATTGAAAATTGATATGAAGGTAGGTGAGATAGAAAGCGAAAGGCTGCGCAAGATG